>VAOY01012297.1_pt1 | contig 51611 bp, 36 predicted proteins | sample 3393881 | NCBI WGS metagenome assembly VAOY01 (sample SAMN08290430, study PRJNA428436) | hydrothermal vent metagenome | isolation source: Deep-sea hydrothermal vent chimney | place: Indian Ocean: Southwest Indian Ridge
ACTTATCGTTTCCTTCTTGTTGTAACTTTTTCGCTTTAGCTCTTGCAATGGCACGAGCGACCGCTGCTTTTTTCTTATCTTCGCTAGACTCAGGTTCATCAGATTCCGGCTTGGCATCAGCCTCATCATTTGAATCATTTATTTGCTCTGAAGAATCATCACTCTGCACTTGCTCTTTAGCGGCTTTTTTCGCTTTGGCACGTGCGATAGCTGCAGCAACGGCGGCTTTTTTCTTGTCTTCGTTAGATTCAGGAGCGTCAGCTTGTGGCTGGGCATCAATCTCAGCACTTGGATCATTAGTTTGCTCTGAAGAATCGTCACTCTGCGCTTGCTCTTTAGCGGCTTTTTTCGCTTTGGCTCGAGCTATGGCAGCTGCAACGGCGGCTTTTTTCTTATCTTCGCTAGATTCATTTGCATCAGGTTGAGGCTTTGAATCAACCTCAACGTGTGAATCATCAAGTTGCTGTGATGAATCGTCACTCTGAGCTTGCTCTTTAGCGGCTTTTTTCGCTTTGGCTCGAGCTATGGCAGCTGCAACGGCGACTTTTTTCTTGTCTTCGCTAGATTCATTTGCATCAGGTTGAGGCTTTGAATCAACCTCAACGTGTGAATCGTCAAGTTGTTGTGATGAATCATCACTCTGCGCTTGCTCTTTAGCGGCTTTTTTTGCTTTAGCACGTGCGATAGCTGCTGCAACAGAGGCTTTTTTCTTGTCTTCGTTAGATTCAGGAGCGTCAGCTTGTGGCTGGGCATCTGCCTCAGCACTTGAATCATTAGTTTGCTTTGAAGAGTCGTCACTCTGCGCTTGCTCTTTAGCTGCTTTTTTCGCTTTAGCACGAGCAATGGCTGCAGCCACAGCGGCTTTTTTGTCATCTACAGGTGCGCTGTCTTCTTCAATATCATCTTGATTTTCAGCAGCTTGTGCTGCTTTTTTCGCTTTAGCACGAGCGATAGCAGCAGCGACAGCCGCTTTTTTGTCATCTTTAGGAGCAGCGTCTGCCTCTATGTGATCTTCAGCAGCCTGTGCGGCTTTTTTCGCTTTAGCGCGTGCGATAGCTGCAGCCACAGCAGATTTTTTATCGTCTTTATCGGTGCTTTCTTCACCTTGCTCTTGTGCTTTTTGCTCTTTGTATTTACGCGCCTGTTCTTTACGCGCTGCACGCTCTTTAGCTACTTCAGAGTTATCAGGCTCAAGCTCTGCACCTTGCTTTTTTGCTTTCGCACGGGCAATAGCAGCAGCGACAGCCGACTTACTGTCTTTATCATCAGATTTAGATTTAACACGTGCTAACGCATCGGCTACTTTTTGTTTTTCGCCATCTGATTTTGCAGCGGGTTTACGTTTGTGACGGTTTTGGCGCTCTTCTTGCTCACGCTCTAAACGCTCTTTACGTGCTTCAAAACGCTCTTTGGCACGTTCAGCCTTAATTTGCTCAGCTTGTTGCTCTTTAATTTCAGCCTTAGCAACACGGTAATATTGGACCAGTGGAATTTCGCTTGGGCATACATAAGCACAAGCACCACATTCAATGCAGTCGAATAAATTGTGCTCATTTAGCTTGTCGTACTCTTTGGACTTAGCGAACCACTGTAATTGCTGAGGTAATAAAGAGGCAGGGCATGCATCTGCGCAGGCACTACAGCGAATGCAGGCTTTTTCATCGCCAGGTTCAGCCAACTCTTGATGATCAGGCGCTAAAATACAGTTGGTGGTTTTCACTATACCAATACGCACGGTTGGTAAAGTAAAGCCCATCATCGGACCACCCATAACAACACGTTGTTGTGGGACAGCAGAGAACCCTTGGCAATCCAATAAATGCTTAATTTCAGTGCCCAGTAAAGCCCACACATTACCTGGTTTATGGATTGTATTACCAGTGACTGTGACAACGCGCTCAATCAATGGTTTGCCTTCAAATACCGCTTGATTAATAGCAAAGAGAGTACCGACATTTTGTACCAGCATACCAATATCTGCTGGAATACTGCCATTTGGAACTTCTTTACCTGTCAGTAACTTTATTAGTTGCTTTTCGCCACCTGAAGGATAAACCGTTGGCACTGTTTGCACTATAATATTGTGATTGTGCTGAGCTGCCTTTTTCATAGCAGCAATGGCTTCTGGCTTATTATCTTCAATGCCAATAATTGTTAGCTTAGGGCTTAATAATTGCTGCATTAGCTCAATACCCGCAACAATACCATCCGCATGCTCTCGCATTAACATATCATCAGCCGTAATATAAGGCTCACATTCAACGGCATTAACAATTAAAAAATCGATGTCTTTGCGGCTGTCCGCTTTTACATAGGTTGGAAAGCCTGCTCCGCCCATACCGGCGATACCACTTTGATGAATAATATCGACGAGTTCATCATGAGAGAGGGCGGCAGCATTACTAATAGGTTTCAGTTCACACCAGTTATCCAGCCCATCAGGTTCAATAACTACGCTGAGTTCAGGTAAAGCTGAGGGATGCGCTGATGGCATAGGGGATATTTCACAAATGATACCTGAGGTAGGCGCATGCACAGGTACAGACCAGTTACCACTTGGTTTTGTTAATGCTTGGCCTTTAAGGACCTGCTGGCCTTTTTCGACAATCAGTTTGCCGTTTGCGCCAATATGCTGTTTTAACGATACAACCAGCTTTTGTGGCAATGGCAAACGTTGTATTGACTGAGTTGTCGATACGTGTTTTTGACCAGGTGGATGAATCCCACCAGGAAATGGCCACACTTTACCTTGTTTAATTTGTTCGATTAACGTTTCCATTTGTGCTCCTAATCTACTTGAGTCACAGGAATTGCGTTTAATTGCCATTTCCATGTTTGCTTTGTTTCTTTAATTGGCAGCATATCTATACAATCTACAGGGCAAGGTTCTACACATAAATCACAGCCAGTACACTCATCAATAAGCACGGTATGCATTTGACGAGTTGCACCCACAATGGCGTCGACAGGGCAGGCTTGAATACACTTGGTACAGCCAATACACTCATCTTCACGAATATAGGCAACCGTTTTAATAGGGTCTGCTTGTTCGCCACCTGCGAGGGGCTTGGCTTCAACCCCCATTAAATCGGCAAGTTTTTTTACTGTGGCTTCGCCGCCTGGCGGGCATTTATTTATTTCATCCCCATTGGCAATTGCTTCAGCATAAGGGCGGCAACCAGGGTAACCACATTGACCACACTGGGTTTGCGGTAAAATAGTATCTATTTGATCGACAATAGGATTGCTTTCAACACGAAAACGTATCGCTGCAAAGCCTAAAATTAAACCAAAGACGAGCGCTAATGAACCAAGCGCTATTAAGGCATAAAACAAGGTCATATTAAAACTTCACTAATCCTGTAAAACCCATAAACGCCATTGACATAAGGCCTGCTGTTATCATTGCGATTGATGCGCCTTTAAATGGAGTAGGGACGTCAGCTGCCGCTAAACGTTCACGTAGTGCGGCAAAAAGAATTAACACCATAGAGAAACCAACTGCTGCGCCAAAGCCATATACCGCAGATTGCAAGAATGAGTGATCTTCTTTGATGTTGAGTAAGGCGACACCGAGTACAGCGCAGTTAGTGGTGATTAAAGGTAGAAATATACCTAGCAAGCGATACAAGGTTGGGCTTGTTTTTCGTACGACCATCTCTGTAAATTGCACCACTACAGCGATGACCAAAATAAAGCTCATAGTACGTAAAAATTCAATATCAAGAGGAATCAAAATATATTGATTCACTAAATAGCTTGTTACAGAGGCAAGAGTAAGCACAAAGGTTGTCGCCAAGGACATACCAATTGCGGTATCCAATTTACCCGATACACCCATAAACGGGCATAAACCTAAAAATTGAACTAATACAAAGTTGTTGACTAGCACGGTGCCAATCAATAACAGGACATACTCTGTCATGCGTGCCTCACAAGAATAAAAACCCCTCCATTATCCTTTTTTCTTGGGGTCGACACAACACATGAGAGACGAATAGCTAAAATAAGCAGGGAAGTTGGGTATGAAATTGTTAAATTGAGGTTAAAGACCTGATAAATAGTAGGTTTATTAGGTCTTTTAAGGTGAGTTAGATGTCTTTCGGCTTCTCGATATAGTAGCCTTGAACGCCATCTAAGCACAGTGTTTCGATAATATGTTTCTCTTCTTGGCTTTCTACACCTTCAGCAAACACACTCACCCCAATGCGGTGTGCAAGGTCAACCATTAAGCGCATGAAATACTGATTATTTTTATCTTCTTCTAAGCCTCGTGTGTAGCTTGCATCCATTTTAATAAAGTCAGGTTTGAGGTCCCTAAAGAATTTAAATGAGGTTAAACCCACACCAAAGCGTTCTACCGTTATACGTGCACCGACACGATGAACCATATCAATAAAGCGTTTACTTGCTTTGATATTTTGCTGTAAGCCGAACTCACTTACCTCAAAAATAAGTTTTGATGCGATATTACTGTCTTTTAAAAGCCGACGTTCTAACCAGATCACAAATTGATCATTATGTGCGCTTGATGCTGTAACATTTATACCAAAGAACTTTTGCGAGAAGTTGCGAGTTTTCACTTTTTCTAAGGTGGTGTCGATGATTAACCGATCAATCTCCATTGCCATATCAAGCTTTTCTGCCATAGCAAGGAAAGAAGCGGTTGGGAGCATCTGATTTTCAGCTGTTTTAAAACGCACTTGAATCTCTGCATAGGCTTTCACGCTTTTGCCGATAGGCATAATATTTTGCATCACCAAATGAACGCGTTTCGATTCTATAACTTCGTTAATAACTTTTCGCCAGTTTTGATTTCCAAATCCTGCGCTCACGTTATTAACCAGGTCTGTTTCTCGTTGCACATGCCATGCATTTGTTTGTTTAGATTGAGCCATGCTCATCGCATTATCAACGATTGATAATAGCTCACCAAGCGGTTTACCTTTCTCATAACCGACAATGCCGGTATTAGCGACAGAGCTAAGCTCTTGGTTTTGTTGGTATTGAGTAAACCGAGACTGTAGATTATCACCAAAACGCTCTGCTTCTTTAAGTGGTGTATTAGGTAACACAACGGCAAAGTCAGAGCTATTTAAACGAAACACTTGGCTATTCGTGTAAGTGCCGCTTATATGCTTAATAATATCGGCAACACCCTTAACGTACTCATCTCCTTTTTGATAACCACGAGATTGGTTTATTGCCTGTAGTTCACTACACCTGATCATGGCTAGAGAGCCAAATGTACTCTTTTCAGCATTTTCAATGTGTCTTTCATAGTATTCAACGAACATATTTCGGTTGCCTAAATTTGTCACTACATCTTTATAGGCTTCTTTTTTGATACTCATCGCATTTCTTTGAATATCGTCATGTTTCGTTTGCAAAAAGTGCGAAAGGCGATTGAAAGAGGGGATTAAATCTTTACTTAGCTTCTTCAATCGCGATGTGTCCATTGCGTTTTCAAGGTCGCCGTCAACTTGGTTTTGATTGATATAGATATCAATAATATCGGCAATAGTGGTGCTTATCTTCCGGTTGAGGCGTTGGAACATGCTTTTCATATAGAAGATAGGGAGTATTGCAATTAAACCCGAAAATAAAATAATGATGAATAGGGACTGTTGAAGTAATTCAGCAAGGTGGTTTACATTTATAGTAAATTCAACTTTGATATCTGAGGTCGGGTTTACAGCAAATTGTGGACGAATAGAATTAAATGTGCTGTTTACAATACTGGCAAATAATGGCAAAGGCTCTGAGTTTCTCACTGCAAATACTTCATTACCATCTGTGTCACGTAAAACGAATTTTGAGAAGGTTGCGCCATCTGTTAGAGCGCGTTTAATTTTTTCAGGAGCTAGTTCTTCAGCAGTTAAACTATTTATATATGTATTTACTGTAAGTTGTGCTTTTTTTTGGGCATCACTTACTGCGTTGTCAAAGCTTAAGGCAATAAAAGAGCCACCCAGCAGTGTAAAAAGCAGCCAAGAGATCAATTGTACAAATATAAGTTTTTTAAAACCAGCCATGTTTTATTATCTTTTAAGAGCCTAAAGGAAGGAATCAATTCCCTGATTGATTTCTTTAAGTACAGTTTATTCTAATTTTATAAGAAATAAAGAGTTAAGCAAAGATAGAGTAGAATATAAGTATTGGAAAGTCTAATACATTTGTTGAGTAAGAATAGGGGAGATAAAGATATTTTTTAGAAATTTGGCTCCCCCTCCCCGACTCGAACGGGGGACCTGCGGATTAACAGTCCGTCGCTCTAACCAACTGAGCTAAGGGGGAACAATCATATTCATAAACTTGGCTCCCCCTCCCCGACTCGAACGGGGGACCTGCGGATTAACAGTCCGTCGCTCTAACCAACTGAGCTAAGGGGGAAGCGTCATGCCTTTCAACGGGGCGAAATATTAATGACAGCTTTGCAAAGTGTCAACATAAAAACTTCATAAATTCAAAAAAGAAGGCTATTCGATGTTTTTATGTTCGATCTGAGCAAAATCTGGCTGAAAATCGCGGCGTATTTACTATGAAATACCAACATTCATCTTTTAACAGTGAATTTTTTGCATGGTTTTTATACCCGACGCGATATTTCAAAATTGCGAAAAGTATTCGTTGTATAGATTTTCATCTTCTAAGAGAGAAAACTATCATTTATCTAAGATTTTTTTATCGTGTGGAAAATTCAATCTAATCGATGACGCAATCGGGCTAGAGTGTGCAGTTAAGGGAGTCATTTTTTCTGTCGCGTGGGAATATGATTTGAAAAATGTTAGTCTTTATGTAGCGAAACGCAAAGTAACAATATCGATTCTTTAATATTTTCTTATTGTTAATCAATTTGTTATGGGTGTTGTAAAAAAGAGATGAATATTCTAATCGCTTATTTAGCAAGCTAGGTAGGTGAGCTAATTATCGCTTTTATCAATTTCAAGACTGAAAGCGTCAAACACTAAACTTGTCTTGTTTTGTTATTTAACTCTGCAACTCTCCTTTAGAAGCCTTGATAAATGCGGCTTCCAGAGAGTTATCCACGGTTTCTGTGGATAACTCTGTTTATTAAACTTTAAGAACAGCTATAGTGCTAGGTTTCTAGGGCGCTACAGCAATTTCAAGTACTAAAATGATTTTTTTTATAGTATTTAAAATCAAATAGTTAGTCTTTTAAACTGAAGTAAGGCTGAATTAGCAGGTAATTTTTTTACAGGCTATTAAATGGTCTATTTTATTGTGTAAAAAAACAGCGTTTACTGCATTTTAAATGTAATAAAGCTATTAATAGTGTTTTTATATTGTTTTTTAATGGGGTTGGTGGTTAATTTTGCACCAAATTGTCAAAAGTAGCACTTTAATAACCTTTAAGTGACATCCTGAAATAATCTTACTGAAATACTCTTTGCTAATACTAAGCGTATAGCTGTTTTAAAAACTAATTCATCAAATGGTATTTCTTTATAAACGTTGCAAGCGTCTAGCTTTACATTATATAGCAATGGCAGTGAAGCTTTCTTTGAATAAAGCATGGCTTGCAAGGGCAGGATGCTTTAAACTTACAGGTTCAGTAAAAGAGGCTAAAGTATTCCCATGAGCGTGACTTCGCAAAGCAAATCTAAACCTGATCTTTTAAACTCGCCAATCTTACCTACGTTAAAAAAAATGACCATTCCAATGATTTTTGGCATGATCACACTGATGATGTTCAACCTTGTTGATACCTTCTTTATCAGCTTGCTGGGTACAGAACCTCTTGCGGCCGTCAGTTTTACCTTTCCTGTAACATTTACTGTGATTAGCTTAGCAATTGGTTTGGGCATAGGTACTTCAGCCGTAATAGCTAAAGCGTTAGGTAGCGATAAGCTTGAGGAAGCACGCTTTGATGCGAGCATTGCATTATTGATCTCTGTCGTGATGGTGTTTTTTTTATCGCTGCTTGGTTACTTACTCATTGCGCCTATTTTCAAGCTACTCGGGGCAGGGCAGCAAGTATTGCCATTGATACATGACTACATGAGCGTGTGGTTTTTGGGAAGTGTCTTTTTGATCACACCGATGGTGGGAAACTCTGTTTTACGTGCAAGTGGTGATACAAAAACACCGAGTATCGTTATGGGGGGGGCTGGCTTAATCAATGCTATTTTAGACCCTATACTTATTTTTGGTTTCGGCCCCGTTCCGGCTCTTGGTATTCAAGGTGCTGCCATTGCAAGTGTCATTGCATGGTCTGTTGCTGTAGTGATTATTCTCTATATTTTAGCGGTTAAGAATGGCTTATTAAGTTTGCACGCAGGTCAACAAACTGTCATAGGCGCAGTGCGTAAGATTCTGAAAATTGGTTTACCCGCAGCAGGCGCAAATATGTTAACGCCAATTGCTATGGCGGTGATGACAGCCCTTGTGGCTAAGCATGGCCCAGAGGCTGTTGCAGCTTTTGGAGTAGGCAGTCGTATAGAGTCAATAGCGAGTCTTGTTGTATTGGCACTGTCGATGACATTGCCTCCCTTTGTCAGCCAGAACTTTGGCGCTAGAAAATTTGAACGTGTAAAAGAAGCTTATACCACAACGTTAAAGTTTGTGATGATTTGGCAGTTTGCTATTTATTTATTACTAATTTTGGCATCAGGATTTATTGCTGAGGTATTCGGTAAAGAGCAAGCTGTTATTGATGTTATTAAGCTATTTATTTACATTCTCCCTTTAAGTTACGGCTTGCAAGGGGTCATTATTTTATCTAATTCATCTTTTAATGCGTTACATAAACCTATGAATGCATTAATTTTAAGTGTTGTACGTTTATTTATTTTCTATGTTCCTTTTGCCTATATAGGTAACCTTATGGCAGGACTGACAGGGTTATTTATTGGTGCTGCTGCTGGTAATTTATTTACAGCTGTTGTTGCTTACAAATGGTTTATAAAGGATGTGGATCTTTTAAGCTCTGCATCGATGAAGGAGTGTCATTCATGAGCGATCATTTTCAACTAGTCTCACAGTTTCAGCCCAGTGGCGATCAGCCAACTGCCATAGCGCAGCTAAAGGATGGGTTAGAAGCCGGCCTTGCACACCAGACCTTATTAGGTGCAACGGGAACAGGTAAAACCTTTACTATGGCTAATATTATCCATGATTTAAACCGCCCCACGATAATCATGGCACATAATAAAACGTTAGCAGCACAGCTTTATGGCGAAATGAAAGAGTTTTTCCCACATAATGCGGTTGAGTACTTTGTTTCCTATTATGATTATTATCAGCCCGAAGCCTATGTGGTAGCAAGTGACACCTTTATTGAAAAAGATGCATCTATTAACGAACATATTGAACAAATGCGTTTGAGTGCAACGAAAGCACTATTAGAACGTCGAGATACTATTATTGTTGCCTCAGTATCAGCTATTTATGGTTTGGGTGATCCCGACTCTTACATGAAAATGATGCTGTTACTAAAAGTGGGTGAGACCGTTGACCAGCGAGATATGCTGCGCCGTTTAGCTGAGCTGCAATATACACGCAATGATATAGAGTTTAGCCGTGGTACATACCGTGTGCGTGGTGAAGTGATTGATATTTTCCCCGCTGAGTCTGACACCTATGCAGTACGTGTTGAAATGTTTGATGATGAAATTGAACGTCTCAGTATTTTTGATCCCCTAACAGGGGCTGTAGAAAAGCATATTGTTCGCGCGACAATTTACCCAAAAACGCACTATGTAACACCTCGCGAAAAAATTCTGGACGCCATTGATAAAATTAAAGATGAGCTTAAAGACCGCCGCTCTCAATTGCTCAGTGCTAATAAACTAGTAGAGGAGCAGCGGATAGCCCAACGTACACAGTACGACATCGAAATGATGACTGAACTGGGTTATTGCTCTGGCATCGAAAACTACAGTCGTTATTTATCAGGCCGCACACCTGGCGATCCACCGCCAACATTATTAGATTATTTACCCGACGATGCATTAATGATCATTGATGAATCTCACGTTACTGTATCGCAAATTGGTGCGATGTATAAAGGTGATAGAAGCCGCAAAGAAAACCTTGTTGAATATGGCTTTCGTTTACCATCGGCATTAGACAATCGGCCATTACGGTTTGAAGAGTTTGAGGCTATTGCGCCGCAAACTATTTATGTATCAGCAACGCCGGGTGATTTTGAACTAGCACGTTCAGCAGGAGAAGTAGCGGAACAGGTGATTCGCCCGACAGGGCTTATAGACCCTGAAATTGAAGTGCGACCTGTAAGTACTCAGGTTGATGATTTATTGTCGGAAATTTACAAGCGTGTAGAGGTTAACGAGCGAGTATTGGTTACCACGTTAACTAAGCGTATGGCTGAGGATTTAACTGACTATCTAAATGATCATGATGTAAAAGTTCGCTATTTGCACTCAGATATCGACACCGTCGAACGGGTTGAAATTATCCGTGATTTACGTGCTGGTGTATTTGATGTCTTAGTAGGCATTAACTTATTGCGAGAAGGTCTTGATATGCCAGAAGTCTCTTTGGTGGCGATACTTGATGCAGATAAAGAGGGCTTTTTGCGATCTACACGTTCATTAATCCAAACCATAGGTCGTGCGGCTCGTCACTTAAATGGTAAAGCAATTTTATATGGTGACCGTATAACAAACTCTATGCGTCAAGCCATTGATGAAACAGACCGTCGTCGTGAAAAACAGCAGGCTTACAACCTTGAACATGGTATTGAGCCACAAGCTCTGGTTAAAAGTATCACCGATATTATGGATGTGGGTGAAGAAGCAGCGCCAAAAGACAATCTTAAATTAGTACGAAAAGAGTCAAAACAGGTATTAAGCGCGAAACAAATAGCTGAGCAGATTAAAAACCTTGAGGCAAAAATGCATGCTTATGCAAGTGACCTTGAGTTTGAAAAGGCAGCCTCTGTGCGTGATGAAATACATGAATTACAACAACAATTAATTAACTAAGTGCAATGACAAATAAATTTTCAGCCATTTTAACTGCGTTAGCAGATGCGCCGCTTGCGGCAAATGAGTTATGCCGAATTTTTCATGGCCGTGGCCACTCAGTGACTGAGCTTAGCCATATTAATCTTGATTTTTATCCACCAGCACTGTTTTTAGTTTCTTATCAAGAAATTGAAAATGATGAACTAACGCAATTAACAGATACAATTTGGCAATGGGCACAAGAGCATGTTCCTGAGCTTGTAAACACGCTGGTTTATCAACAACGTAGTGGAATTAATACACGTAATACTTTGATTTACGGTGAGTTACCGCAAGAACATATCGTAACCGAAAACAGTATTAAGTTTAAAGTTGATTTATTAAGCAGACAAAATACTGGTATTTTTCCGGATATGCGCCGTGGTCGTGAGTTTGTTCAAGCCAATAGTAATAACGCAAAGGTGCTTAATCTGTTTTCATACACCTGTGGTTTTTCTGTCGCTGCAATGCAGGGTGGTGCAGATCAAGTTATTAATATGGATATGAATAAAGGTGTGCTGCGAACTGGCAAGCAAAACCATCAACTGAATGGCTTTACACAAGGGGTGAGTTTTTACCCCCATGATATTTTAAAATCGTTTGGTAAGTTGAAAAAGTCAGCACCGTATGAATTAATCATCGTTGATCCACCTAGCTTCCAAAAAGGGAGCTTCATATTGACCAAGGACTATCAAAAAATCCTGCGTCGATTACCTGAGCTGCTAAACGAAAACACCCAGCTTTTATTGTGCGCTAATAGTCCAGAGCTTTCTGAGCAGGCGTTTAAAGATTTAATTACTGAACATACTCAAGGCGCAATTAGTTTTGTTGAACGCTTGGCGCCTACTGATGGGTTTGTTGAAGTGGATAGTGATAGAAGTTTAAAAGCACTCGTTTATAAATCGGCATAAGAATGGCTTTGAGTAAACGTTTATCTGCTATTGCCTCGATGGTCACAACTGAGTACGACGAAATTTGGGACTGTTGTTGCGATCATGGCTTTTTAGGCATTGAATTACTAAAGCAAAATAAGGCGCCGAAGATTCACTTTGTGGATATTGTGCCAGAGCTAATGCAGTCATTGCGTAATATGCTTGAACGCTTTTCGACAGATAGTCAGCGAACAGCTTGGCAGGTTCATTGTCAAGATGTGGCTAGAATTGACCCCAGCCCTAATAAGCGTCATTTGGTCATAATTGCAGGGGTTGGGGGAGATTTACTCGTGCAGTTTTTATCGCAAATAGTATTGCGTAATCCACACTGTCAAATTGATTTTGTTGTTTGTCCCGTTCATCACAGTTATAAAGTGCGAAGCCATATGCAAACATTAAATATGGGCTTAGTCGATGAACAAATTGTTTGTGAAAATAAGCGCTTTTATGAGGTTATTGCTGTTAGTCCACTGTCATCAGAGCCGCTTTCACGGACAGGCAACAAGATGTGGCAATTGAATAGCAAAGAACACAAAGCATATCTACAGCAATTACGTGCTCACTACGGCCGCATGCTGAATCAAGATGCTGAGTATTATCAAGGTGTGCTCGATGAATATAAAGCGCTAGATTGTTAATTACAGCTTATTAATTTCTTGTTTTACGTTATAGCTTGAATCGGTAACAATCGCTTCAAGTGTTTGTACTCGTTGCTTTAATTCAAGTAATTCAGCGGTAACAGCAGCCACTTGTTCATTTGCTTCTTTGCTGTCTTTTAAGGTACGAGATTTAAACTCGAGGTGTTTTTTATACATATCGTAAATAACACCTGAACTGACTGAAATGAGTACAATTAATACCACCATGGTTGTACCTGACATAATTTATTCTCCTTTTATACTTGTACTTTATTCAATAGAGTATAGCTTGCATTATAAAAAGCAAAGGGGTTTCTGTTACAAGGTATTTCCTGTGTCATGCTATAACGGTGGAGATGATAATAAAAATGAGGAGATAAATACGGTTAAAGCAGCACAATAAATAAACTGCTTAGGTTAATCTGAAGCTTGTGTTAACTTTTTTTCAAAATCAGATTTTACAATTTCAAGGGCTGCGAGTACATCTTCTGCTGGCACATCGTTTTGTTCTAATAGCATGATTAAATCGACAGCAAGCTTAATATGATTTGGCGCAGCCTCCAATTCACGACTCATTATTGAGTTCCTTCTTCTTTGAAACTTGAGTGATGGCAACATCGATAGCGGTTTGTACTTGTTGTTCCATTAGCATTCGCTCTGATTGTGGCAGATAAAACTCCATATCTACATCGTAACGAATATAACGCGCAGGTAACTGATTAAGGACAGTACAACACAAGTCAGCCATGATGTCTTCATTGTACACTGATTCAAGATTGCGTTTTGCAATATCATCTACAACGAGTTTTTCAAAATAGTTGTGAATATCATCGTGTAACTTCATACATATCGACCCTGATTAATTAGTATTTTTAGTGTATACCAAGCTTTAGAATAAATCGACAGCGGCTTTAAAAAGCTGTTTATGTACATTAACTAAACGTTCGGTGTTACGTTGATAACCACCACCTAATGCTGCAAAAATAGGAATGTTATGTGCCTTGGCTTGGCTTAAAACAAAATGGTCGCGTTGATAAACACCCGATAAACTTACCGAAAAATGGCCTAATTCGTCATCACTAAAAATATCTGCACCTGCGTTGTATAAGATAATATCGGGTTGATGCAGTCTAGTTGTAAGCTCAAAGGCTTGTTGTACAACTTTTAGGTAGTCACTATCTTTCGTGCCATGCTCAAGAGAAAAGTCGTAATTAGAGCACTGCTTTATGCGAGGAAAATTTTGTTCGCAATGAATAGAGCAACTAATAATCTGCTCGTGTTGATTAATAATCTCGGCAGAGCCGTCACCTTGATGTACATCACAATCAAAAATAACTACGGTGTCAGCTTGTTCAGTTTGTATAAGGTGTGCGGCGGCAATCGCTAAGTCATTAAAAATACAAAAACCACTGCCATGATCACTAAATGCATGATGATAACCACCACTTAAGTTAAATGCTGCACCATGCTTTAAAGCATATTCAGCGCCTTGAATCGCTGCTCCCACTGAATATAAACTACGCTCAACAAGTGATTCAGACCAAGGAAAGCCCATTTTTTTAATGGCTTTTGGTGCAAGTGTACCTGCGAGAAATGCATCTATGTAATGCTGATCGTGGCACAGGGCTAAGTGTTCTTTATTTGCTTGCTTAGGTGTTATAAAAAAATCGTCATCAATAAAGTGATTTAGCTGCTCTTTTAACAATTGGTATTTTTGAATCGGAAAGCGGTGTCGCTCTGGTAAATCAAGTGCAGAGTAGCTAGGGTGGTAGTAGTACATTATTTGAGTTGCTGTTTTTCGACTTGCTGTATTTTATCTTCAGTGGCCGAAATGGCTTTTCGGCACCGGCCAAGCCTCGCATGAAGAGCTAATATTTCTTTGTTTATTTCACTCGCTTGGGCAGTATTAGCAGCATCGAGTTTTAATTTTCTTTCTTCAATCATTAACACCAATCTGCGCTCGAACTCATGATTTTGTTTCAGTTCATCATACAGCTCATGCGATGATTGCATAATCTTTTTAACTGCTTGTTTAAAAATATGCTGTTTTGGTTTTGCTTTATAAGTAAATTTATTCTCTTTTGCCCACACAGGCGTTGATTTCATGACATTAAATACCGCCTGCACCTGTTGAGTTATGCGCTCTAGTGCATATTGATAGGCATGACGATGTTCAGCGGGTGGTAAAGTGGCAAGCTCTTCTTCTATCTCAATGACATAATCGACGAGTTTCATGCTCTTTGTCGAAAAGACCCCTTTATCAAACAAACTTGGTTGCGCTTGCATATAACGGTTTTTAGCAAAAAAGTGGCCGTTATCAAATTGTTCAGCTTGGTGCTTAAGCCTAGCAATTTGTTCATGTAGTTTGTTTAAAGCAGGTGAGTTCATTTATAGGTATGCCTCATAAATTAACTTTAAAGCTAAAATGATTACCACAGTATTAAAAACAGGGCGAATCATTTTACTGCCGAATTTTATTGCAGAATGAGCGCCAATCCACGCACCTAACATAAGAAAAAAGCCCATCGTGATACCAAGTAAAAAGTTAACATGGCCCAGTGCGACAAAGGTGATCAACGAGATAAAATTCGAAACAAAGTTCATTGATCGAGCAAGGCCACAGTTTAGCAGCAAGCTCATTTTATAAAGTAAGCTATTTGACGCGGTCCAAAAAGTACCTGTACCTGGGCCTGCTAGGCCATCAAAAAAGCCCAGTCCTAAGCCTTGTATCCATTGTTTAAGTTTTGTTTTTGCATCGAGTTTAGGCAGTTCATTATGTTCGGTCGTGCTTAAACTGCCAAAGAGGCTGTAGCATGCGACTAAGATAATAACGATAGGAAGTAACTTGTTTAAAAAGTCGATACTAAGGTAATCAACGATTAAGGTACCTAACAGCGCACCTATGGCTGTGGCCATAATGGAAGCGGCCCAAAACCTAGGGTTAAATAGCTTTTTGCGAAAGTAAGTGACACTTGCAGTTAATGAGCCAAAACTCGCAGCTAACTTATTGGTACCTAGGGTTAGATGAGGAGGAAGGCCTGCGGTCAAAAGTGCAGGTACTGTTAGCATACCGCCACCACCTGCAATTGCATCAATAAAGCCCGCGGCTAAGGCAACAGCGCAAAGTAGTGCCCATGTGGTTGGATCTAAAGCTAATTCAAACATTAATAATCAATTTGTCTTTTAAAGGGTGGCAAGGTATCAAGCATGGCTTTGCCATACCGCTTGGTCACTAAACGGCGATCAAGTATGGTAATGCGACCTTGATCATTTTCTTTGCGCAGCAGTCTACCACAGCTTTGTACTAATTTCTTCGCTGCATCAGGAACGGTGATCGATAAAAAAGGATTGCCTCCTTTACTTTGTACAAATTCCGCTTGGGCTTCTTCAATTGGTGACGTGGGCACTGCAAATGGGATTTTTGTGATTACTAAGTTTTCGAGGTACTTGCCAGGTAGATCAAGCCCCTCTGAGAGACTTTGTGTGCCAAATAAGTAACTAGCGCGACCAAGATCAACATTCGCTTTGTGTTTTTTGAGTAAGGCTTCACGTGACATCTCGCCTTGTACGAGCACATCAATACCTTTACTGCGTAGCATCTTTACAACGTGATCCATTTGCCAATATGAAGCAAACAGGACTAAGTTGGCTTTTTTATCATCTAGGAATTTGGGTAATTGCTCAGCGAGATGATCACTAAACGATTTATCTGTGGGTTCAATATGGCTGCTTGGAATATGCAACGTCGCCTGTTTTGGGTAGTCAAATGGTGAAGGCACTTTGATGTATTTGACGCCTTCTTCTTTTGCAAGCCCGCATTCGTAAGCAAAATGATCAAATGAACCAAGCGCCGTTAATGTGGCTGAACAGAGCACTGCACCTGCACATTGGTTCCATAATTTATCTTTTAGGTAATAACCGACTTCAATAGGACAATCGCTGAGTAAATGATCATGATGGTTCTTATACTCTAGGCGTTTTATCCACCGTGCATGGGGAATACCTTCGCCTTTTGTGGCATAACTAAACCATAATTTGTTCAGTAACTCTAAGCGATTAATATACTGACCGCTTTCAGCTAAGATAGGATCGGCTACGTAAGGTTTTATATCACCATCACTGACATCTTGTACCAAGGTGTCATGCATTTTGTTAAGAGCGCGTAGAGCATCTAAAGTGGCATCGCTGATATCTTTTGCTTTGGCATGTAAAGAGGCTGGGATTTCACCGTGCTCAAAACGATAGGTATCGTCACTGTTGTAGTTAAAATCTGCATTATCAAGAATATCACGCACCACTTTTAAATTCTTTGCCGCATCATTGATACTGTCACTGAGCTTGAAGTTTTGTCCAATGGCTTTTTGACCTACCAATACATTTGCCATTTTCCCAGCGAATTTAACCAGCTTATCAAGCCAATCTATAGTGCCTTTAATAGTTGCAGCAGCAGATGAAAAGTCTCGGGTGATGTGGGCTAAGTGATGTGCTTCATCAATAACATAAATAGTGTCATCAGGCTCAGGGAGAATTTTACCGCCGCCAAGGTCTAAATCAGCGAGCAATAAAGAATGGTTAATGACGAGTACGTCCATTTGCATAAGGCGCTGACGTGCCATGTGAAAAGGACATAATTGATGAGCACGCATCTGCCGTTGGCATGAGTGCTTATCACAAGCAATTAAGTTCCACACTTTATCAGGAATTGTATCAGCCCAGCTATCGCGGTCGCCTTGCCATTGTTTTTTAGAGTAAGCATCATAAAGTTGCTTTAAACACTTGGTTTCCATATCAGATAATGGAGATGATAGTGTCGGCATAAACTCCATTTGTGTCTGGCTATCACCATTGACTGCAGCACTAAGCTTTTGTGCGCAAATATAGCGTTGACGACCTTTAACCAAGTCAAATTTTATATCTAGCCCAGAGTGTTCTTTAAAAAATGGCAGTTCTTTATTAATGAGCTGTTCTTGAAGGGCGACTGTTGCGGTTGAAATAACCAGCTTTTTCTTTTTTGCCATTGCCAGAGGGATGGCTCCCAAGCAATAGGCAAGTGATTTCCCTGTACCAGTACCCGCTTCTATAACGCAGATACGTTGCGATTTATGGTATTCGCCAGCCAAAGTTTTAGCGATTTCTGCTACTAAATAATTTTGACTGCTACGAGGGCGATAATCAGTTAGGTTATCAGCAACATGCTTATGAATTTGCCTAATTGTTTTTTTTAAAGAGTCAGAAAGCATGTCCAGATAACCTAAAGTATGTATATAATTACAGTAATGAATTTTAGAGATTTAACGCGGTAACTACAAGCAACTTGTGGTTAATTTTGTCGCTCAGCGTTTGCTTTACTCTTATTTAGGCTAAAAGGTTTTTACATGCAGCTTGCTTCTGGCTTTATTCTTTCTACGCAATGTTTTGATAATGCCAAAGGTATATCTATCGTAGTGTGGATCTTGTCAGAGCAAGGGCCTGTTAAACTTATTAGTTCGCCGCAAAAGGCTGTATTTTTTGTTCGTGAGCAAGATCTGAACACTGTCAACCGCCTTTTTAATGAGTACCAAATTCACTGTGAAATTAAACATATATCGTTAAAAACATTTCAACAACACCCTGTTGTAGCCTGTCATTTTTCGTCCTTAAAACATTACTATAAAGCAGCGAAACAACTTAAAGCCCACTTTGTGAATGTGTATGAAGACGATATTAGGCCGGTAGATCGCTTTTTGATGGAGCGTTTTATAAAAGGTGCGGTGTGGGCAAAGGGGCGCGTCGTTCAATCTTCACCACTTCGCGTGTTAAAGGATGTTCAGTTTAAACAAAATAATGATTTCATACCTCAGTTTACAAGTCTCTCATTAGATATTGAGTGCAGTGGGGACGGGGTCTTATTTTCTGTTGGTTTAGTGGGGAACAATGTCGATACTGTTTTAATGATTGGTGAGCCGCTTGATACATCAGAGCTTGATTTTAATATTCAATGGTGTGTTGATGAAATAGACCTGCTTACTAAGCTATGTGAACAAATTCAAACTATTGACCCTGATGTTATTATTGGTTGGAATGTTATTGAGTTTGATTTCAGTGTGCTGCATGAGCGTGCTGAGGCGCTAGGTGTTGAACTTCCCCTAGGTCGTAATAATGAAAAAATGCAGTTAAGGGTCGGCAATTTCACGCGTGTCACAGTCCCAGGCAGAGTTGTTATTGATGGTATTGATACGCTCAAAAATGCCACGTATCACTATGATAGTTTTAGCTTAGCTAATGTAGCCAGTATTGAGCTTGGTGAAGAAAAGCTAATTAGTACGGATAACCGGTTAGATGAGATTGTTCGTCAATTTAACGAGGATAAACTTTCTCTTGCAGCATACAATCGACAAGATTGTATTTTAGTACAGCGTATTTTCAAAAAATTAAAGTTACTCGAATTTGCTGCCGTTCGCAGCCAAATGACAGGTCTTGAACTTGAAAGGATGGGCGGCTCTGTAGCTGCCTTTACCAACCTTTACCTCCCTTTATTACACCGTAGTGGCTATGTGGCACCGAATTTGGGTGATCATGGTTTAAGCTTTGACAGCCCTGGTGGCTATGTTATGAACTCTGAGCCAGGGTTATATAAAAATATTGTGGTACTCGATTATAAAAGTCTTTACCCGTCAATAATGCGTACTTTTTGCATTGACCCTTTAGGTCTAGTCGAGGGACTAAAGCAACCAGAATTAGCGATTGAAGGGTTTAATCAAGCCTTGTTTTCAAGAACTAAGCACCATTTACCTAAATTAATTCGCCAATTAGCCACAACCCGACAAGTTGCTAAAGATAACAATCAACCGATGCTTTCGCAGGCCATTAAAATCATTATGAATAGTTTATATGGCGTATTAGGCTCTAAAGGTTGCCGGTTTTACGATCCGCGTTTATCAAGTTCGATTACCTTACGCGGGCATGAGATCATGCAGACAACAAAGCAATGGATTGAGCAGTGGGGCTACCAAGTTATTTATGGTGATACAGATTCGACATTTGTTAAGCTAGATGATGAATTAAATCCTGCCAGTTGTCATGAAATAGGTATTGAACTTGCTGCGAAAATTAATGCGCGATGGCACGCAGAGCTTGAAAAAAATTATAATATAACCAGCTACTTAGAAATTGAATATGAAACCCATTATAGCCCATTTTTTATGCCAACAATACGTGGTAAAGCAACGGGCTCAAAAAAGCGCTATGTAGGTAAGATAGATAAAAATGGCGCCACGCATTTAGTGTTCAAAGGAATGGAGACAGTGCGCAGTGATTGGACGGAGTTAGCTCATAAATTTCAAGTTGAGTTGTTTGAAATATTATTTAGCGACTCATACAGTCAAGAGTTAATCATACAAACATTTGATAAGTATGTAAAAAAGCTCTATAACGGCGAATACGATGAGCTGCTTATTTATCGTAAACGTTTAGGTCAACATTTAACTGATTACCAAAAAAATATCCCTCCTCATGTTAAAGCTGCAAAGCAATACCTAGCTGACAACCCTCACCGTGAAATTAAGCGCGGACAAACTATTGAATATGTGTACACCGCACAGGGGGCTGAATTTTATATCGGCAACCATCAATATGATTATTCTGTTTATGTAAATAAGCAATTATTGCCAATTGCTGAAATGATTGTTGGTAATTTAGTTGCAGAATTTGCGTCAATTGAAGATAAGCAAATACAGCTTTTCTAGTTGTTTTTGGTGAGTGTTTGCTTGTAAGTACCGATTTTTCTGGTTGTTTGTTTTTTGAACGAAAAAGTAAGGTTGTTACAGTATAAATTCACTTTATTAAATAAATGTAAATAAAGTGCTGGAAATTTATTTTTATTTGTTTATCATTCTCTGGCCAAACCAAGTTTTGGTAACAAAAAATAAACATAATTATACTAATTATAACCACTATTGGTGGTCCAGGGAGAATCAAATGTTAAATAATCAAGTTTCAAAAGCGGTGCGCCTTGCGCTTGCTTTTGGCGTTGCTTCTACTTCGACAGGTTTTTCTATGGCTGCAAATGCAGCCGATGACGGTGTTGAAAAAGTTGAGCGCATCCAAGTAACAGGTTCACGTATCAAACGTACAGACCTTGAGACGGTTAGTCCTGTTACTGTAATGACTGCTGAAGAGATTAAATTGAGCGGTTTCTCTCGTGTTGAGGATGTATTAAACCAATTACCACAAATTGAAGCTGCGCAAAGTTCATTTCTTGCGAATGGCGCAACGGGTACCGCAACCGTTGACCTTCGTGGCCTTGGCTCAAACAGAACATTGGTATTGATCAATGGTCGCCGTATGCAGGCTGGTAGTATTACATCTCAGGTTCCTGATATTAACCAAATTCCAGCATCATTAGTTAAGCGTGTTGACGTACTAACAGGTGGTGCGGCGGCAGTTTATGGTGCTGATGCTGTTGCGGGTGTTGTTAACTTTGTGATGAACGATGAGTTTGATGGTATCTCATTCAACATGGGAGCATCAGGCTATCAACATAATAATGATAATGGGTATATTCAAGGCCTGATGGATGATCAAGGCTATGATTATGAAACGGGCAATACGGGAATCGATGGTAAGTCATATAGCTTAGATTTAACGGTGGGTAGTGGCTTTGACTCAGGTAAAGGCCATGCAGTTGGTTACGTAACTTACAACCGTCAAACAGAGCTGTTGCAGGGTAGCCGCGACTATTCGTCATGTGCTTTAAATGGTGCGGGTAACGTGTGTGGTGGTTCAGCAAATACACCAAACCCACACTTTGATATCTTCCCTGTGGTTGATGGCGAAGTGGATTATACACAAGAGTTTTGGGGCTATCTAAACCCAAATGGTCAGGGTTTTATTGAAGATGATGGCTATCGTTATAACTATGCGCCTGTGAATCACTTCTTACGCCCAAATGAGCGCTTTACATTAGGTAGCTTCATTGATTATGAAATCAATGAGCACTTTAGACCATACCTAGAGTTCTCATTTATGCACAATAGAACAGCTGGTCAAATCGCTGAATCGGGGACGTTCTTCAACGAAGAGTTTTTAATGGATTATAACAACCCATTATTGTCGGACTTACAAAAACAGCAGTTGCAAGAGCTTTTCGGTCAAACAGGAAGTGACCAATTTGTTGCTTACATCGGTAAACGTAATGTTGAAGGTGGTCCGCGTGCAGATAACCTAGAGCATACTTCATATCGTATCCTAACGGGTATGGAAGGTGAGATTAATGATAACTGGACATATGATGTTAGCTATAACTACTCTGCAACAACATCGAGCTCAGTGTATAAAAATGATTTATTAGCACCAAAAATTGGTCCACGTGTTGGCGCTGTTGGTACATCATGTGAAGAAGCAGATGGTTGTCTTTACTATAATGTATTTGAACTAGATGGCGTAACACCTGAGCAAGCAGCACAGCTGGCAGGTGTTGGTACGCAAACTGGTTTAGTAACACAAACAATTTATAGTGGTTATGTATCAGGTGAGCTTGATTTGACTCTGCCAAGTGCATCTTTACCTATTGCAGCTGTATTTGGTGTGGAACGCCGTGAACAAGAATATGAGCGTACATCAGATACGGTTTATGAAGAAGGTCAGCTATTAGGTCAAGGTGGTCCATCACCAAGCTTATATGGCTCGATTGATGTAAATGAAGTGTACGGTGAGCTGCAAATTCCAGTGCTAGATGAGTTTAATATTTCAACGGCTGCACGTTGGTCTGATTACTCAACAACAGGTTCAGATACAACTTACTCAATTGGTGGTGATTATACACTAGCCGATGCGTATAAGTTCCGTGCAAGCTTTGCAAAAGCGGTTCGTGCTCCTAATGTTGGTGAGCTATTCGCAGCACAAAGCATCAGTCTTTGGAGTGGTAGTGACGGTTGTGCAAGTGACAGCCCTGCATATGATTCAGCGCAGTGTGCTAACACGGGCGTAACTGGTTCACAGTATGGTGCCGTTACTGCATCACCTGCGGGTCAATACAATCAATTTGCCGGTGGTAATCCAAACCTAAAACCGGAAGAAGCTGAAACCATTACGATTGGTTTAGTTGCAAACCCATTTGATAACTTCAACTTCTCTGTTGACTATTTCCAAATTGAAATGGAAAAAGTAGTGGGTGTTGTGGGTGCTGAGCGCATCTTAAATAACTGTGCTACAACCGGTGATGCTTTCTTCTGTGATAATATTCAACGAAGTGCATCAGGGAGCCTATGGTTAGGCCAAGATGGTTATGTTGTAAACTTAAGTGACAACATTGGTGGTCGTACGTGGGAAGGTGTTGATTTAACAGCTGCTTACACAATGGAGCTTAACGAAGCAACATTGAAATTTGATATTAATGGTTATTACAGCATCAAAAAAGAAGTGGAGCCAATCCTAGGTGATGAGTCACTGGCTTATGATTGTTCTGGTAATGTAAGTACGGACTGTTTTGCATCACCAAAATGGCGTCACACTGCGAATGTAAATTATATTGCAGATGATTGGCGAGTAGGCCTTAAATGGCGTTACTACGGTGGCGTAGACTATGAAGGTGATGCAGATACATCATTAATTGAAAATGGTGGTATTGATTCTTACAACTTCATCGACCTTTCAGGTAATTACTCTGTCAATGAGCACGTAACGCTGACAGGTGGTATTAATAATATCTTTGATAAAGAGCCACCTATGGTTGGTAACACTATTTCGTCAAACGCGAATACAGTGGCCGGCTACTATGACACTTTAGGTCGTTTTGTACATATGAGTGTTAACCTTAAGTTCTAATGAACTATTAATATTTTTCCCTACTAAGGCCAAGACATTATGTTTTGGCCTTTTTCTTTGTTGCATTAATTGTTTGTTTCGAGCTATTTGACTGGTCTACTTGTGTAACTGCTTGGTTAAATCAATTTTTACACAACATCTAGCCAGTTGTGCGTAAAGTTATTGTTACCGTATTGCTTTTTGGCCTAATCGTTAAATGCAAGAAGTTAATACACAATAGGTCGTTTTATTGTAGGGGATAACTTATTCTCTTATACTTTAATATGTTGAGTGTTAACTCTGAAGGTTTTTTGTTGAAAAGCTATAAATTAATTATATCTCTAGCGCTTTTATTTTTTTGTACTTTTTTTACGCAAGCCGCACAAGAGGATAAACCAAAGCTCAAAGCGGGTATCGTCAATTACAACTTCTTCCCTTACCATACGCGTACAGAGGAGGGGCAATTCTCAGGAGTCATCGTTGGTTACAGTGATGAAATTGCTCGCCTAACCGATTCAAAGCTAGAGTATCAAGTGTTCGATAGTTTAGATCTTCTCCTCGATGCTCTACAAACTGGAGAAATTGACTTTACGGTTGGTTTAAATAAAACTGAACAGCGTAAAAAGCATTTCTTATTTTCAGCTCCGTTCATGGAAGCACCTCAAGGTATTGTAGCCAACCAATCTATTGCCAATGATGCGTTAAAAAACTTGGCAAGTTTACGCTGGGTTTGTATAACGGGAAGCTCTCATTGTGAATATTTAGCACAAAATGGTGCGTTATTTATCAATCGTTTTATAAAACCCGAAGATGCCTTTGATAAAGTATCAGACGGTACTTTTGATGCTTTTTTGGGCGATTACTCAGTACTTTCCCATTATTTAAAAAAGCGACCACAAAAGAATTTAAAAATAGTAAGCCCAATTTGGCTTGCCAGTGAAACACTTCATGTCATGTTTAACCAGCAGAAGGTCGTATTGAGAAACCAAGTTAATTCTTTACTTGCCTCTATCTCACCGACAACTAAACAGCTCTGGGAAAACTCGGCAAGTGAGGAATATTTAGCATCAAAAGCCTATAGTCAGTTTAAGCGAGACTTTAACCGAATAGGGGGGGATGAAGAAACAAACCTATTACTGACATTTTCGTTTGTAGATGACTTATTTCCAGTCAATTCGACGAATAATAATGGTGAGGCAACGGGTTATCTAAACGATACTATGATGTTACTGGCACAGCGAAGTGGTATTCAATTTAAATATATTCCTGCTGCCAATAGTGATGAGTTGGCAAAGTTGTTTCTTGCTAATAAAATTGATCTTATTCCTACCATGACACCTGATAAACTTGATCATGGTACTCTGATTGCTCTTCCTTCACATTATAGTTTCGAGATGATCTTGGTTTCTAAACAAAGAAACAATGGTTCTCGCATTGGTTATCTTGACGTATTTGCAGATCCTAAACAGAAATTAATCACAAATAAACCTATCGAAACTGTCTCGTTTAACTCAGTCAAAACACTTTTCTATGCCCTAAGAAACGATACCATTGATGGGGTGATGTTACCGCAAAGTATAGCGGCTTATCAGCTTAACCAATTTTATATTGGTGAGTTTTATATAAACCCCCGATATCAATACACACAGCCTATTTATTTTTTAATCAATCAAAATTTGCCAGATTTTGCTACATTGCTTGATAGCTTATTTAAAACATTAACAAGTAATGATTTCACTCATATTGTAAATCGGCATGGGATTTTTAGTATTGAGAGAGGTTATGACAGGCAAACGGTTAATACGACAGCTATTTTGGTTTTAATATTGATTTTTGTCTCTATTGTGTACTTTATTGGCTGGCGCTACACCATCAATCGCGAAATTGCCAAGCGACAAAAAGCAGAGCAAGTCGCGTTGGAGAAGTTAAATTTCACCCAAAAGTTAATTGATGATTTACCTACAATGGTGGTGATACAAGATAAAGATCAAAAACGCCTAATGTGGAATAAAGCTTATCGCGAGAACTTTGCGCATTTATGGGATGAGCAAAAACAATTCTTGCGCGATGATTTACCTGTTGTTAAAGACTTGATTGCACAAAACAAATATAGTTTAGACTCAGGAAAAGCTATCAATCAGCAAATTAAATATACCAACCGACAAGGAAAGCAGCTTGATTTACTCTATACAAAGAAGCCTTATTTCGGAACTGATGAGCAATTGGCTGGAATTTTGACAGTTATAACGGATGTAACAGAGCACCACAATTTACAACGAGAGACACAATTCGCGCAGCGTTTGTTACAAACGATAACAGATACGATTCCGGGCGGTGTATTTCAGTATGAGTATTATGATAATGGAGAGGGCTGCTATACCTATATAAGTAAAGGCGCACAAAGTTTACTCGGGATTACCTCCCGTACAGTCAACCAGCGTGGCATGACCGGTTGTATTTCACCGTATATTGATGATGTTGATCGTATCAAAATAGCCAAAGCATTTAAGTCAGCCAGTAAGTTAAATAAAATAATCGACATAGAATTTCGGGTAAATAACTTAGGTCAACAAATCTGGTGTCGTTACATTGCCAACGCTGAAAGTATGACTACTTCGACAAATGAAGGGATTCGTTGGAATGGAATTTTACTCGATATTAGCTTATTAAAAAGACAGCAAGCCGATTTAAGTAAAGCAAATCAATTAGCGCATCAGGCTGAGCTCGCAAAAAGCCGCTTTATAGCCACAATGAGCCATGAATTACGTACGCCAATATCAGGGGTTAATGGCTTTATTGAACTACTAAAGTCATCTACTTTAACAGACGAACAATTCTATTTATTAGAGCACATCGATAGCTCTATTTCTAAGCTACTAAGCTTAGTGAATGATATCTTGTATTTTGCCAATACCAACTCGGGTAATATTGAATTAAATTATCAAGATGTAGATCTTGAATCACACTTGTGTCGTGTTTTTCGTGCCCATGAATACTTAGCAAAAGAAAAAGGTTTAGACTTTACGCTTTCTTGGCGAACAGCAGCTTATACATCTGCACAAATTGATGTAACTCACTTAATGCAAGTGCTTTCAAATGTTCTTAATAATGCGGTTAAATTTACTGAATCAGGTAGCATTAATTGTGACGTATTATTCGATAAAAATAAATTAAAAATTGAGGTGTCGGATACGGGCACAGGAATGACTGCACAGCAACTTGCAGATATTTATACCCCTTTCGAGCAAGCTGATGGCTCCACACAAAGGCGTTATGGCGGGGCAGGGCTTGGACTTACATTGGCTAAGCAATTAATTGAAGCAATGAAAGGGGAAATTACGATTTCCAGCACTTTCTCAAAAGGGACAAATGTATATATTTCGGTTCCATTAACTAATGTATTCAAAGATAAAAGCCCATTACCATCCCTGTATTGGTCAGTATATAGTAATAACCGTCAATTACTTGATAACTTATCGACTATGGGTATTAACTATAATCAGCTATCTTGGCCGATTGATAAAAATACATTTATCAATACGCAGAACATCCTCATTGATGAGCAGTATATGCAGCAGTTATGGGGGGATGACTGGCAACAAGCTATACCGCACTCAAGCAACAGTTATATTATTGTCGCTATCTCTGGTGAGACAAAACCACAGGTAAAATGCTGTTGTCATACTTTGGGGGTTAGCCCTATATACCCAGATCTATTACGTGAACTGTTCAATAATGTTCATGCCAATACTCAATTTATTTCCTCAAAAGGCACGGGTAGTTTACATGGAAAGATTCTGATAGCTGAGGATAATAAAACTAATCAATTACTATTAGAAAAACAGTGCCAGAAGCTGGGTATTAAAGCTGTGATGGTTGAAGATGGTATTGCAGCATTAAATACTCTGCGTAATGGTCATTTTGATTTGTTATTGACCGATTGCCATATGCCACACCTAGATGGCTTTAAATTAACTGAGCAGCTTCGTGGCATGCCTGAGTTTAAATCCTTACCAATTATAGGGTTTACTGCTGATGACTCTCAAGAGTGTCTTGATAAAGCTATGAAAGTAGGGATGAATTGTGTGTTATTTAAGCCATACAAACTTAACGAGTTATATAACAGGCTAGTAGAGTTTATTGATCTACAAAAAGACAAAAACCAGGTACAAGAAACGAATATAGAGTCATCGTTAACAGGAATAAAAAGCAAACAGCATTGGTTAAATGTTTTTGGGAATGAGGCAGATGCAAAAATGTTGGCAGATGTCTTTGTAAATAGCCTGCACATTGATTTAAGTACGTTAAACGAACAACTCGAAAATAGCGAATATAGTAAGATTTCTTCAACTATTCATAAGCTTAAAGGAGCTATCGTGATGCTTCAGTATCCAGCACTCTCTGAGCTTATAGTGAATACAGAGCAAGAATTTAGCAAAAACCAAGACCCAGAAATTGTTCGAATGCTTATTGTACAGTTGAATGATATCGTGGATAAAATAAAAGAATGGTCTGAATAAAATAGATAAAGTTAGGGTATATAATAGATTATTTTATATTTTCCTCATATACTGGTTGAGGTTCTATATGTAACTTAACTTTTATAATAAAGAGAGCTTTCAATGAAAGAAATTCGATCTTTTGTAAAAACTGCGTCTTTAAGTGAGCTAGAAAAAGCAAAGCAACTTATTGATACAGCTATCGAGAAAAATACTCAACAGCAAGAAGCTAAAAAAGAAGTACTCGATCTTTTAAAAGAAAAAGGACTTACATTAGAAGATCTACAAGATGTGGTAGGCACTGATAAGCGCACAAAAGTAAAACCTAAATACCGCATTGAGTATAATGGTGAAATCGTTGAGTGGACTGGCCGTGGTAAACGACCTAAAGCATTCCAAGGTGTTGATTTAACTAAACACCTAGCATAATTTCACTTTAAAGATTGAAAAGGGAAGCGTATGCTTCCCTTTTTTGTCGCCATCATATTAGTATGAAATACACACTAAGACCTTATCAGCAAGAAGCTGTAGATAGAACCGTTGCGCACTTTCGAAAGACAAATGATGCCGCGTTGATTGTGTTGCCGACAGGAGCGGGTAAAAGCTTAGTCATTGCAGAACTTGCAAGAATAGCTAGGCAAAAAATTTTAGTGCTCGCCCATGTTAAAGAGCTGGTGGAGCAAAATGCGCAAAAATATGCCAGCTTTGGTTTTAAGGCGAGTATCTTCTCGGCAGGTTTAAAGCAAAAATCACTGAGCGAACAAGTGACCTTTGCCAGCGTCCAGTCACTTGCTAGAAATACTGCACAGCTTGACGAAGCCTACTCATTATTAATTATTGATGAGTGCCACCGTGTAAGTGGCGATGATAAAAGCCAATATGGACAGGTGATCAGTGCCTTAAAAAAGCAAAACCCAAAACTCAAAGTGTTAGGGTTGACTGCGACACCATTTAGAATGGGTATGGGTTGGGTTTATCATCATCATTACCATGGATTTGTTCGAGGGGAGCAAACAGCACCATTCAAAAAATGTATTTTTGAATTACCACTACGCTATATGATTAAACATGGCTTCTTAACACCTCCTCATGAAATTGATGCTGCAATTAGTCATTATGACTTTGCTTCATTACCCAGTGACTCTTTTGGTCGCTACAGTGTTGAAAACATGAATGCACTGCTCAAGGACAGTACCCGGGCAACCAAAGCCATTATTAAACAAGTGATTGATTACAGCGAAAATCGCCATGGAGTGATGATTTTTGCAGCCACTGTTATGCATGCAAAAGAAATTGTTGGCTATTTACCTGCTGAGCAAACTGCGTTGATTACAGGGGAGACCGATAACAACGAACGCGACCAAATTATTACTCAATTTAAACAAAAACAGTTAAAGTTTTTGGTCAATGTGTCGGTGTTAACTACAGGGTTTGATGCTCCTCATGTCGACTATATTGCTATTTTACGTCCCACAGAATCAGTGAGTCTATACCAGCAAATAGTGGGGCGTGGACTGCGTTTAAGTGAAGGGAAAAAAGATTGCTTAGTCATTGATTATGCGGGGAATGGTTTTGATCTCTTTTACCCAGAAGTAGGCAGTAAAAAGGGACAAAGTGATAATGAACCAGTGCAGGTACTGTGTCCTGGTTGCGGTTTTGCTAATATTTTTTGGGGCAAAACAGACGATAGCGGTAAAGTGATAGAACATTTTGGGCGGCGCTGCCAAGGGTTACTTGACGATGGAGACACACAAGAACAATGTGATTATCGCTTTCGCTTCAAAGAGTGTGAGCAATGTGGTGAGCAAAATGATATTGCTGCTAGACAATGTCAGTCATGTGGCGCAATGATGGCTGACCCTGATGATAAACTACGAGAAGCCCTTAATTTAAAAGATGCCTTAGTGCTTCGTTGTAGCGGGCTGTTAGCGAAGGCACTGCCAAATGGGCTTTTAAAAATAAGTTACTTTGATGAAGATGGCGCCAGCTGCGATGAGGTTTTTAATCTAGCGAATGATACTGGGCGATTTATTTTTAATAAACAATTTAAGAGACATAAAGAGGGAGCAGGCAGCATAAAGTGGCAAACTGCTGAACAAGTTGAATCAGCGCAGCATCTATTAGTTGCCCCCGATTTTGTGATAGCGCGTAAAAATAAGAAGTATGGTTGGAAGGTAGCTGAGAAATTGTTTGATTATGAAGGCAGCTTCAGAAAAGCAAATCAATTGTCACATTAGGGCTTTGCGCGATATTGCATCGCGCAACAAACTAAATTAATTAATCTTCAGCCATCAAACCCCAACCATCACCATAGCCATTATGACCGTTGGCAATGCTTTCAAGATATTGTTCTGTCTGAGCAAGTAAGGTGTGATCTGGCACCATTTTAACGCGAGTAATCACTTCCCATACGCCAGTATCAGGGCATTTATTTAGTTCTGTACTCGGCGCTAACTCGTCACTTTCAATGGCCGTTGCAAACTTTTCTGCATCTGGCTTTTGCTCAAACAAAATATAAAAGTCGACTTCTTGTAAACAGTTTAAATCGACACCTGCAGCCGCAATTTCAGCTAATAATTGACCATTTTCATCGTCTGGGAAATGCATTTAATCGCTCATTCATTTTAAATCTAGTTATTGTTCGCTATTGTAGCGAAAATAATAGCGTTACGTGTACTAATTTTACTATTTCCATTATGTCAGTCATTATTTCACTGTGTTAAAATTAGTTTGTACTCATTTTCGCTTCAGGCATTTCAAAAAGGTAAGGATATTTTTTGTTCTCTCGGCATTTCTTTTTTGTCTTTTTACTTTTGTGCGCCGCTTTTAGCTATCCAGCTTTTAGTGCAGCAACAATCATAAAAGAATATAAAATTCAGGGACTCAGTGGTGAACTTGAAAAAAACGTTGAACTTTACGTTAACCAGTTAATCGATGAAAAAGCGTCAAAAGCACTTAAACGCCATGCAAAAAGTCAAGTTGAAACAAGTCTAAAAGCACTTGGCTACTATAAACCCGTCATTAAAATTAATTTCGACCAAGAAAAACAGCTTATTATTGTTGATGTGGAGCGAGGACCAGTCACTCGTATTGCAAATATCAATGTAACCGTTAGCGGTGCGGGAAAAAGCGACCCCGAGTTTATGGTGGCAGTTAACAGCATTAAATTAAAGCAAGGTGATGTTCTAAATCATGGTAACTACGAAGCGGCTAGAAAGCGAATTGAAGGCCAGCTCCTTGAACTTGGTTACTTTGATGCCAAGTGGCACCAACATACATTAGCAGTGTCTTTGAAAAAAAACAGTGCAGATATCACATTTAACGTAGACACAGGTCCTCGTTATCAATTTGGTGAAATTATTATTGGTAATGAGACTCCCGCTGAGAAATATATTCGCTCGCTAGCGAGTTTTAAAAATGGCCAACCTTATAAATCTACAGACGTGTCTGATTATAACCTAGCGTTATCGAGTACGCCGTATTTTGCCAGCGTTAGGGTTTATGCTGATATCGCCAATCGTAAAGATGAACATGTGCCTGTAAAAGTAGATGTTCTTCATAAACCAGCAAATAGCTATGAAGTGGGTGGTGGCTATAGTACTGACCTTGGGCCAAAAGTGCGTTTTAAATGGACAAAGCCTTGGATCACAAGTGATGGTCACTACTTAGAAAGTAATCTGAATGTGTCACAAAGACAACAGGATATTTCACTCGGTTATACCGTGCCTGTTGATGACCCTAATGACGACTTATGGCGCTTTTCTGTGGGCTATAAGTTAGAAGATGAGCTGACAAATGATGTTTACAGTAAAATTTTAACAGGCCAAATACAACGTCAATGGTTGACTGACGATGATTGGGTACGTACCGCCTTTATTCGTCGTGATCGTGAAACTTATCGTATTGGTGATGAAGAGCAAAGCTCAAAAATGCTGATGCCAGGTATTAGTTACGCAAAAAAAGAAACCGAGGGTGGCACAACACCTTATGAAGGCTACCAATGGCTGATCTCCGCAGAGTTTGGTTTAAAGGATATGTTTTCGACCACCAATATTTTACGTTTACAGTTGCAAAATGCATGGTTAACGACAGTGGCTGATCGTCATTTATTTTTCGTACGTGCTAATTTGGGAGCCATGTTAGTTGATGACATTGACGATGTGCCTTTTTCACTTCGGTTTTATGCGGGTGGTGATCAAAGCGTGCGCGGCTTTGCGTATCAGTCAATTTCACCTGAAGATGAAAATGGGCGTTTGATTGGCGGTAAATATTTAATGTCTGGGACCATGGAGTATAACTATCAGTTTGCCAAAAACTGGCGTGCAGCTTTGTTTGTTGATAGCGGTACAGCAACCAATGATTTTAGTGATCGAGTAGAAGTGGGGGCTGGTTTTGGTTTGCGGTATTTAACGCCAGTCGGACCGATTCGTATAGACCATGCATGGGGAGTGACAAAAGAGAGTAAAAGCACGCGTTTAAGTATTACCATAGGGCCTGAAATTTAATGACGAAGTTTAAAAAAATAACCTCAGTACTCACGGTAACGCTTTTAAGCATTGGTGTTTTACTTTTTTGTTTGCTATTCACCGCACCTGGTAATCACTTTATTGCATACTCAGCCAATAAGTTGGTGGATGGCTTAGAGATTAAGTTACCTTCAGGTCGTTTTTTATATAATGACCCATTTGATGTGCGCTATGAAAACCAGGCTATAAAGCTAGATGCTAAACAGCTCAAAGTTGATCTTTTTTGGTGGGGATGTAATGGCATCTGCCTTGATAATATTAGTGCGCAGAACATTGATGTAAATGTTAAAAGCCAACAAGCGGTAGCAGATCAACAACCACAACCCGCTCAAGAGCAATTACAACAAGATACCGCCCCCAGCGATGAGCAAATCACACTGCCGCTGAAAGTAACCGTTAAGCGTGTCGCAATTAATCAATTAACTTTAACGCATCCAAGTGCTGATGTTACTGTTGAAAAGCTAAACCTTTCTGCTGTTGCTGAGCTATCTGATATTCTCGTTGATGCGCTGAAAATTAATACTGTTACAGTGCAACTTCATGACGTTAAAGAACAGCCCAAAAGCCAGCCATTAACGGTACTGCCTGCATTACCAACTCTAGACTTAACTTTACCCCTTAATATACAGCTAAATACTTTAAATATCAGTAAAGTAGCGGTGACACCAGTAGCAGCCGAACGTGCTGAGGTTATTAACAATATTGCCCTTTCAGCGACCGCAAAAGGTCATGAAGTGAGAGTTGAAAAGCTTGACGCACAATACAATGATTGGCAGTTAAACACTGATTTATTTGCTGAACTTAATGCGCATAACTCAGTGCAAGGTCATGTTGCTCTAACTCACCCTAATCATCAGTTAAAACTTGATCTAACAGGGACGTTAGCTGATTTAAATGTGACGTTGCTAACACAAGGACAGTACCCTTTAAACATGGATGCGCAAGTCAACCTGCAAAAAGATAACTTTCCATTTAGTTTAACGGGTCGTGTGGATAAGTGGTCGCTTGATGCAGGCGCTGAACAACTAAATCTTTCAAAGCTTGATTTACATGGGCAAGGGCATGCAAACGACTATAAGGTTAAAGTTGATTTAATGAGCCAACTTGGCGCATATCCTCAGGTGTCAGTTAGTAGCCAATTGCAAGGAAGTTTAACAGGGGCAAAGCTTGAGCAACTAAAGTTAAATGCTAATGAAAGCCAAGCAATTATTCACGCATCGGTTGATTGGTCAAAAGGTGTAAATACTGAATTTAACGGCAAACTTGAACACTTAAAAGCACAGTATTTAACTGATGCTATGAGTAGTGATTTATCAGGTGGCTTCAAAGGATCATTTGGTTTAACAGGAACTGACTGGCAGTTGGCAGTCGAGAATACCACAATTAATGGTACCGTAAACGATGTTCCTGTAAGTCTAGAATCAGACTTTAAACTTGATAGCAGCCTGCATGCGAGCTTCGATAAACTGCAACTAAAAAGTGGCAGTAATGAACTCGCTTTGTCTGGTCAAGTTGATGAAAGTTGGCGTGTTGATGGCAAGCTACGCTTAGATGCCGCCGAGCAAGAAATTTTACCCATGCAAGGCAAAGGGAATGCAGACCTTGTTATTCGTGGCGAGCGCTTAGCCCCTGTGGTTGATTTGAATTTAGCTCTTAATACCTTGAGCTATCAAGATCTTCAAATTGATGGATTAACACTTAAAGGTCAGTTCGACTATGCTGCCGACTGGCAAACAGATATATCGCTTATTCTAGATTCTGCAAACATCGCAGATAATAAGATTAATCAGGTAGAGCTCAATGTGACTGGTGACAAGGTTGATCATCATTTGAGGCTGCTTTTAGATGCGGACCAAGGAAAAGCATCTCTGGATATCAATGGGCAACTTAAAAAAGATAAATGGCAAGGTAGTTTAAGTAATATTTTAATTACCGATAATCATATACGTTTAACCACAGATAAAGCGATTAAAGCAAATGTCGATATAAATACGCTCGACTTTCATATTGCTGATCATTGTTGGCAAAGTGCAAGCTCAAAGCTTTGTGTTAATACACTTCAGCAGACTAAGCAGCTTGGTCAGCTAAATGCGCAGTTAGCAGCGTTATCATTCCCAGAGTTTAACCGATTTATACCTGAGAATATTAAAGTCAGCGGTTCAGCAAACGGCGAGTTTGTGGCTAATTGGGCTGATGGCGCGCTTAAAACATTGCGTGCCAATATGAGTACTAGCGAACTTGCAGCCACACTGATAGATGATGCAAGTGTCTATAAACTGCCTATTGAAGCGCTTAACTTGTCGGCGATGAGTGATGCCAGTATTGGCAAATTAGAGGCCACGCTTGACTCTTCGGTACTTGGTAAAGTGACGTCACACATTAATATCGACGATATACAAGCTAATCAAAATTTATCTGGTGAGCTAGAAATTGAAAAGATCTTGCTGACAAATATTCAGCCGTTTATTGGTTCGCTAGAGCAACTAACCGGAGAAATTAAAGGTAAGTTGAACGTTGCAGGCACACTGAAAGAGCCTTTGCTAAATGGTGAGTTAAATATCGAGCAAGTTAACTTAGATGGTGCAACTTTACCCGTTTCATTGCAAGATTCGCACGTTGATATTGCATTTAATAACCAAAGCGCAGAGATCACTGGCAAGCTGAAAGACGCAGAAGGTGGCTCACTCAATTTGTCGGGTGATATTGATTGGCAAGCTGAGTTGCCAGATGTGAATGTGAAACTAGAGGGGAATGAGTTTTTCGTTCGTGCGCAGCAAGATGTCACATTTAAGGTCTCGCCAGAAATTACTATGTCATTAAAAAATCGTGCATTTAATTTAGATGGTCAGGTTGTCGTGCCATGGGGCAGAATTGAAATAGAAGAGCTTCCCGAAGGTGCTGTGCAAGTGAGTGATGATGAAGTCATCGTAGATATAGAGCAGCAACAAACTGAAAAAGCCCCGTTTGATTACGCTATTAATTTGAAGCTTTTAGTGGAGAATGATGTACGTATCGATTCATTTGGCCTCAAATCAAAAGTAGCAGGTGATATAAATATTAGTATGGATCAAACCACTCCTATGATCGCAACGGGTGAGTTAAATCTAATCGAAGGTACTTATCGTGCATTTGGTCAAGACTTGCAAATTCGTACAGGGCAGGTTGGTTTCAGTGGTTCGATTGATAAACCTTATCTCAATATTAAAGCAATTAGAAATCCAGAAAACACTTCAAATGGGGTTATTGCGGGGATCACTTTAACGGGGAATGTTGAGCAGCCCTCCTTGAAAGTTTATTCAGAGCCTGCCATGGACCAAGCACAAGCACTGGCGTATCTTTTGAATGGTCAACCGCTAGACGAAGGGGATAGTTCAACGGATGCAATGCTTACACAACTTTTGCTAGCTCAAGGAGTGAACCGTAGTGAAGGGGTCGTTTCTAAAATAGGAGAAAGCTTTGGTTTATCAGACGTCAGCTTGAGCTCAAAAGGCAGTGGCGATGATACTAAAGTAGAAATTTCGGGCTATCTAACCCCAGGTATACAAGTAAAATACAGTGTGGGAATTTTTGACTCGTTAAGTGAAGTGGCTGTGCGTTACCAACTGTTGTCTCAACTGTACATTGAAGTAACCAGTGGGCTCTATCAAAACGTTGATATTCTCTATAAGTTTGACTGGGACTAATCCCTCTTAGCATTTTTGTACACTTTTACTTGCGTAATAAAGCAGAAGTTAATAGGCTGAGTTGTCAACAACTTAAAAGATAATAACAATGAAACTAAGTCTATTAACGGTGTGTTTTAGCACACTTTTATCTGTCTCTTTACACGCTGCTGAGCAAGTTGAAAAGCGCTCGGCAGCAGATATCATTAAAACGGCTGATAAGTCACAGTGGCGAACAGTATCAGCAAACAACATTCTCAAACTCACCTTACCGACTGGGGCGGCGTATATAGAGTTAAATGAAATGCTCGCCCCGAAGCACGCAGAAAATATGAAGCTGCTCGCCAGAGAAGGTTTTTACAAAGGCTTGAATGTCTACCGCTTTGTTGAAGGTTTTGTCGCGCAAGGGGGGGATTCAAGTGAAACAAAAACACCCAAAACAGCAAAAACAGCTCTTCCCGCCGAATTTTATTACCAAACAAAAAAACCGTTATCCATTACTCAGCTTCAAGACCCTGACGGCTATGCCAAAAGAACAGGCTTTTTAAATGGTTTTGCTGTTGCTCAGAATGAAGCGCAAACACAAACTTGGCAGGCTCATTGTCCTGGTATTTTTGCGATGGCACGCGATAATGATATCAATAGCGGCGGAACCGAATTTTATGTGACGATAGGTAACGCGCAGCGTTATTTAGACCGAAACACAACGGTGTTTGGCCGTGTTCTGGAGGGGATGGAGCATTTTAACTTGTTGAGTCGAACGCCCACAAAAGGTGAAGTATTTAACCCAATCACTGACATGCAAGTGTTAGCTGATATTAGTGAGGAAGATACAAGCCAATTTAGAGTAATGAAAACTGACTCATCGTCATTTGTGGAACTCATTGAGGCGCGTAAAAACCGGATGGGCGAATGGTTTGTGCAAAGTGCTAATTATATTGATGTATGTGCTATGCCTATTCCTACAGAGCGAGTTAAATAACCCGCTATGCAAATTCTCTTGAGTGCGTTTAATTCTCGCGCACTCAAGTAGTTTGGCTATAAATTGTTTGTTACAATACTCAGTCTACAAGTAGATAAATATAAGGGTATCGGGTGGTTAACCTAGGTCCGCTGTTCGGCGAATTAAAAACATGCTTACGCAAAGATCAATTCATCCTCAAAAAACGCCTGCATGGCATCAAAAAAATCAACGATGAAACAAAGCAAGCGAACATAGCGCAAAAAATCGCAGAAGATATTGCCCGCTCGCAGCAATTACGTGTTCAGCGTGTAGCAGCCTTACCAACAGTAACTTACCCTGAACAGCTGCCTGTTAGCCAAAAGAAAGAGGATATTAAACAGGCGATTGCCAATAACCAAGTGGTGATCATTGCAGGTGAAACCGGTTCAGGTAAAACGACACAAATACCAAAAATGTGCTTAGAGCTAGGCCGTGGGGTTGAGGGTTATATTGGCCATACACAGCCACGGCGTTTGGCCGCTCGTAGCGTTGCAAACCGTATCGCAGAAGAGATGCAATGTGAGCTTGGTCAGCAGGTCGGTTTTAAAATTCGTTTTAGTGATCAGGTTTCAGACAACAGTTATATCAAGTTGATGACCGATGGTATTTTACTGGCTGAAATCCAACAAGATCGTTATTTAAACCAATATGACACGATTATTATCGATGAGGCGCACGAGCGTAGCCTTAATATTGATTTTATTTTGGGTTATTTAAAGAACTTATTACCAAAACGCCCCGACCTCAAAGTCATTATTACCTCGGCAACTATCGATCCTGAACGATTCTCGAAACATTTTGATGATGCGCCGATAATTGAAGTATCGGGACGTACTTTCCCTGTGGAAGTACGTTATCGCCCAACCACAGATATTAATAAAGACGAGATGGAAGCTGATGGCGACCAGTTGCAAGGTATTTTTGATGCTGTTGATGAGCTGTGTGAAGAAGGCCCCGGTGACATCCTAATTTTTATGAATGGTGAGCGTGAAATTCGCGATACAGCTGATGCGTTATCAAAGCGTAACTTAAAGGGCACCGACGTATTGCCTTTATATTCGCGGCTCTCGAACGCCGAGCAAAACCGTATATTTGCTCCTCATTCTCGCCGCCACATTATTTTAGCGACAAATGTAGCCGAAACATCACTGACTGTACCAGGTATTCGTTATGTTATTGACCCAGGTACTGCACGAATTAGTCGTTACAGCTACCGTACTAAAGTACAACGCTTACCAATAGAGGCAATCTCACAAGCCAGTGCCAACCAGCGTAAGGGCCGTTGTGGTCGTATTGAAGCGGGTATTTGTATTCGCTTATACAGCGAAGATGATTTTAATTCACGACCAGAATTCACTGACCCAGAAATTTTACGTACTAATCTAGCCTCGGTTATTTTGCAAATGCTTGGTCTTGGCCTAGGGGACATGCAGCAATTTCCGTTTGTACAAGCGCCAGACAGTCGTAACATCAATGATGGTTTAACCTTACTCGAAGAACTTGAAGCAGTTAAACCTGCTAAACGCCACAAACAAACAGAATTAACTAAATCAGGACGTAGTTTAAGTCGATTACCTGTTGATCCCCGTTTAGCAAAAATGGTGCTTACAGCGGATGGGCTTGGCGCTCTTCGCGAAGTAATTATTATTGTCGCGGCACTGTCAATTCAAGACCCGCGTGAGCGACCGCAAGAAAAGCGTGGCGCAGCCGATGAAAAACATGGTCGTTTTGATGATCCTGATTCAGACTTTATTGCGTTTTTAAATCTGTGGAATTACCTAGAAGAGCAGCAAAGTGAGTTAAGCAATAGTCAATTCAGAAAGCTGTGTCAAAAAGATTTTTTAGCTTATATGCGTATTCGTGAGTGGCAAGATATTGTTTATCAGCTTTCTACTGTGTGTAACGAAATGGGCATGAAAGCCACGACGAACGTAGCTGACAGTGATCGTATTCATCAGTCGCTTTTAAGCGGTATGCTAAGTCATATTGGCTTTAAAGACGAAAAACAAGTGTACAAAGGTGCACGTAATAGTCAGTTCCATATTTTTCCAGGTTCAGCGCTATTTAAAAAGAGTCCTAAATGGATCATGGCTGCAGAGCTGGTGGAAACAAGTAAGCTGTACGCTCGTATCAATGCCCGTATCGACCTGAAGTGGGTTGAGGGCTTTGCGCAGCATTTAGTCAAACGCAGCTACAGTGAGCCACATTGGGAGAAAAAACCAGGTGCTGTTATCGCCTTTGAGCAGCAAACATTATATGGTCTACTCATTGTTAATAAACGTCGTTGTGTATACAGCAATATTGATCCTAAAGTAAGCAGAGAGCTGTTTATTCGCAGCGCTTTGGTTGAACAAGAACTTGGTCAAAATGAAGGCTTTTTACAGTACAACCAAGAGCTTATTGACGATATTCAGGTACTAGAGAATAAGTCTCGTCGTCGCGATATCCTCGTTGATGAGCAAACACTGTATGAGTTTTACGACAAAAAGATTCCTGCGGATGTAAATAATCGTGCTGCGTTTAATAAATGGTGGAAGGGACAAAAGCAAAAAGATAAACGCTTTTTGCATATGTCACGCGATGAGCTAATGCAGCATGGCGCTGATCATGTCACCGAATTTGATTACCCTGATACATGGCAACAAGGTAATTTATTATTGCCATTGACCTATCATTTTGATCCAGGGCAAGCGGTTGATGGTGTAGCGGTTCAAATTCCTGTTGCGTTACTTAACCAAGTTCAAGAAATCGGCTTTGATTGGCATATCCCTGCGTTTAGACATGAACTTATTTGCGCATTAATTAAGTCATTGCCAAAAACACTACGCCGTAATTTTGTACCAGCCCCAAACTACGCCGATGCTGTACTTGCGGCAATTGAGCCAATGCAGGGCAACTTACTTGATGCCATAAGTATGCGTTTATTGCGTATGACAGGGGTACGCGTTGACCCTGATGCTTGGGACTTAACAACGCTCGCGCCACATTTACGTTTACAGTTTGAAGTACGTGATGAACACGATAAGTTACTTGCTCGTGGGCTAAATTTAGAGAAGCTGAAAGCGCAATTACAAGGTAAAGTAACCGATACCTTATCGAAAGTAGCTGATAAAGGCATAGAGAAGACGGACTTAACACAGTGGAGCTTTGGTGAATTACCTTCTTCCTATGTTAAAAAGCAAGGTCAATATGAAATCAAGGCGTTTCCTGCTTTGGTTGACAAAAAAGACTCCGCAGCCGTTGAGCTATTCGATAACGAACAAAAAGCGAAACAAGCCCATCAACAGGGTTTGCGTCGTTTAGTGCTTTTAAATGTGCCATCTCCGATTAAATACTTACAACAAAACTTACCAAATAAGTCGAAACTTGGTTTGTACTTTAATCCGTTTGGTAAGGTCAATGACTTAATTGATGACTGTATTGCGGCCGCTGTTGATAGCTTACTAATTAAGTACGGCAATATTCGTACTGAGCAGGCGTTTGAACAAGCCAAAGAGAAAATTCGTGGTGAGCTTGGCGATACGGTTGTAGAAATTGCCACTCAAGTTGAGCAAGTGTTAAGTATTGCTCATGGACTTAATAAGCGCATGAAAGGGCGTGTTGATTTAACCATGATCACAGCTCATGGTGATATTAAAACGCAGCTACAAAGTTTAGTTTTTAAGGGATTTGTTAGTCAACATGGCGCAGCTAAAATGACTGACTTAATTCGATATTTGAAAGCAATAGAGCGACGTTTAGAGAAGTTGCCTGTTGATCCTAATCGTGATCGTTTATGTGTTCTTGAGCTTGAAAAAGTGGCTGAGCAATATCAAAAACTTGCTAATAAAATTCCAAAGGGGATGCCAATACCACAAGAGATTGTAACGCTTTTTTGGATGCAACAAGAATTACGCGTTTCTTTATTTGCACAAACATTAGGGACACCTTATCCTGTATCTGCAAAGCGAGTTTTAAACGCAATTAAAGAATCTGAGTTATAATTCATTATAGGCGTGTATGTGCAATAAAGTTTGCGTTGTTGCGCATATAAACCACAGACATTAACTAAGGAGGTCATGTGGGCATTGAAAAGGAAAAACCGATTGCTGTTCCCGAGCGCTCACAAAGAAAGCAACAGCTTGAAATTTTAGTTGTGGATGATGAGTATTTTAATTTCGAAATGCTCAAAGCATCACTGGGCCTCGAGTTTTCTTTAAGCTATGCAAACTCAGGCACGACCTGTTTATCGTCTGCTATTGCTGATCCGCCAGATGCAATTCTATTAGATGTTTGTATGCCTGGGCTGGATGGCTATGATACATGTCGGCTATTAAAAAACACACCAGAAACTGAGCAGATTCCAGTGGTTATGGTGTCGGGTTTAGAGTCAGAGCTTGAGCAAAAAGCAGGCTTTGAGGCTGGTTGCGACGCTTATGTGGTAAAACCTTTCTCTGTGAAAACACTCATTGAGAAAATAAAAACAGTGGTTTAGGAAGGATTATTTATGTTTCATGATGAAAAACGCGATTTTAGACGTATGCAAATCCACACACCTGCCAAACTCATCCCTTTAGAAAGTGGGAATGAAATAGAGGCAACATGTACAGATTTAAGTGCCACAGGACTTGCAGTCAACCTTGATGACGTAGTGGAAGTAGGTAGCATGTTCCGCGTGCTTATTGCTTCAACGAGCACGTCAATCACATCATTTGATGCAACAGCAAAAGTTATTAGAGCAACGAAGGAGCCAGATGGCTCCTTAAGTGCAGGGCTTGAAATTATCAGTTTTAACTAGTGCCTAGTAAACTTTACATATCAAGCCTTTTAGATAAAAACCTTCTGGGTAGCTGCCAGCAATAGGGTGGTCAGCTGCTTGGTTTAATCGCTCCATGATGAGCAGCTCTTTTCCTGCATCGAGGGCTGCATCAGCCACGACTTTTTGAAATAAATTCTGTTCCATTAAACCAGAGCACGAGAAAGTGAGTAATGTTCCACCTGGCTTTAGAATTTGCATCGCAATCATATTGATATCTTTATAACCACGACATGCACCGGTGAGCTGTGCTTTATTATCGGCGAATTTAGGTGGATCCATTACAATGGTATCAAATAGTTTACCTTCATCACGGTATTGGCGTAGTAACTTAAATACATCTTGCTTAACAAAGTCGACTTTATTTAGATCAAGGTTGTTATGCTCTACATTACGCTTAGCTGTATCAAGTGCAGGTTGTGATACATCAACATTGGTTACATGTTTACAACCGCCTCGTAAGGCATAGAGCGAAAATGTGCCCGTGTAGCTAAAGCAGTTGAGAACGGTTTTATCTTTAGAAAAGCGTTCAAGGGCTGCACGGCTATCACGTTGATCTAGGTAAAAGCCTGTTTTATGACCTTCTAAAATATCTACTTCAAGCTTTAGTCCATTCTCTTCAATAAGCACAGGCTCAGTAGGGGCATTACCCCAAAGCACGCCTTTTATTGGATCTAATCCTTCTTTAGTACGCACGTCTACATCAGAACGCTCGTAGATATCAGAACCTGGAAAAATAGCCATTAACGCAGCTACAATCTCGCCTTTATGACGCTCAGCACCAGCACTCAATAATTGGCATACTAGGACGTTATCAAATTTGTCGATGGTGATACCAGGTAGATAATCAGACTCTGCAGCACATAAACGAAAGCCTGTTAGGCCACCTTCGCTGATCACTTGCTGGCGTGCATCATAAGCACGGCGAAGACGTTTTTCGAAGAAGGCTTGGTCTATAACTTCGTGTTGGTCAAAGCTCCATACACGTGCGCGTATTTGTGATTGTGGGCTATATGCCGCGATTGCGAGAAACTTACCGTCATTATCATAAATAGTAACCGTATCGCCTAGCCCTGGTTTACCTTTTACTTTTTTGATGGCTTTAGAGAACACCCAAGGGTGCTTTCTTTTTAATGATTTTTCTCGTCCAGCTTGTAGGTAAATAGCAGATGACATAGGGATTCTCGCGTCAAACAAAAGGGGGCATAGTTTAATGAAGCACCGGCAAACATACAATGAATGTTTTGAACAAATCCAGTAACCACGGTAAAGTAAGCATAATTTCAATCAGTTAATGGTAACAGCCGCTTTATGCAGCCAAAAATAGACTTTGCAGAACTGGAAACTCAATGTCGAGATTTTATTCTATCTTTACTCCATGCCGATGTGGCACACGATATTAGTCATATTGAGCGAGTGGTGCGAGTTGCAAAACAGTTATGCATTGCTGAAAAGGCCTGTATGGAGGTTGTTCTACCGGCTGCATGGTTACATGATTGTGTAGCGGTGGCAAAAAATCACCCTGATCGCTCAAAAGCATCGACCATGGCGGCGGATAAAGCGTTAAGCTTTCTCAGCTCGATAAATTACCCAGAGCAATATTTCAATGCGATTCACCATGCTATAGCGGCACATAGTTTTAGCGCAAATATTGCTGTTCAAAGTGTTGAGGCACAAATAGTACAAGATGCAGATCGAATGGATGCACTCGGTGCTATTGGCGTTAGCCGCTGTATGAAAGTGGGCGGCTCTATTGGCCGCTATCTTTACCATAAAGATGATCCATTTTGTTTAAATCGCGAGCCAGACGATGGCAAATATACCCTAGATCACTTTTTTATAAAGCTTTTACACATCAGTGAGAGCATGAATACCCCCTCCGCGAAAGATGAAGCGAATAGACGAACAGAATATATGCAGGCTTTTTTAGCGCAGCTTAAATCAGAGGTTGGAGAATGACAATGGCAGTTCCTTTGCTAAACGGGGTGGATCATTGCCACTTAAATGTTGATGATTTGGCGCAAGCTGTGACATGGTATCGAGATGTGTTAGGTTTTTCTGTGGTACCAGAGCTTGCGTTTTGGGATGAAGGTAAAGGCCCATTAACGCTTGAAGATCAAGCAAAAACGATTCGTCTGGCGTTATTTGAAGCATCAGGAAACAGTAAAGGCATTGCTTTTAGTGTAAACGCAGCGCAATTTCTAGCATGGCTTTCGCATCTATCAAAGTTCGATATTAAAACGGTGATTGCTGATCATGACGTGACTTACTCTATGTACTTTAAAGACTGTGCTGGCAACAGCCACGAAATCACCTCTCATGATTACGAGGGGATTAAAAAAGGTCTTGAATAAGTCCTTTAAACCGTCTTTTAGCGAGAATAAGTATTTTTAATTTCGATGATAGAATCAATTTGACCAATAAATAAATCGATGAGTTGTGGGTCAAAGTGTTTGCCTGATTCCGTTTTTAGTAGCTCTACCGCTTTTTCAACTGGCCAAGCATCTTTATAAGGGCGCACCGAGGTGAGTGCATCAAATACATCAGCAATACTCACTATTCGGCCTTCAATACTGATCTCTTCTCCTTTTAAACCATACGGATAACCTGTTCCATCCCATTTTTCGTGGTGTTCAAGAGCAAGCTTGTGCGCGAGTTGTAACAGGGGAGAGGTTGAGTTTTCAAGTATTTTTGCACCAATGATCGCATGTTGTTTCATATGCTCAAACTCTGTGGCATCTAAACGACCTGGCTTTAACAGTACCGAATCAGGGATGCCAATTTTTCCAACATCATGCATGGGAGCTGCTTGCCTTAACTGCTCTGCTTGGTATTCACTCATGCCATATGCTAATGCGAGGACTTTACTATAACGACTCATACGAGCAATGTGCTCACCCGTGTCGGTATCTTTATATTCAGCAGCACGACCCAGACGATTAATAAGATCAATATGCGCTAATTGAAGTTGTTCAGCTTGAATAAGTGATAAGTGTGTTTTAACTCGTGCACGCACAATTGCAGGGCTAATTGGCTTGGTGATGTAATCAACTGCACCTAACGCAAACCCTTCAGATTCGTCTTGCTCGTGTGCAAGTGCAGTCACAAAAATAACAGGAATATGTGCAGTGTGTTGATTAGACTTTAAAACCTTACATACTTCAAAACCATTCATATCAGGCATCATGATATCGAGTAAAATAAGTTTGGGTGGTTCATTTTCAATGAGTTGTAAGGCTAATTCACCCGATTTAGCAAATGACAACCTGTAATCATTGCCAAGAACTTCACGCATCACTTTTAAATTTGCAGGTTCATCGTCCACGACGAGAATTCTTTCACGTTCAGAAATGTGGCTCATGATAACTCCTTATGTTCAGTGATACTCTGTTTTAAACTTGCTAATTCAGTGTTGGCTGCATCAAAGTCGAAATTATCGAAGTGTTTGCAAATGTCAGCAACGGTTTCTTTATACCTAGGCGGTGCTAAAGCGTACACTTGACTGAGTAGCTCATCATCTATTTCAGCATGCTCTGCTTGCGTTTGTAATGTATCAATTAAAGGTAAAAAATCATCGATAGCTACTTCATCATCTAATTGATTATCAGTGTTATCATCCTTCGTTTGTTCAACCATTGCCAACAGGGTATGCCATTCTGTTTCGCACGCTGCTAGTTGTGATTGAGCTTGGCTATGATCTATTGCTTTTTCTACTTGAGACAGTAAATATACTAGATTCGTTAATGTTAAGTTTCCTGCAACACCTTTTAAAGTGTGCAAAATCATTTGCCGCTCTTTTTTATCCAGTGTGGCTTCTTTTAAACGTAGAACACTGCTTTTATGATTAGCAAGGAATGCACTTATTTCAGTATTGAGTTTTTCCTTGCTGCCCCACATTTGAATGCCTTTCGCGTAATTAATATGCTGTTTTTCTAGTTGTGTACTTTGATTTGAAATTGCATTGATCTCAAGACCAAGCACCTTGGCTATTTCGTGATTTACTTGTTGAATATCGACAGGTTTATTTGCAAAACCGTTCATGCCTGCCTGTTTAGCCGTTAGCTTATCTTGCTGTAAAACACTGGCTGTGAGGGCGATTATCGGTGTCTTTTTATGCTGTTTTTGTTGTTCAATGTCGCGAATTCTTTTAGTGGCAGTGATGCCGTCACATTCAGGCATATGAATATCCATTAAAATGACATCAAAACTCTGCTGGGTAAATAGCTCAATAGCTGCTAAGCCATCACTGGCAGTGGTGACGGTATGTCCTGACTGAGAGAGCAAAATATTAAGTAACTCAACATTTTGTTCTATATCATCAACAACCAGTATACGTAGTGGCGGTAGCGTAAGTTGGTTGTTACTCAGTTTATCTACTTTATCAACTTCACCTTCGCTCAGTGCTAGCGTAAAGAAGAAACAACTACCTTTTCCTTCAGTGCTAACAGCACTAATCGTTCCGCCCATAAGTTCGACGAGCTGCTTACTGATTGTTGTGCCAAGGCCTGTCCCACCAAAACGACGGGTCATAGTGCCATCTGCTTGTTCAAATGGCTGAAATATTGCTTTTAGTCGGTTTTTTGCGATGCCGATACCGGTATCTTGAACCTCAAAAAATAGGTGATCATTTTGAGTTTTACTAACACTAATAGTAACAGAACCTGATTCTGTAAATTTGATAGCATTGCCTATAAGGTTGTTTAATACTTGGCGTAAACGAGCCTCATCACCTATGTATACTGGTGCAATATTGTCCGCAATTCTTAAATCAAGTAGCAGGTTTTTCCTTTTTGCCTCAAGCCAAAAGGTTGAAACAATATTGTCGAGTAGGGCTTGCAGATTGAAATGTTCGTAGTGTATGTCAAGTTTGCCTTTTTCTAGCTTGGCTGAATCGAGTACATCATTGAGTAAATGTAATAACGAACGTGCTGAGCTATTTACGGTCACAATATGTTTTTGCTGCTCTTTATTAAGTGGGCTGTCCATTAATATATCGCTAAAACCGATAATTGCGTTCATCGGTGTGCGGATCTCATGGCTCATATTTGCCATGAAAGATTGCTTGGCTTGTGCAGCGGCTTCTGCTTCATGTTTCGCTTGCATAAGGGATTCTTCATACTCATGGCGATCTGTAATGTCTACAAGTACACCATCAATCCATTTTTCATCAGTACCGGCGGTTTCGTTGATAGAGCCTTGATCTAGAACCCATACTGTTTTACCACTGCGGTGACGAATACGATATTCAACAGCGTATTGATTATTTTTAGCAATAGCCTCGGCCATTACTTTTGAAATATGAGCTTCGTCGTCTTTATTGATGATGTCTGAAAAAGTGATGGCTTGAGATACAAACTCTTGGTGGCTATAACCTGTTAAGTCCATAACTCTTGGACTTATAAACAACATACTCCAATGATCGTCTAATAAACAGCGAAAAACAGCGCCAGGCGTGTTATTCATTAACGTGCGATATTGCTGTTCTTTTTCCTCTAAACTCTTTTGCAGCGCGCGCTGCTGTGTTAAGTCGGTTATGAAGCCTACAAATAATGTTTCTGCATCGGGTTGCTTAGCTTCGCCAAGGCCCAAGCGAATTGGAAATTGGTGGCCATCTTTATGTTTTGCGCATACCTCTCGATTCACACCGATGACTTTTTTCAATTCATGATTTGCGCTGTTAGATAAAAAGCCATCATGTTGATTGGCAATATCATCATTCATGAGCATGTTAACATTTTTGCCTAGTACCTCTTCTTGTTTCCAACCAAAAATACTCTCTGCTGACTTATTAAAGCTCAAGATAATGCCTTTAATATCTATTGTTACAATACCATCTATAGCGGTACTTAATATGGCATCTAAGCGAGACTCCTCTGCTGATTTTTCAGCTAACAGCATGCGATAGCGGATCATTCCGTTAATAATTCCGACGATAGCGGTGAGTAATACGGTTGCAAATGAAACACTGACGGCAATGAAAATCAGGTGTGAGTTATCTTCATTTTCAGAAAGAAAGGGTGAGGTTGCGACAAAACGTGTGGCTGCCATTCCCATATAATGCATTCCCGCAACGGCCAAGCCTAAAATGGTGGCGCAGATGACACGGTTTTGTAATTGACTGAGACGCTTAAAATGATCTCTTAAATGAAAACGGGCATACAAACCAATAAAAGAGAGTAGCACAGCTACAACGATAGAGGCAGCAAACCATAGTGGATCGTAACGAAGCAAAGGGCTTAATTCCATTGCTGCCATACCAGTGTAATGCATCGTGCCAATGCCAGCACCTAACAGTACAGAACTTATCAGTAGCTTTACGGTATGAGGAATATGGCTGACATCTTTGTTACGTAAAAAAGACATACCTGTGTAACACGCTAAAAAGGCAGGTACAAATGAGAAGAAGGTGAGCCCAGGAGAGTAGTTTATTTTAGTACACAGCGAAAAAGCCAGCATACCAATAAAATGCATACTCCAGATACCACCGGAGAGTATTAATGCGCTGGTTGCATTACTTAACTTTTTATAAGAGTCAAAGCGAGTTCTGTCTGCTAGATCAATTAGGTGGAGTGAAAAATAAGCGGCAAATATAGCCGTTGCGATTGAGAGGATGACCAAGCTGGGATCATAAACACCACTAATAATTAAGTTTGGATTTTGGTCAGTAATAAAAAATTTCGCTAGCATAATAACTCTACATCGCCGCATGTAATTACAGTCTAATACAAATCTACATGAATTTAGAGAAAAACCTACTACACAGGTACGTAGGTTTTATTTCATTAGCTATATTTAATTAACAGTTGTGTAGTTATAGGTCCTTTATGCGTAGAACTGAGCAGACATTAGTAGAGCAAATGCACATAAACGATGTTGAAATTCAGCATCGAATGAGCCTTCTTGGTCTTACCTCGCAGAGTCTTAAATCTTTGAGTAATTATAAGGCAGTGATTGAGTCATCAATTGAGAATATGGTGAATGAGTTTTACCAAAAACAAACCGAAGTCGACGAAATATCTTTACTGATTGGTGACGCGGATACACTGACTAGGCTAAGAGATGCGCAGCGGCAATACATCATTGATTTATTTTGTGGTCAGTATGAGAACGAGTATGTAAACAACCGATTGCGTATTGGTATGGTGCATAAACGAATTGGTGTTGAGCCCAAGCTATACCTTTCGGCAGTGTGTACGCTCAAAGAAATAATTTTTAAGGTTTTGCGAACAACAATAACTGATCAAGCTGAGCTTAGCCTAACATTGCAAACAGTTGATAAATTGATTTACTTTGATACCACGCTGGTTTTCGATACTTATATTGATAGTCTTGTCGGTGAAATAGAAAATGCAAAACGCCGCACTGAGGTTTATGCCAAAGGGCTTGAAGAAAAGGTGGCACAGCGCACACAAGAGCTTGAAAAGTTAGCGAAGTTAGATCCTCTAACCAATCTATATAATCGCAGAGTAATGCAAGAGCTGTTGCAGCGAGACCTCGCTAGAGCCAGACGACATAAATTGCCTTTAACCATTGTGTATTTTGATTTAGATAACTTTAAAGCAGTAAATGATACGCAAGGCCATTTAAAAGGGGATGAAGTATTAAAATATATAGGTCAATATCTTCATGAAAATATTAGAGAAATTGATATTCCATGTCGCTATGGCGGAGATGAGTTTTGTATGATTTTACCTGACTGTGAAATACAAAATGCAATTACCATTTGCGATAAGCTAATAGCATCATTCGAAGCCCGTTACCCAGAACTTCATTTAAGTTTTGGTTTGGTTGCTGCCCCTCTTGATAGCACGGTTGATGCCGAGGAGCTAATTAATCGTGCAGACAAAAAAATGTATGAGGCAAAAAAACATCAAGGCTCGTTTATCGTTCACTAGCGCGTCATTCTTTTTACAAATACCACCACAAACAGCGCAAGAGAGAAACTACCACAAAATGCTTCAATAGCCGCTATCAGTCTTGAAAGGCCAATAGGCGTGATGTCTCCATAGCCTAAGGTGGTAAAGGTAACGACACTAAAATAAATACTATTTAAAAGTGCTGATAAATTTTGTGAAAAGGAGTTATCAAAGTTTAGTTGCAAAACAGTATTGTCATAGCTCACGCCAAATAAAAAATAACAAATAGCACAACAGATTATCAGTGATAAGCTAAAGCGAATCACATTTTCAGGTTTTTCCCCATACCCACATAACATATCAATAAAGCTGGAGGTAATTTGCTTTGTAGAACCCTTAGGGTACTGTGCATGTCTCATGCGAAGTTCTTTATAAGTAAAGTTACCCGCGAGTTCAAAAAGACCCTGATGTTCCGATGCTTTACGAAGATTTCGATAAATCTCTTCGGATTGTTCAAATAGATCATGTGCTTGACTATGTTGTTTATTTTTTCGCGCTTTAATTGCTTGCGATTCTTGTAATAACTTTTCTCCTAAATCAATATTATCGATGCGGCTATCGTTGAGTTTAACGCCAAGCAAGTTTGTGTCCTTCAAATCACAGTAATGCAGGCTCGCGTTATGCAAATTTGCTTTCATGAGTGAGGCATTGGCAATTTTATTATTGAATAAATGTGCACCAGATAGGTTTGCTCGATAGAAATTGCAGTAAGAGAGATCATAGCCTTCTTCATCATCTTGCTTAATTAAGTTAAGCCCAGATAAGTTAGCTCTTTGTAATTGTAAGCCTTGTAATAACCCACCTTTTTTAGCGTAACGCTCCAATTTCTGCGTTAGTTCAAGCCCAGACTTATCAAATTTATTGTCGTGCCAAAAACAAAAGCCAGATCCCATATCAGTTTCTTGGCACTTTTTTCCTGTGGGAGAGGTATAACTACAACAGGGTTTATCAGGCATAAGAATGAAAACTTATTTGTTAGTCATATTTATAGATTAGCAGGTATTTTACAGGGTAAAATGTAATACCAAGATTTTATGCATTGAATTGGTTTATTTTTTGTTGGATTACACATTAAAACGCAGTAAACGTAGGAAAACAGTAGCGATTAAAGTAGCTCAGCAGCAGCTAACAGTCTACGCGCCTCATTTTGTACCACTAGGTGATATTGAGTCTTGGCTCGTGTCTAAAAAAGACTGGGTACAAGCACAAATTGCTAAGCAAGCTTCACAAGCACAAATGCAGCAGTTTCCATTGGAAACGGGCGTAATAAACTTATTTAACCAACCGTTAGCAATTAAACTTAATAAAGGCAAAAGTAGTCACTGGCAACAAAATGAACGCTCAAGTGAGCTGAGCTTATCAGTGTCATCACGTGTAAAGAATACAGAGAGTAAGTATTTGTCATTACTGGAAGACTTTTTACATCACAAGCTAGAGAGCTACCTTGAAATGCGTATTCACGACTACTGCTTGAAAATGCAGGAGGCATTGCCAGAGCAGTTAAAAGTGCAACATTATAAGCGTCGCTGGGGGAGCTGTAATCAACGTCGAGAGTTAACTTTCAACCTACACTTAGCCTGTGCGCCAACGTGGGTAATCGACTATGTAATTGTCCATGAACTTGCGCATTTAAAATATATGAATCACAGTTCTGTATTTTGGCAGCGTGTGAGTCGCTTTTACCCTGATTATAAAAAAGCAAGTCAGTGGTTAAAAGTAAACGGTAGTCAGTTACGGTGGCAATGAGATAATAGCAAAATAAATATAAAGAGAAGTTGTATAGAAAAGTGGTGGAGGGAGCTGGATTCGAACCAGCGAAGGCTGAGCCGTCAGATTTACAGTCTGATCCCTTTGGCCGCTCGGGAAC
>VAOY01011712.1_pt1 | contig 49596 bp, 45 predicted proteins | sample 3393881 | NCBI WGS metagenome assembly VAOY01 (sample SAMN08290430, study PRJNA428436) | hydrothermal vent metagenome | isolation source: Deep-sea hydrothermal vent chimney | place: Indian Ocean: Southwest Indian Ridge
ACCAAGGTTTAGGAAACTAAAACAAGTGTCCGAAAGTTTACCGGAATGGTGTCCGAAACTTCTCCGGAATCACTGTCCGAAACCTCCGGAATTTCCAATTTCCCAAATAAAACTGGACAAAATAGGATAAGGAATAGATTGCCAAAAATTTAATCCCTGGGCTCTGGCAGCTGTAAAAACAAGTGAGCCTTGATAGGGATGCCCAAATTGATTCACATCAAATCCGTCCTCGTCTAGTACCCAACCGTGTTCAATATTGTTTCGGAAAGATTGAATGCTGATTTTTGCCCAAGATTCTTTAGCAATGTAACGATTATAGCCCCATATACTAAAATCTATACCTACAGCCTGGGTCGTTGCATTTCTTATTTTCTGGGAGAGTGTCAATGTATCTGATTTTGCCTTCAGATTAGTTTGTTCCGCTGAAAGCAAATTTAATATTACTATAAATGTAGCTACCAACATCAACCTGTACTGGCGATAATACATAGGGTTTAAAGATAAATGTGTAATTTTGTCCACGAAACAATTTGATAACCATTGTCATCCAGAATAGACCATCCTAATTCCAGGGGTCCCAAAATACTATTATATTTAATAGAAATATCGCCACCGGATGTCCAGCCATCCCCAAGATTGAATATTCGATTTTCCAAATACGAATTAAAAGATCGTATCATTAAGAACAGATCATCTCGAAATATAGTTCGGGAAACATCAAAGGAAATATTGTAAGATGAATACGCCAGGTTATTCACGTAATGTGATGTTGTAAATGCGGTAGGTAAAACCGTCATCGCGGTCATTTCCAATGGCGCCGGTTCAGACGTCACTCGACAGAAGAAATCCATACCAATATGATATTTCCTTTTCAACGGAAGCCCGAATTTTGCTTGCCCCTGAAAACTATAAAATATATTCGAATCCCATAAACCTGATATAAAACTTGTATTGACCAGCCATCCTTCAGATAGTGGAGTGTATCTGCGAATGTGGTTATTCTCATACCGTAAACTTAGAACAGGGTAAATGGTTCCACGGTAATCCAAGCTCAAAGTATTTTTAAGGTTTTTCCAATAACTTGCATGGATATTAGCTGTTGTAACGATTTGTTGATTCCAACTCAACAAGTAATTAGTAGACAAACCCAACCCAGACATAATAAGAAATATGTCTTTGCTACTATTCACATTTTGCAACACCTGGTAATTTCCAAGAACATTTAGCTTCCATAACATGCGTGAACTATGTACTGCATATGGAGAAATAAATTTATTCGGTGAAAGCGTAACATCAACGCTCCCCTTGGTGTTTCCAAGACTGACTTTTGAGCGCATCGAATATTGATTATCGGCAAAACGGTAATCCCAATCTCCGGAAAGATTAAATCCATCCACACTACTTATTTTCACTTCAGGGATTATTTGCATTTTAATTTTATAACGCACAATCAGTTTTAAAACACTGCCATTATCTGATAATTCGGGAATGATCAAATTATATTTATTAGTCGCATAAAGTGCATTAATGATTGAACGAATTTTATAAGAAGAGTAAGCAAAAGGTGTATCAATCTTATAATCAGCTTTGATTGTTTTTCCGGATTCTTTATTAATCCATTGAATGCGATCTATCGTAATATCGTTAAGTGCGGTTTGAAACTCGTGCTGACGGTTTTTTATATGATTTATGTCTCTCCTACGATGGATAGTTTCGTTGATATTTTTTCCGGCTTTACTTCCCGCCTCATAGCCCCTTTCTATAAGGGCTTCACCGCCAGCAAAATCGAATAAGTTAAACCCTTTCGTATCTACATTGACAAAATAATCCCAACCGCTCACGCTCGACGAATCACTGAATGAAAATAAAACACCACTGAAGAAATCAAAAAAATCAAATACATCTGTCAGGTTTTCGATGGAGGGAGGAACATCATCAACATTGACGGCAATAATATAGTCTGCACCTAAACCCTGTGCAATATCGGTAGGCATATTATTGTAAATACCGCCGTCAACTAAAATTGCACCATCTTTCATGACTGCGGGATAAACCATCGGGATAGACATGGATGCTCTCATCGCTTCGGCAAGTGAACCGGAATTAAATATCACTGATTTTTGGCTCACCACGTTCGCCCCAATGGCCCTAAATGGAATTAGCAGTGAATCGAAATTTGAATGTGCCAGATGATTGGCTGGTGCTGTCAGTAAAAATAAATCACGCCAAATTAGCTGATCATTCAATAAGCCGGGTGGACCACTAACTATACCGTCCGACCTGCGGATTGAAAATTTTCCATAGGACTTGTCATTTCGCTGCCATACTGGAACATCACTGAGTTCATTCCTACCAAGAAACAATTCCATGATGGTTCCATCTTTAGCCATTGACTCCAATTGTTCTACGCTGATTCCAGATGCATAAAGTCCACCAACCAAAGCACCCGCACTGGATCCTACAATAAGATCAATGGGGATTTGATATTCCTCAAAAGCTTTTAGAACGCCAATATGGGCCAGTCCCTGCGCACCGCCACCACTTAATACTAAACCTATTTTCACAGGTTGTTTTTTTATTGGTGTTTGTCCTTTAGTAACTGCAGCCAACAAAAGTAGGCTTATAAAGAGAAATCCAAAAGGAAAACGAAATGTTTTTTGCATTAAAAACTGTATTTCACTTTAACATAAACCATATCATTGTCATCGTAATACCCAAATAACCCCGGGTCTTTGCTATCTTCATTTTTGACAAAGATGTTTGCACCGGCAAGAATCTCAAACCCGTCCGCCAAATCATATGTCAGACTCGGACGTATGAATGCGTCTTTATTATTCAAACCAACATAACTGAATAATTGTAACGTCAGTGTTTCTTTGAAAAAGGTTCTATTGGCCAAATAGGTCATGGTATTATCCAACTCATCTTCTAGAATGGCATCTTCGTAACCCAAAATAGCGCGCTGGATAAATTGGACGCTTAATCGAGTGGTGCTGATTGAAAAATCAGTCCCGATCAGATAATGTGCATAATCCTTATCAAGAAGTTCAACCGGTAGCCCTGTGCTATTGTTTGCTGTAAACTGCTTTCCCGTATAATAAGCACCTTCCCCACGGAAAATGAACCCGCCCAGTTCAGAACTGAAACTGCCCCCCGCTAATGTCAATTGGTGATGTCTTGGTGTTAACAATAGTCCAGTTGGTATGGGATTACCCGCTTCCATTATAGGGCTAATGTGCATGGTTGGGTCATCGTCCCACATGGTCCCGACCATGAGTTCAAAATCTAAAAGGGATGACATGCCAGAATACTTAATGAATCCCTCACTGTTTTCCAGTCGTCCCGGAATCTCTTTTTGAGAAGCATCAATGGTTACTGGTAATGGAAAAATAGGTGTGCGAGACCAAATGGATGCTTCATTCGGTAAAATTGTGGGTGTAAAAGTTGGTATCCAAACCAATTCTATGGTGTTATCTCCCAGATAATAATCAGCCTTGAGTGATGTGATGCCGGTACGGATCTCGTCAAAATCCCTAAGAAGAAATTCGTCCAAATCCTTTGGTGAAACGATATCAGTGATAAAAACCCCATCTGCTTTTCCCCAGACGATCTGCTGTTTTCCTAATCGTAAATCCATGTTATCGAAATACACATCCAAGTACGCTTCCCGCAAACCTAATTCCAGTTCCTGATTCGGATATTGGTACACATAGGGATTGGCGAAAAAGGAGATATTATCTGCGGTGCGTTTAAACTTCAAATCAAACGTATTTTGATTAATGGCATAATCATTATTGTCGTTTGTGAGTACACCAAGATAGGTTCGGACATATCCGTTAATGTCCAAGCTTTGGGCTTGAATGGTTACCCCAATTACCAGTAAAAAAATGGATTTTATTATGAAGTGTTTCATCATAACCCCCGTTTCATCATCCGTTCAGTGAATTTGTTGTTCGGAATGCCCTTGTTTATTTCTACATCGGAAAATGCCATAATAGTGAATTGATTTTTTTGGACATTGGTCATTTTTACATTCGTCAAAATGATAACATCTTTAATGTGTTTCTGCTCGTTAACGGTCAGGATTTTCAACAGTTCTTCATCTTCGTCATAAAATTCCTTCTTCACTCCAATCCAAGAATCCTTCTCCACCCAAGTCACCGTTCGGGAATACATATAGTCTTCATCTTTGGGAATGCTTTCAACCACAATTGTTTGTTTTTCATCCACAATTTCATCACGCAAAATGCGATGGGTATCGTCCATGGGATGGCGGTCGCCCAAGTCATCATAAGTAAAATCTGAACCCATGAAGTAGTCGCCTTTGCTGTCGCTGGAAATCCGCTTCACCTTTTTGAGCGCCGGCAGATAAATCCACTGGTCGTCATTTTTGGATGCATCGTCATAACTCCAGGTCATAAACGATGTATTCTTGACATCGGCAGGTGAAATGAAAAACATGATTTTCTTTTCGCTGTCGCCAAAATCCTTAAGGTACTGTTTGATTTTTCTGACGCGCTGATTTCCGCGAGAATTTTCGATGGTCATGGTCAGATTCCCCGTCATATCATCTCCCGTGGAGCGGTTATAGACATTTTGAATCACGTCAAGTCCGGTTAAACCCTGGGCAAACATGGCCCCTGTCAAAAAACCGATTGTGATAATTGTTTGTATTGATTTCATGATAACCTCCATTATTTATGAGTTATTTTCTTTCGATTTACTGCGATTGTAAAAAAGTTTCTTATGCTCCAGGATTAAGACCATTACTGTAATTGTGCCCAAAAAACTAGTGAACATATTTAGAGAGACTAGAAAACCCAATTCACGGTTCGGCGGAAAAACAGAGAAAAGCATAACCATAAATCCTGCTATCACCACAGCTGCGTTGAACACAATAGCTCGACCACTATGGTGCATGGTGCGTTGAATTCCCAACTCCATATTTTCTGTGATACGGGAATTTTCTCTGTATCGGTCGATAAAATGCACCGCATAGTCAATCCCAATTCCAATAGAAATGCTAGACATAAGAGCCGTAGTCGTACTTAAAGGAATACCCATAAGCCCCATCACGCCAAAACTGATGGTTGCCGTAATGATAATGGGAACGGTGCCAGTTAACCCTGCAGTGATGCTCTTAAACATAAAACTCAGCAACACCGCCACTATAACTAGTGACATGAGCAGACTGGTAATTTGTCCCTTCAATATCAAATCAGTAAAGACTAGTGCTTTGTAGCCGGAACCGGCAAAATTCATATCCACATTTTGGTCAGAAAATTTCTGCCGATAGGTTTCAATGTGTTCCAACGCCTGATTGATACTTTTGGAATCATCACTTTTCAGCTGAAAGGTTACATTAAGTTTTTGATAATCGTAGTCAGTCACTTGCCAGAGATTGTCCGGGTCGCCCGACATTTCGTAAAGCAACAGATATTGTGCAATCAAATCCGACGATTCAGGGACGGTATTATACGCTTCATCGTCCGCATGCATCACCTTGTTCATACGCAGTACATAGTCAGTTAACCCAAATGAACTACCCACGATTTGAATGGATTCCACATCAGTTTGCATGGCATCCACCAACGTTAATAAATCCGGGTTTTTGAATGCATCCTTGTCCCTGGATTCCAACACCAGATTCAATGTGGACGTTCCACCGAAGTTTTTATTTATGAATTTGTCTGTTAAAACAATATCACTGTTTTTCTCGAACTTGTCTAGGAAGCTAGAATTAATCCAGACCTTGCTTGTTCCAAAAATTGAAATAGCGATGATTACTGCCGTCAAACCCAACGTCATCCATTTATATTTTAAGAGCCCTGATGCAAATCTGTGAGCAAAAATAACGGCCGGTTTATCGTCAGTGCTATGGACTTTGATATTCCGCACTTTCGGAAGGCCGAATAACATCATTCCTGCAGGAATAAGCAAAAGAGATAATACCATGGCACTCAAGACACCAAAAGCGGTGAAAAGCCCAAAATATTTAATGGGATAAACTTGTGACGTCAGCAAGGAAATAAAGCCCACCGCCGTTGTTACTGAAGTCATAACTACCGGTTTCCACATTTCTTTCAACATATTCTGCGTCGCTTCTAGTTTGGTTGCTTTTGGGTTGGAAGCGAGATAAATATCCACATGGCTGAACAGATGAATACCGTCCGCAACTCCAATAGCAATAAGCATCACTGGAATCGTCGTAAACACAGCATAAATAGGAATACCAATGACAGCCAACAAGCCAAAAGTCCAAATCGTGCTGAACAAAACCACCAACATGGTGAGAATCGTGTTTTTCACACTACGAAGCAGAATAAGTAGAATAAAAATAATAACACCAATCACCACCGGAACCATCCGTTTCATATCAGCCGGTCCGAGGACAGCCATGGTTCCTTCAACGATGGGTCGACCGGCCACATACACATTTTCCGGTCCTTCATAGGACTTACCCAATGCCAGAATTCGGTCATAGAATTCCTGGGAAAATACATCATCATTGATACGAGCAATAATGATGGATACCGTTTCATTTTCAGATACAAGTCGCCCATGAACCATTTCATTGGTATACACTTTTTCTTTTAGATCATCCAATTTTTCCTGCGTTTTCGGGACGCGTTTATAAAAGGCTTTCACATCCATACCGTCTTCGGTACCAACGATATTATCCGCCGTGTAAAGGGAGGTTACATCCCGCTTTTCAATCTCGTCCATCTTCTGCAGGTCTTTAGTGAGTTGCTTTATTTTGGTCAATGTCCCCGTATTGTAAATCCCATCAGTGTTTTCAATAGCAATGATGATACCGTCCTTTATATCAAACCATTCTTCTGCCTGATCACTGTAAATGAAGGCAGGATGGTCCTGGGGCATGTATTTATCCAAATCCGTTTCCATCCGCGTATTGTCCTTCAATTCCAATACGAAAAAAGCAGTCATTGCAATAAATACGACCATGACAAGGATGGGGTGTTTTAGTAATTTTTCTAAGTAGTTAAGCATCGTGTTTCCTTTATTAGTTAATATTCACTAACATTTATGTTTAAAAAATTTTAGGGGGTTAAGACCTTTTCTAGGGAATTCAGTAGTTCATCCACTTCAGCTTTTAGGTTGAAGTCAAAATCCATAAGATGCCATTTACTCACCAGAAAACGAAAACTGCCAATAACCATAAGAGAAATCTGGGTAGCGTTGATATCACCGCGAATGTCACCGTCGCCTTGGCCTTTTTCTATCATAGAAATCAATTTATTTTGATTCATTTTCATCATGGCACAAATGGGCGTGAAGAGAATGCTGCTGTTATTAAAAATTTCTTCAGAAAAAACAATGGCCGTGAGAGATGGGTTCTTAATAAATCGGTTTGTGTGACCTTGAATCATCTTTTTAATCAGGTCAATGGTATTATTATTTCCTGTTTCAGCATTTAATTCTTCTCCGGTTGTGTCTTTTAACACAGAAATAATGCCCAGAATAATATCATTTTTATTTTCGAAATGACGGTAAATGGCCGGCTCGGTTATACCAATAGCCTTTGAGATATTTTTAATGGTCAATCCCTGAATACCTTTTTGGGCGATCAGTTGGATTGACTCCTGAATAATTTGGTTTTGTCTGTCGGTATAATCTTTCAAAACAATCTTGTCCTATCAATGTTAGTTAATGTTCACTAACCAATATAAAGTAGTTTTTTACTATGAAGCAAATAGTTTTATTCAATTTTTTTTAAACATGGAAAATCGCTAAATAAAAAACCCCCTCAATTGAGGGGGTTTAAGTGTGTAGCCCGTAGGAGAATCGAACTCCTGTTGCCAGGATGAAAACCTGGAGTCCTAACCACTAGACGAACGAGCCAATATTTTTGAAATTTCAGGGGCGCAAATTTATATTTAATTAGTTGTCAGAACAAAAATATTATTCTGTATTTTCACTAGCAGAATCAAGTATATCCAAAAGTTCTCCTTTTTCGTGCAATTCCACTGTGATATCAGCGCCGCCAATAAGTTCACCGTTTACAAATAATTGAGGAATTGTTGGCCAATTAGAATATTCAGAGAGTTTCACTCTTATCTCCGGATCGGCCAACACGTCAGTTGAGTTGTATTCAACTCCATAGTGGTTCAATACTTGTACTACGGCGTTCGAAAAACCACACCTGGGCATTGCCGGCGTTCCCTTCATAAATAACATGATGCGATTGGTATTAATATCATTCACAATTTGTTCTTTTAAGTTCATGATTGCCTCATTTAAATAATTTTATTTTTACCATTTTCCGTTTGTCATTGTTTTCAACTGTAGAGCATGTATTTCTTTTGTCAGATAATCGCCCAGTGATTTGTAAACCATTTGATGCTGCTGTACCATGGATTTTCCTACAAATGAATTACTGATCACTATAACGCTGAAATGGTCCTTTGTTCCGGTTGTATCGATGACTTCCACATGGGCATCGGGGATACCGATTAATATAAGTTCTTTAACTTTCTCCGGTTCCATAATAAAATAGAAGAATTGCCTAACCAAACACGATTCAAAATTATGAATCATTTTGCATATAGTTGTTACATTGTTTTAATCTTGTCCTCTTATGAAATTGATTTCATGGAATATTAACGGCGTTCGAGCTGTATTTAAAAAGGGTTTCCTTGATTGGCTGGAAGAAGCCGATCCGGATATTTTATGTATTCAGGAAACAAAAGCCCATATCGAACAGCTCCCAAAAGAGCTGTTGGAAGATCACGGATATCACACCTTTTGGCATTCAGGTGAACGACGAGGTTACAGCGGAGTTGCGACCTTTTCCAAGGAAGAACCCCTATATGTTCAGGAAGGTCTTGGAATTGACCGCTATGACAAAGAAGGCCGTGTGCTACTTACCGAACATCCCAATTTTCTTTTATATAATATATATTTTCCCAACGGACAGCGTGATCAGGACCGTCTTCAGTATAAGCTGGATTTTTATGATGAACTGCTGCCAATTATAAATGATCAGGTTGAATCAGGACACAATGTGATTGTAACCGGTGATTGGAATACAGCCCATCATGAAATTGATCTGGCGCGACCAAAAGATAATGTCAAAAACAGCGGGTTCATGCCCATAGAACGAGAGCGACTGGATACTTATGTTGATAATGGGTGGGCGGATACGTTTCGGATGTATCATCCGGAGCCTGATCGATATTCATGGTGGACGTATCGGTTTGGGGCTAGGTCAAGAAACGTTGGGTGGCGCATTGATTATTTCTTTGTAAATGAAGGATTTACTGAACAAGTTCTGGATGCGGATATTCATGATGATGTCATGGGTTCTGATCATTGTCCAATATCATTAGAGGTAAAAGATTGAAATCAAAAGAAGATATTGTAAAAAACTGGATCAAACGTTATACAGGAACCCAGGTAGATGAGTTTGGTGAATGGATCCTCCTAACCAATTTTCAAAATTACGTTGATAAGTTTGCCGAACGATTCGATGTGTCCGTAAATGGCAGGGGCGGCCCCATGACATCAGCAACAAATAAAGATGGACTAAGCATTATCAATTTTGGTATCGGCAGCGCTAATGCAGCTACTATAATGGATCTTTTAACAGCGGTGAATCCAAAAGGGGTTTTGTTTCTTGGAAAGTGCGGTGGACTGAAGCATTCCACGGAAATTGGTCATTTTATTTTACCCAGTGCTGCCATCCGTGGAGAAGGAACCAGTAATGATTATTTCCCCAAGGAAGTTCCTGCTCTACCGTCATTTAAGATTCATAAGTATGTTTCTGAAAAATTATTTGAAAAAGATTTGGAGTATCGTACAGGAGTCATTTACACAACAAATCGCCGAGTGTGGGAATTCGATGAAGACTTCAAAGAATATTTGCAGAAAGTGCGTGTAATCGGAATTGATATGGAAACGGCCACCATGTTTATAGTTGGGTTTGCCAATGGGATTGAACGCGGAGCCTTGTTACTTGTATCTGATACTCCAATGACACCAGAAGGAGTTAAAACATCAGAATCCGATTCAAATGTCACTCAAAAATATGTGGATCTGCATCTAGACATTGGAATTGAAGCCATGAGTCACATCGGAAAAGAAGGCGAACAGATCAAGCATTTTACATACTGAACCTTCCGAAGGTTTTAACCCTTCGAAAGGTTTATATCATTAAATCAACAGCAATCGCATCAGCAAAAATAAATCCTTCTTCAGAAAGTTTTAGCCTTCCATTTTCAGTTTTAAGATATGATGCCCATTTTTCCGGGATGTTAATTGCATCATTTTTTTGAATACGATCTAGTTGAATTCCCCTGTTTGTTCTTAATCCAAATCCGATCAAGTCGTTTGTCATTTCTTTTTCTGAAACTGGATAATGGTTTTCTATCGGCAATTTACCTGATTCAAGGAATTGAAGGTATTGATCCAAATTGTGGACATTGTTATAACGATTCTTTCCATCGAATCCATGGGCGGATGGACCGAAAGCAAGATACGGATCAATTTGCCAGTAGTGGAGATTTTGTTGGCAATCGTTTCCGGGTTTAGACCAGTTGGATATTTCATATTGAGTATATCCGGCAGATGATAAATATTCTTGGGTCCTTGTATACAGTTCAGCACTATAATCATCATTTGGAATGGTGACTTTGTTTTGTTGAACCAATTGATTTAAAACTGTCCCCTGTTCAACGGTTAGTGAGTAAGCGGAAATATGTTCGGGTTCCAATTCTACAATACGTTTTAAATCCCGCTGCCAGATATCCATTGTTTGGCCGGGAATATTAAAGATCATATCACAGTTAATATTATCAAATCCTGCAGTACGCGCTTGTTTGAATGTTTTGAAAACCTGTTCAACAGTATGTATGCGCGTGAGGAATTTCAGTAAATCAGGTTCCAACGATTGAACTCCAATAGAAAGACGGTTGATGCCCAATTTCCTAAAAGCTTGTAATCGCTTAAAAGGTGCTTCACCTGGGTTAGCTTCCAACGATAATTCATCTATTTCAGAAAGATCAAATTTTCTATTTAGAGCATTTAGAATCATTTCAAGTTGAACCGGTTTCAAAAGGCTGGGAGTACCACCGCCAAAGAAAATGGTATCAAACATCCATTGAAATGTATCCAATTCACAGAGTTCTATTTCTTTTACCATCGCATGAACAAATCGAGACATTTCATTTTCCCTGTCTGCAACAGAATAAAAATCGCAATACATGCACTTCATCTTACAAAAAGGAAAATGAAGATATATACCGGCTCGAGTCATGAGTAAGTTTACAGGATTCTTGAATGGGAAACGGGAATTTTAAGTGTTCAAGTGTTTAAATGCTAAGGTGTTGTTTAATCTCAATCCTTATAATTTGTATTACTTTGGACCAATAATACCCGTGCAATCAACTTTGTCCGCCCCCTATTTTTAATATTTAATTTGTGACAGGGCGGCAATCATTCAACTACACATTCACTCTTCAATATGGGAATTCAATCCAAGATTGTAATAGTTTCCGGATTCAATAAAGTTCGTAAATTAATATTCTATGTTTCGTTTAATTATTTTACTGATTAGTAGCTGTCTTTTTGCCCAACCTGGTATTTTGAAAGTTGGGTTTGATATAGATGATACTGTTCTTTTTTCAGAACCCATGTTCCAGTATCATATTAAGGAAAAAGGACTCCCAATTGATTTTGCATGGATCAACGCCCATGACAAGGATTTTTCTATTCCCATTACACCAACTATTGAACTCATTCATTTTTTCATGGCAAATGGACATGAGGTTTATTTCATCACTGCCCGACCAGGTAAAAATGGTGAAAAATTAGCAAAATATTTAACAGAAGTTTTAGGGTATAAAGTTCAAAAAGATATGAATTTATTTTTTATGCCAAAGGACACACTTAATGGCATAAAATACACTTCTAAACATAGAAAAATGAATGAACTGGAACTGGATCTCTTTTACGGTGATTCGGATTCGGATATTATTGCCGCGTTGAAAGCCGGAGTTCATCCGGTTCGTGTGGTACGGAATCAGAAATCTATTGAGCAGTATGGCGCAAATTATTTCGGTAATACAAACAAGGGTAACACGGCAAAAACACCTTTTGATGCTAGAGACTTGAAGATATTCTATAATAAATCTGTAGGTGTGTTCGGTGAATCAGTTTATCCTATTTTCTGGGAAGGTCCGGGCGATGAATAAATATTGTTCAATCATTTCACTCCGTAAGACTGTTCAGATCATCCCGTATCAAAACCAGAATAGCTGACTGGGAAACAATCAGATAATAATCAGATTCGACCTTAATCTCAATAGCCGCTTTGTTAAGGAATAATGCATAATCTCCCAGTTCGGCTTGGGTCGGAATGTATTTTACTCCGCCATGTGTTTCAATTTTCCACGGTTCGTCACCAACATCCTCGGGATTCCCTACCGGAATACCCGGCCCAACTTCCACGATAATACCGCCGCGAATTTCTTGTTTTTCGACCACACTGGGTGGGAGGTAAAGCCCCGCAGCAGATTTCTTTTCACCTTTATCCGGTTGAATCAACACACGGTCTCCAACAACAATGATTTGTTTTTTCTTATGACGCATAATAATATTTTACGAAATTAGTGTTTAGGAAATATATGCTAATAGTAAAATATGTTGAAACAAAAGAAGAGTACAGCACAGCCCTTGCCATACGCAAAGAAGTATTTATCAAGGAACAACATGTGTCTCGGGAAGAAGAGATTGATGAATATGAAGATTCTGCGACCCATATTATTGCTATGAAAGATGGAGAAATCTTTGGAACTGCGCGTTGGAGTTTTACAGACAAAGGAGTGAAACTGGAACGTTTCGCGGTTTTGAAATCATTTAGAAAAGAAGGAATAGGGTCGGCATTGCTACAATTTGCACTTGATGAATTGCGTGAAGAATCCAAAATTTATTTAAATGCACAAAAACGAGTTATTTCCTTTTATGAAAAATTTAATTTTATGGGTGTTGGAACTATCTTTTACGAAGCAAATATTCCTCATCTTAAAATGGTATATCGTAAATTTGAATAGGTTGAGAAAAGCGAAATCCCGACAAATGTCGGGGATTAAGATTATACTTCAGATTTTACATAATTACGTTTTAAATAATTACGTATTACGATCCTTTAAATAATATTTAAAAGAATTGTAGATTCACGGTATAATGAACCACCAAGCAAACCATTCATGAAAGAGTCCCTGTATAAACGAATGTTCAAATTGGTTGTGCAACATTGGCCATATTTGTTGCTTTCCACCGTGGCGGCGCTTGTTTATGTGGCTTTAAATAGTGCATCCATCTGGCTGATGGCATCTTTGATCAACAATATTTTGATGGATTTCGATCAGCTAATTTCCGACCAGGCCACGCTGACTGGACAGGAAGTCCTTTCGTTGAATGAAAAATTAAAATTCTGGTCAAACGGATTTATTTTAAGAAACACGGCCCAAGATACTCTTAAAGTACTCTGCTTGACCATAATGGGTGTTTTCCTAATTAAAAACGTTTTTCTCTATTTGAAAAATATTTCCATGACAGTGATTCAATTTCATTTGATTACCGATTTACGGAATCGGCTGTATGAGCATATTAATTCACTTTCGCTTTCTTATTTTCATCAGAAGAAATCGGGAGAACTTACATCCATTATTATCAATGACGTGTCCAATCTCCGTCGTGCTTTCGGAACCAGTTTTCATCAATTGCTTGTGGCACCCATAAATTTAATGGCTTTTACTGTGCTTTTATTTATTATCAGTTGGAAATTAGCCCTTTTGGCACTTGTTATCATTCCTCTCTCCGGGATTACTATTCTAGCAATAGGAAAAAGTATCCGCCGTAAATCCACACGAACAGCAGCTAAAATCGCTGGGATAACCAATATCATTATTGAAACTTTATCCTCAATTCGGGTTGTCAAGGCATTTGGAATGGAACAATATGAAATTCAGCGTTTCTTCCATGAGACATATCGTTATTATAAGTTACTCCTTCGCCGAGCAAAACTTCGATTGCTAACCCCACCAATCACAGAAACACTTGGAGTGACGATAGGGGTTCTACTGCTTTGGTTCGGCGGTTTAGAAGTCTTAAGAGGTAATGGATTGACATCAGAAGATTTTCTTCGATTCATATTGCTAATGTTTGCCATGATGGATCCAATGAGGAAACTGGGTAATGTAAATGTAGAATTACAGATGGGAGCAGCATCTGCTAAACGGATATTTTCAGTTTTGGATACACTTCCAACTATTATAGATGAATTAAATGCAGAGCCTATTAATTCATTCGATAATGCAATTTCTTTTAAAAATGTGAGTTTTACATACGATGAAGGCGAAGGTCCCATTATCAAGGATATTTCATTCAAAATTGAGAAAGGATCTATAGTTGCGTTGGTTGGACCAAGCGGCGCAGGTAAATCCACCGTCGCTGATTTGATTCCACGCTTTTTTGAAATAAATGATGGTTCTATTAAAATAGATGGTAAGGACATTCGGGGTATAACAATAAACTCATTACGTCGATTAATGGGGATAGTAACACAAGAGACAATTCTATTTAATGACTCTATCAAAGCAAATATCGCTTATGGTCAGAAAAATATTGAAAACGATCAGGTTATCGCCGCCTCAAAAGCGGCTAATGCCCTAGAATTCATTGAAGAAATGTCTGATGGATTTGATACAATTATTGGTGAAAAAGGCGTCAAACTGTCAGGAGGACAGCGGCAGCGACTAGCAATCGCTCGTGCCGTCATGAAGAATCCACCCATATTAATTCTTGATGAAGCGACATCCGCTTTAGACACAGAATCGGAACGGCTTGTTCAGGAAGCTTTGGAAACACTTATGGCGGATCGTACTGTCTTGGTTATTGCCCACCGTCTGTCGACGGTTACAAATGCTGACAAAATAATTGTAATGGATAAAGGTGAAATAAAAGAAATGGGCACTCATGAAGAACTCATTCAGAAAAATGGACTTTACAACAAACTTTACAAAATTCAATTCAATTAATGTTTTCGAAATGAAATCCTAAATTTCAAATGGATATTGCGCACCAACTAAAAACTAACCTTTTTTCAAACACAGTAAGATTGTTAAAAAAGAACAATATCCCCTTTTGGTTGGATAATGTCACATTGCTAGCACTCATGGGGAAGAAGTTGGGATACGCCTTGCTTCAAGGCCGGAATGTTCGCTTAAGTATTCCGGGAGAATATTTTTCTAGATTATTGGCATTAGAAAAAGAATTAGGGTTGGTTTATCGTTTTCAATTAATTCCTGATCGATCCGGTCGCAAATGGATAACAAATGAATCTTGTTGCCTTGCTGTATTAAACCGCTGGAAGCAAAGGAAAAAAGCTTTCAAAATTTATATCACACCCAAATATAAAGTGAAGAACCAATATCGCTGGGTTGATAAACGTAGCTGCAAAGTAATCAATGGCAAGTATTACGATAAATTAGATACCATTCATTTTCAAGGGCATTTTTTCCCAGTTCCCCATCATACTGAAGAATATCTGTACGTTCGTTTTGGCAAGAATTGGGAAAATCCTGATTTAAAATGGATTGCGAGCATTGATGATAGTACGATTATTAATGATTCTGTATTAGATAATATTGCGTTTAAAAAAGTGATCGATCCTTATGCAATAGAAAAAATCCAGCTCCATAAAGGTAATTATCATCTGCGTATGAAAAAAATGCTATTGAGGACAATTGATATTTTAAATAAAAACAAGTTCAAATATTGGCTGGAAGCAGGGACACTTCTGGGGATTCTGCGTGATGGTGATTTAATCTCCTGGGATTACGATGCAGATCTTGGGATACCGGCGGAATCTGCTGATGAAATCATGAAACTACGTTTGGAATTTTTTCCTAAATACTTGATTAAAAGAAGAAAAACCCAATCTCCATGGATTCCCGGAGATATGCGTGTGATTAAAGTGAAAACTCCATGGGAAAAAATAAGACAGATTAATTTTCACGTAGATTTATTTTGCGTATATCCTGTAAAAAATAAATATCGCTGGGTGGATAGCAATGCTTTAAAGCATGTAGATAGAAAATATTATGATACGTTAAATACAATTGAGTGGGAAGGACGAACAATTAATATTCCGAATTATGCAGAAGAATATCTTTCTCTACGGTATGGGGATTGGCAAATTCCAGTGCAAAATTACGATGCTGGATTGCACGATGGATCCATTGCCGAAAAAGGATTTTAATTAACTAGACTAAAACAATTATGACAGAATATAATAAATCGAAAAAAGTATATATAGGCATGTCAGCTGATCTGATTCACCAAGGCCACTTGAATATTATTGCTGAAGGCCGCAAGCTAGGCAAAGTGATTATAGGTTTGCTGACAGATGAAGCCATTGCCAGCTATAAACGCCTACCACTAATTGCCTTTGATGAACGTAAACTGATTGTGGAAAATTTGAAAGGTGTAGAGCAGGTTATTCCCCAAACAACTTTAGACTATGTTCCAAATTTAAAAACAATTAAACCGGATTATGTTGTTCATGGTGATGATTGGAAAACAGGTGTGCAACGAGAAGTTCGTCAGCAAGTAGTTGACGCATTATCTGAATGGGGTGGGGAACTTGTGGAACCAAAGTATACTGAAGGAATTTCTTCAACGGATTTAATTAGCGCAGTTAAAGCGCGGGGTATCACACCTGGAAAACGGATGAAAACATTGCGACGGTTAATTAATGTAAAACCTATTGTTCGTATTTTGGAAGCCCATAATGGCTTAACCGGCTTGATTGTTGAAAAAACCAGCATTGAAAAAGATGGACATAAAATTGAATTTGATGGTATTTGGGAAAGCAGTCTCACTGATTCAACAGCAAAAGGAAAACCCGATACGGAACTTGTTGATTTTTCTTCCCGGTTTTCTACAATTGAAGAGATATTAGAAGTCACAACAAAGCCCATTATCGTTGATGGTGATACCGGTGGAAGGATTGAACATTTCAAATTCAGGGTTAAAACGCTGGAAAGGTTGGGTGTTTCGGCTATTATTATTGAAGATAAAATCGGCGATAAGAGAAATTCACTTTTTGGTACAACGGTTCCTCAAGAGCAGGATTCAATCGAACATTTTTCCCAAAAAATTTATGAGGGAAAACGGTCTCAGGTTACAACAGACTTTATGATCATTGCTCGAGTGGAAAGCCTGATTTTAAAAAATGGAATGGATGATGCCCTCAAAAGAGCAGAAGCGTATATCTCGGCAGGAGCAGATGGAATTATGATTCACAGCAAGGAAAAGGACGGAAAAGAAATCATCGAATTCTGCGAAAAATTTCAAAGGTTCGATAGGAAAGTACCTCTTGTTGTGGTGCCATCAACCTATGCCCACATGACTGAATCAGAATTAAAGGATTTAGGTATAAATGTCGTTATTTATGCCAACCATTTACTGCGTTCAGCATACCCGGCAATGATAGATGCAGCGAAATCCATTCTTGGAAATAGCCGAGCCAAAGAGGCATCGGATGAATACTGTATGTCTATTAAGGAAATCATTACCCTGATTCCTGAGATCGATTGATGGCAATTAAACCAAATGATTTTTTTAATGAATTAACAGGCCACGGTGTGGAATTTTTCGCAGGTGTCCCTGATTCACTGTTAAAAGAATTTTGCCTTTGTATCGACGACAGTGTTTCTGGGGACCAACATATCATTACAGCCAATGAAGGTAATGCTGTCGCCATGGCTACTGGACATTATCTATCTTTAAAATCCTTACCGTTGGTGTATATGCAAAATTCAGGTTTGGGTAATGCAGTAAATCCCCTTTTATCGCTTTGTGATCTAGATGTGTATTCTATCCCCATGTTGGTAATGATAGGCTGGCGTGGCGAACCCGGCGTTAAGGATGAGCCACAACATATAAAGCAGGGTAAAGTTCAGTTAGAACTGCTGGATGCATTGGATATTCCCTACGAAATAATTTCAAAAGATGATGATCAGTTTGCAACGAAAATATCAAATGCTGTTAAAACTGCAAAAAATGAAAGTAGGCCCACTGTTTTGTTAATTAAAAAGGGGACATTTAAAAAATACGATAACGCAATCCAAAAATCTGATAATCATCGTATGAATAGAGAAGAAGCGTTAGAGATCATTTTAGAGAATCTTAATGATAATACCATTATTGTTTCCACAACAGGAAAAACATCAAGGGAAATTTTTGAGATTCGTGAAAAAAGAGGCCAATCGCATGAGCAGGATTTTCTAACAGTGGGGTCCATGGGGCATTGTTCATCCATTGCCTTAGGTATTGCTTTATCCAAACCCAATCGGGAAGTGGTTTGCATAGATGGAGATGGAGCAATGTTGATGCATTTGGGCAGCCTGACAACCATTGCGAGTTTGAGACCGAAAAATTTCCGTCATATTTTGATGAATAATGAAGTACATGAGTCTGTTGGCGGACAAAATACTGCCGCAAAGAATGTAGATATGTCAGCGATTGTGAAGGCGGTGGGAGCCTGTAAAATGTTTAAAGCAGAAACACCAGCTGAATTAAAAACAAACATCACCGAATTTATGACGTCTGCAGGACCATCGTTTTTTGAAATAAAAATACGACCCGGTTCTAGAGCAGATTTGGGCAGACCAACCGTCAAGCCAATTGATAATAAAGAAAATTTCATGAAATTTTTAGATAAGTAATTTTTTATTTTCTTCCATGTCAAATTATTATAATCCTGTAAAAATTATTAAAACTGAAAATTGGCTGCATGAGTTAAACGCCCGTATTGAAACTCTAAAAATTACAGCACCGATCATTCTAACATCACCTGGGAATAGGAAACGGTTAGGTCTTGATTCTAAATTTGACCCGGAATCCATTTTTAGTAATATTAGCAGCAATCCAAATTTTGAGGATTGCATAAATGCTGTAGAATTTTGTCAAAAGAATATATTTGATGGTGTTATTGCCTTGGGTGGAGGCTCTGTCATGGATTTAGCAAAAGTTGTCATGGCGCATCTATGCTTGGAGGAATCGGATATTTATGAATTAATAGCATATAAAGGAAAGTATTCACAGACGATTCCATCCATATTTTTACCTACAACCCATGGCACCGCAAGTGAAGTTACTATGTGGGGAACGATATGGAATATGAAAGAAAAAAAGAAATACTCCATTTCTCACCCGGATTTATATCCAAGTATAACAATATTGGATGGGAATTTAACACTGTCTCTGCCAATGGATATTTCTATCACAACGGTGATGGATGCATTAAGCCATAGTTTTGAATCTATATGGAACAAGAATGCTAATGATACATCTACTGATTTTGCCATATCAGCAATTTGTTCAATTCTCGAGAATAGTAAAGCGTTGAAGGGAAACCCTTCTAATTTAGACATACGAAATAATCTTTTAAAAGCTTCTACAGTTGCCGGCTTGGCATTTTCAAATACCACAACAGCTGCAGCACATTCAATGAGTTATCCACTGACGATTCATTATGGAATTCCCCATGGAATTGCGTCTTCAATCAGTTTATTACCCTTATTGGAAATTAATGGTGAATTCATCAAGGAACCACTGGATAGAATTTGTAAGAATAATGAATTGACGTACGATGAATTAAAACAGACGATTAAATCCATACCTCATGATGTCATTCCATATACATTGGACAAATGGGGAATCCCCAAAGATCAACTGCCAAGATTAGCTGCAGAATCGTTTACAAAGGGACGGATGGATAATAATATAGTAGATTTAACGACTGATGATGTATTAGGGATATTGAATGAATTATATAATGGGAAATGAACGACGCTCATTTAAAGTATTTATTTTTTGTAACTAAGCCGTATTCGTTCTCAATCCTCGAACCGATTCAACGTATAATTACTGAATCGAATTGTGGAGTAGTAAAATGGTTTTCAGCTAGTTCTGCAAGAAATTACTCTTGTCCCGGTGATCAATTAAATTCAAATAAAGAAGTATTAAGTTATCACCCGGATGTTGTGCTCGTTCCTGGTAATATTGTTCCTCATTTTTGGTCTGGGTTGAAAGTTCAACTGTTTCATGGGTTGGATGAGGAAGTGAAAGGCTTCTATAATATAACCGGTTTCTTTGATTTATATTGTACAGCCGGTCCTGTGATGACTGAGAAATTTTCGAAAATCGCAATGAAGAAAAAACATTTTTTGGTTCGGGAGACGGGATGGCCCAAACTCGATCCTGTATATAAAAATGAATGGAGATTTGAAGATCAGAAAGAGCAATTGATAAATCAGTATAAATTAAATTCAAAATTACCTGTAATACTATATGCACCAACCTTTCCACCCAAATATACTTCTGCACCGGATTTACTGGATTCTATTGGAGACTTATCAACCGGTCAATATAATTGGATTATCAAGTTTCATTCATTGATGGATGAAACGATTAAGGAAAAATATAAACAATTAGAAAATGAGAATTTCAGTGTAATTGATGAATTAAATATTTTACCGATCATGGCAGGTTCTGATATTATGATTACTGACACATCGTCTGTTGCTTATGAATTCTTTGCATTTGATCGGCCTTTAATCACCTATCAAGCCATTGCACGTAAAGACAAAGGAATCAATATCCAAAATCCATCCGAACTTTCATCAGCAATTGAACGCAGCCTTCAACACCCAACGGAATTTGTAACCAATAGGGAGAGTTGTTTACAGGATATTCATCCATATTTCGATGGAAACTCCTCTAATCGAGTAGTGAAAGTGATAACAGACATTCTTACTAATGGCTTGCAGAACGAGTTAAAACAAAAGCCGCGAAACATTATTCGGAAATATCAGGTTCGCAAAATCATTTCGAGGACTCAAAAGTAAACAGCATGGGTAAGATTAAAGTATTGTTCAAAATGTTTTACCTGTATCATAAAGCGGCTTATGATCCGTTAATGAAACTATTTGAAAGTGATCCAAAATACGATGTTGCTCTTTCATTAACACATGAGATTGAACGGGCTTATGGATTATTTGATATAGACCAGACACAAAAATATTTACAAAAATTTGAAAAAGAAAGTCATCGTATTAGTGATGAAAATGAACAGTTTGATATTGTGTTCGTGCCAGATGTGGTGGATGAAAAAAAATATGGTGATGCTTTAATTTGCCTGATATACCATGGAATTACGTTTACTAAAACAGTTACTTATCGAGAATTAAAAAAACATGATAATTACCGATATATTATTTTTGCAGAAGGAGAACAATCTTTACTAGCATTAAATGTGTCTGGCAGTATTGGGAATTCTGAAGTTTTTAAAGTCGGCTATCCTAAAATGGATCCTTATTTTATTGACGGAACTTATAATAGAAATGATATATTAATTTCATTGGGACTCGACCCGGCTAAACCGGTAGTGCTTTTTGCTCCAACCTATAAACCAACGTGTCTGTATGATTTAAAAGATGAAATTTTTGAAGCAACGAAGGAATATAATTTAATTATTAAACTGCACCATTATGCTTGGATGGGGAAATATGCACCCCACAGACAACATACAATTTTTGAAGATCGAATTCATCAATATCCCCATGCAAAAATAATCCCTAAAGATGATTATAACATTTTGCCATTATTATTTGCAGCAGATATATTGGTTTCTGAAGCCTCCGGTGCAATCACTGAATTTTTAGCCACAGGAAAGACAGGTATTATATACAATCTTGACCAGAAAAGTTTAAAACATTCCGATGGCGAAGCACTTCTAGGCTTTGATAATCGTGAATATTTAAAGGATTCTTTTGTACACATTAATAATTCAATGGAATTGAAGGCTGGAATTGATCGGGCTTTATATCCAACAATCGAAATGAAAAACGCACAAAAGATTGATCGGGATAAAATATTCTATAAGTTGGATGGTAAAGCATCTAATCGAGTAAAACAAACTGTTGAAGTATTGTTATCAGAAAGATCTTCTGATTAATTATGTTTTAGACTTGCAATTTAGTTTATCTAATAAACACATTAATTACTTAATCAAATCACTAAAATTGGTAATATCTTTACAGGAAAAAACGAAATGAATTACACATTGCCATCATTATTTACATTAATCATCAAAGAGCAATTAAGAAACTTTCAAGATTATCGATTTGGATTGAAATCACAATTAAAAAGAATAAAACCGCACATGAAAAATCGTGAAATTCTTATTCTTGAAGAGTTACTACAAAACTTACAACCAAAGCATTGTTTGGAATGGGGTTCAGGGTATAGTACACTATATTTTCCAAAATTTCTTCCACCGGAATCAAATTGGCTTGCCATTGAGCATTATTCTGAATGGGCTGAAAAAATAAATGGTATAAATACTAATCCAAATGTAAAGACGATACTTGTTCCCCCAAATAATAATCCATGGACTGACAAATATATGGATGGCTCATATAGTGATTTAAAAGATTATGTTGACTACCCTCAAAATAAGGCACCTTTCGATTTCATTCTCGTTGACGGACGGTCAAGAATCGCATGTTTAAATCGTACAATCGAATGGGTATCTGATAATGGAATAGTCGTTCTGCATGACTCTAACCGGGAGTATTATCACTCACCACTCGTCAATTTTTCTAATCAGATATTTTTTCATTATGAAGGACGAGCAGATAAGGGTCTATGGCTCGGTAGCAAAGGAATAAAAATCAATTCATATTTAAATATTGCTAAACATAAAAAACTTTGGAGTGCCCATAATAGCTTAAGGCGTAGACGAATGAGAAAAATCAATTGAAAACATTGAATGATTTTTTTCTCGAATAAAAATAGTTATAAACAATGAAGTTCAAGATAGGTTTCCCCTATTTTTTTCACGCCTACCACGCCTACCATAGTGCCCCTATCGGATTCGAATTATCAAGATTAGATCCAGAGTTAGAAATAAAATTCATTACAACTACCAAAGAAAGTTACGATCTTTTAAAAAAAATCAGTTCCCAGTATAAAGGTCAACAATGTTCCATCCAGTTATTACCTTCTAGATTTTATGATTATTATCGTCGTTTCAAACATAGTCGAATTCCTTCTCCTGGGCGAATGATTAAGAGGCATGCGAATCAATTCAAATCGATGGATGTAATTGTCGATACAAACTTTCTAAGTTTGAGATTAAAACAGTACAATCTAAATAATATCACAAAATACATATTAGCTTATCACGGAGCAGGAGACCGTAACCGCGAATTCTCTAAGCATCTTAAACGAATTGATTTCTTTTTATTATGTGGACCGAAAAGATTTAGAAGGTTGAATGATATGGGATTCTTGGATAGAGAAAATTGGGCTTATTTTGGGTATCCCAAATTTGATGTTACACAAAAAGAAACTATAACAAGGTCAGACTTATTCAATAATCAAAAACCAATTGTATTATATAATCCTCACTTTGAACCTCACTTGACATCATGGTTCGATTGGGGTGAGAACATTCTTGATTACTTTGCATTATCGGAACAATATAATCTGATTTTTGCGCCACATGTTGAATTGAAGGGTCGTTCAGACCCAAGATTATCACTGAATAAATATGCAAAAATCCCAAACATCCATATTGACTTCGGAAGTTATTCATCAATGGATATGACCTATACAAAAATAGCCAATTTATATATTGGCGATGTTAGCAGTCAAATCGTTGAGTATTTACTTCACCCGCGTCCGTGTGTTTTTCTAAATAATCATAAAATTTCCTGGAAAGATAATCCACATTATATTCATTGGAAATTGGGTCCCGTTATAGATCAAATATCGCAATTAGATAATATAATTCAGGATGCGTTTAGGTCTCATAAACAATTTCATTCAACACAGATAGAATATTTCAATGATTCAATTCAAGTAACAGATACCCCTTCTGGAATACGTGGAGCTCAGTTAATTATCGATTTTTTAAATAGAACATTTCATGATCATTAATCGATATTTTTCGATCCCTAATTAAAGAGGGTAATACATCCCATTCAGATAAAATTCTCAAAAAGCTGATCGAGTAAAACAAACAGTTAAACACTTAATTTTGAAAGGATCCAAAGGATAATATGGCAAATATTTCTCCATTTAAAGGATGGCGCTACAGTAGTAACCGGATTGAGAAACTATCATCAGTGTATGTTCCGCCTTACGATGTAATTACTCCGGAAGAACAAAACCATTATTATAATACATCACTTTACAATGCTGTACGATTGAATCTGAATCGTGAAGAGGGCGATGATCGCTATATTAACGCTGCAAAAAATTTGGAGGAGTGGAAGTCTGGCGGAATCTTAGTTCAAGATGAAACAGAATCAATTTACATTATTTCCCAAGAGTTTAAATATAAAGATAAAAATATTCAGCGAATTGGTTGCATATGTGCGTTAAAATTAACTGAATTGGGTAAAATTGTATTACCCCATGAACAAACGATTGAGAAATATATCAATGACCGATACAAACTCATGGAAACGACTTTGGCAAATACCGGGCAAATATTTATGTGCTATAAAGATGAAACCTTGGGGTTAGAAGCGATTTTTGGTGAATTAGAGGAAAACCCAATCATTGATGTCGTTATGGATGAGGTGCATTACAAAGTTTGGCAAGTATCAGATCGTGAACAAATCAATAGATTTAAAAATGTAATAAGTGGTAAAAATGTAGTAATCAAAGATGGGCATCATCGTTATAAAACTGCTCTCAGGTTTATGCACGCCCATCCTGAAATTATTGGAACAGATAAAGTGATGGTTACCTTGGTTAATAGCAATGACCCGGGAATGATCGTATTACCTACCCATCGTTTACTAAAAGGAATTAATCTGAATATCGACGGCATTATTTCCGGTCTTAAGGAAAACTTTAAAATAGAAAAACTAGCTGGGCCGGATGGAGTAGTATCAGCCATGGAAAATGGGTTATCAAAAAAAGGAACTTTTGGTGTTTATCATAAGGAAAGTGACACCGGTTTGTTGTTAAATTTCAAACATTGGGAAGAGCTAAATATCATGTTTTCAAACGTTAGCAAAGCTTCGAGAGAACTTGATACAAATATATTACATACGTTCGTACTAAATCATGTATTTAAAATCGATACATCCAATCAGGAAGATCTAAAACATGTGTCATATATCCGTGGTAATAAATCAACATTAGAGTTATTACAAATGGAACCAAACTATGATATAGCATGTTTTGTCAAACCACCAACATTAGAAGAAATATTTTCCATCGCTGAAGCTGGTGAGATCATGCCCCAGAAGTCCACATTTTTTTTCCCAAAGATTTATTCAGGGATGGTCACACGATGTTTTGGAGAATAAATAATTAAAGGGGATTTATTATGTCATCATTAAAACTGAAACTTGAAGAAAAAATACCACAATGGAAAAAAGAAGCTACTGAACTGATAAAAAACAGTGGTGATACTAAAATCAGCGATGTGACATTAGCACAAGCTTATGGTGGAATGAGAGGTATTAGAGCATTTGTATGTGATACTTCCTCCGTTTCAGCTGATACGGGGCTAATCATTCGAGATCACCCTCTGTTGGAGATCACACATCTGTTACCGGAAGAAGTGTTTATTCTTTTATTGACGGGAGATTTACCCACAGAAACAGATGTAGCGGATTTACAAGAAGAGTATAAAAACCATGCCCATGTTCCTGAATATGTATGGGATGTTTTAAAAAGTATGCCGAAAGATTCGCATCCTATGGCGATGTTTAATACTGGGATTCTTTCCATGCAGCGGGAAAGTATTTTCCGCAAGAAATATGCTGAAGGAATGCCAAAAGAAGATTACTGGAAATACTGCCTTGATGATGGAATAAATTTATTAGCTAAGTTGCCCGGATTGGCAGCTGGTGTTTACCGAATCCACTTCAACAAAGGTGAACCGATTGAATATGATTCTGAATTAGACTGGGCAGAAAATTTTGTCCATATGATTGGCATTGAAGACTCGACGGGAAATTTTAAAAAACTCATGCAGTTATACTTCATGCTCCATTGTGATCATGAAGGTGGTAATGTGAGTGCGTTTGCTGCTTATACAGTTGCTTCCGCATTGTCAGATCCATACTACGCAGTTTCTGCAGGATTGAATGGCTTAGCGGGACCTTTGCATGGACTGGCAAATCAAGCATGTTTGCAATTTGTTTTGGATGTTCTTGACCATTTCAAAGCTGTCCCCAGTAAGGAAGAACTCACTCAATTCAGCAACGACCGTTTGAATAGTGGACAAGTCATTCCAGGGTATGGCCATGCTGTATTGCGTTGTCCTGACCCTCGTTTTACAGCATTTATGGAATTTGGAAAAAACCATATTCACGATGATGATGTCTTTGATATTGTGAAATTACTATTTGATGTTGTTCCTCCAGTTTTACAAGAACAAGGGAAAGCAAAAAATCCTTGGCCAAATGTGGATGCTGCCTCAGGCTCACTCTTGTATTATTACGGGTTAAAGGAATTTGAATTCTACACAGTGTTGTTCAGTGTGTCCCGGGCTATGGGGATGGTGGCTCAAATGGTCATTAATCGAGCTTTGGGTATTCCTATTACCAGGCCTAAGTCAGTGACTTATGCCTGGCTCAAATCCAATACCTGATACGTTGTTCATTCGGTTTTTTTCTTTAACAGCATTATTGCTAATGCTGGTTAGCCAAGTACATCCTTTTGATATATATCAAACACTCAGAGTATATGGGACGGACAAATCAACTCTCGATATATTACACAATGTTGGAATTCCTTTAGATCATGTTCGTATTAAGAAAGGTGTTTTTATCGATGTTATTGCAAGCAGTGAACAACTGGAGCTACTGGAACAAACCGGACTTACCTTTGATGTATTAATTGATGATATGACCCGTTATTTCCTAGAACGGAATATCCCGGATGTGAAACGGGATTTCGAATTGGGCTCTATGTTAGGTAATTATACCTATAGTGAGATTGAGGAGAAAATGGTTGCCTTAGCGTCCTCTTATCCCGCAATTGTTTCTGTAAAGGACTCCATAGGAACATCCATCGAAGGCAGAACGATTTGGGCCTTCAAAGTATCTGATAATCCGGACCAGAATGAATCAGAACCGGAAATATTATACACCGGTCTTACCCATGCCCGTGAACCCTTGGGAATGATGAACCAATTTTATTTTGTTCAATGGCTTTGTGAAAATTACAACGTTGATTCAGTAGCTCAATACTTGGTAGATGAACGAGAATTGTGGTTTATCCCCGTAATCAACCCCGATGGCTACGTGTATAATGAGTCCATTGCACCCAATGGAGGTGGGATGCATCGTAAAAATCGTTTGGATACAGGTTGTGGTACAAATACTCAACGTGGTGTGGATTTAAATCGAAACTATGGATATGATTGGGGAGCAGATAATTCTGGTTCATCACCGAATCCGTGTTCTGCAACATTCAGGGGTGATTCTGCTTTCTCAGAACCGGAAACACAAGCAGTAAAAGATTTTATCCTGGCTCATGAATTTTCTAATGTACTTCATTATCATTCCTATTCTAATGTACTGATTCATTCATGGGGAGATGGGTCTCTTCCGGATGAGCCGGATTTAACAACTCTTCGTGAAATTGGCTGGGAAATGACAAAGTTTAATGGTTATGGAGTTGGTACGGGTAATGAAACCATTGGCTATGGAGTAAATGGTGATGCTGTGGATTGGACTTATGGCAGTGCCGGATTGATTTCCTACACTCCTGAAGTTGGGTCATTCCAAGATGGATTTTGGCCATCGGAAAACAGGGTGATTCCTTTATGTCAGGATCAGTTATACGCAAACCAGGTTTTCGGTTTGGTGGGTGGCGCTGATTATATTTTATATGAAGCGGATGCGTCAAATGTACAAGGTGATACAATCCATTTAGCAATAACAATTCAAAATCGTGGATTGATGGATTCGGATGGAAATGTTATCATTGATTTACAACCCTATGGTAATCTCGGTTCGTTTATACAGTTTGATAATGATATAGGTGGATTACCCGCTCGGAGTTCCAAGGAAATAGAGAGAACTCTTATTCTTCCTGATACAGTCCCCGATGGGACAGAAGTTGGGTTCATAATTTCAATATCAGATAACAGCAGCTTTGTTAGGGTCGACACATTTACTGTAATTACCGGATCTCCATCTTTACTTTTCATTGAAGATGCGGAAACTGATCTTTCGAACTGGACAACGACAGGAACCTGGGGTATTGTATTATCGAATCCTAATACAGGAAACCATTCGATTACGGATAGTCCAGCAGGAAATTATACCTCAAATATTTCTAGTTCAATTATGCTTAATGCACCATTCAGTTTTACGGCTGTTGACTATCCATTTGCACGATTTACTGCAAAATGGGATATCGAAAACAATTGGGATTTTGTCCGATTTCAATTATCTACAGATGGAAGTCAATGGACATCTTTAGAAGGGTTGTACACGGAAAGCGGAGCTGGTCAAGGAACTCAAAATCCTGGTGAACAAGGGTATGACTGGCAATCCGATTGGGTAGAGGAATTTGTTGATTTGTCCGCTTACACAGAAGAATCGCAAATATATTTTCGATTTATATTAACATCAGACGGATATTTAAATGAGGATGGGTTTTATTTCGATGATTTTCGAATTCTTGGATATCCGAATTTTTTACCGGGAGATATGGATGGAGATGAACAGCAAACCATTTTTGATGTATTAGCAATTGTTGATTTGATTTTTAGTGAGGATGAATTAAATACCTATCAGATAATGATGGGTGATGTAAACTTCGATGGACAAGTAACAATTATTGATGCCTTGGTACTGGTGAATATTATACTCCAAGATTGAAGAATAAACATACTTAAGTAGCACATTATTGAAAATCGCCTAATACGATAAAGATATTGGTCTATCACAAATAAACATCCGAAAATGTAATAGAGATTTTGAAATGGATAATGTCAATTATTATCACCACCCCACAAACCCCCTCCTCGTATGAGGAGGGGGTTTAGGGGAGGTGGTAAAACACTGTAAAAAACAATGAATTAATGGTAATATATAGTAGTTTATTGAATAATGGAGCAAAACTTGAGTAAACGCATATTTATTATACTCATAATTATGGGATTGTCATTGGACGTATTGTCAGCTGGTAAGGTTTGGGTATTTTTTACAGATAAGAATTCTTCAAAAAAAGCAGAGATAATTCTGCATGAAAAAACAATTCTTCGAAGAACGAAAGTAGGTACTACACATACTTGGTACGATATTTCGGTTTCTCCTGAATATATTACTGCTGTAAAAATGATTGGAGCTGTAATCCATCGTAAAAGTAAATGGCTGAATGCCATATCTGTTTCTGGCACTGAAGAACAAATGAATAAGATCAGAGAACTTTCGTTTGTGAAAATAATCCAACCGGTTGCTATTTATAAAAGAAAGAAAGAAAATTTATTTACACCTTCCTATGCGCCCAAGAGCTTTTCAGCTGACTCATCATTTTATGGCTTTGCCTGGGAACAGATTGAACAAATCAATTGCCAAACAGCTCATGGAGCGGGCTATTATGGTCAGGGCGTAAGAATTTTGATTTTAGATACAGGTTTTAATACAGAATTAGCGGTGTTTGATTCCGTGAATATTATTGATGAATGGGATTTCATCAACAATGATGGCAATACAGCTAACGAAACCGATATTGAGATTGCATGGGGACAACACGACCATGGAACGATGGTCTTATCAGCAATAGCCGGTTATGATCCTGGATATTTGGTGGGTCCGGCATACGGTTCAGAATTTTTATTAGCGAAAACGGAAGATGTTACATCAGAGTCTATAGTAGAAGAGGATAACTATATTGCAGCATTGGAATGGGGTGAACAGAATGGCGCTGATGTGGCTTCTTCATCCCTGGGTTACCTGGATTGGTATTCGTATTGTGACATGGATGGCAATACTGCAATGATCACCAACGCTGTGGATATTGCTGTCAATTTGGGTATGGTTTGTGTTACTGCAGCCGGAAATGAGGGGATTGGCGAACCACCACCAAATCCTTGTGATACAACTCTGTATTATTACATTATTGCTCCGGCAGATGCGGATTCAGTCATAGCAGTTGGTGCTGTAAATAGTGATGATATTATCGCCAATTTTAGCTCCCATGGCCCTACATATGACGGTAGGATTAAACCGGAAGTCTGCGCTCGAGGCGTCAGTACTTGGTGTACCAATCCAAATTCAAACTCATATCGTCCTGCGAATGGAACCTCACTTGCGACTCCACTAGTAAGTGGAGCTGCAGCTGTAATTTTAAGCGCCAATCCGGATTGGACACCCATGGAAGTACGTGAAGCCTTGATGATGACAGCTGATCAATCTGATAATCCTGATAATGATTATGGATACGGTATTATTGATGTTATGGCTGCGATTGATTATGAAACAAATTCCATAACTGATGAACTCGTCCCATATGATTTTTCCATACTAAATATATATCCAAATCCGTTTAACCCTACAACGACCATCCGATTTAGCGTAGAGACGTCACATGTCTCCCAACTACATATATACGATATAAACGGACGGCTTGTGGAAACGCTGTTTGATGGTGTTGTAAATCCCGGTGAATATAAAATTGATTGGAATGCGTCCAATGTTGCAAGTGGTGTCTATTTTCTTCAATTAAAAACGATAAATAACGTATATAATAAAAAGATTACATACCTTAAATAAATCATAAACTTGAAGATTATACTTGCCTGTGGAAATATAATCTCAGAAATTAGGTATCGCTGACTAATTCCTCATGAGTAAAAACTTCATATTTATTTTGGCTTTGGGCATTTTGTCCCCACTTCTGTTGGTTTCTGCAGCAGAAGAGGAATCTGTTTCCATTAATCTGGAAGCATATGGCGGGGCTGAATCCATCCTGTTAATATGGGATCTCCCCCCAGAGAATGATATTTCTTCCATCCAATTATTTCGTAGTAATGATTTAACGTCTTTTTTTGAAATAATTGATCTTGACGAAATGATTACAGATCGGTATTTAGATAAAAATGTTCAAGCCGGAGAACTTCTATTTTACAGAATAGAGGTTCAAATGTTTGATGGTACAGTCTATTCAAGCCCTTTTCAAACACCCGCTTTAGCCAGACTATTTGACTCTCCTGAAAAAGAGAGAATTATTGAATCAATCGCAAATGAATATCCTGAAACAATTTTTTCCATAGATGAAATTGTTGATATTTATTCTTTTAATAGTGCGTTGATTCATGATTTTTTCGTTAAACAGTTTCCGATAGAAATTGAAAATATTCAAGTTTTGCAAATGTACTTACTAACGGAAGAAGTAGAATTCTCATCTTTTATTGACTTATTCACATTGGAAGATCTGAAGGTATTAAAATTCTTGTTTGATGATTTTGATATAGAGGTCGTTGAAAAATATATGGATGATTCTTTTCAAAAACTGGAACCTATATATAGGCAAAATTTGCTGTTATCGCCGGCAGAGTGGAACATGGAAAAACTCAATTTATTAAAAGTAATAACTGCAAAGTTGGATTCTGGTAAGGATATTTATTATGAAGACCAAGTTTTTCTGGAATCATTACCGGAAATAAGAATCGATGGATTAATCAAAAACGAAGATACTTTGAAAGTGCATATAATTCAATTTGTTGAAACTACTTCTTCAATTCTATTGAAAAATGGAGAAGAAACAGTTGAGGTGAATTTGTTCGAAAATTCCAAAACAGCCATCATTCCTAAAACCTGGGATAATGTTGAGTTGTGGCTGGATAATAGATTGATACAATCCGTTCCAGTAATTTATGAAAAAGGAACTATGACCATTTCACTCGATAATCAATTTATTTTTGATGATGAATCCTATACTGTTCAAACATTAAGATCAATTCCGAATCATGAATATGAAATAAATGAAATTGGCTTTAAATCCTCCGATAACAAATTAAGTGTTGAAATTGCAGGTCAATCAGAAGGATTTAAGGAATTAGGTGTTTTTATTGATGATTCGTTATTATTTGAATTGAAAACGGCTCCGGTATTTAATGTTTCTTATTTTGATTCGAGTTTAATCCTACCTGAAAATGTATATTCCGGTTGGCTGCATTTATGCCAATTTGAAAATGATAAATGGGAAATCATAGAAAGTCGTCCATTAAAACTTGATAGTTCATACCATGAAGGAAAAGTACCTGACCGGGGCAGTTGGAGCGAACTTTCTTTCATGTCATTTGGCGAAGCGAATGATATAACAAAAAGTACCCAAGTCACACAAATGATCCCTGATATTTTCGCATTATATCAGAATTATCCAAATCCGTTTAATGCAAGTACAAAGATTACATTTGATTTATTGGAAGCATCGGTCGTCAGTTTATTTGTGACGGATGCCAGAGGAAGAAAATTAGATGTATTTTTAGATGAAGTGTTTTTAACAAATGGTGCGTATTCATTCAACTGGTCAGGCGAATTTCATTCCAGTGGTGTGTATTTTTTTACAGTAGAAGCTCAATCTGCCGAATATTTACCTGTTGTAATGAGCCGAAAAATGATATATTTGAAATAATTTAAAGGAAGTAAGTTTATGCAGGAAGATCAATTTGATGATGAATTAGCCCGTATGGACGAGTTGGAGCAATCGGAATCACACGAAATTAATGAGGGTGTAACTTTAGACACCCCTTTGTCTAGCCTGAAACTACCTCGACCTATTGTTGTTTCCAGTGGGACATCCATCAAAGAAGCAATTATGAATTTACAGGATAAATCACTTGGCTGTCTTCTAGTTGAAGATAATAACAAGCTAATTGGTATAATGACTGAAAGAGATATTCTGCTCAAGATCACCGGTAAAGGTCTGGATTTTAATAAAGAAGTTGTAGGCACTTTTATGAGTATTAATCCTGAATATTTAAAGATGGAAGATGCTGTCGCATATGCGTTGAATTTAATGGTTTTCAGTGGTTTTAGGCATGTTCCCATAGTCGATGATAATAAAAAATCAGTTGGAGTGGTTTCGTTGGTTGATATTGTTCAACAAGTTGCTTATACATTGAGTGATGAAGTTCTGAATTTACCTCCGTTACCCCAACGTGAAGGTTTCGATAGGCCTGAAGGAGGTTAATGACTAACAAGTTATTGATCATTCTCATAGCCATATTTCTTGGTGGTTGTGCGACACACCCAACCGTGAGCACAACACGAATGGAAACGGGTGAAAAAAAATATGGGTGGAGCTGGTCTGCAGAAAATGTATTTCCTTATCTGTGGTATCGATATGGCTTATCCAATGAGAGTGATATAGGCTTACGCGTTGGCTTACCAATTTATGGAACTGGAATTGATTATAGTAGAATTTTATATTCAAAAAAGAATAAATGGGATGTATTGAATTTAGCTTGGAGCTTGAATCCAAATTATAATTCCGATTTTACCTATTATAAATTCAAGCAGCGACCCAGCAAGGAAAACAAACCGGGAGCTATTTCTTGGTGGGGGTTGCGGATGATGTATATTCCCAAAGGGATAACGGATGGCACTAGTACAAGAATAGGAATTTTATTAGGTGGCCAGCCTAATGAAAAATGGGGATATGAAATCGGATATAATCATGATTTTAATTCGATGCCGATCACAAACCTGTTTGATTTTAATTGGAATGATACAGTAAAGAAGGACTCTAATTTGAATAGGCGATATGGAGATACACCCCATGTAGACCCAGGATCGGGTCTCCCAACCGAATATTCCCGCTTAACAGGAATCTCATTTCGTATATTCGTAAACCTTGGTTTAAGATCTCCTGAAAAGACAGATTAGTCTTTAGTCATATTTCAGCATATTATTAACTGCATTAACTTCATCCTCTGAAAATTATGAAAATCGGACCATATGAATTATATAGTATTGAAACCAGCGAATTTGCTCTGGATGGCGGAGCCATGTTTGGCATTATTCCAAAACCATTATGGGAGAAACAGGCTCCTGCCGATAATAATAATCGCATTTCCATGGTTACAAGATCGTTGCTCCTGGTTAGCGACGAGCATAAGATAATTATTGATACGGGAAATGGAACAAAGTGGCAGGAAAAATTCAAAGATATTTATCGTATTGAATTGGAAAATCTCAATTTAGAAAAATCATTAACTAGATACGGATACACGCCGGATGATATAACGGATGTATTTTGTACTCATCTTCATTTTGATCATGTTGGTGGAAATACGAAGGTAGTTAATGGAAAAACTGAACCTGTTTTCTCAAATGCCACCTATTGGATACAGAAGGAAAATTGGGAACTTGCAAATTCTCCAAGTGAAAAAGATGCCGGCAGTTTTATGGCCGATGATTGGTCTGTTTTAGCTGAAAATGGTATGATTCAGTTTGTGGATGGAAAAGAATCCTTTCTCCCGAGTATCGAGCAATATTTGACATACGGGCACACAACTGGAATGATGCATCCTATCCTTGGTGATTCTTCGCAAAAATTGATTTATATGGCTGACCTGATTCCCATGGCTGCTCATATTCCTCTTCCTTGGGTCATGGCTTATGACATTCATCCAGTACAAACTGTTCAGGAAAAACGTAAAATTCTACCTGACATTGTTGAAGAAGAATGGATCATATTTTTTGAACACGACCCTGCCTTTCAAGCAGCTAAAGTACAATATAACGGTAAACATTATAGATTAAAAGAATCAGTGATCATCAGTGAATAATCAGGAAAAAAATGGAAGGTTTATCCAAGAGTTGACCCAACTTTCGGTGAGTTTTTTTCACTTACAAAATGAAAATTTGATTGGGGTTTAATTCCAGGATTGATTCGATTATGCATGTAGGATTATTCATTAAAGATTTTGAATTAGGAACAAAAGTCTCCGCTAAACTAACAGAACTGGATTCTACATTTGAATTTTATGAAAAAAGCGCTGATGTTCCTGAAAAAACGAGCTTATTAATCATTGATTTGGATCATGAAGAAACTGGGAATGAGTTTTTCGTACATCAATTAGCTTCAGATAATGTAGATATTCAATTGATCGGGTACATGAAGCATATCTTAAAAGAAAAGCATAACAAATTCAGAATAGCAGGCTGCAATGTCATTTTACCAAAATCATCCCTGGTTAAAAACTTGTCCACATTTATTACGAATTAATGAAAGAAAACAAAGCCAATAAGGCTGTACGAGCTGCAGAAATTGTAGCGCAGTTAAAAAAATCTTACCCAAATTCAAAATGTTCACTAAAATATTTCAATCCACATGAAATACTGGTGTCCACTATTCTATCCGCTCAATGCACCGATCATCGTGTAAATCAAGTTACACCGGAATTATTCAAAAAATATAAAACACCTGCAGAATTCGCCTTTGCGGATGTTAATGAATTAGCTGTTGATATTCATTCCTGTGGATACCACAATCAAAAAGCCAAAAGCATTCAAGGCGCCAACTTAATGATTGTTGAGGAATATCATGGAACTGTTCCTGACAATATGGAGGATTTATTAAAGCTCCCGGGAGTGGGTAGAAAAACAGCAAATTGTGTATTAGGTGAAGTTTTTCAAATACCATCAATGGTTATTGATACGCACATGGTAAGGATTATGAATCTGCTTGGACTAACTGTATCAAAAGATCCAAAAAAAATAGAATTTGAACTAATGGATATATTTGAAGAAAAAGACTGGGTGAAATTAACTCACTTGATTATTGATCACGGTAGAGCGGTTTGCATTGCACGAAGACCTCAATGTAATATTTGTAGTCTGTTAGATTTATGCCCTTCCAGCATAGTGTAATTAATATATTTTTCGTTATGGAAACATTTTGCTGACTTTATGATCATGATTAAATTATATACTTAATAATAATTGTAACCTACAAATAAATAATATGCAGTTTTTAACAAAATCATTCCATTTTTGTGCCGCTCACCAATATGGGCATGAAAACTGGTCTGAAGAAAAAAATGATCAGGTTTTTGGCGCTGATGCCAAAGTCCATGGCCACAATTACACTTTAGAAATAACTGTTAAAGGTGAAGTGACCCCTGAAACAGGATTTATTGTTGATTTGGGTCAATTAAAAAAAATAGTAAAGGAAAACGTAATAAACGTAATGGATCATTCCCAAATTGAAAAGGATATACCCTGGTTCGCAGATAAACAACCATCATCTGAAAATATGGTTTTATTTATATGGGGAATAATTGAACCTAAACTTAAAGATGCAAAACTGCATCGTATACGATTAATTGAAACGCCGACTATAAAAACAGACTATTACGGCCAGGACTGTTGTTAATGGAATTTAAAAACCGATTATATTTGATACTAGCTGGTATTTTTATAGCTTCGCTAATAAGCGCCAACCTCCTTTTCCAGAAATTTTTTACATGGTCCCCATTTGGATGGTATACTTTCGAATTATCTGTTGGGATTCTTCCTTATCCTGTAACCTTTTTATGCACAGATTTGATCTCTGAACTGTACGGCAAGAAAAAAGCTGATCAAGTAGTTATTAGTGGTTTAGTCGCGAGTGTATTTGTTTTAGGCGTAGTATTGCTGGCCGATGCCATGCCCCAAACAGATTGGTCTCCCGTAAGTGGTGACACCTTTCATGAAGTGTTTGGTTTATTTGGCCCGGCTGTTTTTGCTTCCATGATTGCTTACTTGATTGCTCAGTTCATTGATATTAGAGTTTTTCATTTCTGGAAGCGATTGACGAAAGGCAAACACCTCTGGCTTAGAAACAACGGTTCCACAGTCGTATCTCAATTGGTGGATACATCAGCTGTTCTTTTGTTACTATGTGCTACGGGTGCAATAGAGTGGTCTAGATTTAGCACATTGCTAATGAATGGGTTTCTGTTCAAGGTTTTATTTGCACTGGCTGACACACCATTGTTTTATTTAGGTGTATGGGCATTAAAAGGAAAAGTGCATGACGATCCGGATGAAGAAATTTGGGGCCATCGCCCCTTTGCTGAGGAGGCAATTTAATGATCGAAAATATTAAGAAATTAACGAGACAATTAATCGAAGAAATTGGTGAAGAACCCACACGTGAAGGATTAATTAAAACGCCTGATCGTGTCGCAAGGGCGTGGGAATTTTTCTCTCAGGGGTACAGCGCCAATATAGACGAGATTGTCAATGAAGCTATCTTCGAAGAAGACTGCAGCGAGCTGGTTGTGGTTCGGGATATCGAATTTTTCAGCATGTGTGAACATCATATGATTCCTTTTTTTGGACGTTGTCATGTCGGGTATTTACCAAATAAAAAGATTATTGGACTCTCAAAAATTCCTCGGATTGTGGATGTTTTTTCCCGCCGACTCCAAATTCAGGAACGTTTGACCGGCCAGATAGCAAAAACAATTGAAGAATTATTAGACCCAGTAGGTGTTGGCGTAGTAATGGAAGGAAGACACCTATGTATGCAGATGAGAGGAGTCGAAAAACAAAACAGTTTTGCAACAACGTCTGCAATGCTGGGTCAGTTCCGCAAATCAGCTGAAACACGCTCGGAGTTTTTGAGCATTATTAGCAAGGAAAGATTTTAATGCCGAATTACGATATTGCTATACTTGGAGGTGGTCCAGGCGGATATGTTGCAGCTATTCGAGCGGCGCAACTTGGTCAAAAAGTGGCTATCATCGATAAAGATAAGTTAGGTGGAATTTGTTTGAACTGGGGTTGTATTCCTACCAAAGCATTACTCAAAAATGCTGAAGTTCTTCATTATATTAAAAACGCGAATCAATATGGTATTAATATTCCAAAATATACAGTTGATTTTCCCACAACCATTACCCGAAGTAGAACTATTGCCAATCAATTGTCAAAGGGTATCGGTTACCTCATGAAGAAAAATGGGATCACCCATATTGAGGGGGAGGGTAAACTGACGTCAACTACATCCATTGAAGTCACAAACGTGAAAAATAAAGAAACAGTGAATTCATTAAAAATTATTATTGCTACCGGCGGTCGACCGATATCCTATCCCGGGATGGAATTAGATGGGAAAAGAGTCATTTCATCCAAAGAAGCAATGGTTCTGGAAAAACCGCCGAAAAGAATGGTCATTATTGGTTCTGGAGCCATTGGTGTTGAGTTTGCATATTTCTATAATGAATTTGGAACTGAAATCCATCTCATCGAAATGATGCCAAGAATAGTACCTATTGAGGATGAATCGGTCTCAAAAGAACTGGCCAGAAATTTCAAAAAGGCTAAAATCAAAATTTATACTGAAGCAAAAGTTTCAAAAATTGATTCCTTAAAAACTAAAGTGAAAGTTCATTTGGAACGAAAAGGAAAAGAAGAAACTATCGAAGGTGATTTAGCATTGGTGGCCGTTGGTGTAACAGGAAATATTGAAAATATCGGCCTTGAAAAGGTGGGGGTTTCTACGGATCGCGGGGCTATTACCATCAATGAGTATAATCAAACATCTGTATCGAATATTTATGCTATCGGTGATGTAACTGGACCTCCATGGCTAGCTCATGTGGCCTCAGCTCAAGGTCATGTGGCAGCGGAGCATGCAGCCGGACACGCTACAACTCCTGTAGATTATTCAAATATTCCGGGTTGTACCTATTGCCAACCCCAAGTGGCATCAATCGGACTGACGGAGGAGAAGGCAAAAGAAAAAAGCTATGATGTACGAGTTGGAAGATTTGATTTCAAAGCTAGTGGTAAAGCCATGGCAACCGGAGATACGACTGGGTTTGTAAAGCTGGTATTTGACGGAAAATACGGTGAATTGTTGGGAGCACACATTATTGGATCAGAAGCAACGGAAATGATTGCTGAACTTGGTTTGGCAAAAGCACTGGAGTCCACATGGCATGAATTGGCCACAACAATCCACGCCCATCCAACATTATCGGAAGCAGTCATGGAAGCGGCATTAGATGCTATGGGACAAGGTGTTCATCAATAGTGGAACAAGCTGCATTAGTTTTATTTCAAAAAGAATCTTTCGAAGGTTTCCCGCCAAATAATAGGCAGGCAGGCCATCCAAACGACCGGCGGGCAAGCGAACCTTCGAAAGGTTTAAAGATCGAGGATCTCGGATATCGAAATTATCAGGAAGTGTTGGATCTGCAAAAAGATTTACAATCTAGACGAATCAAAGGGGAAATTGAAGATACATTGTTATTGGTTGAGCATGAACCCGTATACACTTTAGGGAAAAATTCTGATGAAAATCATTTACTTCAAAATTATCGGCAGGATATAAACGTATTTCATGTCGAAAGAGGTGGTGATATTACCTTTCACGGTCCAGGCCAACTGGTTGGCTACCCCATCATAGATCTACATAATTATAAATTAAGTATCAGTTGGTATATGCGTTCATTGGAAAAGATAATTATTAAAACATTATATCATTTTGGAATTGAGGGAGAACAAAAAGAAGGGTTAACCGGCGTTTGGGTAAAAGACGAAAAAATTGCTGCTTTTGGCGTTCGCATTTCCCGTTGGGTAACCATGCATGGCTTTTCATTAAATGTAAATACAGATCTCTCATATTTTGATGGCATCATTCCTTGTGGCATCTTTGAATATGGTGTGACGACCATGCAAAAAATATTGGGAGATGAAGTTGAAATGGAAAATGTGAAGCAAAAATTAATTCATGAATTCTCAATGATATTTAAGCAAAAAAATTTAGAGGTAGCTTAATGGCTCGGCTCCATGGATTTATGAAAAAAGAATTATTGGATGTATACCGTATTATGGTTACTGCCCGGAGATTGGATGAGAAAATGCTAATCATGCTCAAACAGGGAAAGAGTTATTTTCATATTGGTTCATCCGGGCATGAAGCAGCGCAACTGGCGGCGGCATCTGTCCTGCGCCCCGGAGAAGACTGGGCGTATCCATATTACCGAGATGCAGCTTTTTGTCTTGGTTTGGGAATGACGCCAAAGGAACAATTATTATGCTTTTTAGCTCGAAAAAACGATCCCAATTCAGGAGGTCGTCAATTGCCTCAGCATTATGGGCATAAAGAATTGAGGATTGTAAGTCAATCTAGTGTGACGGGCACTCAATTTCTGCAAGCTGTCGGTACAGCTATGACTCGTCAATGGGAGAAAAAAAAGGAAATTGTCTATGTTTCCAGCGGAGAGGGCACAACAAGCCAGGGTGATTTTCATGAAGCATTAAATTGGGCTAGCAGGGCAAAAGCTCCGGTTATATTTCACATTGAAGATAATCAATACGCCATCAGCGTGCATATATCTGAACAGACTTCAGGAGGCTCTGTGTATTCTATGGTTGCCGGTTACCAAAACCTTGCTCGCTTCGATGTTGATGGGACGGATTATTTTGAGACACACTTAGCGTTTAAGAAAGCTGCCGAGCGTGCGCGGAAGAGAAAAGGGCCATCTGTCATTGTTAGCAAAGTTGTCCGTTTATTGCCACATTCTGCCTCGGATGACCAGCGCAAATACAGATCGGAAAAAGAGTTAGTTGATGATAAAACTAAAGATCCAATTGTACGTTTTCAAAATACCTGTATTGAAGCTGATATGATTTCTGAAGAAGAATTTGAAAAAATCACGAAAGAAGTTTTCAAAAAAATCGATGCGGAAGCTGAATGGGCAGAAGGAAAACCGCATCCGGATGCTAAATCCGCAATGGATCATATTTACTCCGACAACCATCTGGAGAATGAAACGGCTTTAAATACGACAACAGATAAAATTGTCATGGTGGATGCGATCAACCACGCATTGGCAGAAGAAATGAAAACTAATGAGAAAATTATCATTTATGGACAGGATATTGCCGATCCAAAAGGGGGTGTTTTTACTGCTACAAAAAACCTGACCAAAATGTATGGAAAAGAAAGAGTGTTTAATTCACCATTGGCTGAATCATCCATTATCGGAACGGCAATCGGTATGGCAGTTACCGGATGGAAACCAGTAGTAGAAATTCAATTTGGAGACTACATTTGGACGTCCATGATGCAGCTTCGTAATGAAGTTGCGACCATGCGATATCGCTCCAATAATAAGTGGAGTTGCCCCATAGTCATTCGTGTGCCGGTGGGCGGCTATATACATGGCGCTCTTTGCCATAGTCAATCTATAGATGGAATTTTTATTCATATACCAGGGATATATTTAGCATATCCTTCTACAGCGGCTGACGCAAAAGGTCTTTTGAAGGCAGCTTGCAGAATGAATGATCCTGTAATATTTTTAGAGCATAAAGGATTATATCGACAAGGCTATTGTGCTACTCTTGAACCGGATGAAAATTATGTTCTACCATTTGGGAAGGCAAGGATTGTACAGGAAGGAAATGAAGTAACTATAATCACGTGGGGCGCTATGGTACAAAAATCAATTGAGGCAGTTACAGAGTGTAATGCAATCGGAAAAGTGGACATAATTGATTTGCGCACATTAAATCCATTGGATATGAATACGATTGGTGCGTCCGTGGCAAAGACCGGAAAAGTTGTAGTCGTTTATGAAGATACGTATACCAATGGCCCCGGAGCTGAAATATCAGCCATCATAGCAAATGACTTTTTTGAATATTTGGATGGACCAATTAAACGAGTGGCAGCAAAAGACTCACCCATACCTTACAATTGGTTTTTGGAGGAGAAAATTTTACCGCAGACATCAGATATTTCTGCAGCACTCACTGAATTATTGGAGTATTAATTATGATTGTGGATATTATGATGCCAAAGATGGGAGAATCAATTACGGAAGGGACGATCCTGGAATGGCGAAAAAATGTCGGAGATTTGATCGAAATGGACGAAATACTGCTTGAAATAGGAACGGATAAAGTTGATTCAGAAATCCCGTCCCCCAATAGTGGAATTATTACAGAAATTTTAGCTGAACCCAATGAAGTAATTGAAGTGGGTAAAATCATCGCCCGTCTAGAAACGGAAAATGATACCGTTGTTGACGAAACGCCAAAAGTAGAAGTGGAATCAAAACCGATTCAAAAATTAGATAAAGAAATCTCTCCTCCACCTCCCAAAGCTTCTAAATCATCACAGGAGCCACCCATCCCTAGTGCACCAGCGACAGGTGTGAAAAAATATTATACCCCAATCGTTAAAGCCATAGCTAGGAAAGAGGGCGTAAGTGAAACTGATTTAGCCACAATTCCAGGGACAGGTAGAAATGGTCGCGTAACGAAAAAAGATTTACTGAACTACCTGGAGACACGAAAAACTACTCCTATTCCACCGATACCTGCTGCAACAGAAACTGGAGCTGCACCAACTCAACCTGTTCCAGTTATCTCACAGTTGACGGATGAGCATGTGGAAATGGACAAAATGCGACGTATTATTGCTGATCACATGCGACATAGTCTGGATACTGCCGCTCATGTGCATCTCATGAATGAAGTGGATATGACCCGCATTGTTAAATTTGTCGAAAATCATGGTCCAAGTTTCAAAGCACGTGAAGGATTCTCTCTGACATATACACCATTTATCATCGCGGCGAGTATTCGCGCGTTACAGGTATTTCCGGATATGAACAGTTCCATCGAAGGAACGACTATTATTCACAAGAAAAATGTGAATATCGGTTTAGCTGTTGCTGTAGAGAATGGACTCATGGTTCCGGTGATTCCAAAATGCGAGGAATTGAATTTTCTAGGTCTCTGTAGAAAAGTGCGTGACTTGGCTGTCCGGACGCGAAATAAACAGATTAATCCTGATGAATTATCCGGCTCAACATTTTCAATCTCCAATTTTGGTGTATTCAACGTGACCACAGGAACACCTATTATTAATCAGCCGAATGTTGGAATTCTTGGAGTAGGAACGATTAAGAAAAAACCTGTGGTCATTGAGGTGGAACATGGTGATACAATTGGCATTCGCAGCATGATGCATTTATCACTCGGCTTCGATCATCGCCTGATCGATGGTTCCGGCGGTGCCAGGTTTATTGAAATGGTATTGAATAATTTAGAGAATATGGATTTGGATAATTTGTTCTGATGTCTTTGCAAACACGGTTAATTAGAAAACCTAAAATTCGTTTGTCAATTGGTAAACGATACAAGTTTGTTGAAACGGTTGTTCATTCCAATAAATTGAACACGGTTTGTGAAGAAGCTCGCTGCCCAAATATTTATGAATGCTGGAACCGTGGTACGGCAACCATTATGATCCTTGGCGATATCTGCACCAGGGCGTGTGGATTTTGTTCAGTGGAAACAGGTAGACCAACTTGGAATGATCCATTGGAACCATATCGTACAGCCATGGCCGTGAAGAAAATGAAACTCCGTCATGTGGTGATCACATCTGTTGATCGTGATGATTTAAAAGCAGATTTCGGTGCAAAAATATGGGCTGAAACTATTGAACAAATTCATACCCACGTTCCTTCTTGTACAGTTGAAGTGTTGACTCCGGATTTCCAAGGATATCTTCCTGCCCTGAAAACTGTATTTTCTGCATATCCGGATATATTTTCTCATAATATTGAATGTGTTGAGAGAATCAGCAAACAGGTTCGGTCTCAGGCGAATTGGACACGCAGTTTGAATGTATTAAAACATTCAGTTAATTTTGGATTAGTAACAAAATCGGGTATGATGGTTGGGTTAGGAGAGACCAAGGAAGAAGTGTTGTATACCATGAGGGAAATTGCGGAAATTGGCGTTGAGATTTTTACAATTGGTCAATATCTCCAGCCTACACAGAACCATCTTCCTGTTATGCGATATGTTGAAAAAGAAGAATTTGATGAATATAAAATTAAAGGTTTGGAAATGGGGTTCAAAGTAGTTGAATCGGGAGCTTTGGTGAGGAGTTCTTACCATGCAGATGAACAAGCCAGATTAACCGGAGTTAAAACATTCGATGAATAAAACCATTGTGTACAGTTTGGCGATTTTTGCCGTCGGAATAAGTATGACGTCGAAGCGTAATAAACCTGCCATATGTGCATATAATATTTTGTGGCATGTTAATTGAGTGAATACTAATTAAATTTTCAAAGGAAAATTATGTCTGAAGATATAAAAAACGTTACTGAAGAATATGCTGTTATGCCTCTACGGAATACTGTGCTATTCCCACAGCAAGTTATCCCAATTTATGTTGGTAGGGAAAAATCTTTAAAACTTATTAATGATCTTCCCCCTCAGGGAAAACACATTGTCGTTGTTGCCCAGGAAGATGGTTCCATTGAAGATCCAAAACCCGAAGATCTCTATTCTTACGGAACGCTGGCAGTGGTCTTAAAAGTGTTTGATATGCCCGATAACAGTAAATCGGCTATTGTTCAGGGTGTGGAAAGAGTCAAGATGCTGGACTACGTGGATGATGATCCATATTTTATTGCCAAAGTTACCCGTGTTAAGGATATTGAAGAATCCGATATCGAACTGGATGCACTTGTTAAGAATTTACGCACTACATTTTCAGAACTGATTCAAGTAGCGCCAAACCTAACGGAAGAACATTCCGGTATGCTGTCAAATATCCAAAAGCCATCCAGACTGGCTGACAGGGCTATTTCGTTACTGACTGTTTCCAATTCTGAAAAACAAGAAATATTGGAAGAGTTAAACGTCAAATCTCGTGTTGAGAAATCCATCGCATTATTGTCTCGTGAAATTCAGCGCATAAAGCTGGGCGAGGAAATCCAGAGTGAAGTTCATGATGAGATTTCTAAAACACAGCGGGAATATTATTTGCGTGAGCAGATGAAAGCTATCAAGAAAGAATTGGGCGAAGACGAAGGATCGGTTGAACTCAATGAGTTGGAGGAAAAGGTAAAAAAGGTTAAAATGTCTGAAGAAGCAGAAAAAGTTGCCTTGAAAGAATTAGACAGACTTTCCCGCATCCCGACTCAATCTCCTGAATATTCTGTTGCCAGGACGTATATTGAATGGTTGGCGGATCTTCCTTGGTCTAATTCGTCTAAAGAATCGATGGATATTGTTAAAGCCAATAAAATATTGGATGAAGACCACTATGGTTTGGATAAGATTAAAGAACGAATAATCGAATATTTAGCTGTTCGATCTTTAAAATTGAAAAAAGATCCGGATGGTATTGTAAAAGGTCCCATTCTTTGTTTCGCAGGACCTCCCGGAGTGGGTAAAACATCATTGGGTAAATCCATCGCTCGAGCAATGGGGCGTGAATTTATTCGTATTTCTCTTGGTGGCGTTCGGGATGAAGCAGAAATTAGAGGACATCGGAGGACATACATCGGTGCATTACCCGGAAGAATTATTCAATCTCTGAAAAAAGCCGGGACGAATAATCCTGTCTTTATGCTTGATGAAATCGACAAATTGGGAATGGATTTCCGCGGTGATCCATCATCTGCTCTTTTAGAAGTGTTGGACCCGGAACAGAATAACTCATTTAGTGATCATTACCTGGAAGTGAATTTCGATTTAAGCAATGTGATGTTCATTTCCACAGCAAATTATCAAGATCCTATCCCACCGGCCTTAAAAGACAGAATGGAGATTTTGGAATTCAGCGGATATATTGAAGATGAAAAGATTAAAATTGCTCAACGTCATTTAGTGCCAAAACAAATTGAAGAAAATGGACTCACGTCAAAAGATGTTGGTTTTGATGTAACAGCTCTTAAAGAGTTGATACGCTCATATACACGGGAAGCAGGTGTTCGTAACCTGGAAAGGGAAATCGCCAATGTGCTGCGGAAAGTGGCGCGTGAACAAGTTGAAAAGAAAACCAGCAAAGTCAATTTGACAAAAAAGAAGGTTAATCATTATTTGGGTGCTCCTCGTTTTTATTCAGAATTAGCAGAACGCACTACCAAACCCGGTGTGGTAACCGGATTGGCTTGGACGGCAGCAGGTGGTGATATTCTTTTTATAGAAGCATCAAAAATGAAGGGAAAAGGTAATTTGACACTCACCGGACAACTAGGGGATGTGATGAAAGAGTCGGCAACGGCTGCTCTAACCTATATTCGTTCACATACGGATATTCTCGGACTTGATGAAGATTTTCATGAAAAGACAGACATCCATGTTCATGTCCCGGCCGGTGCTATACCAAAAGATGGACCTTCGGCTGGTGTGAGTATGTTTACAGCTATGTTATCATTATTAACAGGAAAATCTGTAGAAGATAAAGTCGCAATGACGGGTGAAATAACCTTACGTGGAAACGTATTGCCCATCGGCGGTATAAAAGAAAAAGTAACAGCTGCTCATCGTTCGGGTATTAAAACAATCATTTTACCGGACCATAATAAAAAGGATTTAGAAGAAATCCCCGATCATATAAAAAAAGATCTAACATTTTATTTTGCAAAAGAAATGATGGATGTGATTGACGTGGCATTGCCGGGAATTAATGGACGCAAAAAAACTACAAAGAAAACAAGCCCAAAAACAAAAAAAGAATCATAATTTCCCACCCGTTTTTGGGCGATTAACTCAGCTGGTCAGAGTGCCTCCCTTACAAGGAGGAAGTCGGGAGTTCGAATCTCTCATCGCCCACAACAAGCCCGATTAGCAGTGGTTTGTTATGTATGTTAATTAACAAGTAGGAAATAATATGTCAGAAAAAAAACAAGGAACCGTTAAGTGGTTCAACAACTCAAAAGGTTATGGATTTATTGAATGTGATGGTGAAAAGGATTTATTTGTTCACATGAACGAAATTCAAATGGAGGGCTTTAAAACACTTTCTGAAAATCAAAAAGTTGAGTTTGAAGTTGGTGAAGGTCAAAAAGGACCTGCTGCCAAAAACGTCAAGCCTTTATAAGGCGATCTTTATTTAAAAAGATTAAAGAATCAGTGAGTAAAGCCATCTCTTTGAGGTGGCTTTACTTATGACTTAGTAATGCTTCCATTGGCAAAATATCTCTGTTCCACGATGGGGCTTTTTATCTGTAGTTGTGTTACGTTATGTGGTATAATATTATTATAAATGGCAAAGTGGACACACTGTATATGGGGCAGATCAGTAACCTGCCAATTCAATTCCATTTAGGTTTTTATATAATTCAACTGCAAATCTATCTGTCATACTACTAATAAACATTACAATATTTAGTATTCTTTCATAATTATTGTCTCCTGAATGATATTGCACAGGAAGCAATCCTAAAATCTGCTTTTTACCTTCATAATCTTTTTTAGTAAGCCGAGCTTTAATGAAAGTGTGAAGGAGAAAAGGAATAACCTTCAGCCCTGCAGTTTCAATTTTTAGGATAGGTTCGGATTTGTAGATTTTTTCGACCGAACTTTTCATAATTTGATCCAAAACCTTTATTAATTCTGGTTCTAAACATTTTAAGAGCGGTTTATCAAAAGAACCGTCAATAATATCATTTTCATGTTCAATAAACAAAGCTGATGTTTTATCAATCAGTTCATTTATAACAATGCTTCTCAAATATGTAATTTGACTGTGTTTATCAAGAATTTTTGTTAGTTTTTCTTTGAAGGTTGAGTTTTTACATAAAGTAAGAATTTCGGTAAAACACCCATAAATTTCTTCAAATGAAATTAGTTTTACGTTATAACCATCTTCGAAGTCTATTATATGATAACATATATCATCAGCTGCTTCAACTAAAAAGGATAAGGGAAATCTATGCCAAGCAAAATCGCTCTTTGATTTACTCTGTGATTTGAGATTTAACTTATTTGCAATTGTCTTATATGTATCAATTTCTGCCTGAAATAAACCATATTTACTCAAGCTTGCTTTATCTTCATTGTCTCTATCGGGCAGAACTTCTTTCGGATACTTTGTAAATGTAGCATACGTACCATATGTTAAATTCAACCCGCCAGGTCTTTTTGATTGTAAGTCTAACGTCTGGGAAATAATTCTAAATCCGGCACTGTTACCTTCAAAGTTTATTAGGTCTGCAATTTGTTTTGTATTTAATGATTCAAGGAAATTTTGTGATCGTTTCTTTTTAAAATACGAACCTATTGCTTTTTCTCCGGAATGGCCGAATGGAGGATTACCTATATCATGTGCTAAACATGCCGAAGATACCATATAACCAAAATCGCTTGCTTTAATTCCAAGTTTCTTATTTATGGATGGATACTTTTTTAAAATTGTATCACCAACCATACTACCAAGAGACCTTCCCACAGAAGAGGTTTCTATACTATGAGTTAAGCGATTTCTTACATAGTCTGATTTTGGCAGAGGTAATACTTGTGTTTTATTTTGTAATCTTCTAAAAGCTGAAGAAAAAACAATTCTATCAAAGTCACGTTGAAATTCTGATCTAATGTCAGTTGTATTACTTGTAGAGCGAGGTTCTAACCGGGTATTGGCGTTCTTAAGTAAATCAATCCATTTATTTTCTGTCATAATGTGTTTAATTGCTCATGTTAAGTTGTGATCCAATTCATTTTAGTACCAGTAAAAATTAGAGTGATCAGTACTGTTGTTCAAACGATATTCAATAGGTATTAGCCTTACCTAGGTTTGAGAGAGAAATGTTTATAGCATAAGGATTTTCAGTCCTAGATCCCCCCTTATATTAGTAGATTTACAAGCGTTAGTGACCGTTTAGTGGCTATGGGAAAATATTTTCAGGATCGTCAACGAAATAGAGGGAGGACAGTTCTTTCTTTCTCGAGTGTAGCGGAGGACCGAAATGCACGTGACGGTATTGTATATAGTAAGACCCTCTACGACATTAGAACATATATTATAAGGTAGCTTGAAGATACTTCGGTAATAAATAATTCTTTGTCAACAAAATATTAGCAGGGCTGTGGGGGTGGTGTTTTTGATCTACGGATTAGAAGGCCGCAGTGCTTCAGAGGATCTCTGATGCCACCTGTGCTATAACTGTGCTATTTATTTGTCGTTTTATGTCTACTTGTGTCTACTTTAAATGGTGAATCAAGGGGTTATGTCTGGTGTTTATACTTAAATATTGGACCAACTTTTGGGGGGCAGGTCAGGTTTTTAAGACAGTCTAATATACGTATCAAAATCAAAATCTTAAAAAGGTGTGTTAGATTCTAATCTGTTTGTTGGTACAACTTTTTGGAGAGGGGGGTCTTTCTATATGTTATATCCCACGTTGACACACCGGGGGTGGGTGGTGGCTCACAAGCAATCATAGGCGGAATAGTAGGTTAGATTATTTTACGCTGACTTAATAGTAATCGTGATAAAAAAGAGCTGTTGAGACAAAATTGTGAAAATCTTGTTAAGGCGCATTTGAAGAAGGATGATCTTAAATTACTATTGAAATGTTAACTCAAAATAAGGTATTTACACCTAATCTGCGGCAATATGTAATCCGTACTATAAACACCTTTAAATATAGCTGGGAGACATTTTTAATTCTGGCAATAATTCCTTTTGTTCTAGCAAATTTATTTTCATATAAACTATTAGGCCCATTTGCTATTTTGCCTCAATTAATAATTGAAT
>VAOY01025323.1_pt1 | contig 48403 bp, 45 predicted proteins | sample 3393881 | NCBI WGS metagenome assembly VAOY01 (sample SAMN08290430, study PRJNA428436) | hydrothermal vent metagenome | isolation source: Deep-sea hydrothermal vent chimney | place: Indian Ocean: Southwest Indian Ridge
ATGCTGCGTAAAGCTTATCGTCTTGATCCTAGTTTTGCTCAGTAAGGAGTAACCATGAAAGTTAATCGCGTCGAAGTGTTCGATATTCATTGTCCAGACAGACCTGCTTGGACACCTGTTTTTGTGCGTATTCACACCGATGAAGGTATTAGCGGTGTGGGTGAAGCGGGTCTGGCTTATGATTTAGGTCATAGCGCAGCTGCGGCAATGATTAAAGAAATGGCTGATGCCTTTTTAATTGGTCATGACCCATTTCAAACAGAAAAACTATGGTCACGAATGCTACGCGAAAGCTTTTGGGGTTTAGGTGGTGGGCCTGTTGTGTATGCAGCAATGAGTGCCATTGATACCGCACTTTGGGATATTAAGGGTAAAGCGCTAGGTTTACCTGTTTACCAGTTACTAGGTGGTAAAGTTAACGATAAGCTTCGTACTTATGCATCGCAACTACAATTTGACTGGGATAGTGAATTCAAAGCACTTGTTCACCCACAGGAATACGCAGAAGCAGCACTAAAAGCCATGGCTGAAGGGTATGATGCGGTAAAAGTTGACCCAATCCAGTACGATAAAAACGGCAATACTTATTACGATCGCACTAACATTATTTCTCGCGCAGAAATGAAGCTATATCGCGCGCGTATGCAAGCCATTCGTGAAGCGGTAGGTGATGAAGTTGACATTATTTTTGAATGTCACAGCTTACCTGGCGCAACATCAGCAATTCAAATTGGTGAAATTGCTGAAGAGTTCGATTGTATGTATTACGAAGAGCCAGTGAACTACTTAAATCATTCATTACATGCAAAAGTTGCTGATAAAGTAGCGGTGCCAATTGCAGGTGGTGAACGTTTGTATAATCGCTGGGGTGTGCGCCCTTACTTAGAAGATCAAAGTATTGATGTATTACAGCCAGACTTGGGCCTGTGTGGTGGTTTTACTGAAACTAAAAAAGTGTGTGATTATGCAGATATCTTCGATGTGCGCATTCAAGCTCACGTGTGTGGCGGCCCAGTAGCAACAGCTGCTTCGTTACATCTAGAAACCGCTATTCCTAACTTTTTAATTCACGAACATCACACCTATGCGATTAAAAAGTGGAACCGTGAGCTATGTATACAAGATCCACAACCTAAAAATGGCTTCTTCCAAGTATCAGAAGAGCCAGGGATCGGTATTGAGCTAAATGATGAAGTTGTTATGCGCTCACAGCGTGTTGAGATAAAGTAAAAGCGTTTAGGTAATGCCCCGTTAATCGGGGCATTACCTGATGACTTCGAGGCGATTGTTAATGTTTAAGATGGCTTCACATTCGGTCGTATCATTAAATGAAACGAGTACAGCTCTCTCTAGCCATGATTCGGGTTCAATAATTTCTCCCCATTTGACAGAACCAGAAGATAGATAAAACTTAAAAGGTGGCACAGGCCACATAAATGTTAAATTAGGTTGGGCATCAACTAAGAATAACCCTGAGCCCGAAAGCCCTATTCCAATACCTGCGGCTATTTGAGGTGATGTAGTTTTTGAGTTAGGTACTTCAGAATCACAGGTGATCGTTATTTGACCATTGTTGCTTTTTTCAAGTTTGCTAAAACAGTAACTTAACTGCTTTTTGTTGTATTGTAATGTCGTACATCCTTTTTCAGGCGGGTTAATGTCAAGGCATTGAGATGCAGCGGCGTTTATTTTAATGTTTCGACTTAATGATGAGAAACTAGGTTCCCTAACATCGCAAACAACACCTGGTTGTAAATGGCTTCCAGGTTGTGACCAAATAACATTGAAGATATCGCTCCATGAAAATCTTACCATTGTATTTGGTTCTGCATATTTGACCATCCATGCCAGTGTATAGAACGAACTATTCTGAGCTTGTTCTTCAGGCAACGTCATAAAGACACAAAAACTCGTTGCATTGCTGGAGTTATTTTTAACTTTTAAAGTATAGTTAGTCATTGCTCTGGCACACCTTCCTAAAAGATATTAAGCCCACTTAATTGTAAATAATTCTGCAATATTGATTGGACGTGTTTCAAGGTCACCCTCTGTCGTGATCTGAGTTTGAGTGCTCGCTGTAGGATTAACACCATAGGCAGGGGCTCCTTTTTCAGGATTAAGCATATTTACAGGCTTAAAAGTAATGGTATGTTGATGCTCTTTAAATATGTCGGGCTCTGTTGTACCCACTAGATCCCCCGTATTTTTCGAATCACCTGACATTTTACGTTGTTTGGCATTTTTATCTCTACCTGCTGAGTTATCCCAAGCACGGCTGAAATATCCTCTAAAATCAGGTAATAAAGAGAACTCTCCTTGCTTACCAAAGCGATAGTTTATGACCGAGTTTAGCCGTGTTTGATCACTGTTCAATGCAATTGGTATAGCACATAAAGGTAGTTCTTCCGCTGGTGCTTGTTCTGTTGCTACGTATTGTTTTCGCTCACCAATGACACCTGTAACAATACAAGGCAGGCTAGCTAAAGCTATATAGCCCTTGTTTGCGAATATTTTTTTTACAGAAATAACGACAGACGGGGAAGAGCAAGAAAGTTCAAAAAAAACAGTTTTCGCATCCATTGCAATATCTAATTCGGTAGATATATTGAGCTCTTGACTGTTTTGGACTGTATATGTTCTTTGGACATATGTAATACCGTCTGACAAGCAAAAATGAAGCTCGCCTTTTCCTTTAACATTTAACTGTGCCACACAGCTAATGTGTTCAGAACATAGGGTTTCTTTCCATCTTGGAAACTCGTGAATATTTTGTCGAAAGCGCATTGTGGCGTTTTCTTCTGTACTGGTTACGATTCGACAGCCGTTATTTTCTGAGCTAATTTGTGAACCACTGCCTGGATCACTGTATACCCAGCCATCGGGGTGGTTATACTTAATAGGTTGGGTATTTGTTTGATTACTAAAATAACGAAAATCGTGGTTATACACTAAATTTCTTTGTTGCATTGCAAATAATAAACTATCTATATCATAAGTATGTTGATTATCTAGAACAGCCATATCTGATTCCCTCCAATTAATGTGTGCGCCATCAAGCAGCGCACACAAATTAGCGTTAATTTAGTACTAAAACATTTTGGCTATTTAAGGTTGCGCTCTGCGTTAAAATTCCTTGATATGGAATTTCGAGGGCTCTGCCGCTGTTCATGATTGTTTGCGTATCTAAAATTTCGCCAGTTTTGAAGTTACCAGCAATAAGGTAATATTTAGGCTTGGGTGTCCATGTTAAATTCATATTTGGTTGCGTACTGACTAAAAAAGTACCCGCACCACTCATAGCAATACCGATCCCCGCAGCAGCTGATGGCGTGGTGTTTGAATTAGGTACTGTCTCGTCACAATTTGTAAAAATACTACCACTATTGCCTTTTACAGGAGAGCTCATGTTAAAGGCATCATTAACATTGTCGTAGCCTAAACTGACTGTATTCGCACCATCTAAATCAACTCGTTTTGATTGTGATGTTTTACAGATAACGCCAGGGCGAAGCTCTTGACCTGGTCTTGACCAAATTGCACTGTAGTCAATTTCCCAAGCAAATTCGGCAGTTGTTCCTTGATATGCGTACTTGCTAAACCAAGCTAATGTGAATACATTACCGCCAACATCTAATGATGGCTTTTCTTGGAAAATTGCAAATCGTGTTGGGTTAGTTGAGTCGTTTTTAACTGATAATTTATAAATAGACATCCTCGTTTCCTTTTAGTTGTGTTACATCGTGTAAGTAGGTGTGTACTTGGTATGTCAACCAAGTCACCAAAAGGTAGGTCTTCTATTTAGAGATTGTTATTACGAAGTATTACCAGCACTGTGTAATACTTTGTTATGGATTATTTCTCCCTAGTATCTAGATTGAGAAAGGAAGAGTGACTTCCTATCAATTTAGATTACAAAGGAGACAGTAATGAAATTAATTAATTCGGTTATCTATTGCAGCTTTATCAGCTGCCTATTTATTTCTGCGACTCAGGCGGCTGCAGACCCAAAATGTGATGTAACAGCACAATCTTTTGCTCATATTGAATTAAGGCATTGCACTGCAGGTGTACAAGCCAGTCAATTTTTACCTCAGTATTGCGCAACAATTAAAGATGCACAAAAATTTTGCGAACAAGTGCAAAATGCAACGAATAAATCACGAACGGTACAGCCTGATGGTCGTATTAGGTATGATGCTAACTTGGGGATAGTCGTTGGTACTCAGCAAGAGAAGTGCGCTCGCTTGATAATTAGACCAGATGGACAGGTCGTGACTCAGTTCCCTGAACTAAATGGTGCACCAGGAAACTGTTCTTAATGTTAATTTTGGAATAGATAATTATGAGAAAGGTCGTTCTATCATCTACAACATTAAATCTCGATGAGCCTGAATTTCAATGTTCTTTGACAGATGAACTTTGGCATGATGGTTATGAGTATGTAATGATGTTAGATGATGCTCCTATACTACAGCGATTTTGGAAGCATCAATATGGCCTAGAGGCTGAAAATCCGATACGAGTAAGTATGCTTAATCAGCTTACAGAAGAGCTTGATAAGTGTATTGCATGTTATCCTATGAATAAGTCGCTTGTGGCATTTAGCCTTGAATTTAAATCATTGATAAATAAAGCTGTAAGTTACAATTGTTCGCTACAAATAATAGCTCAGTAATCGACCAATGAATGGCTGTAGCTCAGCTCGTTGCCACAGCCATTTCTTAATTTTTAGGCTCTGTTGATTCACAATTCGGCCCCTTTACAATTGTAAAACACTTCCCTGCAAAACGAACTTTACCTCGTTTACGTTCAATCAAAACATCAGCAGAGAGTGTATTATTGAAAGATTCCATAAATTGTTTTCGCGCACGGTGGATCTGAATATTGACATGGCATTCATTAATACCAAGATCGCGTGCTAATTTCTTAACTGGTACCCAGCCCTGTACATCTTTCTCAAATTTATTTTCAATATCGGCCAGTTTATTGCGAGCCAGCAGCACGGTGAGATAGTGATGAGAGCGAACATCTAGGTCAAGTAATGTGTTGTGTTGTCTTATTTTGAGTTCAGTTTGCTCTTCATCTAGGCTCAAGTTGAATATAAATTGAAGGTCATTAATAGGTGTTGGGCTTAAATTCAGAGTATTTTCTTGTGATGTCATTTCAGCTTGAAAAAACTGCCACAGCTGCTCTCCTATTGTTATTTGATGACCATCTTCTAAAGTAACTAATTGGTGAGTTTCAGTATTTTCATAGCACCAAGAGAGCCTATCAGGATCGTAAAAAATAACGGCTGTTGGGTGTTGGCTATCAGGTAAAAAATGATAACGTTCGAGCAAAATACAATGTGTGTTTGTGCCATTGATAGGTAGTAAAAGATCTCTGGGCGGATCGATAGAAGTTAATTGGTAATCTAAGTTATTTATTTCTGAAAAGCTTAGACGATCATTTAAGGCTAATGGGGAGTTGATTTGTTTATCAAGCCGTTTCCCGTTTAGCCAAATACCATTTTTGCTTAGATCACGAATATACCAGTGTGGCTCGACCCATTCTATTACAGCATGAATACGTGTCACTTCTGGGTAGTTTAATAATGTGTCAACAGAGTGGGCTAGCCGACCAAAGCGATGAAAGTCGCGCAGATAAAAGCTCACATCTGAGTTTAAACTAGCCAGTATAGCCATATAGCTCTCTTTTAGTCCTTGAATAGAAATATAACTCTATCATAGTGTGTACATTAATTTTGCATTTAATTAACATTGAATACTAAACTAATTATTTATATGTGATGGATCGAGTAGTTTGTGTTAGAGGATTACTATAAAAATATACAAGTATTGGCGCAAGGAGGGATGAGTACGATATACCTTGCAACGGATCGAGAGCTGAATAGGCAAGTCGTACTCAAAGTCATGAAATTAGCTGAAGACAATACTGAGCGAGCCATCAGTGAAGCAAAATTAATAGCGAGTTTTAATCACCCAAATATAGTGCAGCTTTATAAAATCATTCATCGAGACCAACAAGTTTTATTAGAAATGGAGTATGTTAAAGGGACTACGTTAGCTCATATAATGAAAGAGCAGAGGCTTACACTGACTGAAAAGCTAGAAATACTCATTCATATTAGTGATGGCTTAGCTGCAATTCATGATAAAGGCATATTACATCTCGATTTGAAACCGGCTAATGTGCTAGTTAGTAATGAAGACACAGTGAAAATAACTGATTTCGGTATCTCAAAAATCAAAGGGGTAGAAGCAACCGATATAACCAATGATTATGGCAGTTTAAACGCCATGTCGCCTGAGCAATTGAATAGTCAAACTATCGATTTTCGTAGTGATTTGTTTTCATTAGGGTTAATCGCTTATCAATTATTAACGGGCTATCATGCTTATTCAAAACAAGCCTCAAGCAGTACAGCGCAAGATTTAGCAAAGCAAATCAAATCATTCCCTTGTTGCGCAAATTATGAACCGATCAAAGGGCTATCTGCTGATTTAGTGCCTTTACTAAAACAGTTATTAGCATTTAAAGTGGACAAACGTCCTGAAAGCGCTCGTGCCGTCGCATCTCAGTTTAGAGACGTTTTAGCCTCGCTTAGTTTCGACAACTTGACCGTAGATGTTACAAGTTACAAAAATCATAACAACCTAAGCAAAAATTTTTTCAATAAAAGATTATCTCTTGTTGTGATTCTTTTTCTGTTATTAAGCAGTGGCAGTTGGTTCTGGTATTCATCTAAACCAATAGAAAGAATAGCTTTATTACCCGTAGAATTTATAGCAAATAGCCAAGTTACGGATGCACAAAAACGTTTACTCAGTCTTGGCGTCAAGGATGCAATAACCGAATATGTACTTGCTGATCGGAAGCTTGCTTTAATTGCGAGCAGGGAAGTTAAACAAACACAATTAATACTTGGTAAAGAAGCTGGCCTAAATGATTTAGCTGCTGCGCTTGGAGCTACTAAACTATTAATACCTTTATTAGACTGCAACCTTTTATCGTGTGATTTCACACTAAACGAACTAGATCAAAACGCCACAATGATAGGCACAACACGAAGTGCAACAGATAAAGAAAACTATCTAAATATTTATAACTCAACTCTATCTTCGATACAAAGCTTGCTTACTCCAAGCAGCTTGTCGAATAGAGAGCTGTTATTGTCAGATGAGTTTATCAGGCAATATGTGTCATTAGTTGCTCTGTCTGCGAATGATTTAGGTAGCAGTCAAAAGCAACGCGCCATGGCTGAGTCTTTGTTGTTGCAACAGCCTGATTTTAATCCTTTATACCCTTTATATCGAAAAATAGTGTTACGCCTTTATAAATCGTCAAAAAATGTAGAGCTCATAACAAAGTTACAATTTCAACTTGAACGATCGCCCACTTCATACCGTGAAAGTCCTGCTTATTTAGTTGATCTACTTGAAATATACCAGCATACGGGAGAGCACATTAAAGCTGAAAAAATTATTAGCAGGATTCAAAGCTCATCATTAGAGGAATACCAAAGAGAAATTATTTTGGCTATTTATTTTAAGCGTACAGGTCGCCTAGAAGAGTCTTTAAAGCACGCGAAGATGGCATATAAAATTAGACCCACTTTATTGGCAACCAGAAACCTTGCAATCGCGTACCTTACCTTGGGGAAACGTGCTGACGCATTAAAATATTTAAAGGAAGTATTAAGTTATAACCCTGATGATGTTGTAACGCTCAAAACAGTCGCGGATGTATCTTTGTTATCAGGCGACTTGACGGCGGCAGAGGATAATTATCAAAAACTGATAGATTCGGGACAGCAAAGTGCCTCTATTTATAGTAATTACTCAATTGTTCTTTCTTTACAAGGTGAGCTTGTAAAAGCATTAAACCTGGCTGAAAAAGCCATGATGTTAGATACCAAAACAACCACCTTACAACTTAATTATGCTGATTTACTTTATTTGCAAGGCCGCTTTACAGAGGCCGAAAGCTTATATTTAAAAATTAGCGAGCAGCTTGGTTCTTCGCCGAAAAATGTTGCAGACCAGCTTGAAAAAGCGCAAGTGTTGATTCACCTAAATAGGAATCAACAAGCGATGAATCAGGTTGAACAGCTGTTAGCTGCTCAGCCCAATTTGGCTGAGGCATATTTTATCAAAGCAATGCTGCAAAGCTTATTGAATGAAAAATACTCAGCACTCGCATCGGTAGAGCAAAGTATAAATTTGGGATGGAGTCCAGTTTTTTACCGTCTACCTTGGTTTAAGGGGTTATGTTCTGAAAGTAAGTTAATGGGTTTAATAGGTAAAGAGCATTATTTCTTTTTATGTTCTGTAAAAAATAACGCAGAGTAACCTCTGCGCTGGTGTTTTAAAGGGTTGGCTCCATATCTTCAATTATAACCCGTGGATCTTGTGAAAAATAACGCATAAGAGAGTTAGCGTCAGTGCTCTTTTTCGCAATTAATCGAAAATTAATTTCATAATTTGCACCTTGATCTAACTTGCCAGATACCGCTTTTTTTGGATTATCAGCTAATTGTTTACTCAATTCCGTTGATAAAGCGTGATGCGGTAAAATACTGGATATTGTGACAATTAATGATTTTCCATCGTTGGCAACAATACTATTGAGTTGGTAATTAAAGTTGTCTTTAGCATCTGAGAAATAGCTACCGTTTTCGGCAAAAGCCCACTCTGATTTGTTTGCAAGTTCGAAATAGAGATTCAAGCTACCACCTGCAATAAGATCTTTGTAATTTACTTTAATTTCTTCTGCACTTGCTCCAGACTGAGAAGTGAGCTCCCATTGGCCATGGTCATTGGGAATAACAAAAAAGCTGAGATCATTCATGATATAAAGTCCTGTTTTAAAATTGAGGAGCTGCTTATTTATTTGATAAGCAGCTATTACTATAGGTTATCTAACAAGAACCCCAAACCGTGCCAGTCCATAACGGAGTGTTATTTGCGTATACCGTAGCTTTAATACCATTAGATGCCACTTCGCTTGTTACTAGACTAATGGAGTGACCTTGGGTTAGGCCAGACTTAGGTCACTGTTTTTGTCACCGTTACACATGGTAAAACTGTCCTTGCTAAATTTTAAAGGTGGCAATAAGCAAATGAAATTCTGAAAAGTTAATTAGCTTATTGCCTGTTTGTGTAAGGAAAAGAATAGATAGATCTGTTTTAGGTTGTTATTACAGATTATTACATGGCTAGTTTTTTATTAAAAATCAATCAATTTCTCTACATTTTACCTGTGGTAGTAGCTCGGTAGCTTTACTATCTAAATGCCGGATAAAACATTGCTTATTTTTGATCAGCAGCTCAAAGCTGTCCGGTGTGTTATTAAACCCTTTATCTTGTGATTCATGTCCTTTCATATTACCTATTACCAACACGCTATTGTTTAAAAAAGCATCTTTATCTAGGATGATTGGCTTACTGTGCATTAGTCGGGAGATTCCCTGTGCTATGAGCTCACTTTGTGGTTCTGTAAGCTGTGCATGTTGGAGTTTTGGAGTGGGCTGGTGTGTTTGATGACTACAGCTATATAGGGCAAAAGATAAAACAAAACAGCTAAGTTGCAATTTCATAGGGGCTCCTAACGAGCAAGACTTCCTTTATGTATAGTTAGTCTTTAACTAATTTGATAGATATAACGGCTATTTTTGTTGCTGAGCTGTTGCCAAATGTGATGGGTATCACACAATGAAAAATAGTGCTGCCAACAACTGTTGTAGTCTACGTCAATTTGGCAAACAGGGAAATTACTGGCAAACATAATACGTTGCTCACCAAAGTAATTTAGTAAATTCTTAAGAAGCCATCGATGCGTGTCTTTACTCAATGAGCTAAATTCTAGTCCTGAAAATTTAATAGCAATATTACTGCAGCGGCTGAGTTTAATGATTGCTTCAAGCCATCTTTGCTCATCACTAATAAAACCTAAGTGATTGATCACTACACGTAACGAGGGAAGAGCCTGGCAGTATGTAATGAGCTGTTCGGTTACTGCATGGGTTTCAATTTCAAATTGGGCTTCAAACAGTAAGTTTTCGGCTGCTAGATAGGCAAGATTTTCAAGGCTATTTGGTGCACGTAATCGCCTTGCATCATCACCTTCGGTAATATCACGAATACCAACAAGCGTTGGTTGCCTAAGCTCAGTTATTGCGTTTATAAACTGGCTATCAGGGGCATCAATCTGACTATAGCTAATCGCTCTATAAGCAATATCTTTTAAATGTGTTGCAAGCCAATTAAGCTCATTCACTGGCGCTTGGTTATCAAAGCCAGCTTCAATATGTACGAGCGCTTCTAGCTCAAATGAACAGGCTGCTTGCAGTTGCCCTACAGTAACAGGTGCTTTTATTTGTGTAAGGTTAGGCCACGCAGGGGGACGTTCGCCTTGTAGCCAAGTGTATTGACCCTCAGTGAGGTTAAAAAAGTGCACATGGGGGTCAATAATTTTGTCGCTCATTGCGTGGTGTACCCACCATCAATGCTTTGTAAGCTGCCAGTGATAAAGCTCGCTTCAGGGCTTATTAAAAAGTTTATCAAAGCAGCTATTTCTTCAGGCTGCCCTAAACGGTTTAAAGGTTGCAATGCAGCTTCTTCGGCAACAATGTCAGCTTTATTAGCGCCGCTTCTTTGGCAGTAAGCATCAATCGCGTTATGAAATAATGGGGTTTCAATAGTGCCTGGGCAAACTGCATTTGCGCGAATATTAAACGCGGCATAATCCAGCGCAGTGGTTTTTGCCATTGATGCAAGTGCATGTTTTGTTAAGTTATAAGCAAACGAGTTTGGTTTGCCAATGATTGCCTGATCAGAGGCAACCAATACGATGCTGCCCCCTTGCTGGCTTTTCATGCTAGGTAATACAGCTTGAATTGCAGCATAGGCACCTTTCACATTGAGCGCAAACAGAGCATCAAACGTTGCTTCATCGGTGTTTTCAATGTTGGCACTTAAATGGCGACCTGCGTTTGATATTAATGCATCAACTCGGCCTGTTTCTGCAATTATTTCGTTAATCACAGATTTAACTTGCAGAGCATCACTGACATCACAGTGGCGATAGTTGCCCTCTGATGGCGTGATATCTAAGTTATAAACTGTGTATGTTTCTCGCTCTAAGCGCTCAACAACCGCTTTGCCTATGCCTTTACTGCCACCAGTGACAATTGCAACGTTTGTCATCATTTATCCTTAGTGGCTGTGGCCACAACCGCCTTCACCGTGCACGTGGCCGTGTGATAATTCTTCGGCTGTTGCTTGGCGAACATTGATCACTTCAACATCAAATGTCAGTGTTTTGCCAGCAAAAGGGTGGTTTAAGTCACAATCCGCATTAAAGCGACCTACTTTCACGATAGTCACTTGGTGGCGACCTTGGTTTGAATGCACGATTGCAGTCATACCCGGCTTCCATACTTTTGTGTTGCCTTGTAAGTGCTTAAGTGGGATGCGTTGGATTAGGTTATCAACGCGTTCGCCGTAAGACTCGCTAGGCTCAAGTGTTACGCTAAAGTTATCACCAGCTGCCTTACCTTCAAGGGCTTTTTCAAGACCCGGAAGCATGCCCTCAGTACCATGGATATATGAAAGCGGCTCGCCATCTTTACTTGATTCGATTTGCTCGCCTGCTTCACTTAATGTGTAGTGAAACTCAACCGCTGAGTCTTTGCTGATTTGCATGTTTTTACTCTTTAGAATTTAAATATAAATGCCGATTTTACGCTAACCGCTTTGGCTGAGCAATCAAGGCTTTTTTAAAGAGCTTTCGATACCCGACAGTATCGTCTCGCTCGCTGGTGTATTATGTTTTGTGGGCTCGGCTTGTGGCAAATGTAATGTCAAAATCGTACCTGGCTTTAATACGTTAGTTGCATTTAACTTATTCCACATCGCGACATCCTTGTGGGGGACATCATAGAGCCGGCTAATGCTCCAAATAGAGTCACCGGGTTTGACTTGGTAATCAACGGCAATAGTGGGGATTGTTGGTTCATTTTGCTCTAAGTAAGGACTAATTTTATAATCGACCAACAAGGACTTTTGTATTGTCTGTGGTTTATTTAAATGGAGCTGTTCACCAACTTTGATTAGGTTTGAGGCTTTATTATTTAATTTTTTCAGCGCTTCGACTGACATGTTAAAGCGTCGTGCAATACTGTATAAAGTATCGTCTTTTTGTACGGTGTATTGGCCTGCAAAGTTATTACGGAATAGTTTGCTCTGTAGTATAGTTTGCTGCTCCATTGGGAGTAATAAAGTATGTGGGCCATTCGGCGAACTTTGGTTTTTTAAGTAACCAGGGTTAAGCTTGTGCAATTGACTGCGGCCGATTCCTGATAGGTTTGCAATCACAGAAAACTCAAATTGTTGGCCAACATTAAATTCAGTTGTGAGTGGTTTATTTACCAGCTTTGGGCGCTTAAAGCCTTTTTCGGGATGCCTTACTAAGTAGCTGAGGGCTAATAATTTGGGTATATAATCTGCGGTTTCTTTTGGTAATGAGAGCGACCAGTAATCTGTTTTTTTTCCTCTTTTTTGATTGTCTTTAATGGCCTTCTTTACTCGACCCTCACCACTGTTATAGGCTGCTAATGCATGAAGCCAATTACCATTAAAGCGCTTGTGTAGGTAGCTTAAGTAAGCGAGTGCAGCATCGGTTGAAGCTAAAATATCTTGACGACCATCATACCATTGGTCGCTTTGCACACCGAAATGATAGGCCGTTGCGCCTACCAATTGCCATATTCCCACAGCATGTTCTGAAGAGCGAACTGTAGGTCTAAAATCACTTTCAACAAAGGGTAACAGTGCAAGCTCCATAGGGAGGTTCTGCTTTTCGACACGTTTAACAATGTGATAAAGATAAGGAGCGGCTCTACGGTTTACTGTTTCGAGATACTCAGGCTGTTTTAAATACCACTTTAAACGCGCAGTAGTCTGTTTATTGGTCTGAAAAACCAAAGAAAGATTATTTGCTATATGTTGCCATAGGTCATCAGAAGTTGGCTTAGAGGCTGGAATAGTTACTTTGGGTGACGGTAGCGCGGCAGTGGGTGAAGCATCTAATTGCTCACTGGTTTTTTCTTGATAGCTTAAGCTAGGCTCAAAGTGGTTAAAGATCTTTGGCTTATCATCTTGATTTTGTGGCGATTCTTTCTTAGTGGTTTGGCATCCTTGTAAACTAATAAATATGCACAGCAATAGAAAATATTTCAAACGTAATAGAGCCATATAATAAAATCCCTTTATTATTTTAGCGCTATTTTGAAGTTTTAGCCTGCTTTAGTCCAGCCTCAAGAAACATATTAAATGCACGTTCGCCAATTTCGTCGCTCTGATAGCTTTGTTTTATGGTTATAGGGAATGTTGTTATTAACTCTTCTACGGGGGCATTCGGCTGAGCTTTTACCTGCTCTTCAATCGTACTTAAAAATGCGATTGGTTTTGCAAGCATCGCGGGTGTGAGCTTTTCACCATGGCCAGGTAAAATGGTTGTGATGGTTTTACTTTGCGCAAGCTGTGTGAGTGCGTTAAGCCATGGCACTAGTTGTCCATGACCTGGATAGGGCAGGCTATCAACCATATCGCCACCCAATAAGATTTGGCCATTATCAGCAAGTAAGGTTAAATCACCATATGTATGCGCATGATAGGGTTCAATGATAACTGGGTAATCGCCTAGATCAAGCTTGGTTTGTTCTGAGATGATAAGTGCGGGCTCTTTAAGCGATAACTCACGCCAGCGTAGCAAACGCTGTTTCGCAAGCGTTAACTTTTCTCGCCATGTATGTTGTTGTTCCTTAGGCAGATTAGCAAGGCGTTGGTAGCTAAGCTCAATACTTTTTTCATAGCTATCAAGCTTATCAGTAAACGCACGTTGTACATGTGCAAAGTTTTTTGCAACCTGTTGATGAACAACGAGCTTTGCTTTGGGAAATTGGGCTTGCAGTACGGCCATGCCAAGGAGGTGGTCGTCATGATAATGGCTGCCAACCAAATAACATAAAGGTGTTTTCAAGCGTTGCTTGAGGGTGCTGGCTAGTTGCTCCACCGCTGCAAAGTCGCCACTGGCATCGAACATTAATGCACACTCTTTTCCTTCGATAAGAACTTGGTTCGAATCGTAAAAGCGTAGCTTAGCTTGTTGCTTTAAAAATTGAATTTCTGGTGTAATGGTATGCCAAGTAACATTAGCATTCACGGTAAAACAGACAGAAAATAAAGCAGTTATAATTCCTTTTAGAAAAGCACGTGTACGCATTGTTAATTCGCTTGTTTATTATTCGAATGGAGAGTGTAAACAAAAAAAGCGCGAAATGCGCTTTTTTAAGGATCTAAATGTTGGCTTAGCTTATCGATTAATGAGTCATGCTGTTGCTCTTGTTTTGCTTGTTGCGATTTGACTTCGAGCAACTCATGACTTAAGTGCAACGCGGCCATTAATAAGGCTTTTTGTTCGTTACGAACAGCAGAGCGTTGCTTCATTTGTTCCACTAAGTCATTTAAATGTTGAGCTGCACCAACGAGCGCTTTTTCCTGCCCTTCAGGACAAGAAAACTCATGCTCTTTGCCAAGTAGCTCGACTGTGACACGCTGACTTTGTGGAGTGGCCATTAGCTAGCCTGATTAGCGCTTTGTAGTTTTTCAAGTAAGCCTGTTAATGTGCTGCTGGCATCCTTTTGCTTTTCTTCACTTTCAAGTACTTCAAGTTGTAGTGTTTCGTTTTCATCAAGTAACTTGGCGGTTTGATCTTTTAAGCTTTTAACTTCGCTTTCAAGTTCGCTATTTCGGTTAATTAGTTTGTCGATCAGTTGTTCGAGTTGGGAAAGAGTTTCGTTATTCATAAATGCGCTCATAAAACTGTGATTATTGTCATGCAAATGTAAAGGAAACTGTATCGATATGCCAGCATTTACGCCTGTTTTAGCGCATTTTTATTAAAAGTTAAGCTTCAATTCAGCCTCGGAGCATTTTTATTCATTTATGATTCACTCAGTGCTGAGTATTTAGGATCATTATCGGTTTATCGTGTACAATGAGGGCATCTATTTTTTGCGCACACTCGTATTTGGCGACTTATAAATATGCTTAGTTACCGACATTCTTTTCATGCAGGAAACCCTGCTGATGTAGTTAAACATTTAGTTTTAGCTGAAGTTCTTAAATATCAAACAATCAAAGATAAACCACTTGATTATATTGATACGCATTCTGGAGCTGGCTTTTTTGAACTTGCCGGAAGTGATGCACAAAAAACACAAGAGCATTTAGAAGGGATCGCTAAACTATGGCAACATCGCAGTGAGCATAGTGCACTTAATGAGTATATCGAACTAATTAAGTCGTTTAATCAACAGGGTGATTTAGATTTCTACCCAGGCTCACCAAAAATAGCTGAACACTTCTTACGTCGCCAAGATAAAGGCTGGTTCTTTGAGTTACATCCACGTGATTTAGAACTATTGCAAAATAATATGCAAGGTAAGCGTTCTATTCGGGTACGTGGCGAGAACGGTTTTCAAGGGCTCGTGGGCTTATTGCCTCCTGCGTCACGTCGTGCTTGTGTATTAATTGATCCACCGTACGAAATTAAAGCTGACTACGACACGGTTGTTAATACTATTATTAAGGCTTACAAACGTTTTGCTACGGGTACGTATATGATTTGGTATCCGGTTGTTGACCGTGAACGTATCGATAGAATGGAAGCTGGTTTAATTGATTCTGGTGTGCGCAATATTCAGTTATTTGAATTAGCAACTGAAGCTGATACCGAAGTGCATGGTATGACGGCCTCTGGCATGATAGTCATTAATCCACCTTGGAAATTAAAGCAAACCATGGACGCTATCTTGCCCGAGCTAGTACAATTACTTGCACAAAACAGCGGTTTTTATCGCAGTGAACAACTGGTAGACGAATAACTTTATTCTAAACAAAAACGCCCAGTCTCTGCTGGGCGTTTTTGTTTGTAAACTAGTTCATATAGGTTGCAATAAACGTTGCCAATGGTTCATTGCTATCATCGAGTAAAATTAATTGCTCACCATTAATTGAAAACTGTGCTGTTGATGCCAGTAAGGCTGACATTGCAGCTTCGATATCCATTTGCTCCACACACATTTTTTTAGTGCTTGCAAGTGGGTTAAAGGTGAGAGTTTGCTCACTGATTTCATAGCTTCCAGAGAAACTATTACAACCTAAGAAGCCATGAGTTGAGCCATCATCTTTAAATTGAACAAAGGGCTCCTTTGTTTCAACGTTGAGCGCTTCACCAGCAATTGTAACTGCTTTCCAATAGGTATTGGTTAATGTCACATCTGGCTTTTTAGCGGATACCTTAGAGACGGTTACTTTGTATACATCGTCCATTGTGTTTTCTGAAAAAGGGTTATTATGGGTTGTACTTATGTAAAGCAACTTACCTTGGTTTTCTATGCGCGCACTGACGCTGTAGCGGTGACGATCGGCAATTTTGCTTTCGTCATATTCTAGTGCCACGTTGTAAGGTGGAGCCCCATTTAATTGTACTTCTTGCTCACTGATCACATCTGCTTTTGCATCCATCTTTGATACATCGGCCAGCTGTACTTTTAGCACTGAGCCTGGTGGCAACATGCTACGGTCTAAATAAGTCACTTGGGTATTGAGTGTTTTCATTGTTGATTGCTCAGCTTGCGGCTCAGCTGAATCTTCACTACAACCGCTTAATACTAAGCTGCTGCCTAATATCATTAAGCTACACAGTGAGGCACGTTTAAAAGAGGAGAAGGTATCCGAAGCCATGATGTTTTCCTTGCGTTTAGAGGACTATCTGTTAAATAGCTTAAAATTCGCTGACTTAATCATAGCTTAATTATATAAAAAATGGGCATAAAGCCCATTTTATCACTCGTTATTTTTTAACGTATTTAGTTAATATGACAATACGTTGGCCATCTACGCGCCCTTCAATATGTTCAGGGTTACTGGTTAAGCCAATATTTCTAACCGCCGTGCCGCGTTTAGCGACCAAGCTACTGCCTTTAACATCAAGATCTTTAATAAGTGTGACTGTGTCACCCGCTTGAAGTACAACGCCGTTGCTATCAATATGTTTAATATCGTCATCTTCAGCAAGGGCTGTTTGCGCCCACTTCAGTGTGTCTTCTTCAAGGTAGATCATGTCTAATGCATCTTGAGCCCAGCCGTTATCTGCCGCTAAGCGTTTTAGCATGCGATAGGCCACAACTTGTACAGCGGGTGTTTGACTCCACATACTGTCGTTTAAGCAATGCCAATGATTTGCAGTAAGGTCGGCATTATTTTCAATTTGATCTTTGCAGGTTTGGCAAACATAAATGCATTTATCAGAGTGAGCCTCTGTAACAGGTGGCACTTCGTACACAGATAAGTTATCTGTGGCAGTGCAAAGTTCACATTGGTTATTACTACGTTCAATAAGGGCTTGTTCAATGCTCATGGGAGGCTCTTTTCAGTTTGGAAGACTAATGCCAATTGCTTAGTTAATTGATCTATCTTAAAGCAAATCGCTAATAACAGCGTCCTAGTATAACAAAACCGCAGTTAAAGCGGAATAACCTTGTTTAGTGTAAGGGTATGGTTTTTGTGTACTTACTAATAATGGCGTCAATAGTGCCATCTTTTTTTAGACTGCGAATGGCGTCATTTATAACAGGCAGCATGGCTTGATGCTCTGATCTAAGCCTTATTTGTAAGTAGCCGTTTGAGTGACGTGCACCAAACGCAATCGAGGCATCCAATTGGTTTGCCCAGTACTTCGCACTAAGCTTGTCGATTATAATGACCTCTATTCTATTCATTTTTAACGCTTTTATTAGTTCTTTTTCTGAATGAAAGTCCACTCGTTTAAAGCGTTTATCATCATAATAGTAATAACCCAGTACGGTTCCGACAGGCTGTTTATTAAGGTGTCTTAACTGTTGCCAGTTTTGAATATTTTCCTCAAGGCTAACGAGGTATTCCTCAATTGCGAATAAGTTCTCAGAATAACGAAATAAATCACTTTTTTGCTCCTGCTCACTTAGCCACGCACGGCTGATAACATCAAAATCAATATTGCCTAAGTGAAGGTATTTAACCGTACGCTTAGCAGGCAGCTCTATGTGTTCAGCATCAATATTTGCGCGGGTAAGTATTTGAGCAATAACTTCAGGAAGAATACCCGGATTGCGTCTATTATCTATGTAATACGGGTAAAAATTTCCAGAGCCAGTAACATTATATTTTAACACAGGAAATTGTTCGGCATGGGCTGCCTGCTCAGAGCCTAAAAAGAATAAAAGTAAAAATAATGAGTACGTTAGTCGCAATGGGTTATATTAAAAGTTTGTCATACACTGAGTGTGGTTGGATTTTTCTTATTTGGCAAGAAAACACCTTTCACTATACTAAGAACAGTTGTAGTGTTGATTTTTACAATTAAGCGGGATGTAAAATGTCAGAATTAAATATAGAAGGAAATAAGAGTCAAAGTGTGACTCAGTATATAGCTAGGCAACCGATATTTAATGCTGATAAAACTCTATATGCCTACGAGCTACTATACAGAGAGTCAACTGACAATGTATTTCCTCAAGGCACAAGCGATGGTCAAGCGACAGGGCGGTTGTTTTTTAATGCGCTCATGTTAATGGGGCTAGAGAAACTTACCGGCTTTCAGCCTGCATTTATTAACTTGTCTACCGATGCAATATTGGATGATTTTCCAAAGCTATTACAGCCTCAAAGTGCAGTCATCGAAATTGTTGAGCGTACAACGAGCATCCCTCACGTCGCTCAACGTGTAAAACAACTAAAGGATGAAGGCTACTTTTTTGCTTTGGATGATTATGACGGATGCGAAAAATGGCAACCTATTTTGCCATTAATGGACTTTATTAAACTTGAAGTTGAACAGCCGATCATTAAAACAAATATGATGATCAAAAAACTGAAACGTAGTTTCCCTAAAGCTAAAATTATTGTTGAGCGAATTGAAAATTACGAAGAGTTTGAGCAATTAAAAGCGGCAGGTTGTGACTTATTTCAAGGTTACTTTTTTGCTCGCCCCGAGTTATTAACGTATGGCAATGTTGAGCCTTCTAAAGTCGCAGTATTAGAACTTTTAAACTGTACGGCTCAACCGAATATAGACTTTGCTGCTGTACAAGAGCGCGTTGCAAAAGACTTGGGGCTGACTGCACGCATCTTAAAATTAGTGAATGCACGTTCAAGCAGTGCCCAGCAGACTATCAAATCTATTTCACAAGCTGTTATCTACTTGGGTGAAGACGCCATAAGACAATTTGTCCGCGTGCTTGCCTTGAGTGAACTGGGTAATGATAAACCCTCTGAGCTGACAAAGTTAGGGTTAATGCGTGCTAAATTTATTTCGTTAATGTTAGCACCTGGTGGAAAAGAGCTGGCAGAGCAAGGCTATTTGGTTGGTATGCTATCTGTTTTAGACGCTATTTTGGATATGGAGATTGACCTTGTTGCAAAAGAGTTTTCGTTAGGCTCTGAGTTGTCCAGTGCGCTATTAAGCTTTAACGGTATGCTTGGCGGAACATTGAAACTAGTTAAAGCTGTAGAGGAAGAACATTGGCAGTCAGCAGATGAATTACTTGTGATGATTCGCCCCGCCTCAAAAATGGATGTTGTTTATGCAGCCATGTACGAATCAAGAGCCTATGCTGATGATGTATTTTCTACGCTCTCCTTAGTTACTGACTCGACTAGTTAAGTTAGTTATTATACCTAGCCTATTCATTTTTTTGGTTAGTTAAAATGCGTGTTATCTTTCCAGTTATCGCCATTATCGTTGCTTTAGCTTTGCTAATTCCGGGTGTAACTCAGCCAGTGTTGACTTTAGAAGGCAAAATAAAAAAGTCAGAGCTGGCTAAAGCAGGTATTGAAATGATTGCCGATGAAGGCGACAGAAATACCCGTAGTGTATTAATGATGACATCAAGCATGTTAGGGCTTGATAAGCTTGAAGGTGAAATAGATGCCTACAAAAAAACACGCAGTATCTGGGGCACAGTGAGTGAGCTTGCCAACAATAAAAATTATTTGGTGGCAGCACTGATTGCTGTGTTTTCAATTGTTATCCCCACATTAAAATTATTGATGCAGTTAGTTTATTGCTTTTTACCCGCCACCAAGTTTAAGTGCGTACTTGGCCAACTAGTACAAGGCTTAAGTAAATGGAGTATGGTTGATGTATTTGTGATTGCATTGATTGTGGCCTATCTAGCTGGTAATGCCGACGGGCAAATGGGTGAGCTGATAAGAATGCATGCCGAGCTGGGCGATGGATTTTGGTTTTTTACCGGCTATTGCCTGTTTACTATTGCAGCAACTAGCAGCATAAAAATAGATAAACCCTTGTCGAGTGCGTAAATTTCGGGCTACAATTTGGGCAGTTAATTTTTAAGGTATGATGATGGCGCGACTTTCAAGCTACTTATTGATAGCTATGATGCTGCTCACTTTTGTGGGTCAGTCAGTTGCGTCTGTTGCTATGGTGTGTGATATGCCACATGCCAGCATGCAAATGGACCATCACGCAAATATGAGCGCTGACAGCGACATGAGTGATATGGATTGTTGCCATGAAGATATCATGGATAACAGCGATTGTGCGTGTCCGTTCAATGCCTGTACAGCTCACTCACTCCTTCCTCTAAATAGCTTAGTTGTTAGTTCAATTAAGCAATCTGAAAAAGTCACCGTGTTAGGCGTAAGCCAACTCAGCTTTCACACAAGCTCCTTATACCGTCCACCTATTGCTGCTTAAGCAGGATAGGTCTGTCTAAAATTCAGCATCACGCTGCAAGAACACCTCATTCTGCACCCTAAATCTATTGTTTTTTTACCATTATTTAAGATTTTTGGAGCATGTGATGATTCACAGCAAATTGATTAAGGCGCTTTCTCTAGGCGCAGTATTGATAACCTCAAGTTTAGTGAAAGCAGAGCCTTTGGCACTCAATCAGGTGATTGATTATGCATTGACTCACGAGCCATGGTTGCAGGCAAATAAATACCAGCAACAGGCAATAGAAGCGCAAAGCATTGCTGCGGGTACCTTACCAGATCCGGTATTAACTGTTGGCCTAATGAACTTACCAACCGATGGCTTTGCCTTTGACCAAGAAGGTATGACGCAATTCAAAGTGGGCTTATCACAACAATTTAGCCGAGGTGATAGTCTTGCCCTACAGCAGCAAGCATTACAGCAATCGGCTGAGCAATACCCTTGGCTTAGAGCTGACCGCCAAGCACAGGTTAAAGCCATTGTTAGCGAAGCATGGCTAAACGCTTATCGCGCACAAAAAAGCATTCAATTGATTAACCAAGATAAAGCATTATTCAATCAACTCATTGATATAACAGAAGCAAGCTATGCTAATACACTTGGTGCGACTCGCCAGCAAGATATTATTCGCGCTCAGTTAGAGCTAACACGTCTTGAAGATAAGCTGGTGATGCTAGAGCAGCAGTTTGATAGTGCCAAAAAACGACTGGCGCAATGGCTACCTATTGACATGCTAAATGGTGCAGTGAGTGATGAAAGTACCAAAGTGATCGCATTAATGCCTTATCAAAAGCTCGCCCCATCGGGTGTCACTGAAGTGTTGATGGGTCACCCAGCAATTATTGCTATTGAACATGCACTACGTGCTAAAAACACCCAAGTGCAAGTGGCTAAAGAAGCCTACAAACCACAATTTGGTATGAATTTAGGCTATGGCTATCGTGACGATACACCTATGGGGGACTCTCGCGCTGACTTATTCTCAATTGGTGTTAGTGTTGATTTACCGCTATTTACCGACAATCGTCAAGATCAACAAGTGAATGCTGCAATTGCCAGTGCAGAGGCGGTAAAAACGAACAAACTTATTACCTTACAAAAGCTGCAAGGTCAGTACTTCAAGGAGCTTAGCCAATTAAGCCGACTAGCCCAGCGCAAAGCACTGTATCAGCAACAGCTATTACCGCAAATGGCTGAGCAAGCCGAGGCGACTCTAAATGCATACACCAACGATGATGGCGACTTTTCAGAAGTGATGCGTGCTCGCATTAGCGAACTAAACGCAAAAATTGATGCGTTAAACATCGAAATCGATAAACAAATAACCCTCGCTCGCCTCAATTATTACGCAGCAGCAAAAGATAACCGCATAAATGCAGCACAAAGCCAAGGAGCTAGCAATGAATAACACAGTGAAATTAGTTGTCGCTTTGGCGGTAGGTGCAGCATTGGCAACGGCTGTAAATAAGTTTGCTGCGCCAGATCATGCACAAATGCCAAGCGCTGAGAAAAAACCATTATATTGGGTGGCGCCCATGGACAGCAATTATCGCCGTGATGAACCAGGTTTATCACCGATGGGTATGGAATTGGTACCTGTTTATGAGGAGCAAAGTAGCGCTGAAGACAGCCCTGGTACTGTGAGAATTTCCCCGGCCGTAGTGAATAACTTAGGGGTAAGGACAGCGCCTGTGCGTTTTAAATCATTACAGACTACCGTTGATACGGTTGGTTATGTGCAATACGACCAAGACCAACTCGTGCATATTCACCCTCGTGTTGAAGGTTGGATAGAAACCTTATATGTGAAAGCTGCAGGTGACCAAGTTAAGCAAGGTGAGCCTCTTTATACATTATATTCTCCACAATTAGTAAACGCACAAGAAGAGCTATTGCTTGCCCTTAAACGTAACAACGCGGTGCTGATTCGTGCGGCAAAAGCACGTTTAGCCTCACTGAATGTTTCTGATGATTTTATTGCGCGATTAGAGCAAAGCCAAAAGGTTAGGCAAAACATTACCTTTTATGCCAAGCAAAGTGGCGTATTGGATGAGCTAAATATCCGCGAAGGTTTTTATGTGAAACCAGGCACAACCATGATGAGTATTGCTCACTTAGAAGAAGTGTGGGTTGAAGCTGAAGTTTTTGAGCGTCAAGCAGGGCTTATTCATAAAAGCTTGCCAGTGACTATGACACTCGACTACTTACCAGGACAACGCTGGCAGGGTAAGGTCGATTACATTTACCCAACTCTTGATGAGAAAAACCGTACCCTGCGCGTGCGTTTGCGCTTTGCTAACCAAGATGGCTTATTAAAACCGAATATGTTTGCTGAAGTCAGTATTACTACTAAACCAACTGAACCACAGTTAGTGATAGCAAAAGAAGCGGTGATCCGCACCGGTAGCCAAGACCGTGTCGTGATTGATTTAGGCGAAGGGCGCTTTAAATCAGTTGCCGTGACGTTAGGTCGTAGTGACAATCATGATGTTGAAATTTTATCAGGCTTATTGAAAGACGATAACGTCGTGGTTTCAGCGCAGTTCTTAATAGACTCAGAATCAAGTAAGAGTTCTGACTTTATGCGTATGCAAGAACCTGATAGTGACAGCGCAATGGTAAATGGCGTGATTAACAGCATTGACCGCGAAGCCCGCACAGCCGTGATCAGTCGTGAGGCTATCCCTAAGTGGGGACGCGGTGCCGCAACCATGGAGTTTCATTTTTCGCCGCGTATTGATATGTCTAGTTTGCAAAGCGATGATGAAGTGCATTTTACCTTTAAGTTGGTGGACGGTGAGTTTGTGATTTTTGACATCATGACCCTAAGCCACCCTATGCAAGGAGAAATGCAATGATAGCAGCCGTGATCCGTTGGTCAGTCGGTAATCGCTTCTTTGTATTACTGCTGTCTTTAATGTTGGCAGGCTTTGGGATTTTTTCTTTAAAGAATACCCCAGTTGATGCCTTGCCTGACTTATCTGATGTACAGGTTATTGTAAAAACCTCTTACCCAGGACAAGCGCCACAAGTGGTGCAAGACCAAGTAACGTTTCCTATCACCACAGCGATGTTGTCGGTGCCTGGGGCTGAAACGGTAAGGGGCTTTTCGTTTTTTGGTGACTCTTATGTATACGTTATTTTTAACGAAGACACTGACCTTTATTGGGCCCGTAGTCGAGTGCAAGAGTATTTGAGTCAAGTAAGTGCTCGCTTACCGGATTCAGCGAGGCCTGAACTTGGCCCTGATGCAACAGGGGTGGGTTGGATTTACTTGTATGCGCTGGTGGATAAAACCGGTAAGCACGATATTAGCCAGCTACGAAGCCTGCAAGATTGGTTTTTAAAGTTTGAACTGCAAACTGTACCTGGTGTATCAGAAGTGGCGTCTGTTGGCGGCATGGTTAAGCAGTATCAGGTGAATGTCGACCCCGATAAATTACGTGCTTATGGTATTCCGCTGAGTTTAATTCAAACAGCAATCAAGCAAGGTAACCAAGAGCGTGGTGCCTCGGTGGTCGAAATGGCTGAAGCCGAATACATGGTCTCGAGCACAGGTTATATTAAAAGCGTGGCTGATTTAGAAGCCATTCCGCTGGGTACTAATGCCAATGGTACGCCACTGCAATTACGCGATGTGGCTGATATAAAACTTGGGCCGCAAATGCGCCGTGGTATTGCCGAATTGAACGGCGAAGGTGAAGTAACAGGTGGTGTGGTGGTGATGCGTTTTGGCGAAAACGCCGAAGCAACCATTAAACTAGTAAAAGAAAAGCTAGAGTCGCTTAAAAAAGGCCTGCCAGAGGGCGTTGAAATCATCCCTGTGTACGACCGTTCAAACCTAATTACCCAAGCACTTGATAACTTAAGCTCAAAGTTAATTGAAGAATTAATCGTCGTGGCCTTAGTGTGTGTGGTGTTTTTATTCCATATACGCTCATCGATCGTAGCCATTATCACGCTGCCAATGGGTATTTTAACGGCTTTTGTGGTGATGTATTGGCAAGGTATAAACGCCAACATCATGTCGCTTGGTGGGATAGCGATTGCCATTGGTGCCATGACAGATGGTGCTATCGTGATGATAGAAAATATGCATAAGCATATGGAGAAAACCCCACTGACCGACGAAAACCGTTGGCAAGTGGTGATGGACTCAGCCGCAGAAGTCGGGCCCGCATTATTCTTTAGTTTATTAATTATTACAGTCAGTTTTATGCCCGTGTTTATTTTAGAAGCACAGGAAGGGCGTATGTTCTCGCCACTGGCTTACACAAAAACTTATGCCATGGCGGCATCGGCAGGTCTAGCGATTACATTGGTGCCGGTATTAATGGGCTACTTTATTCGCGGTAAGGTTATTTCGGAGCAGAAAAACCCTGTAAACCGCTTATTGGTGGCAGCCTATAAACCCTTGTTAAATGCGGTGTTAAAAGCGCCGAAAACAACGCTGGTACTGGCCTTAGTGTTGGCTGCTATCGGCTTTTATCCAGTTAATAAAATTGGTAGCGAGTTTATTCCTCCCCTTGATGAGGGCGACTTAATGTATATGCCAACGACTTACCCAGGTATTTCCATTGGTAAGGCCCGTGAAATCTTACAGCAGACCGATAAGTTAATTGCCAGTGTGCCAGAGGTTGAATCAGTATTTGGTAAGGTAGGTCGTGCTGATACTGCGACAGATCCCGCGCCGCTCACCATGATCGAAACCTTTATTCAGTTAAAGCCAAAATCACAGTGGCGCGAGGGTATGACCACTGAAAAACTGAAAAAAGAGCTCGATAATCTGGTTAAGTTCCCAGGGCTCACTAATGCGTGGGTTATGCCAATCAAAACGCGAATCGACATGCTTGCCACTGGGATTAAAACGCCTGTGGGGATCAAAGTGGCAGGACCAAAGCTGAGTGAAATTCAAAAAATTGGTGAGCAAATTGAAGTCATCTTAAAAGATTTACCGGGTACGGCTTCGGTTTATTCAGAGCGCGTTGCTGGTGGTCGCTACATCAAAGTCGATATCAACCGTGAAAAAGCAGCGCGGTACGGTTTGAACATTGCTGATGTACAACAGGTTGTTGCCACTGCTATCGGTGGCATGGATGTGACTGAGACCGTTGAAGGGCAAGAGCGTTATCCAGTTAACTTGCGTTATCCGCAAGATTATCGCGACTCGCCTGAAGAGCTTAAGTTGTTACCGATAGTGACGCCAAACGGGCAGCGTATCGCATTGGCCGACGTAGCCCATGTCTTTATCGAAGATGGCCCGCCGGGTATTAAAAGTGAAAATGCGCGTATCAATGGCTGGAGCTTAATTGATATTGAAGGCAGTGATATCGGCAGTTATGTTGAGCGTGCGCAACAAGCGCTGCATGAGCAACTCGAGCTACCTGCTGGTTACTCAATTACTTGGGCGGGGCAATACGAATATATGGAGCGAGCTAAAGCTAAACTCAGTTATGTATTGCCACTCACCTTGGCAATCATCGTGGTGCTGTTATACCTCAACTTTAGAAGTTTTATTGAGGTGGCAATGATCATGCTGACCTTACCGCTTGCGATGATAGGCGGTATTTGGCTGATGTACCTTGAAGGTTTTAACTTCTCTGTTGCCGTTGGAGTCGGCTTTATTGCGCTTGCGGGGGTTGCCGTTGAAATTGGCGTAATCATGCTGGTTTATCTCAACCAAGCTTATCAAGATGCCAAAGCGCAATCAGCACAGTTTACGGTTACAGAGCTGCGCCAAGCAATTATTAATGGTGCTGGCCTTCGGGTTAGGCCTGTGATGATGACAGTGGCAACCATTATTATTGGTTTACTGCCAGTGCTTTATGGTACAGGAACGGGCAGTGAGGTGATGAGCCGAATAGCCGCGCCTATGGTCGGTGGTATGCTAAGTGCTGTTGTGTTAACGCTTTTAGTCTTGCCTGCGCTTTATTTTATATGGCGTAAACGACACCTATAAATTTTACAGTGGGTGTGTAACTTGTACGCTCTTCTTACTATAAGTTACATATCTTTATATTTAACGTTTTGATATTAGATGAGTTTTTTGCTGGTGTGATTTATGCAGAGTCTTATTAAATTGATTTTAGTAAGGAATGCACATGCAAGTTAAAACAATACAACAAGTTTATGATTGGACTGTGATGTTTCACACCCAGATGGCAGCGAATTTTCACAGTGTTAAAGATTTATTAGACGAGCATAATCAAATGCTGGTGGATTATTATCTGCAATATGAGAAAAAACTAGCAGAAGATCTCGTTGGCTTTAAAGCGATTACTGAAATTAATACCCTAGATACGTATTGCTATGAGTATTTTGCTGAAAATCCTGAGCTTATTACTTTTAAAGACATCAGTACTGATCAGCAAATAGATGAGAAAGCTATTCAAGTCTATTTAACCTCACAACACCAGAAGGTTATTGATCTATATGAATATTTAGTATCTCGTGCCGAGACCCCTGAAACGATTGAGAAGCTTGAGCGTTTACTTGAGTTAGAGCAACAAGGTTTAAAGCAAATGATGCAAAGCTCTAACCGTCATATGGATATGTAATCGATTAACCTATTAATCTGCTTAATGAAAATCGAGTAAAAAGCCGACCTTTTTGAGGTATTTTTGCTCCTGCTGTAAGTCAGCCAAAAGCAAGGTATGTTCTTTAAGCCAGTTAGTATTAAATTTTAAGAACATACTATTTTGCTTGGCTGTGATTTCAAGTGTAAAACCTTGATCGGTTGTGCGTTTTTGATTCAGTAGTACTGCTAAGCGCAAAATCACAATGAGCCGTAATATTTCATAATGCTGCATGGTATGCAGTGTAGGGAACTCGTCCAAACGAATTTTTTTACGGTAAAAGCGGATCATACAACTTAGTAGAATTTGTTGTTGCTGTGTAAAGCCAGGTAATTGGCTGTTCGCCACGATATAGGCACTGTGTTTATGTAATCCCGACGAATTAACCCCTAAGCCAATTTCATGTAATTGCGCAGCCCAATCCAGTAGATTTATGTAGTCAGGGTCGGTAAGTTGCCAAGCTTCTTTGACCTGTTCTAACAGCCACTTTGCGGTTGTCGATACGCGAATAGCGTGTTCTTTATCTATGGCGTTGCGCTCAGATAGGTTCGCTATGGTATTCGTGCGAATATCTCTATGGGCGAGCTTTTGCTGCATTTCATGAAGCAAGCCTTCACGAAGTGAAAAGTCGCTGTATTGCATCGTTTTTATCTTAAATAGCCTGAATATGGCAATTAAAATAGCTAAACCACCACAAATACTGACTTGTCGCTCAGCTGTGAGACCTTCAATGTGTAGTGCGGGTATTTGTTTAGCAGCAATGAACTGAGTTTTTAGCTCTAATAATCGTTCTAATGTAATTAGCTCTTGCTCGGTATCGTTAGCATTAATCATGGCAAGGATAGATTTAATCGTGCCCGATGTACCCACCACGGATTGCCAGCCTGCCGATAAGTAGTTTGCAAATATCACTTCGAGTTCTTGTTCAGCACGCACCTCAGCTTTGGCAAAGCGCTTAGCGGTAATTTGCCCATCTGCAAAAAACTGCTTGGTATAGCTGACACAGCCCATATTTCGACTCGCCAGTAATGTGTGCTTAAAGTGTTTGCCAATGATGAGTTCGGTACTGCCGCCGCCGATATCAATGACTAAGCGGTTATCATCGTGATGGATGTAATGAGCAACACCTTGATAAATTAAACGCGCTTCTTCTTGCCCTGATATTACTTCGATTGGATAAGGAAACACTTTGCTAGCTTGGGTTAGGAACGAATGAATATTTTTAGCACGGCGTAATGTGTAAGTGGCGGCTACTTTGACATTCTCAAGGGGGAAGTCCTGTAAGGTAGTGGCGAATTGTTTAAGAATGGCAAGTGCACGTTCAATAGCTGCTTGGCTTAAGTGATTTTTATCATCTAAACCATCAGCTAAATAAACACGTTGCTTTTCTTTATGTAAGATTTGCAAAGAGCCATCAACCTCTCTTGCCACCACTAAATGAAAACTGTTTGAGCCTAAGTCAACGGCAGCAATAGAGGAATAATCATTCATTATTATAGTTACTTTCCCATTTTTTGAGGTGGTCATAAATAGCTATTTGCGAACGTATTTTCTTACGATTGCCACGGCGCACATAGCTGTTTTTTTGTTCGCTATCGATTATGCGCGCTTTAGTTCTATCTTTAAACTGTAGCTCAAGAATATCAATAATGAGCTGCTTTAATTTTGCATCATATATTGGTGTGGCCACTTCAACACGGTGGTCGAGGTTTCGGGTCATCCAATCGGCTGAGGAAATATAGACTTTCTCCTTGCCATTATTGTGAAACACCATTACCCGGGGGTGCTCTAAGAAGCGGTCTACAATACTGATGATACGAATATTATCATTGCTACTAAGTGATGACGGAACTAAAGAGCACATGCCACGTACAATAATGCGTATTTTTACCCCACGCCTTGCGGCGAAATAAAGGTGATCAACGAGTTCTTTATCGACAAGGTTATTGACTTTTACTGTAATTCGACCCGTTTTACCCTGCTCAGCATGAGTTATTTCTTTATTGATCAATGAGGTGATTGTTTCTCTGGCATTGACAGGTGAAATCATCAAGTGATCGAATTGGAATGGTTTGTAACTACTTTCAATAAACCTAAATACGCTGTCAGATTCTTCCGTTATGCCCTCATGCTTAGTAAACAAACTAAAGTCGGTATAAATTTTTGCGGTTTTTTCATGGAAGTTACCCGTACCAATGTGCGCGTATTTAACGATGTTATGCTTTTCTTTGCGATGAATGACGCATAATTTACTGTGTACTTTTAAAGCAGGGATACCAAAGATAACTTTAATACCTGCATTACTGAGCGTTTTCGCCCATTCGATATTATTTTGTTCATCAAAGCGCGCTTTAAGCTCTACCATTACCGTGACGTGTTTACCGTTTTTTGCTGCATTTATTAGCGTAGAAACAAGGCGAGACTGGCTGGCTACACGATAAATATTGACCTTAATTTGTGTAACATCAGGGTCAAAAGCTGCTTGGCGCACAAACTCAAGTAAATGATTAAAGGTGTGATAGGGGTAATAAAGTAAAATATCTTGCTCTGAGATGGCATCAAACACACTCGAGTGATTAGTAAAAGCAGTGCTTTGTAATGCGGGCAGGGGCTTGTTTTCTAAATACTGACGGCCAACATTAGGAAAGGCAATAAAATCACGGAAGTTACGATATCGACCCCCTGGGATCAATGCATCATGTTGACTTATATTAAGGCGCTTTTTCATCACTTTAAGCATGTCATCAGGCATACTTTCGTCATAAACGAGGCGCACAGGCTCGGCAGAAATTCGCTGTTTCAGGCCTTTCGACATTTTGTCGAGTAAACCTTCTTCAAGCTCATCATCTAAGTTGTATTCAGCATCGCGGGTGAGTTTTATGGCGTAGCATTGAATATCATCAAAACTAAAAAAGCTGCTAAACACATCGCGAATGAAATAAGCGATGATGTCATCTAGCATCACAATGGTTTTGTGGCGGCGTGTTTTCTCGGGTGGCAAAATAACAAAGCGAGACACGCGATCTGTGGGAACTTCTAGCATCGCGTAATGACTTTTTTGATTCGTCATTTCGACAAAAAAATAGGTCATGGTGTCGTTTATTTGATCTGAGTAGTCTTTCTTTTCAGAGAGTAAAATCGGCAATATATATTGCAGCACATTGTCGTGAAAAAACTTTTTAAGCCAGGTTACGTGAAATTCAGATAGTTTTTCAGGGAGTTCTACGTGAATATTGTGCTCATTTAAATCATTTAAAATATCTTTATGAATCTGATTAAATTTTTTGCCAAGCTGTAGCACTTTGCTTTGGATCTGATGAAGTAAAATCTCATCTTCTTCAAAGTTCGCATCAGGAATTTTATTAAGTAAAATTCGCCGTTTCACATCCGCAACACGTACTCTGAAAAACTCATCCATGTTATTTGAATAAATGCCTAAAAAGCGCATGCGTTCAATAATTGGGTTGGATTTATCTTTTGCTTCTTGTAGCACGCGCTCATTAAAAGATAGCCAGCTCAGTTCTTTGGCGAAATAACTCATTGCTGGTGATGAGGAAGGGGTGGCATTCATCTGATTTCTCAAATATCTATTATTAAATAAAAGATAGAGGATACAGATGACACAAGTATGACAAGCGTGTCAGTTTTGTGACACGCTTAATCTAGCTTAAGTTGTAGAAGTGGTACTTGGTTTAAGCATCCTCAATATCAACAATCAAGTCAGTGGTAATTGACTCAAGCGCTGTTATTACTTCATCTTTGTTCATGCCTACAGGCAAGGCGACCGTTGCAACAGCACTAAAAATAGGGACTCCCCAGTTCGGTGCGCTCTGCTGTTTTGAGTTCAGGTGTGTAATGTTTGCGCCTTTATGGCGTATTACACTGGCGAGCTCTTGTACGATTCCAGGTCTATCGTTGCCTGTTATTACAAAATTAATTTGCTCCGTCGACACCTCTGGAAGGATATCTGAACCACGCTCGATTCGTACTTCTAAATGAGGTAAACCGTGCAAAGCATCTTGTAGTTCTTGTAAATGCTCCTCTGGTACAGCAGCTTCGATAATGCCTGCAAAGTGACCTGCTAAATGACTTAGATTACTCGATAGCCAATTGCCGTGATGGCTTAAAATTGTGGCCGAAATATCTTCAACGAGCCCCGGTTTATCGGGACCAAGTATGGTGATTACTAACTGCTTCATGCTTAAATCTCTATAAAATGCCTCTGAAAAAAATGAAAAAGGAGGGAGGCTTTGGTTAAAATGATTCTTATTATTGAAAAATAAGTCATATTGAGTATTGATGCTGTTTGAGTATTTGTCCAATTTTTTTCATATAGTTATAAAAGATTAGTTATAACAAAATCTTAGTCAAAGACATTGAACTTTCTAGCGATACGATTAAGCCATACTTTAAAAAGATGTTAACTCCCCAAATAAAGTCGTTTATTACACTCAATTATGACGTTTGTAACAATACTGTCATCTTGGTGAAATATAATCCGCCCAACGTTAAGATTTAAGGGTGTTTTGATGACTTCCAATCCGAGTAAACCGACCTTTCATACGGATAGAAGCCGTCTATTTAAAGACAGGTTTGCCAAATGGGGTATTTCCGCAGGTGGTGTAATGGTGCTGATAGCACTGTTACTTATTTTCTTTTACCTTCTTTATGTTGTTCAGCCTATTTTTGAGTCAGCAAAAGTGGAAACACGTAACAGTGTGAAGCTAACGAATGCGTCTCAAGTTGTAGGGTTGGGCATGGAGGAGCAAACCGAAGTTGCTTTCTTATTAGGTGAAACAGGTAATGTGGACTTTTATAATATTGAAAAAGACCACTTTGGTAAGAAGATCACCACTCTTAATACAGAATTACCAAGCGATGTGAGCAGTTTTGCAAGCTCAGCACCGTTTCAAGGTCAATACGCTTATGGTCTTGAAAATGGCTCTGTGGTTGTCGTAGCGCCAAAGTTTTTAGTCACGTTTCCGAATAATCAGCGCCAGTTAACACCGCGTTTAGATTATCCTTTAGGTGACATTGCCCTTGAGGTTGATGAGCAGGGTGCGGCGATTACGAAATTTGCATTTAGCCACTATGAAGATAAAACCGCGGTTGTTGCTTTAACAGCAGATAAGCGCGTTTTATTTAGCAGCTTTGTGGGTGAAGAAAATATGTTCACAGGCGAAGTTGAGTGGGTTGTTGAGCGTACTGAGCTTGATATTGAAGGACGTGTTGATGAGCTATTAATCTCACCTGATACAACGCGTACATTCGTTCGCTCTGCAAATCAAATTTATGTTTACGATACGCGTTATCCTTCAGAGGTTGAGCAAATCCAATTGCTTGCTGCAAATGAAGAGAACGCAAATCTTGTTTCAACTCAGCTATTAGCGGGTGCTAACTCGTTAATGCTTGCTAATGATAATGGCGAAGTCTCACAGTGGTTTGAAGTAAATACAGAAGATGGCCGTGAATTTAAAAAGATTCGTGCTTTTGAAACCAGTAAACAGTCTAAGTTAAATATTTTTACTGAATTTTATCGTCGTACTTTCTTCACCGCAGGTGCTAACGGTGAGTTAGGTATTTATTACACCACAAGTGATGCAAAACTGTGGCAAGGTAAAGTAAGTGACGGCCCAATTCAAAACTTTGCAATTGCACCACGCTCAAATGCTGCGCTTATTTTAGCGGATGATGCATTAAAAGTTGTAGAAATCCACAATGAACACCCTGAGGTGACTTGGTCTGCACTATGGCAAGAAGTATGGTACGAAGGCTACCCAGAGCCAGGTTATATTTGGCAGTCAACCTCTGCAAGTGATGACTTTGAGTCTAAGTTCTCATTGGTACCCATTTCATTTGGTACGATTAAGGCAGCGTTATATGCCATGCTATTTGCCGTGCCAATTGCACTTTCTGCGGCAATTTATACAGCCTACTTTATGTCGAGCGAACTACGTAAAGTGGTTAAGCCGACGGTTGAAATCATGGAAGCACTACCAACGGTAATTCTTGGTTTCTTAGCCGGTCTTTGGTTGGCACCATTAATTGAAGAGCACTTACCAGCGATTATCGGTTTATTAATTCTTTTACCATTAGGGATTTTATTAACTGCTTTTGGTTGGAATAAGTTACCGAACTCAATTCGTCATCGCATACCAGAAGGTTCACACTCTATTTTATTGATTCCAGTGGTGTTATTCATTGGCTGGTTATCATTTGCTATGAGCGGCACAATTGAACTTTGGATGTTTGATGGTAATGTGCGTCAATTTCTGACTAACGAATTAGGCATGACATTCGACCAACGAAATTCACTTGTTGTGGGGATCGCAATGGGCTTTGCTGTCATTCCGACTATTTTCTCTATTGCTGAAGATGCCGTATTCAGTGTGCCTAAGCACTTATCAAATGGCTCTTTAGCGCTTGGGGCTACGCAATGGCAAACTCTTGTTCGTGTTGTGTTATTGACAGCCAGCCCTGGTATTTTCTCGGCGGTGATGATGGGACTTGGTCGTGCGGTAGGCGAGACCATGATTGTACTGATGGCTACAGGTAATACACCAATTATGGATTGGAGTATTTTCCAAGGGATGAGAACCCTTGCAGCGAACATAGCGGTAGAAATGCCAGAATCTGAGGTAGGTAGTTCGCACTATCGAATCCTATTCTTAGCAGCGTTTGTATTATTCATATTCACATTTATTTTCAACACAGTGGCTGAGTTTGTACGTCAGCAACTGCGTGATAAATATAGTTCAATGTAGGTGGAGAGACACGACATGGTAAAGCAGTGGTTTAAGTCTGGTTCTCCTTGGATTTGGATGACCGGCGGTGCGGTTAGCATCAGTTTAATCTCGGTTCTTGGCTTATTAGCCATGATTGCTTGGAAAGGTTTAAGCTTTTTCTGGCCATCAGAAGTTGTGCAGCTTGAGTTACAGGGTTCTGTAGCCAAGCAAACGGTAATTGGTGAAATTTATGACCGTGAACTTGTTCCAAAATCTCGTATTGAAGCGACGGGCGTTGATTTATCTCATTACGAAAAAGACGAGTTAGAGCGATTATTAATTAAAACCGGTAACCGTGAGTACGTTGATCTGGATTTCCGTTGGGTATTGGAAACGGATATTCAATCGCGTACTGCACCTGCTGCATTAGCGGTATTTGAACGCAGTAAAAATGGTAATTTTTACGGTTATGTAGAGCAGGTTTTTAAAGATGGTGAAGTGATTACTGAAAATAAAGTTGAAGTACTTTATGAGCTTGTGGAGCGTGCAGTTGAGTTAAATGACCAAGCACTGGATCTACAAAATGGCGACATTGGTCACATTAACTATGAACTTGAGCGTTTACGTTTAAAAGAAAAAGCATACCAGCTTGATAATGAACTTACCGATGAGCGTGTCGCTGAGCTTGCACAAGCACGTGCTGAACTTCGTGCTGAGTATTCAGAACTTGAAAAGCAATTATTTGCACTACGTAAAGAAGCAAAACGTGATCAGGTTACAGTTAAAGACATGCGTGGTGAAGTGGTGACTTTACCTCTTTATCAGGTGCTTGATGTATGGTTCCCGAATGACATGGGTTTCTTTGCTAAGCTTGGTCATTACTTTGCGCAACTAGGTAAGTTTGTATCAGATGACCCACGTGAAGCGAACACGGAAGGGGGGGTATTCCCTGCCATTTTCGGTACTGTTTTTATGGTACTATTAATGGCTGTTATTGTGACACCATTTGGCGTTGTTGCTGCAATTTATTTACACGAATACGCTGCGAAAAATGCAGTAACTAAGATGATCCGTATCGCGGTAATCAACCTTGCGGGTGTACCATCAATTGTTTACGGTGTATTTGGTCTAGGCTTCTTCGTATACATGTTAGGTGGCAGTATTGACCAACTATTTTACCCAGAATCATCGCCAAGCCCTGTATTTGGTACACCGGGTGTAATTTGGTCTGCATTAACCTTAGCGATTTTAACGTTACCTGTTGTTATTGTCTCAACAGAAGAAGGTTTATCACGTATTCCTAGTACAGTACGACATGGCTCATTGGCTCTTGGCGCAACTAAAGCAGAGACGCTTTGGCGTATCATCATTCCAATGGCAAGCCCTGCGATTATGACAGGTTTAATCTTAGCGGTTGCACGTGCGGCCGGCGAAGTAGCACCACTCATGCTGGTAGGTGTTGTGAAGATGGCACCAACATTACCACTTGACGGTAACTTCCCATATGTACATTTAGATAGAAAATTTATGCACTTAGGTTTCCACATTTATGATGTTGGTTTCCAAAGCCCTAACGTAGAGGCGGCACGTCCGCTGGTATATGCGACGGCATTCTTGCTGGTATCAGTAATTATCGCCCTGAATATCACTGCGATTGGTATTCGTAACCATTTACGCGAAAAGTTTAGAGCTCTTGAGCATTAATACAGAATTTTTATAGGTAGACAGAGATGATTACAGTTGCACCACAGGTAAACCAAGCAAAAAGCGCGGCAAAACTAGATTTAGATAATCTAACGGCTGAACAAAAAGCATTAGAGATTAAAAACTTAGATCTATACTACGGTGATAAGCAAGCGCTAAGTGGCGTAAATATGAACATTCCGAAAGGTCAGGTAACCGCGTTTATCGGGCCATCAGGTTGTGGTAAATCAACACTTTTACGTTGTATCAATCGAATGAATGATTTGGTTGATAGCTGTCGTATCGAAGGCGAAATTTTGCTTCAAGGCCATAATATCTATGATAAAAACGTCGATGTTGCAGCGCTTCGTAGAAATGTCGGAATGGTTTTCCAACGTCCGAATCCATTTCCAAAATCAATCTACGAAAATGTTGTTTATGGCCTACGCTTACAAGGTATCAAAGAAAAGCGTAAATTAGACGAAGTGGTTGAACAGTCTTTGCGCGGTGCAGCGCTGTGGGACGAAGTGAAAGACCGCTTACACGATAGTGCATTTGGTTTGTCTGGTGGTCAGCAACAACGTCTAGTTATTGCTCGCTCAATCGCTATTGAACCTGAAGTACTTCTTCTGGATGAGCCAACGTCAGCACTTGATCCAATTTCGACGTTAGTGATCGAAGAGCTAATTAATGATTTAAAGAGCAAGTTTACCGTTGTTATTGTTACTCATAACATGCAACAAGCTGCACGTGTATCTGATCAGACAGCATTTATGTACATGGGTGAGCTGATTGAGTATTCAGATACCAATACATTATTCACGACGCCAACTAAGAAGAAAACTGAAGACTACATCACTGGCCGTTACGGCTAGCAACTGCCTAGCTTAGTGAACGTCAACGAATTTATAGAGGTAGACAATGGAACATAACATTAATAAACACATTTCAGGTCGCTTTAATCAAGAGCTTGAGAATGTGCGCAACCATGTTTTAAACATGGGTGGTCTAGTTGAGCAGCAACTAAACAGCGCATTGGATGCAGTAAGCAATGGTGATGCAGAACTTGCGCAAAAAGTGCGTGAAAATGACTATAAAGTTAATGCGATGGAAGTGAACATTGATGAAGAGTGCACGCGTATTATTGCTCGTCGTCAGCCAGCTGCCAGTGATTTACGTTTAGTCATTGCCATAGCCAAAACCATTGCTGATTTAGAGCGTATTGGTGATGAAGCTGAACGGATTGCAAAAGTTGCTTTAGATTCATTCACTAAAGACCAGCAAGACTTATTAGTAAATATTGAAAATATGGGTCGTCTAGTATCAAAAATGCTTCACGATGTACTTGATGCATTTGCTCGTATGGATGTGCAATGTGCGTTTGAAGTGCACAAAGAAGACGCCAAAGTTGACCGTGAATATGAAGCTATTACACGTCAAATTATGACATATATGATGGAAGACCCACGCTCAATCCCAAAAATTATGGATTTAGTATGGTCTGTACGTTCTTTAGAGCGTATTGGTGACCGTTGTCAAAACATTGCTGAATACATTATCTATTTTGTTAACGGCAAAGATATTCGTCATACATCTCAAGAGGATATAGAAAAGTCGCTGTAAATTATCCGCTACTTTTCAATATTTAACCGAGCGGCCCAGTGGCCGCTTTGTCTATTATTGGTTATGTAAGGCAGAAAAAGCGTTCACAATCGAACACAATGCTGTAAAATTCGAACCTGCCAAAGCATACTAATTTATTAAAGGGTCAGTTATGCCTACAAATGCATTTTTAGGGGTATTTGCTAAATCTCCTATTAAGCCTATGGAAGATCACATTAAGAAAGTACATCAAGCAAGTAAGGCCTTGATCCCTTTCTTTAATCACGTTTTTAAAGAAGAGTGGAAAGAAGCGGAAGAAATCCGTCTAAACATTCGTAATTTAGAGCGTGAAGCGGATGATATGAAACGTGATATTCGCCTTCAACTACCGCGTGGCTTATTTATGCCAGTCGAGCGTACCGATTTACTTGAACTTGTTACTCAACAAGACAAAATAGCGAATAAAGCGAAAGATATTGCAGGGCGTGTCGTTGGTCGAGAAATGACTATTCCTGCTGAAATTCAAGAAGATTTCCTTGCTTATGTTGTTCGCTGTGTTGATGCAACTAAACAGGCATCAAAAGCAATTAATGAGCTAGATGAGCTATTAGAAACGGGCTTTAAAGGTCGTGAAGTTACTTTAGTTGAAAAAATGCTCGTTGAGTTGGACGCAATTGAACAAGACACGGATGACATGCAAATTAAAATACGCCGTCAATTGCGCGCCGTCGAAAATGAACTTAACCCTATTGATGCAATGTTCTTATACAAGATCATTGAATGGGTTGGCGACTTAGCTGATATTGCTGAGCGCGTAGGTTCTCGTCTTGAGCTGATGTTAGCTCGATAATTTAAAATCAGTTCAAATACGAAAAATTAAAGGTTTCACACAATGGATATCATTGCAAATTACGGCACGTTTTTAGTTTTAATTGCCGCAGCAGTCGGTTTCTTCATGGCTTATGGTATTGGCGCGAATGATGTAGCTAATGCGATGGGTACATCAGTAGGTTCAAAAGCACTTACTATTAAACAAGCAATCATCATTGCCATGGTGTTTGAATTCGCAGGTGCTTATCTTGCCGGTGGTGAGGTAACCTCTACCATTCGTAAAGGTATTATCGACGCGGCGCCATTTGCAGACATACCTGAGCTTATGATTCTTGGTATGATCGCCGCATTATTTGCTGCTGGTAGCTGGTTATTGATTGCCTCTTTCCTTGGCTGGCCAGTATCGACTACTCACTCAATTATCGGTGCTATTATAGGCTTTGCGCTTGTTGCGGTAGGTAGCGAAGCAATTCAGTGGAATAAGGTAATGGGCATTGTAGGTAGTTGGATTGTCACGCCTGCAATTTCAGGCTTTATTGCTTACCTCATTTTCATGAGTGCGCAAAAGCTCATCTTTGATACCGATGCACCACTTAAAAATGCTAAGCGCTATGTGCCTGTATACATGGGTCTTGCGGGCTTCATTATGTCACTTGTTACAATCAAGAAAGGCTTGAAGCATATTGGTATTAACTTAGGTGCAGTTGAAGGCTATGCGCTTTCAATCGCCATTGCGGTCGTGGTTGGTATTATCGGTAAGTTTGCGATTTCGCGTCTTAAAATCGACCCTAAAGCTGACAAGAAAATGCAGTTCAACAACGTTGAGAAAGTGTTCGCAGTACTGATGGTACTAACAGCATGTTGTATGGCATTCGCACATGGTTCAAACGACGTTGCTAACGCGATTGGTCCACTTGCTGCTGTTGTTAATATTGTGGAGCACAACGGTGAAATCGCGAAGAAAGCGGCTATCGCATGGTGGATTTTACCGTTAGGCGGCTTAGGTATCGTTGCTGGTCTTGCTATTTTGGGTAAGAAAGTAATTAAAACAATTGGTGAAGGTATCACTCACTTAACACCAAGCCGTGGTTTTGCTGCTGAACTAGCTGCTGCTTCTACAGTTGTTATCGCTTCAGGTACGGGTTTGCCTATCTCGACGACACAAACGCTGGTTGGTGCGGTATTAGGTGTTGGTATGGCACGTGGTATTGCGGCACTTAACATGGGTGTTGTAAGAAACATTGTAGTTTCTTGGGTAATTACATTGCCAGTTGGCGCAGCCCTTGCTATTGTTATTTTCTACGTACTGAGAACTGCCTTTGGGGTATAAAAAAGTACTAACAGACTTTTAGCTTGAAAAGATCTCAATGCCCTAGGTATTGGGGTCTTTTTATTTGCAGGTAGTAAAAAAGAGTATGAATAACTTACCAAGTATTAAACAACTACAGTATTTACTAGCAGTCCATCAATATCAGCATTTTGGTCGTGCTGCGAGCGCGTGTTTTATTGGCCAATCTACATTAAGTAGTGCTATTCAAAATCTAGAGGAAACTCTGGGTTGTCAGTTGATTGAGCGAGAAAATCGCAGCTTAATGTTCACGGCAATCGGTGAAGAGGTCGTCGAGAAAGCACGTAAAATCATTGATGATACTTTAAGTTTAAAAGAGCTAACGAAAAGCTTCCTCACCCCCTTAAGTGGCACGTTGACATTAGGGGTTATTCCTACCATTGCCAGTTTTATTGCAGCGCCTTTGTATCATTTCTGCAAGCAAACCTTTACCGAGTTAGAGTTAATTTTGGTTGAGGATACCAGCGATAAATTACTTGATAAGTTAGAGCATGGGCAAATTGATATGGCACTGCTCGCATTGCCGTACGATACTGAAAAATTTCACACCCAAGTGCTTGCCAAAGATCACTTCAGCTTAGTGCACCATAAAGATTACACGCCAGCTAATGGTGTCGAAGATTTTAATTTACTACCCGATGCCAGTGTCTTTTTATTAGAGCGTGAGCATTGTATGACAGGCCATGCATTAAGTGCTTGCCATCTAAATCGCTCAAGCTGCATTAACCCGTTTGAGGCAGCAAGCTTACACACTTTACTGAGTATGGTAGAGCATCAACTTGGTGTTACCTTCTTACCACAAATGGCGATCAATGCGGGCATTTTAGATAAGAAAGAGATGGTCGCAACACCTTCACAAGCTGATGCCTATCGTGACATAGGTATTGTGTGGCGAAAAACCACTGGGCGTATTAGGGACTTCAGACTATTTAGTCAACAGTTGGAGTTATTTCTTAATAAGCAATGTAGCTTAGACGGTCAATGTAGCGAATAATAAAGAACCCCAAATAAAGAACCCCAAATAAAAATTTGGGGTTTTTTATTATTTAAACAAACTATTTTTTTCCTTCCCTCGACTAACATAATAACAAAACCATTAAAGGCAGATCAGATGACGAGGCTAGTGTGTTTTTTCAATCACTTGAAACATTAATTGCCAAGGCGCAACAGGGCAATAAACGAGCGTGGTTGAAATTAGTCAAACAACACGAAACACAGGTATATAACTATTGCTTACGGATGTTAAGCCATCCTGATGATGCAATGGACTTGATGCAAGAAGTATTTATTTCTGTGTACAAGAGTTTACCGAGCTTTCGTGGTGAATCGAGTTTCAATACTTGGCTTTATCAAATCGTGCACAGGCGTAGTGTTGAATATTATCGCCGTCGTAAACTGCATCAAAGCTTGGATGGTGTGCCAGAAGAAAGTTGTGAGCATAGCGAATTAGAGACTAATCAATTGCAATACCAGCAGCATCATGAACTCAAAGAGATGATGAACAATTTACCCTGGGAGCAACGTTTGGTTGTGGAGTTAAAATTTTTTCAGCACTGTACATTCGAAGAGATAGCTGAGCAATTAGGTATTTCGACCAATACCGCTAAATCAAGACTATACAGTGCATTGGGCAAGTTAAAAGTGCATTTGGAGGCCGTAGATGGCTAATTTAAATTCATTATTTACCGCATGGTTAGAAGGTGAAAGCCTGACAGACGAACAAATTGAATTGTTACAAGCCAATGCTGAGTACGCATTAATGATGAACAATGCAAGTAAATGGCAACAGCAAAGCCAAGAGTATAAAACAGTACCCGTTCCTCATTGGGACAGAGAATCAAGCATGCCAAAAGTACAAAAATCGCATCTGTTTTTTGGTTCAGGGATGTGGGCGATGGCTGCCTCAATTGCATTATGTGCTTGGCTATTTATGAGCAATCCGCAACAAGGAAATCAACAGTTACTTGAACAAGTGGCAAAGCAAACGAATTTGTTAGAGTCGCAGCAAAAGCAAATTGATCAGTTACAAAATATTTTAACGGCGCAAAACCAAGTACAGCAGCAACATATGTATCAACTAGCCAAAGAAGCAATCAAAACAGGGCGAATAGAGCGCCAAGAAGATATTGCCAGCGTGCTTGCGTATATCAAAACGCAGCGTGCTCAAGACCAAGCATATTTGCGTATGCAGTTGAATGATTTAGCAGAGCAAGTGGACGGCAGGCCATTGCCAACCGTTGCCAACAATGTGGAGTATTAAAATGTCAAAGAACATGATAACCAGTGCAGTGCTATTGTTATGTGGTATAGCAGTCAACCCTGTGTCTGCCCAAAGTACTGAAGAGTTAGATCGAATCCAGCGTGAAGTCGGGATCATGGAAAAAATCCTAACAGCGGCTTTAAAGCAGGATACAGATAACAAAGTCAGAAATGTCTCAGCAAGTTATTTACAGCACCAAGGTGTGGTATTTAGCTTTGACGTGCGAAGCCATTCTCGCTGGTCAAGTGTATTCGCATCCGTGCCCGATGCACCACTTCCACCGCTGCCTGACATTGACTTTGAAGAGATCAGCGAAATTGAAGTATTAGGTGAACATGTACAAGTTATTAGCGATGCCGTTGTTGTTAAAACGCAAGAAGCCTATCAACACGCGATGGAGGTGATGCGTGAAAGCGCAGAGCGTGTGCGCGAAGTCGCAGAGCAAGAGCGTGATGTTAGTCGAGAAATTCGTGATCTTGAGCGTGAAAAACGTGACCTTGAGTTTGAGCGCCGCCACGATAAAGATGCCAAAGAACAAGAGCTTGAACAGCGCAAAAAAGAGCTGCAAGCATCAATTAAGGAGCTTGAAAAACAGCAGCAAAAGTTGTCTTTACAGCAACAAGCAATGCGTAAAGAGTTAGCGGAAAAAAAACAAGCACGTATTACAGAGCAAAAACAGCAGTTGGCAGAGCTCACACAGCGGGTGGATAAAAGCTTGTCACTGACTTTATGTGATTACGGTAGTGGATTAAGAACCCTGCCGAATGATGAACATGTTAGTTTTATTATTCGTGGTATTAGCGAAAATAAGGGCGAGAAAATTAAAGTGTTTAAAAAATCAGACATTAAAAAATGTGTGGTGGGTGATATTAAAGCAGATGCCTTACTTAATCGCGCAACTCAGTATGAGTTTTAAAGTGATAAAAACCTTACTAACAAAAAGCAGCCTATAGTGGCTGCTTTTCATCCATTGTAAAAGGTTTTAAGTTAGGTAAGAAGAGTAAGTAAACCCATACAACCAGATTAAAGTAGGGCACTAGCCCTAAGCTTGTGAATACTTTAACTGGGTACCCCTTAAAAGTTGCATTACGGTAACATTGATAAGCTATCCCTAGGTTAATGATCAGCAACAAAACGATTAATTGTGTCATCACTTTCTCCTTTATACCGATAATACATGAACTTAACGATGTTAAGTTATTTTCAGTATGTATAATCTAATAATTAATGTCATGTTTTTTTGGTTGTATCACCATAAAAGCATGACATTTTGTGTTGGTGTGAATTAATTATAGATGAGTATTATCAGGATGAAAGTTAAAAAACCAATAAAATTGTTTAAAAATGTATCAATCTTAGGTGCGCGTTTGCTAGCTAGTTGTTAGCTAAAAAGTTTATCCGTAGATATTCTTTCAAGCTCGCTATTAATTTTTTCAACAGGTACTGGACGGGCAATAAAGTAACCTTGCCCATAATCGATGCCTATTTCTTTTAGTGCTAAAAATATTTCTTTATTTTCAACATATTCAGCAACTGAGCGCTTATCTAGAGAGCGGCTAATATCATTAATTGCTTTCACTAACGCTAAATCGATGGGGTCGTTGAGCATGTCACGTACAAATGATCCATCAATCTTAACATGCTGTGCGGGTAGTTGTTTAAGGTAGTTAAAGGTACTAAAACCTGTACCAAAATCATCAATAGAGAAATGACAGCCTAAACTATTAAGGCGTTCTATCATTGCTCTGGTTGCGGCTAGATTATTAATACTGGCTGATTCAGTGATTTCAAAAATAATACGCGTTGGCTCAACGTTGTATTCTGCTAAGCTTGATTCGATATGTGGTAATAAGCGCTCATCTAAAAATGATTGTGCCGATAAGTTAATGGCGATTTGATTCAGCTCAGGGTACTCGGCAACACTTTTAATTGCATTTTTAATAACGCACTGATCCATCAAATACGTATCATTAAGTAGCTCTAATGCTGGAATGAATTGATTAGGGTAAACCAGTTCATCATTCAGCTTTAAACGTAATAAGGTCTCAAAATAGGCAACATGGCTACGTTTAAAGTCCCATATTGGCTGATAATGAAGCTCAATTGAATCATGCTGCAATGCTTGGCGAATACTATGTCCCCACTCTAAACCCGCTTGCAAGTTATTATGACTGCTGTCTTCTTTTGAGTAGCAATGGACTAAATTTCGGCCTAGGCTTTTTGCTACATAAAGTGCAATATCAGCTTGTTTAAGGCACTCGCTTGGGTCGTTGTTTTGTGCAGTAATCTGCGTCAGACCAATTGAACAGCTAATTGAGTAAACATGTCCTTCAGAATGGAATTGATGCTTTTCAATCGCCATACAAATACTTTCTGCGACTAAGTGAGCATCGAGCAGGGTCGTATTTTTCAATATAACTGCAAATTCATCACCGCCAATACGGCATACTAAGTGCTCTTCGCTAATATTGGCTGTAAATAACTGAGCCACTTCTTTTAAAACAATATCACCTTGCTGATGACCTTTACTGTCATTGATAATTTTAAAGTGATCTAGGTCGATGTATATCAGTGCATGCTCTACATCGTTATTGGTATATTTAGCTTGGCAAATACGTTGTAATTGCTGGTCAAAGTAGTAACGGTTATGCAGCTCAGTTAAGGTATCATGAAGGGCTAAGTGGCGTAATTGTAACTCAGCTTGTTTGCGTTCATGAATATTATCTATCGTCGCCGTGATGGTGGCTGAGTTGCGGCTATTTTTGATCAGTTGCATACGGCACTCAACCCAAATAGCATTGCCATTTTTATGCTTAAGTTGTATTTCAACTTGCTGCTGTTGTGCGCCGCCATGCAAAATGCTTTGTACCGTATCTTGTAATTTGTGTTGGCACTCAGGTAGGCAAAAGTCAGCAAGCGACTTCGCTAAACTTGATTTTATACCGTAGCCAGTCAGGCTTTCCCATGCCGGGTTTATAAAGCGAATATGGCCTTGTTGATCAAACTCAAGCACAACAGTATTAAGGTGAAGCAAAATACGTTGGTGAGCTGAAAACAGTTCTTTATAACGGCTTTGGCTTTGACTTAATTGCTCCACTTTTTGAGCAAACTCAGCATAACTCACCATAAAGTCTTCACGTCGCGCTGCATGATCACACACTTTACTCAATAAAGACTGATCATAAGGCGCACGAATAAAATCAGTAACGCCAGAAAGTAACAACTGCTCCGCGTAATCCGCATCATTGTTATCAATGATGGTGACGATCGCCTGTTTTGGATTATGCTGCAAAATTTCACTAATTAACGTGCCAGCAGGATCAGACTGAGACTGAGTTGCATCAATCAACACAATTGCAAACTTTTGCTGTAAGTAAGTAGCAAGTGCTGTTTTTGTCGATGTTGTATGCGTTACTGCAAAGCTCAACTTAAGTTGCTCAGTAATGCTGTGCGCTTTGCTGTTATCAGTTTCGAGAAGTAATAAATTAAGCCGACTACTTTTTTCTAAATGAGTTGAAAGCACATTCGCTAACACTTGTGGCAGCATATCTTGGCGTTCAAATGGTAATACAGCATCAATACCGTAACTGCGAGCTGTGGTCTCAGCAATACGCTCACAATAAATCGGCGGCGTAAGTAAAATGGGGGTATTTTTCGGTGTTTTTAATAGCCCAGAGCGGATCATGCGAGAGAAGCGCCAACCGTCTATTTTTCCGACTTCAAGGCCTGTAATTATAATATCCACAGGGTGAGTTTTGAGGATTTTTAACGCGTCTTGAGAGTCATTTACTTCAATAAACGAAAAGACGTTAAGTTTATTGAGTGTTGACTTAATTGTCTCACGTTCTGCAACGCTAGCGTTTAAAATTAGCAGTTTCAACTGCTTTGCCATGGCGCTACTACCTCTTAACTTAACCCATGTTTAATGAATAAGTTAGAATAATGACATTTTGTCTAATCTACAAGCAAACTTTACCTAAAATGGCTAATAAGCCTGTTAAAATTGCACGACTTTTACCCTAGGTCAATATGCGCTTGGCTTTGCTTGAGGTAGTGAGCGTATCAGAGTAAACTTGGCGCGTTTTTATTTATAAGAGATACACTCTATGCGCGTGGCCGACTTTAGCTTTGACCTTCCAGATGAATTAATTGCTCGTTTTCCGAAAGCGGACCGTACAAGCAGTCGTTTACTCACGCTTGATGGCCCATCTGGTCAAGTAGAGCACAAAGTATTTAGCGATATTTTATCGCTTGTTAATGAAAATGACCTATTGGTTTTTAATAACACCAAAGTGATCCCTGCGCGTATGTTTGGGCAAAAAGAGTCAGGTGGTAAGCTTGAAGTGTTGGTTGAGCGTGTACTCGACGAGCACCGTGTGCTTGCGCATGTGCGAGCTAGCAAATCGCCAAAGCCAGGCTCAAAAATCATTCTTGAAGGTAAGGCAGAAGCAACCATGGTTGCCCGTCATGGTGAGCTATTTGAACTTGAATTTGCCAAAGATGGAAATGTCCTCGATATTCTAAACGACATCGGGCATATGCCACTGCCACCCTACATTGACCGCCCTGATAACGAGTCAGATCGCGAACGCTACCAAACCGTTTACGGTGAAAAGCCCGGTGCTGTTGCCGCGCCAACTGCAGGCCTGCATTTTGATGACAAATTAATGGCCGCTTTAAAAGAGAAAGGCATTAATATGGCATTTGTGACCTTGCATGTGGGGGCGGGTACATTCCAGCCCGTGCGCGTCGATTCGGTTGATGAGCATGTAATGCACTCAGAGTACATTGAAGTACCTGATGATGTGGTTAAAGCGGTAGCCGAAACCAAAGCAAAAGGCGGTCGCGTCATTGCCGTAGGTACTACATCAGTACGCTCGTTAGAATCTGCTGCTAAAGTACATGGCGGTAAACTTGATACTTACTTTGGTGATACCGATATCTTTATCTACCCAGGTTATCAGTTCAATGTGGTTGATGCCATGGTAACAAATTTCCACTTGCCTGAATCAACGTTAATCATGCTAGTCAGTGCCTTTGCAGGCCAAGAGAACATAATGGGTGCTTACCATACGGCGATTAAAGAACAGTATCGTTTCTTTAGTTATGGCGATGCCATGTTCTTAACGCGCAAATAAGCGTTAGTCATCTTATCACCCCGTAAAAAGCCCAGCATTTCACTGGGTTTTTATTTTTAACCATTCTTACTAAGTTATGTGTTGATATGAAGCCTCAGTGCGACGCTGAATTCTGCATCGTGGGAAGAGTTTAGCTAGCGGGCTTTTTATTTTCGAATTTAGCCCAATTAATAGTAATAAACCCGCAAACAGGGTAGAATCGAGCGGTTAAATTATAGCTTGTTGGACTGTTTTTCCGACACTGAGGATAATATGAAATTTGAATTAGACCGCACTGACGGTAAAGCGCGCCGCGGCCGCTTGATTTTTGAGCGTGGTGTAGTAGAAACACCCGCATTTATGCCTGTAGGTACTTACGGCACTGTAAAAGGTATGACGCCTGACGAAGTGAAAGATACTGGCGCGCAAATCTGCCTAGGTAACACTTTCCACTTAATGCTGCGTCCTGGCACAGAAATCATTAAGCAACACGGTGACTTACACGATTTTATGAATTGGGATCGCCCAATCCTAACTGATTCAGGCGGTTTCCAAGTATTCAGCTTAGGCGCAATGCGCAAAATCACCGAAGAAGGCGTGATGTTTAGCTCACCAGTAAATGGTGAAAAAATCATGCTTTCGCCAGAAAAAGCGATGCAAGTTCAGCGCGATTTAGGCTCTGACATCGTGATGATTTTTGACGAATGTACGCCATACCCTGCCACTGAAAAAGAAGCAAAAGATTCGATGGAGTTATCACTTCGTTGGGCTAAACGCTCAAAAGAAGGCCATGGTGATAACCCTGCTGCGCTATTTGGTATTATTCAAGGTGGTATGTACCCTGAGCTTCGTGCACAATCACAAAAAGGCCTAGAAGAAATCGGCTTTGATGGTTATGCATTAGGTGGTTTATCGGTTGGTGAGCCGAAAAACGAAATGATCAATATTCTTGATCACTGCGCGTACAAAATGCCTGAAGACAAGCCTCGTTACTTAATGGGTGTTGGTAAACCAGAAGACTTAGTTGAAGCGGTTCGCCGTGGTATCGACATGTTTGACTGTGTAATGCCTACGCGTAATGCCCGTAACGGCCACTTATTCGTTACCGGCGGCATTGTTAAAATCCGTAATGCAGTACATAAAACAGACACCGGTCCACTGGATCCTGAGTGTGATTGTCATACATGTAAAAACTATTCACGTGCATACTTGCATCATCTTGATAAATGTAATGAAATCTTAGGCGCACGACTAAACACGATTCATAACTTACGTTATTATCAACGCGTGATGGAAGGCTTACGAAATGCCATCAGCAATGGCAAACTAGACGAATTTGTTGCAGATTTTTATGCACGCCGCGGCCAAGAAGTGCCAGAGCTTGCAGATACATCAGATTAAATTTTTAGAAAAAT
>VAOY01010944.1_pt1 | contig 47719 bp, 36 predicted proteins | sample 3393881 | NCBI WGS metagenome assembly VAOY01 (sample SAMN08290430, study PRJNA428436) | hydrothermal vent metagenome | isolation source: Deep-sea hydrothermal vent chimney | place: Indian Ocean: Southwest Indian Ridge
CCCTCGTTCACGATCTCAACACCCTCGGCCAGCCTGGTTGACCCGCCGCAGTGGTCGAAATGGAGGTGGGTAAGGATTACATCTGTAACCTGCCCCGGTGTGACCCCGGCTGAGGCAAGACTGCCCAGAAGATCGCTCCGGTTATAATCGATCCGGTAGATGGCCTGGAATTTCGGTGTCATCTTGTCCCCGGCCCCAACATCGATGAGCACAACTCTTTCCTGACCGTCAACTGTCCCTCTCAACAGGAGGGCACGCATTTTCATGTCGATCAGGTTCGATTTATCCGCCGGATGCTCCCTGCTCCACAGGGTTTTGGGAACCACACCGAACATGGCGCCGCCGTCGAGTCCGAAATCACCGGTCTCGATCGAAGTCAGTGACCAGAGGCCTAACCTTATCGTCATTGTTCAGTCTCCAGCCACCTTTCAGCTTCGATCGCCGCCATACAGCCTGTACCGGCAGCGGTAACCGCCTGTCGATATGTACGGTCCTGCACGTCGCCGCAGGCGAATACTCCCTCTATCTTTGTTTTTACCCCGTCTGTTACCAGATAGCCCTCTTCGTCGGTATCGAGGAAATCGGTGAAGATCGATGTGTTCGGGTCGTGTCCGATCGCTACGAAGAGACCTCCAACTTCCATATCACGCTCCTCCCCGGTTACGGTGTCCTTCAGGCGCAATCCCGTAACACCCGACTTCTCATCTCCGAGAACTTCCGATACAACGCTGTTCCACACCACCTCGAGCTTCTCATTTTTTTCAGCACGGTCTGCCATTATCCTGCTCGCCCTCAATTCGTCCCTTCTGTGTATTACGAATACTCTGGTGGCAAACCGGGTCAGGAAGAGAGCATCTTCGATGGCAGTATCACCGCCTCCTACAACAGCAACGATCTTATCCCTGAAGAAAAAACCGTCGCAGGTGGCGCACGCCGAAACACCCTGACCCCGGTACCGTTCCTCAGATTCGAGGCCGAGCCATCTGGCAGAGGCGCCGGTCGCCACGATAACACATTCAGCTCTATAGGTGTCTTGATCGGTGACAACAGTGAATGGACGGTCAGAGAGGTCAACCGATTCCACGACCTCATACCTGGTCCGGGCGCCGAACCTCTCGGCCTGCTTGCGGATCAGATTTATCAGCTCGGGACCCTGTATCCCCTCGGGGAAACCTGGAAAGTTCTCCACATCCGTAGTAATGGTCAACTGCCCGCCCGGCTCGGGACCTTCGAAAACCATCGGTTCCAGATTGGCCCGTGCGGTATAGAGGGCGGCGGTCAGACCGGCTGGACCAGATCCGATGATAATGACATTGTGGACGTTATTTTCAGACATCTGTCATTTCTCTCCTGACTGCAGATTCCTGTACATCCGTTATGGGATTGTATTCAGTTGACTTCCATTATTCGCACCTGACTACCAGAACGGGACAGGGAGTATTTCTGATTACCCTGTCGGTCGTGCTGCCCAGAAGCGCCTGATCGAGACCCGAGTAGCCGTGGGTGGCCATAACGATCAGGTCCACGGCGGCCTCACGGGCGAATGTAACCATCTGCCGGGCGGAATGGCCTTCCCTGACCACAAAATCGTGTTCGATTGTCCCGGCCATATCATCGGGAACCAGCTTCGCCATCTGCTCGCGCGACACATCCAGAACCGTGTCGTTCAGTTCGAAAATGCTCGTAATGCCCGCAGCGTAGTAAGGCGGTGGAACATCCTGTTCAACGCTGTGGAAAAGATACAGCTTCGCACCGAATTCAACCGCCATTTCCAGCGCCAGTGACACCGCCTGGGAGGATTCATCAGAAAAATCCGTCGGAAAGAGAATGCTCTCCACCTCCCCGGGGGGAGGCAGAACTTCATCCTTATCCGGTCGCAGAAGAAGCACTGGACAGGGAGCGTGTTCAAGCACTTTTTCTGCGGTGCTGCCCAGGAAAAGATGCTGAAGACCCTTCCTTCCATGCGTTGCCATTATAATCAGGTCGGCATGTTGTTCCAGTGCTGCATTGACGATCTCAGACCACGGTGAGAATCCGGTTCGTGTCTCCCGGGTGATCGTTACATCCTCTTCTCCACCGCCACCGACAATTTTATCCATCTGCTGTTGAGCTGCTTCATGCAGATCGAGGTCCATACTGATTTCGGGGAACCCCAGGTTGGGATTGAATGGATCGAAATTGTGAACCGTAACTACGTGCACCATATGCACGTCCGCATCGAATTTCCCGGCCCAAGCCAGAGCGTGGTCGAGAACGCCGTTGCTGTAGCCGGAGAAATCTGTCGGGAACAGGATCTTCGAGAATGCAGCCATACGGATCCTCCTCGTATGTGTCCATCGGTGATGATCTGCCAGGTACTGCTGTGAGGCTGTAACATAGCAGATATTGTTCACGTGCGGCATTCTCCTTTGGGGTTGCCTGGCTGCAACGGGAGATTATCCTTGGACCTTGAAGCACACCCTTAATCAGTTCCTATCCGGAGTCCGTTCTAAGGAGAAAAAATGAAGGTTACCATCACTTACTGCGCGGTCTGAAATTTCGAACCGCAAGCCGTCAGGTTGACGGATCATTTGACCAGCACCTACAAGCGGCGACTCAAGTCGATTACTCTGATTCCGGCTGGTGATGGAGAGTTCGACATCGAACTGGATGGTGAGCTGGTTTATTCGAAACTGGAGACCGGCGTCTTCCCCGACCACTCTACCATAACCGACGCTATCGACCAGCGATTATAAAACGCTGAAGTATTCTGCCTGAGGGTGATGGAAGACGATGGCCGATACTGATGCCTCCGGCTCCATCATGTATCCGTCTGTCAGTTCAATTCCGGTGGCTGACCTGCCATCGAGCAGACGGAACAGCTCTTCCTGGTCCTCCAGATCGGGACATGCCGGATATCCGAAAGAGAAGCGGAGTCCGGTGTAGCGGGCCTTGAAAAGTTGAGACCGGGTCATTTCCGGCGGGTCCGCAATCCCCCAGAGTCGGCGCAGACGTTCATGCACCCACTCTGCAAGTGCCTCGGCCGTCTCCAGGGCCAGTGCCTGCATCGTATGCGACCAGAGGTATCGTCCCTCCTCCTTCCACTGCCGCGATCTCTCCATAACGCCGTGCCCCGCCGTCACCAGGAACAGGGCGACCGTATCAGGTTGTCCGCTTTCACGGGGTCGGACATAATCCGAGAGGCAGCGGTATGGAGACTCACTCTGGCGGCCGAAGGTGAACCTGGCCTCATCACGCCGGCCGGCCGGATCGAGAAGGACAAGATCGTTCCCCTCACCGGCTGCGCGGAAGAACCGGTAGACGGCCCGCGGTTTGAAGAGCCCCTCCGAAACCACCTTCTCCTGGATTTCCCTTACCGTGGAGTGGAGTTCGACTGCCTTTGGATCTCCTGCTGCCAGCTTCTCTTCAAACCGGCCCTTCAGGCCGAGATGCCTGCCGTACAGCATCGCAGGGTTCACATGGCGGAAGACTTCGTTCAGGTCGATATCATTTTCGCTCAGCAGGTGCGGTTTCAGATCTGGAGGCTGTGGAAGTTCAAACGAATGATCCAGCCCACCCCCCGGCTCTATCTGGACATCTTCCCTGATTTCCTCTGAGCCGGTTGCTGAACCTTCTGGAGGAGCCTCGCCGGTTTCCTCCGGCAGTGCGGAACCACGCTGCTCTTCTTTCTGGAAATCGGGATCGAGAAGCCTGCCTGCCAGAGCCAGACCGTCCATGGCATCCCTGGCGTATGCGGTGGCAGAGCCGTATGCCGGTCCGATCTTCGAGTCTGTAAACTTTCGGGTAAGGGCCGCCCCGCCTACAAGCAGAGGGACATCAATCCCCCCCCGGCGCAGCTCTTCGGCAGTGGTAACCATCTGCCGGGCGCTCTTGACGAGCAGACCCGAGAGACCGATCAGATCCGGTTTCTCCTCATGGGCAGCCCGCACCAGCTCCTGCGGCATTACTTTTATTCCGAGGTCGACCACCCTGTAGCCGTTATTGGATAGAATGATATCGACAAGGTTCTTGCCTATGTCATGTACATCCCCTTTCACCGTCGCCAGCAGAATCGTTCCCCTCTCAGCCGTTTCCGCTGTTTCAATGTGAGGCTCCAGATGGCTGACCGCGGCTTTCATGACCTCGGCGCTCTGCAGCACTTCGGCGACGATGAGTTCGTTCTCGTTGAAGAGCTTTCCAACCGTACCCATCCCTGCCATCAGGGGACCGTTGATGATCTCAAGCGGGTCCATCGATTGAAGTGCCTCGTCGAGGTCATCCTTCAATCCGTCACGGTATCCTTCGACGATGTACCTGGCCAGGCGCTCTTCGAGTGGAAGATCGGCAGCGGGGGTCTGCGGATGTCGGCTCTCTCTGTCACTGAAGGAAGAGATGAAAGCCCCGAGAGGATCCTCTCCCCTGTTGAAGATCAGATCTTCACACAGCTTCAGCTCACTCTCTTCTATCTGGGTCACCCGGAGCAGCTTCTCCGAATTCACGATAGCCATGTCGAGCCCGTTCTGCAGATTCAAATGAAGGAAAACCGCATTCAGAACCTCACGTCCGGCCGGAGGGAGTCCGAAAGAGACGTTCGAGATACCCAGGATCGTGCGGCACCCGGGAAGGGCCTCCTTGATAGCCCTGACTCCCTTTATGGTTTCGATCGCTGCATCCAGGTAAGCCCGGTCACCCGTTCCCACCGGGAATACGAGGGGATCGAAGATCAGATCTCTTTCAGGAAGGCCGTATCTGTCCGTGAGCAGGTCGTAACTGCGCTGAGCGATTGAAAGTTTCCTCTCCCAGGTGCGTGCCATCCCCTCCTCCGGATCTTCGTCGATGCACCCCACGATGACGGCCGCTCCATATTTACGGATCAGGGGCACCACTGTATCGAACCGCTCCTCACCATTCTCCAGGTTGATCGAATTGACGATCGCTTTCCCCAGGCTTCGTTTCAGAGCGATTTCGAGAGCCTCGTGATCTGTCGTATCGATCATCAGGGGAACCCGGACCTTTCGCACAAGAACGTCCAGGAATGCAGCCATATCGGCGGGTTCATCCCTGTCGGGATCGGCCAGACACACATCGAGGATATGCGCCCCGTCACGAACCTGTCGCTGTCCGACTTCTGCCGCACGCTCCATATCACCTTCACCGATCATGTGCTTGAAGGCCCGGGAGCCGATCACGTTGGTTCGCTCGCCGACGATAACCGGCGTGTAATCATCGAGCGGCAGGTAATCGACGCCGCTGACTGCAGCGGGCACGCTTGCAGCGGGACGGCGGGGGGTTGCACCTGCCACACAATCCGCCAGAGCCTTAATGTGATTTTTATTCGTACCGCAGCACCCGCCGACGATGTTCACCCAGCCCTCTTCGATGAACCGGCCCATTGTTGCGGTCATCTCATCCGGTGTCTCGATGTATCTTCCCTCGTGATCGGGCAGTCCGGCATTCGGCATCATTGATACAGGCAGATCCGACAGGCTGCTCAGATTACGAAGATGGTCGGTCATGAAGGTGGGGCCGGTGCCGCAGTTGAGACCGACCGCCGAAAGACCGGCGTGTTCAAGACTGGTGAAAACAGCTTCAACACTCTGTCCGGCCAGGGTGGTACCCATAGTCTCGATTGTGGCAGAGACCATTACCGGGATGTCCAGATCGAACTGCTCCAGTTCGTTGCGGATCGCTACAAGACCCGCCTTGGTATTCAGCATGTCCTGCGAGGTTTCGAGCAGGAGCAGGTCAACACCTCCCTGCAGCAGCCCCCTCACCTGGATCGAATAGTGTTCCACCATCTCGTCGAATGTTATCCCCCCCGTCAGCGAGATCGAACGGGTAGAGGGTCCCATTGAACCGGCGACATAGCGGATGCGGCAGGAGCCGTCATATTCAGACGCGACCCGGCGGGCAATGAGCGCTGCAGCTTCGTTTATTTCAAGCGCCCTTTCCGAGAGACCGTATTCCTCCAGCACAAAGGGAATCGCCCCGAAGGTGTTTGTCTCCACGATATCTGCGCCCGCAGCCAGGTATCTGCTGTGGATCCCCTCTATGAGATCAGGTTTTACAATAGACAGGTACTCGTTGCACCCCACGTACTGTTCCCCACCGAAATCGACCGCCGTCAGCTCTGCATCCTGGATACAGGTACCCATTGCTCCATCGAAGAGAAGGATCCGCTCCTCGAGAAGTTCGGCGAATTGTGCCGGCGTAAGGCGTGGATTTATGTCTCTCTGTCCGTTAATCATGATCCGATCGCAAAATGAGTAAAAAAAGAATGGACCCCAACAAATTCCTGCCCGTCGGAGTCCATTCCCGGTTTTCAGCGGTTAGAACAGCGAACTCTCAGCTGACTCCCGCCTGCTCCTTGATCCATTTAGTGGTCACCGATTTGGGCCTTGTGATAGGCTCCATCATAGCCCGGCTGGTGATCAACTGCGACAGCATACCCATGGTACGGCTCACACTGAAGAGGACCGTGTAGTAGATCATCTCGGTGAGTCCGTAGTGGTAGAGCATCGTACCCGAAGCTGCATCCACATTCGGCCACGGATTCGCAGCCTTCCCATGCTCCATCAGCACCTTCGGAATGACCTCGAAACCTGTGGCCATGGTCGCGAAGAGCTCATCATCGGGAAAGTGCTTCTTACCGAACTCGTACTGAGCCGTGTAACGCGGGTCTGTCGCCCTCAAAACGGCGTGACCGAATCCAGGAATAACCCGGCCGCTGTTCAAAACCTCCCACGTGTACTCTTCCAGCTCTTCGGGAGTCGGAGCCTTGCCGTCAAAGCGCTCCAGGATCCCAATCAGGAAGCGCAGGCACTCCTGGTTGGCAAGACCATGCAGCGGGCCGGCCAGACCTGAGAGACCTGCAGCAACCGCGTAGAAAGGATCAGAAAGGGCGGATGCAACGACATGTGATGTAAAGGCGCTGACGTTGCCCCCCTCATGATCGGTATGGAGAACCAGATAAAGCCGGATAAGATCGGCAAACTCCGGATCGTCATTACCGAGCATACGCGCGTAGTTCGTTGACCAGTCGAATGAGGGATCGTAAGCAATAGGTTCGCCCTTATCGAATCTGATTCGATAAATCGCTCCTGCGATGGAAGGCAGTTTGGCCAGCAGCTGGAGACTGTCCTCCAGGGCTGCCTCCCAGTAGTCTTCCTTCTTCATCCCCTCGTCGTAACGGGCACGGAATACCGACTCGTATTCAAGGGCGCTTATCCCTGCAGTAAGCATGGCCATCGGGTGAGATGTCTCGGGCATTGCCTTGAGAACATCGATGAGGTAATCGGGCACTTTCGAGCGCTGGGCGAATTCGTCCTTTACGCTCTCAACATCTGCTTCGCTTGGAAGCTCCCCGATACAGAGAAGGTAGAAGACCTCCTCGGGTGTCCGATCGGTGAGATCCAGAATCGGAATGCCGCGGATGATCAAGCCCTCTTCGGGAGTAACCAGAGAGGTGTCACAGACCAGTCCCTTGACACCGCGCATACCACCGTAGGCCTGCTTGATAGTAACATCAGAGATCACCGTGTCGCCGTGCTCTTTTACCAGATTGCGGACTTCCTCCCGTAATGCGGGAATCCTCTCCGCAAGTGCTTCTTTTAGCGTCGCCATTGGCGCTCTCCCTGCTCTAGAGCGGTGGACGGGTGGTTCCGCAGCTCGTTTGATGATGATTTCAAAGATGTGTTTCCAACATAATCAACAGTTGGAACTCTTTCCATAGTGTTAGGAACTAAAAATTCATTTATTCGGAAGGTGGATCGCCTTTCCCAGCGCCACCTCCGAGGCCTCCATGACCACCTCACCGAGAGTGGGGTGTGGATGGATGGTAGAGCCGATCTCCTCCAGAGTGGTTCCCTTCTCCAGGGCAAGGCATGCCTCACTGATGAGATCGGAAGCCTCCGGACCGACGATCTGGATTCCCAGCAGCAGGCCGGTTGATTTATCACCGATTACCTTTACAAATCCATCAGTGTGATTGATCGCGGCAGCCCGTCCCGACGCGATGAAGGGAAATTCACCTGTAACAACTTCATAACCCTCATCGATCGCTTCTTCTTCCGAGAGCCCCACGTAAGCGATTTCGGGATCGGTGAAGATAACTGCAGGAATCGCTCGCGGATCGTATTCAACAGCCTCGCCGGCGATTACTTCTGCAGCGACTATTCCCTCTCTTGTGGCCTTGTGGGCCAGCATCGGCTCTCCAGTCACATCCCCGATGGCAAAGATATTGGGAACTGCGGTGCGCCGCTGCGCATCCACTTCGAGGAATCCCCTCTCATCGGTCTGAAGTCCTGCAGCTTCCAGCCCCAGGGACTCTGTGTAAGGTTTTCTGCCGATCGTCACCAGAATCCTGCCGGCGTCGAATCGCTCCTCCCCGCCATCGGGTCCGGTTGCCACAAGAGTGACCTTGTCAGGAGCCTTCTCCAGTGCCTTTGCAGCGGTGTTCAGGTGGAGTTCGATTCCCAGCTTCCTGCATTTCTTTTCTACAACAGCCGACAGATTCTTCGGCGAGAGGGGGAGCAGGCTGTCCATCATTTCGATGACCTTCACCTCGGTACCGAACTTCCTGTAGGCGATGCCCAGCTCAAGCCCGATATATCCACCGCCGATCACCAGAAGGCGTTCGGGAACCTCCGCAAACTCGAGGGCGTGCCTGCTTCCAACGACACACTCCCCATCCGGCTCGAAGCCCTTGAGGAAAAAAGGAACCGAACCCGTTGCGATCACAGCATCGGTGAACCTGACGACCTGTTCGCCATCCTCCATGTCAATCTTTACTGTGTTGGCATCTGCAAAGGACGCACTTCCCATCATCACATCCACACCATTCTCCCGGAAGAGGGCGCCGACACCCGTAACCAGCTTCTTGACCACCTTTGCCCTGAATTTCTGGGTCGTACCGAAATCAAGGCTCTTCCCCTCGATCGTTACACCCATCGATTTGCCGCCGTCCACCCTGTGGTAGAAATCGGCCGCCGATATCATCGCCTTCGAAGGGATGCACCCGTAATTGAGGCAGACCCCGCCAAGTTTGTGTGCTTCGATACACAGGGTTCTCTTTCCCATCTGCGCCAGCCTGATGGCACACGGATACCCACCGGGGCCGGCTCCTATCACTACTGCATCGTATTCGTGTGTGCTCATCTGATGTGCCTCCAGGATCGCTTACGATCCGTCGATGATATTCTGGATGAAGAACTCCCCTGCTCTGTACGAAGAACGGACCAGCGGCCCGCTTGCCACATATTTGAAACCTTTTTCCTCTCCAACCAGGCGATACGCTTTGAATTGCTCCCTGCTTACATATTCGAGAACCGGAAGGTGTTTCGGGCCCGGACTCAGGTACTGGCCAACCGTGAGGAAATCAACATCGGCATCCCGCAGATCATCCATCGCCTCTTCGATCTCATCCTCCCGTTCACCCAGCCCTGCCATCAGACTCGATTTGCTCAAGAGAGGTTCTGTTCTGATCGACCGGGACATCTCTTTCAGATCGACGAGTACCTGAAGTGAAAGATCGTAGGATGCCCTCGCATCGCGGATCTCTCTTGTCAGCCTGCGCACGGTTTCGAGGTTATGGGAAATCACCTGCGGGCCCGATTCGATTACTCTGCGAAGAGCGGAACGCTCCCCTCCGAAATCGGGAATAAGGGTCTCCACGACCAGTTCCGGACAGCGAGTTCTGACCGCTTCCACCGTTGCGGCGAAATGTGCGGCTCCCCCGTCGGCCAGATCATCCCTGTCCACGCTGGTGATCACTACATACTTCAGTTCGAGTGAGACCAGTGATTCAGCAACCTTTTCCGGTTCCCTGTAATCCAGATATCCGCCTGGATTGCCTCTTCTGACATTGCAGAATCGGCAGGCCCGCGTGCAGGTATCCCCCAGTATCATAATCGCAGCCGTACCCCATCCCCAGCACTCGCCGAGGTTGGGACACATCGCCTCTTCGCATACTGTATGCAACTGCAGGCTTCGAAGCAGTTTCTTTATCCGAACGTAATTGGCTCCGCCCGGGGCACGTACCTTGAGCCAATCAGGTTTTCGGCCGCTGAGATTGTCAGTAGAAGGTATTTGCATGATCGAAATGGCACTATAAGTTGAGCATTCTATTCGGGCAAGAGCGACCACCCGGATATACCGACTCACCTATCAAGATTCAGACTGTGAATATGGAGGCTCCATGGTACTCGAACCCTCAACAGAATCGACCGATCAGCCCGAGACACAGGCATGGGATCGACTGAGTGAAATGCTGGATGACTGGTCCCAGCTCGACGCGGGATCAGTTATGCAGAAGAGCCGCCGACTTCTTGGATTAGCTATCGCAAACGAGCTGCTGGCAGGTGAATCGGATACTATCCTCGATCTCTCCTGTGGCGACGGATGGTTCACCCGCCATCTGGCAACAGAAGTGTGTCCGAGCGGTCAGGTTACCGGAGTGGACATCTCCCCCAAGATGATCGAAGTTGCCGGCAGCAATCCCGACAACCCCTCGAACGTACGCTTCGAGGTCGCCAGATTTGATGATCTCACCATAGAGGATGGCTCTATAGATCATATTACTTCTATCGAAGCATTCTATTACTTTCCCGACCAGGTTGCTGCAGGACATGAGATCTTCCGTGTGCTGAAACCGGGCGGCACCTTCTTCGTCGCCATGCACTTTTTCCTGGAAAACAGATACACCCATCACTGGAGGAATCACCTTCAGGTTCCAATGCACTGCAAGGGATCAGATCAGTACAACACTCTCTTCCGTGCGTGCGGATTCATCGATGTAGGCGATCAGCGCATAAGAGCTGAATCTGAACTGGCTGAGGAAGTTGATGGCCGATGGTTCGAGAGCCGCGAGCAGCTCATCGGTTTCAAGGATGAAGGTGCACTGCTGGTTTCGGGCAGGCGTCCGCCGGAGGAGGACTGATCCTCTTTTTATATGGAACAGGGCTGTATAGATCTTCACGCACACACGACCGCCAGTGATGGCTCTCTGACTCCGACCCAGCTCATCGAGGCTGCAATATCAACCGGGCTTGAGGCGATCGCGATTACCGACCACGATACTGCCGACGGAGTGGAGGAAGCAGTGACGGCAGGTGAGAACCTGGGAATCAGGGTCGTTCCCGGAATCGAGATATCTGCACAGATTGACAGAGGAACCCTTCACATTCTCGGATACGAGATAAACCCTGACGAGGAGATGTTTGCCGCCGGGATCGAAAGGCTGAAACAGGCAAGAAGGGACCGTAATCCGAAGATTATCAGGAACCTGCAGGCGATGGGTATTCCGATCGAACTGGAGCAGGCTGAAATGAAAGCCGGCGGCGGCGTAGTCGGGCGTCCTCACATTGCAGAGGCTCTGCTGGATATCGGCGCCGTTTCAACTATCCAGGAAGCCTTCGACAGATATCTCGATGCCAGTTCCCCCGCCTACGAACATAAGTTCCGCTACGAACCGGCTGAAGCATTTCAACTGATCCTCGGTGCCGGCGGAATCCCGGTAATGGCCCACCCCTGTCAGACCGGAAGAGAGGGTGAAGGCCTGAATAATCTGGTTGCCGAACTGAAGGATATGGGTCTTGGGGGGATTGAGGTTTACTACACGCATCACACTCCTGAACAGTGCGAGTTCTATATGGAACTGGCTGACAGGTTCAATCTGATCCAGACCGGCGGTACAGACTTCCACGGACACAGGAAGAGAGAGATACAACTGGGATGGGGAAAGGGCGATCTGCGTGTCCCCGCACAGTTTCTGCAACCACTTGACGAGAGAGTGGCCCTTATCAGGGGTAATTGATGTCCGAGCAGTCTTCTATCTGAGGTCGAGTTCCTTCATCAGACGGTTCAGGGATGAGCGATGCATACCGAGCATTTCTGCCGCTCTGGTCTGGTTGCCGCCACACTCCTCAAGAGATCTTTTTACCATCCACCGCTTGTAGCTCTCTACAGCTTCAACCATGGGAGTTCCCGGTGGCACGCTGAGGGGATCTTCTGACAAACCGGTGGCGGATACTGAAATTGGTATGTCATCCACACCGATCGTGCCGGTCGGCGAGAGCACGAGCGCCCGTTCGAGCACGTTCCTCACCTCCCGAACATTACCGGGCCAGTCGTATTCCTCCATTCTCTTCCAGACTTCTGCAGATATCTCAGCCTCACTGCGGCCCAACTCGGAACAGAGACGTTTCAGATGATGCTCAACAACCAGGGGAAGATCCTCCATCCTCTCTCGCAGTGGAGGCAGGTGGAGAATCACAACACTCAGGCGGTGGAAGAGATCGTCACGGAATTTCTTTTCCGAAACCTCCTGTTCAAGATCGCGGTTGGTCGCGGCGATAATCCTGGTATCCACCTGCCGGGTCTGTGTTGAGCCGACCCGCTGAAACTCACCGTATTCCAGAACCCTCAACAGTTTGGCCTGAACAGGCAGCGGCAGTTCACCGATCTCATCGAGAAAAAGCGTGCCCCTGTCAGCTTCCTCCAGGCGCCCCACTTTTGCAGAGATCGCCCCTGTAAAAGCTCCCTTTTCGTGGCCGAAGAGATCTGATTCGAGGAGGGTATCGCTCAGAGTAGCGCAGTTCACGACAACGAACTGGGATTTCGCTCTGGGTCCATTCTCCCGGATCGCGCGTGCCGCCAGTTCTTTCCCTGTACCCGTTTCACCTGTCAGAAGCACAATCGATTCCGTAGCTGTTACCCGCTCCATCTTCTCAAGAAAATCCTTCATGGAGGCGGCTTCTCCCCCAACAAATGTGAAGAGATCAGCCTGCCGCCGTCGGCTGTGCTTAACTTCCCGTTCTAGGGTCCTTCTTTCAACCGCCCGCTCCAGAACCAGCAGAAGATGGTCCGGGTCTGGTGGTTTCGTCAGAAAGTCGAATGCTCCGCTCTTCATGGCTTGCACGGCATTTTCTACATCACCATGACCGGTGAGGAGGATGACGGGAAGATCAGGTTCAAGAAATCGAACTTCCTCCAGGACCTCCTGACCGCTCTTGCCGGGCATGACCAGATCGACAAGCATCGCCTGCGGAGGGTGTTCTTGAACGGCCCGGACCGTATCGATCCCATCAGCTGCTTCCAGCACTTCCCACCCGGCTGAGACGAGAAGCTGTGCAAGGGATTCCCTCATCTCCCGTTCATCATCTGCGACTATAATTCTTTTCACGATATCATTGCCCCGGTAGATAGATAGCGAAGGTAGTACCTTCAGATGAAGTGTGCCGGAGTTCTACCCTGCCTCTCTGTAATCCGACCAGTTCGTGGACGAGAAAGAGACCGAGACCGAACCCTATCGTTCTGGTCATTGTACCCGACACTTCACCACGCTCAAAAAGGGTTGGAATCCGGTCCTCCGGAATTCCCGGACCCTGATCTGAAATCGTAATATTCCAGCCCCGGTCAGCCTGTTCGGCCCCAATGGATATGACAGTGCCACTCTCCGATACCTTGAGGGCATTATCTACAAGGTTGCTGAGGACTTCCTGAAGCAGGAGAGGATCAGCGCGAACCTCGGAATTTTCAGGGATGGTACTTTCCAGCACAACCTGTTCCGATTCGGCGGCCATCTGATGCCGGTCGAAAGCGGCAGCGGTCACTTCGGTCAGCCGGCACGATTCAAATTTGGGTTCGACCCTGCCTGCATCCACTCTGGCGGTGTGCAGCAGCCTTTCAACCATGTGAGTCAATCGCATGGTGTTCCGCTCGATCCTGGTGGCATCTTTTGAGCCTTTCTCATCTCCCGCTTCCTGGCTGCGTCTGGCCATCATCGAGGCGGACATACTGATCGCTGCCAGGGGCGATCTCAGGTCGTGACTTACAAGGGACAGAAAGTCATCCTTCAGCTGGGTCAGGGCTTCCAGTCTCTCCTTCTCTGCGGCCTCTTCCAGCAGCTGCCTCTGCATAACCTCCCGCTGCAGCGCGGTGGAGGTCATCCCCACCAGTGTTTCAAGCAGGGCCCTGTCGTACGTATGGTAAGCCATTCCGGATCGTTTGGGTCCCAACCACAATTCCAGTCCCTCAAGTTCGTGGAAGGGCAGGGTCAGAAGCGGTTTCTCAATAAGGCCTGCGTTCTCGACATTCTCCCAGAGATTGTGCCATCTCCCATCTCTCTCCACCACCTGAATCCATGTCGACATGACGGTCTGCATTACCTGACTGTGCAGGTAATTGATGATCGCCACACCGGTCAGACTCCTGTCGAGCTCTTCGTTAAATGCGCGAACGGTCCTTCCGTAGCTGTATTTGGTACGAAAGAAGAACCTGTCTACGATGCCCTGTGTCCGCTTTCTAAGCGGTTCGTAGAAAAGATGGAAGAGCAGCAGGGGAAGGGCCAGAATCAGTACCACCCGGAAAGTGAAGAGCAGGTCAACACCCGGAAGCTTGTTGAGAGAGATGAAACCGAGGACCACGAAAATTCCGCCGAAGAGGAAGTAGACAACAACGGTCGCCGGTGCGTACATCACTCCCTGCCGGAGTACTACTGAGATGTCCAGCAGATTGTGTCTGACCACAGAGATCACAAGACTGAGGGGAAGGAATAGAAGAAAGAGAAGCGCCAGATGCTCCTCCATCGGAGCCTCGACTTCCAGTGCACGGGGCAGGATGATCAGCAGCAGCGGAAGCAGTCCGCCGATGAGGGTTCCCATGAGAACCCAGCGGATCCTGTTTCTGGTTGCCCAGTCAGAGGATCTGCGGTAGGTGATGAACAGACCTGTTCCTACCAGAAGCACCGAGGCCCCCATGAATGCCCAGAGGACATATTGACAATAGAGGTCGAGCTGATAGCCAATTGCCACCCCCGCCCCCACATAGAGCACGATCCCCGAAGCGATGGATGTACCAAGAATGGCCGCAAAGATCCATGCGCTCCGTCTCAACCAGCCGAGAGGGCGCCAGAAGGTGGATTCGAGGGGGAAAAAAGAAGCAAAGGAGAGCATGGCCGGCGGGACCAGCACGTAGGTGTAGGCCCAGAACACACCGGGCAGCCACTTCCACAATCCCGGACCGAGCGGCGCGCCCCACTCCTCAAGTGCAAGGGTAGCGCCCAGAAAAGACAGCATGGCAGCCAGGGGAAGAGCAGCAGGGTGTCGCAATCGATGGCCGAGCAGAAAGGCGGCCAGACCCAGAGTGGTGACACAAACAAGAATCAGGGTGATCAGGCCCCGGACTGTGTACCCGGTCACCAACGCCACCTGGTGCTCTACTATTTCAGTGGCAGCGGTATCTCCCTTCCTTACCAGCCCTATCGTGACACTCTCTCCGACACGCCTGCCGGCCAGGGCCAGGCGAACGTGCCAGCCGCCGCTAATACCCAACCCGTCGATCGTGACGGGCAATACCCCCTCTGTTTCAGGTACGAGTTCGCCAGGTTCGATGAACTCAAACCCGGCCGATCCCTCCACGATAAGTGGCAGGTCTGCACGCAGCGTATAACGGATCAGACCTGCAATCGTGCAGACAACCAGCAGAAGCCATACGGCCCATGGCAGAAATCGATTTGATGCAGCAGCGATCATTTTTTCCTGAGCCACCTCCTTCTCGACATCGGCCAGGAGGGGAAAAAGCAGGGACGGAAATCACACGCTTCGGTAGTGCATCCGGGCGTATTATCTTATTGCATTCTCCCTGCAGAATGTCAGTGAACCGGTTTCTCAACGAGGATTTTAATTTGCCACTATCTATCCAGACAATCACCGTAGGACCAATCGAGGTTAACTGCTACATTGCCGGCGATCCCGAATCAAAGGACGCCATACTCATAGATCCGGGAGCCGAACCTGAGCGTATCACGGCAGAGATCACAAATGGAAACTGGAATGTAACCCACGTGATCGCAACACACGGTCACTTCGATCATGTGATGGGAGTTGAGCGTATCCTGGAGGTAACGGGAGCACCATTCCTGATCCACCAGGCCGGTGCAGATGTGCTCGAAAGAGCCCCCGAAGTGATGATGCGGTGGTTCGGAGTCGAAACCGATCCTCCACCCCAACCGGATCGCATTCTATCCGAAGGTGACACTATAGGAATAGGTAACTGCGAACTTGCGGTTGCCGAAACGCCCGGACATTCTCCCGGGGGGATATGCCTCATCGGTGAAGGGGTGGCTTTTGTGGGCGATGCAGTCTTTGCAGGGAGTATAGGTCGAACCGATCTGCCCGGCTCCGACTACACAACCCTGATATCGAGTATCGAAACGAAATTGCTGCCGCTGGAGGATGACACTGTTCTCTATCCCGGTCACGGACCATCCACAACCATCGGCCAGGAGAGAAGAACAAATCCCTTCTTCCTGCAGAATTTTGATTGATTGTTCAGCTGTAAGTGAGAGATACCGGGCAGGAATCCGTTAATAATCGGGCACGGTGAGGTAGAATATACCCCATGCACCGGGTCCGGCGTGAGCACCCACGGCCGGTCCGATTTCCAGTTCCAGCATCTCGACAGGACGGTAGCGCCACTCGAATTCCTCGCAGGCAATCTTTGACATCTCGGGGTTGTCGCTATGGGCTACAACCCCGATAACCGGCACTCCCTCTGGTATCTCATCATCGAATCTGCCCAGAATCTCGTCGAGTCCGTTCCTGGAACTCCTGACCTTGTCAACAGTCTCCAGCAGACCATCCCTGATTGTTATGAGTGGCATCAGCCCCAGGATCTGCCCGACCCAGCCGCGCAGTCTGCTGACCCGCCCGCCCTTGATGAGAAACTCGAGGGTCTCAAGTATGCAGTAGAGCTTCGAATGGCGACGCATCTCCTCCAGGCGGTGCACGAGTTCCTCCAGACCGATACCCTTCCGCGCGAGGCGGGAGAGCTGCAGCGCCATAGTCCCTATCGGAATCGTCACGGTCTCCGTATCGAAAACGGTTATTCGACCTTTATCGATCTCTTCGGAGGCATTGACCGCAGCCTGGAAAGTCCCGCTCAGCTTGCTGGAGATGTGTATTGAAAGAACTTTCTCATATGAGGAGAGTGCTCTCTCGTAGACATCTTCCAGATCACCCGGAGCCGGCTGACTGGTCGTAGGGTGCAGCGGATGGGTTCTCAGCATCTCATAGAACTGTCCGGTAGTCAGTTCCACTTTGTCCCTGTATACCTCGTCTCCGAAGGCTATCAGACATGGAACTACCGTAATTCCCGCCTCCGCAGCGATATCGAGGGTCAGATCACAGGTGGAATCTGCCACAATCGCTACACTCTGTTTCTCCGATCGCGGTCTGATCTGGATCTGTTTTGAGAAGAGAGCCTCTGCCTGCTTCTGCATGTCTTCCGCCCGGGCGTCGAGCAGTGTTCCGACGCTCTCGAGCAGGGCGAAGATTTCATCGGGTGAGTTGGAGTGGATGTGCACCTTGAGAAGATCAGAATCGCCACCCACGATCAGTGAATCGCCCAGCTTCTTCAGTCGCTTCTTCAATGCATCGGGCTCTGTGGCGGGATCTTCAACCAGCGCCTGAGTGCAGTATCGGTAGGTTATCTGATCAGGTGCACCGGCACTTCCCATCAACGCGGCAGGGTAAACTGCTGCAGGCTCCGTGCGTGCCGGATGCAGAACGCCGCGGTGTATGAATTCGTTTATCCCTTCGAGCATATGTACGAACCCCTGCGCACCGGCATCCACCACACCGTGTTTCTTCAGTAGAGCCATCTGCTCCTGAGTATGCGCCAGGGCCACTTTCGCCCTTTCGAGGGCGCCGTCAAGGATGTCTTCGATGTCCCGCGGCTCGCGGCTCAGATTCGTTATGGTATTCGACCACTCTCTCATGACCGTCAGGATAGTACCCTCTACCGGTTCCATGATGGCGTCGTACGCCCTCTGGAAAGCCTGCTGGCATGCTCTGGCCAGTTCTTCCCTGTGAAGACGGCGGATACCACGATCGAAGCTCTCGAGAAATCCGCGAGTGAACTGTGCCAGTATGAAGCCGGAATTGCCGCGGGCCCCCACAAGGACGGCACGTCCCAGTTCATTGCGGACATCGTCGAGCGATGGAGAGTCGAGGTGGGCTATGCCATCCACGGCATAGGCGAGGGTCATCGCCATATTTGTTCCGGCATCGCCGTCCGGAATGGGGAAGACATTGATCGAGTTCAGCGACTCGCGGTGCGCGTTGACCCGGTTTGCTGCGGCAATGAATGTTCTCTGAAGCCGCCTGCCGTCAAGATAGCGGATAGACATGAGGGCACAGTCTACTTCCGGTACTCGATCTGTCAAGGACGGGGCACTACTACCGGTGGATCGATTTAGAATACTTTTGTACGGCCAGAACGGCAGGAGTGAAGGAAGGATTCTCCTCCAGAGCATTCTTGTAATATTCAAGGGCTTTTGCAGGCGATCCGATCAATTCACTCGCTCTTCCCAGGTTGTAATAAGGATAGCAGTATGACTCGTACCGTTTAGCCTGCAGCGCCAGCATCAGCCACTGCAGTGCATCTTCAGGACGTCCCATCTCTATGAGATATGCTCCTATGTCGTTGTATGGATTGCCGAGGGAGGGATCGACCCGGATGGCCTTGTAACACTCCTTGATCGCATCTTCGAGACGGCCCTGGAAGGAGTATGCCCAACCGAGGAATGTGTAGGCTTCCGCTGTGGGAACCAGCTCGAGAGAGCGCTTGTACTGGTAAACCGCCTCCTGGAGCTTTCCCTGCCGCTGTAATACGTAACCGCGGTGGAACGCCCTTATCGCCTCTGTTCTGATCGAATCGCGTTTCATAGCATGTCCCTATGGAGCCTGGCGGAAATTAGCCCACTCCTCCGACGATTATGCTGCTGGCCCCGGGGCCCGGCTCCAGTTAATCTTCAGGGAAGAACTAACCCGATACAGGACTGCACTGACTTGTCAGCACAGAACGGCCCGCCAGACCCGAAGCCATACCCCCCGACAATCGGTCAGAGGATAGTGGCAGCTCTCGGCCGGATGATGATCCGTCTGCTGGGCAGCACACTCAGGTATGAAATGATCGGAGAGGAATACCTGCGGGAGGCGCGAGAAAACTCACCCGACGGCCATGTTGCACTGGCATTCTGGCACGGCAGGCAGTTTTCGCTCGTTTATGCATGGAAGGGCAGCAACATAGCCGTTCTGACCAGCCTCAGCCGGGACGGGACTCTGCAGAGCCTGGTACTTGGAGGTCTGGGATTTCACATCGTTCGGGGTTCCACATCGAGAGGTGCTGTCAGGGGGCTGGTTGGGATCATAAGAGCGGTGAAGGAAGGGCGTGACACAGGTTTTGCGGTGGATGGGCCCCGCGGTCCTCACAGGCTTGCACAGCATGGCATCCTCTATGCAGCCATGAAAACCGGCATACCGGTGGTACCGATGACAAGTGCCGCCCGGCGGGCACGCGTATTCGAAAAGGCCTGGGATAAGTACATTCTGCCTCTGCCGTTTACGAGGGTTGTGGTCGCTTACGATGAGGGATTCACGATACCCGACGACAGCGATGCAGATTACCTGGACAGAAGGGCGACCGAACTGGGTGAACTGCTGGATAATCTGACTGCTGAGGCAGAAGAGGCACTGCGAACCTGATTATTCTGATCTGAATACAATCAATGGTTCAGATCGATCGACAGGGATATCCACCACCGGAGTCCTCCCCATATATCAGCCTTCTCCCCGCGATACGGTTCAGGAACGGGCTCATCCTCCGGCTGCTTTCGTTCCTGTACCGCAAGGGGGAGCAACTGGGCAATCCCTCCCTGCAGGCTGATGTCGGCGGCGATCGAAGCCTCACCCTGCACACCCAGATCAAGAAGTTGAGCCGATCGCAGCCGAAGTTGATCAAGAAGGATATTGGTGCGTCCGAGCCCCAGGACCAGCGGCTCCCACGATTCGAACTCTCCAGCGGTCCACAGGTGGTGCATGTCCACGCCCAGATAGATCCTGTAAAGATCTGAACGTTTGAGCCACCTTCTTCCTCCTGTGCTGATGACATTCACACTCAGGTCTGCCACAGCTCTGCGCCTCAGTCCGAGAAGGTCCATGATTGCAGGGGTGAATGGCCAGAATTCCAGGTCCCCTTCACCCCTCATTAATGTGCTCGTATACCCAGACCAGAGCTGGAAGGGATTGCCAGATAGATTCAGGTTCCACGCTGTTCGAAACCAAAAGCGGGAGTCGTTAAGGAGAAAGCGGGCGTACCTCAATCCCTGCGAAAAAAGCTCTGAACGGTGTTCTCCCCTTCCAAAACCACCGGAGAGAAAAAGCTTTCCGGCAGGTGACTCTGCTCTGAGATCGAGAAGCCACAGGTCGGGGCTCGGCTTCAACCTGTGCATCGGTTCCTCCTCTCCTCTTCCACTTCCCCATCTCCGCTGCAATCTGAAGCCAAGAGGCCAGCTCATGACGCTGCCGGTCCATTCGATGCCGTACATATACTTTGAGGAGGGAGCGATCACCTCTGCACGATCCGATCCATATTCAATTTCAACCTGGTCACCGGCAACTCTTCTCGAACCCCAGATCGAAAGGCTCATCTCATTTTGCAGGTTCATCTTTACCGCAGCGGCCGCTTCATCGTCACCACGAAAGTGACCCTTCTGCCCCAATGAGATGAGGTATTCCCACTTCTTGTTTCTGCCTCTTATTCCCAGCCATGAATGATTTTCACTGATATTTCGATTCAGTTGACCCTTTTCTCTTCTGAATCCAATGTTGGTGGAACTGCCTGACTCTGTGCCTCCCACCAGCAGGAACAGCTTTTCACCGGCCAGAGGAGTAGAGGCATGGATCACTGAGTAGCCGGCGGTCTGGTCGTCATCGGGGTTACCGGCTCTGCGGGCGCGATACGTAAGAGCGTTCCACTGCTCAAATCGCACTCCGGAAAAATCGGAATTCATCCATCCGGCGGGATCCACTACCGGTGACGCTCCCATCAGGCCCATCGTGTTCGAACCGGGATTTCCCCATCCAGCCACAGGAACGACAGCGTCCCTGCTTCCGCTGCTGATCATCGATTCGGGCGCAATCAGACTGCTCAGTTCAGGCCATATCATGGTTGCCTGCGCCGAAGCAGGATGAGAGGAACTGGAAACGAGAATTCCTGAAATCAGCAGCTGGAGAAGGAATGTAAACGGCCGGAAGGACGTTAACCCTCCCGGCCGTGCGGTCTCCAGAACAATCACCGGAATCTCCTGCTTGATCAGCACCCTTCAGGCAATTAATTAATGCCTCCCATGAAAATCGGGAAGGGACCAGGAGATGGGAACATCGTGATCCCGAAGAAAGCCTTGAATGCCGCGTCGGTAGTCAGGCCGGGATAAATCCCGTTAAGAGTGGGGTTCGGGAAGACGAACTGGCTGTAATCCTCCGGCCAGCCATCCCACAGGAACATCATATACATGCTGTTCCACTGGTATGGGGGCAGCACCTGTTTCGGGTCGGAGATAGGATTGCTGAAATAGGCCGACAGGTCCACGGTCAGGCTCTCGGTGGTGCCGTCCCCATCGAAATCCTCTTCGACCAGGTAGGGGCCGTTCAGAGTCGCGCTCAGCTGATTCAGCCCCAGAGCGATATCCAGAAGATCCTGCACAGAGGGACCGGAATCTCCGGTAGGATCTATCTTGATCAGATCGTCGGTCTGATCGTCGGTCTCTGCCTGCAGGGCGGCCGAGAACTGGCCGAGCTTGGTAATCGCCGTAAGAAGTGATGTACGCGTCAATCCCAGATGGGTCGCCCCATTGGTGCGCAGTTTCAGGAAGGTGCCATCCTGCTGATTGAGAGCCGCTTTTACTGCCGTCGTGTCACTGAAATCTGGGGCGTTCAGATTGTAGGAGACGAAGAAGTGGAGCTGCGATTTAAGCACGTTGATCATAGCATCCAGCATCAGGATATCTGCTATATCGAGTTCCAGTCGCCCCTCCTGCATCCCGGTTAATTCGGGTGTCAGGACCAGCTGCCAGTCGGGATATGCCTCGATAGATTCCAGCAGGAGTATCACAACATCCAGAACCGGAATTATCACGTTCTCCATAATATCCTGAAGAGGTCCCAGATCGGGCGGTTGATCCTGGATGACACGGGCCATCTGCGAATTCATCCACCTGAGCCAGCTTCCAGGAGTCAGAACCTGTGATCCTGTCTGTGATATGCCGCCTCCCACAACTTTACGGAAACCGACCGGATCGCTTCCGGCAACCCTGGCAAAGGAACCAGGTCCCAAGATACCGCCAACCGCGGCCAGCACCTGCTGGTTCTGACTCAGCAGACCAACATCACACATCACCAGGCCCGCATTGGCGTCCATATTCTCCGGATCGAGCAGCTTAGCTGCCTCAAATTTGGCTTTCGGAGTTGCGAAATCGGGGACGTCGCTGTTGAAGGCAACGGCCAGTAACTGGAATCCCTCATCGATGAGCAGCTGTGCCGCCTTCTGATCGGCATCACCTTCGGGTGATGTAGATTCCTCGCAACCCGACAATGCCATCAGGGACACCGTTGACGCCAGAAACGCGAACCGCGCATACCTCTTCAGTAGTGCCTTATAACCACCGGTTGAATTCAGAAACATGGCAGGAAAGACCTCCTCCCGGGATTTTACAGATTGTGGTATTTTTTCAATGCCACTTCTGGACTATAAACCGGGCAGTACATTTACAGCCAACGTATATCAAGTTAATCGCCGGGGTGTTCGAAAGCTACTCCCTGCTTCATTTCTTCGAATCGGGCGAGCAGGAAGAGAACGTCGGAAAGTCGGTTCAGATATGGCACTATGAACGGGTTCTCCGGTGCCTCACTCCCTTTTTCAATCAGCGAAATAACCGTTCTTTCAACCCTGCGGACTATCGAACGTCCCAGATCTATCGCTGCACTGGCCGCAGTGGCACCTGGTACAATGAACCGGGGAGAGAGTTCCACCAGATCCTCCAGTTCGAGTCCAAGTGCTTCCAGAGCGCTCAGCTGCTGCTCACCGATCCGGTTCTCAAGTATCTGATCGGCCGATGTTTTTGTAGCCAGTTCCGCGCCGATCAGAAAGCAGGTTTCCTGTATCTGCAGAAGTTCATTCCGGATTCTCTCGTCGGTGGAGAGTGCCCTGCCCAGGCCTATCGCCGACACCGCTTCATCCAGCGCGCCATACGCTTCGGTACGCGGATCGTTCTTGGAGATCTCTTCACCCGAGAACAGGCGGGTACGGCCCCCATCACCCCGTTTTGTAGAGATGCTCATGGCAATGCCTAATCAGGCACCCATCCTTCGCTGATACTGCGGTGGTAGTAGAAATCAAACCGGTCGAGAAGGTGTTTTCCCTCTTCTGAGATTCCTTCCTCACCTTCGTTGGCCTCCATTATCCCCTGCAACTCACCCAGAGAATACTTTTCAAATAACTTGAGATCTTCTTTCTCAACAGGCTCTACGTTGTCCTGCTCCATGATGATTATAATCTGGTCAATTGTCAGGTTCTTGAAAGCTTCCAGAAACTCCGTCTGTATATGCCCCTGGCTCTCCTCATCCAGAACCCTCATAACCCGGATGAATTCCATCCTGTCCCTGTAATGTCGGCGGCTGGTTATCGCATCGAAGATGTCTCCGATCGCCAGTACCCGTCCCTCTTCAGGTATATCATCACCTGTCAGGCCGAGCGGGTATCCCTTCCCGTCGATCCTCTCATGATGGCTTCCGGCCATCATGGGGATCTCCTTCTTCTCTCTGTCGAAATGAATCTTCTCGAGGATATTCAGAGTATGCCGGGCGTGGGACTGGATGACCTTGTACTCCTCGTCGTCCAGCTTTCCATCCTTGAAGAGAATGATCTCCGGAACCCCGATCTTGCCGATATCGTGCATGAGGGCAGCTGCATTGAGGATCTCCAGCTGTTTCTCCGAGTAGTCGAGTTTCTCGGCGATGATTACAGAATAGTCGGTCACCCTCTTGCTGTGACCCGCAGTAATGGGATCTCTCGCATCCATGGCAGTTGCCAGGGTTTCCACAAAGGATATAAAGCTCTTCTTCTGTTCCTCGTAAAGCTGGGAGTTCTCAACCGCGATTGCAGCCTGACCGGCCAGTGATTTCAGGATCTCTTCATCCTCGTGGGTGAAGGCTTCATCCCCCCGCTTGTTCAGCACCTGCATCACGCCTATGCGATCGCCAGTTTGGTTGTTCATGGGGACCGCAAGTACCGAGCTTGTCCGGTACCCGGTGCGCTTATCGAATTCCTGGTTGAATCTCTCGTCTTCGTACGCATCAGGGATATTAAGTATTGTACCTGTTTTTGCCACGGCGCCGGCCAGGCCCATGTGCATGGGGAATCTGATCTCCATGAATCGCACGCCCTGAGCCACCTTCGACCAGAGTTCTTCAGTGTCCCAATCGATCAGGAAGAGGCTCGAACGGTCCGCATTCATGATCTCGGTGGTTTTGGCGACGATAAGGTTGAGCAGACGGTCCAGATCAAGAGTACCTGCCAGCGCACGCGATACGTCGTTCATGGCACGCAGGCGGGAGAGTTCGAAAAGTGCCTCCTCGAGCGTTATCTCCTCTGCAGAACCAGAAGTGATACCTGAGTCGGGATTTTCTTTTTTCTCCGGATTGGGCATTGAAATCTCCGTGAGATGTAGATCTGCTCTTCCCTGATATGCTAGACTTACTTTCAAGCAGGCTCAACCCAATTGTCAGGAGGCATCATCGCATCGGCCGCCTCCCGCTCGGCCGTGCGTAGCAATTGGACCGTAAGCCCTGAACGGATAAACAGTATTCCGCCGATGAGGATCGAAGGCAATGCCTGTCCGATCCAGATCAATATTGAAAAAGCAGCAGCGTTGTGATAGGCAATACTACCCGCTTCCATCGAACCGGCGCCAATCAGTGAAAAACCCAGCATGATCGCGGCCTGATAGGGACCTGCACTCCCGGGGCCGGCCGGGATCAACGTGCTGGCATTCATCAGAACTACGAGCAGAAGGGTTGAAGCCACAGGTCCGGCCCTGCCGAACTCACGAAGCCAATCGATCAAACCCTGGCTCGTCAAGAATATGTAGCAGGAATATCCTATAAATACCCATGCCACTAAGCTGTAGAGGAGGAAGCGGCCCATGTGAGCCGGCCGTGAAGCCGGTTTCATCCCTTCCACAAAGAAATGAAGGAAGCGCCGACTCCTTCTCCATGGCTTCTCCACACCGGAACCTTCCTCCAGCGGGAAGAACCTCCGCAGGACGATGGCGACTATCATTATTGAAATCAGAACAACAGCTACAACAGCACCGATCCCCACGATGATCCTCAATGTGGGACCGGCCAGCCCCGTGAATCCCAGCAGGTAGAGGATTACTGCTACCAGCGTGAGCAGGTCTGAGATCTTCTCCATCAGAACACTTGCAGTGGTGGCAGCCTTGCTGATACCCGTTCGCTCGCCCAGGGCAACGATCCTGATAAGTTCGCCGGCACGAGCAGGTAGTGCGAAATTGCCGAAATAGGAAACAAATGTCGCATACACCGCATCGGTGCGACGGATCTTCCCCTCCCCTTCGAGCAGAAAGAACCACCTGTACCCCCTGAACCAGATTCCAATTGTAAAGGCAATCATTCCGGCGAGTGTCAGGAAAGGATCGAGGTTCTTCAGGGCCTGCCACAATTCAGGCAGTTTCACATGACGGAGAGCAAGATCGAGAAAGGCCAGAGTTACGGCAGCCTGCATGAACTCGGCGAGCAGTTTGACCGCCCTCCCCTTTGCCGATATCACTGCAGCGGTGAAGAAAATGCCGCCGGCGATCAGCAGAGTATGAATGGACAGCAGGTTATTCCACCGCCAGATACCGTATGCCAGAGGCAGTAGTCCTGCAGAGAGATGGAGTAATCTCCTCCACATTGCTGGTATCTTCTTCACGGTCTGTTCATATCTCTATTCAAACTAAAGAGTTTAGCACCCGCATATATTAGTCGGTACTAATGACCAAATAAGTTAGTTGAGAGAAAATCGTCCGTCCATCGTACATTCTACCATCCCTGCTCTACATACGGGTAAAGGGATGGAAACAAGGGAGATGGAGTTCAAGTCGATAAAAATAAAAATCTCTTTAACTGCTTGCTGTGTAATCAGTTGGAGAGGAATAGAAAAAGTTTATCAGGACAGTGGTAATATCACCTCAATACCGAGAAAAAGCCACTATTTACCAGTAGCCATTTCTATTTAAGATAAGCAGACCTGAAAATACTTGACATTACTTGAAACATCGCGTTAGTTCGGGCCAACTGCAGCAGGATAACTATTAAACAAACAATCCCGGCTGTGGAGAGTCCACCCAACTGACGGGGAAAGGGACGTTTACAATGGTTCAATCCGATACCTCGTCTGCTTCCGTAGATCATATAGTAGATCATATAATCGACAGGTACGGGAACGAAAAAGGCGCTTTAATGCCGGTTTTGCAGGACATCAATGCCGAGTTCAATTACCTTCCCGAGACAGCATTGAGAGACGTAGCCGAGAAATTGGGTCTGCCTCTCAGCCAGGTGCTGCATGTTTCCACTTTCTACAATGTTTTCAGTTTGAAGCCGCGTGGTCAGTATATCATCCGTACGTGCTCAGGGACCAGTTGCCACGTGCGGGGAGGGAGCCGGATTCTGGACAGCCTCATGAAACAGCTTGGCATCCGTCCTGGGGAAACGACACCCGATATGAAGTTTACCTTGGAAACTGTTCGATGCGTGGGTTGCTGCGCCCTCTCACCATGCATTGTCATCGATACAACAACCCATGCCAAGTTACGCCCAGATGCAGTTGCCGCACTCCTGAGGACATATGAGTAATAAGCAGATAAGAACACTGGACGCACTGTCCGGCATAAAGGAAAGAGGCAGAGAGTCTCTTTTCCCCGCAAAGCCCCGAATTGCAGTTGGAACTGCTACCTGTGGGCTCGCTTCCGGAGCAGGCGATGTACTGGTTGCTATCCAGGAGAAAGTAAAGGCCGAAAATCTCGATGTCATAGTGACAGAGACAGGCTGCGTCGGTTACTGCGAGAAGGAACCGCTTGTTGACATACTCATGCCTGGAAAACCGCGGATCACATACCATCAGGTCACACCAGAAACGGCTGAGGAGCTGGTCGCGACTCTGTCAAACGGCGACTTCAGAGCAGACCTGGCTCTGTACAGGACGGATGAGGAAGAGTTCCTTGTTGAGAACGAGACAGTCAAATACCCTCTGGAGGACGGCGGAGAGGCGATAGAGGCAATTCCTCTTTTCCGCGACCTGCCATTTTACAGAAGGCAGCAGAAGATCGCCATGAGGAACTGTGGGATAATCAATCCCCACAGCATAGATGAGTATATCGCGCGGGGCGGCTACCTGGCTCTCTACAACACCCTGCAATCGCTATCATCTGAAGAGATAATCGACGAAGTGAAAAAATCGGGTCTCAGCGGGCGTGGAGGAGGAGGGTTCCTTACTGGCAAGAAGTGGGAATCGTGCAGAAATGCTCACGGTGAACCAAAGTATGTGATATGTAACGCCGACGAGGGCGATCCAGGCGCATATATGGATAGAAGTATCCTTGAAGGTGACCCTCACTCTGTCTTGGAAGGAATGATTATAGGTGCTTATGCCATCGGATCGCACGATGGATACATCTACGTGCGGGCCGAATATCCGCTGGCGGTCGAAAGGCTGAGAAATGCTCTCAGCCAAGCCATGGAGTATGGTTTTATCGGTGAGAATATTTTCGGCTCGGGATTCGACTTCACTGTCACGATCAATCGAGGCGGGGGGGCATTCGTCTGTGGTGAATCCACGGCGCTCATGGCCTCACTGGAAGGACGCGTTGGCGAGCCCAGGGCGAAGTATATCCACACTGTGGAAGCCGGTTTGTGGAACAAACCGAGCAACCTGAACAACGTCGAGACGTGGGCGAACATCCCGGTGATCATGGCCCGAGGTGCCGACTGGTACTCACAAATCGGGAACGAGAACAGCAAGGGGACAAAAGTCTTCTCCCTGGTGGGCACGATCAATAACACCGGACTGGTTGAAGTACCCATGGGGGTCACACTGCGCGACATCATCTTTGACATCGGCGGAGGTATTCCCGGAAACAGGAAGTTCAAGGCAGTGCAGACAGGAGGTCCCTCCGGGGGCTGCATTCCCGAAAACCTCATCGACACGCAGGTAGATTTCGATCGTCTGTGGGATCTGGGATCGATGATGGGCTCGGGCGGAATGATCGTCATGGACGAGACCACCTGTATGGTGGATGTGGCCAAGTACTTCCTCGAGTTCCTCAGGGATGAGTCGTGCGGCAAATGCGTACCCTGTCGGATCGGTGTCGACAGGATGTATCAGATCCTTGTCGATATCACAGAAGGGAGGGGTAAGGAAGGGGACATCGAACTGTTGGAGGAACTGTCCGAGACACTCATCGACACCTCCCTGTGTGCCCTTGGCAGTTCGGCACCATTCCCGGTGCAGAGCACGATCCGCTACTTCCGGGAGGAATACGAACAACATATCAAGTACAAGAGATGTCCAGGTGCTGTCTGCAGGCAGATAATCTCTTCAGCCTGTCAGCACACGTGCCCGCTGGAGGATAACGTCCCTTCGTACCTGACGTTGATCGCAAAGGGGGAGTTTGCCGAGGCGGCGGCACTCATCAGGGAGACGAACCCGCTGCCGAGCGTTTGCGGCCGCGCCTGTCACCACCCCTGCGAGACGAAGTGTGCCGCCGGCCAGTTCGGCGACCCGGTTGCCATCAACGACCTGAAGCGGTTCGTCCTCGACTGGGAGAGGAACAACAATGGAGTCGGGCCGATAACTTCTGATGAGGAGAAGCCCGACTACGAGAAGGTCGCGATTGTCGGCTCCGGACCGGCAGGCCTGACCGCAGCCCACGACCTCGCCAGGATGGGATACAAGCCGACGATCTTCGAGGCTCTCCCCGTTCCCGGCGGGATGCTGGCAGTCGGCATACCATCCTATCGCCTGCCGCGCGACATCCTCGACTACGACATTCAGAAGATTCTTGATGAAGGAGTAGAGCTGAGGTCCAACACACGAATTGGAGAGGATATAAATCTTCACGACCTGAAGAATGAAGGCTACAAAGCTACACTCATCGCCGTGGGGCTGCACGAGAGCAGACCGCTGCCAATCGAAGGTGTAGACCTGGATGGCGTCTTGCAGGGCGTGACTTTTCTGAGGGACATTGCACTGGGCAATGCGCCCAGAGTAGGCAAGAAAGTGATAATCATAGGCGGTGGTAACGTAGCTATCGACTGTGTCCGTTCCGCACTGCGTCTGGGTGCAGAGGAAGTGCACATGGCCTTCCTGGAACTCCGTGACGAAATGCTCGCCCATCCGTGGGACATAAAAGAGGCTTTGGAAGAGGGTATAATCTTTTACCCGGCAAAGGGCCCTGTGAGAATTCTTGAAGAGAAGGGAGCCGTAGCCGGACTGGAAATTATAAACTGTCTGTCCATATTTGACAAAGAGGGCGATTTCAATCCGACTTTCGAGCCGGAAACTGAATCGGTAATTCACGGCGACACGGTAATCATCTCGATCGGCCAGACAAGCGACCTTTCATTCTTAAGCGATGAGGCAGATGGACCACAGCAGGGTCCTGCAGGAACGATCGTGGCTGATCCCCTCAGCCACATAACCGATGCACCAGATATATTTGTTGCCGGAGACGTTTTTAGTGGTGCCGGTACGATCTCCGGTGCGATGGCTTCCGGCAGGACTGCGGCGGAATACATCCACAGGTACCTGAGGGGGATCACATTCGAGAAGGAGTTCACTGTGACACGACCGCTGAGGCAGGTCGAGCCACTTGAGTTGTCGGATGATGAGATCGAGCAGATCTCCGAGGCCGGCCACCGCCATCCTCCCGAAATGCCAGTCGAAGAAAGAACTCGCAGTTTCGAGGAAGTCAGGGGCAGTTTTGACGAAGCGACGGCTATCGAACAGGCAAAGCGATGCCTCAGGTGCGATCTGGAAGCCATCGCAGACAACACGGACGAGGAAGTAGTCGAGTCTGAAGGCGAGGCGATCCGTGGTTAACAGGAAGACCAAACTCAAGATCAACGGCTTTGAAATCGAAGTCGATAAAGGCACCACCATTCTGGAAGCCGCCCAGTTCCTCGGCATTGATATACCTACATTGTGCCACGATGACGGGCTGAAACCTTATGGCGTTTGCCGGCTATGCATCGTTGAGGCCAGCAAGGGCAGCAGAACGAAAATGGTGGCCTCGTGCGTGTGCGCGGCCGAGGCGTTCGAGGACTTCGATATAAGAACCCACTCGGAAAGGGTAATGAAGGCCCGCCGCGTGCTTATCGAGCTGATGATTTCGGAGTGCCCTACATCAAAAGTATTGCAGGACCTCGCTTCGAAGTACGGAGTGCGAGAGATTAGAGTAAGACAGGAGAACAAGGATTGCATCCTGTGCGGCCTCTGTGTCCGGATATGCGCCGAACAGATGGCCTCCGGGGCAATAGGGTATGTGAACCGAGGCTACGAACGCAGGATCACGACCCCCTTCGACATGAAGTCGGAGGTCTGCCGCACATGCGGCGCCTGCATATATATCTGCCCTATATGCCAGATGCGGTGTCCGGGGCCTGGACAGATCGAGGGGGAGCTCTGCGGCTCATGTGCGAGCCTGGATCCCTCCTGTGCAATAGAATACTCAGATTACATGTGCTACATGGGTGAGACCGGCTCTTGCGGAACTTGTATCAGGCCAAAAGACCCCACCCAAAGGAGGGTTGAACAATGAGTTTTGGCAAGGTCAACGCGACTGCTGCCACGCTGACAAAGAACAGGACTGAAGACTCGATAGTACCTACCTCAGGTATGTGTGCAACATGCGTGGACGGTTGCGTCGGTATGTGCGAGATCGGCAAGTCCGCCTACCGTGGACACGAGGCAATCTATCCGCAGCCGTTCGGTATCATCACCGCAGCAGGTCAAAAAGCGTATCCGGTTGATTACACCGACTTCAGTATCATGGGTACATGCGTCGGCGCCCATGGCATTGTCGAGGACAGCGACCAGGCCGTTTTCCCGAACGTCGACCTGGAGGTGAGTATCGGCCACGATGATGGAATAAAATTCCGCCTGCCGTTCATGATCCCTGGCATCGGTTCAACCGATGTAGCAAAGCACAACTGGGAGGGGCTGGCAATCGGTACGGCTCTTGCAGGTACGGGACTGACCATCGGCGAGAATGTTGTCGGTATGGATCCTGAGTCCAAGGTTGTGGACGGACGGGTTGTTGACACGGTGGATCTGAAGAGACGGATCTCTCTGTTTATGGATCACCAGCGTAATGGTTACGGGTGCATCATCGTTCAGGCCAATGTCGAAGACACCCGGTTGATGGTACAAGAGTACGCCATCGAGAAACTGGGAGTTGAGGTCGTTGAGCTCAAATGGGGACAGGGCGCCAAGGACATCGGTGGTGAAGTGAAGGTCAAAAACCTCGAAAAGGCTCAGCTACTGTACGAGCGCGGCTACGTTGTCCTTCCGAACCCGACGGATCCAACGGTCATCGAGGCGTTCGAGAAGGGGGCGTTCATAGAATTCGAGCGGCACTCCCGCGTAGGAATGGTCACTGAAGAGTCCTTCGCCACAAGGGTCGAGGAACTCCGCAAGGCCGGCGCAAAATACATATTCCTGAAAACCGGTGCCTACCGTCCCGTCGATCTGGCCCGCGCAGTGAAATGGAGCTCAAAGTACAAGATCGACCTGCTCACTGTTGACGGTGCCGGAGGCGGCACAGGCATGAGCCCGTGGCGCATGATGAACGAGTGGGGCGTACCTCCGGTCGAACTTCACTCTCTGATGTACGAGTATACCAAGCAGCTGGCCGACAAGGGCGAGTACGTTGCCCCTCTGGTACCCGCCGGTGGATTCATACTGGAGGATCAAATCTTCAAGGGACTCGCTCTGAATGCTCCGTTTGCCAAGATGATCGGAATGGCCCGCGGTCCGATTGCGGCGGCGATGGTAGGCAAGACGATCGGACGGGCAATAGAGAACGACAATCTCCCAGTCTACGTAGCGCGCTTCGGTAAAACCGTGGACGAGATCTTCGTCACCGCAAGCGATCTTCGCCATGAGCTTGGTGATGAAGAGTTCAAGAAAGTCCCACCCGGGGCACTGGGTCTATATACCTACTACGAGCGATTGGCCCAGGGACTCCGCCAGTTAATGGCCGGCAACCGCAAATTTGCCTTAGAGTACATCTCACGCAGTGATATGAGTAGTATCACTCACGAGGCGGCGGAGATCAGCGGCATCGAGTACATAATGAACCTCGATAAGGAAGAGGCGCAGGAAATCCTGACTGCAGATTAGTATCTAGGAGCCTGTCGGAGCGATCCGGCAGGCTTTTTTTATCCAGCGTTCCTATAAATCCGGGAAGAGATCAGTCAGGTAGCAGACCAGTCAGAAGTTCCGGGTAGTCCGTAACAAATCCATCTATTTCTAATGCTATTAACCGGTTGTATTCAAAGGCTGGATCCTCTAAATCGTCATCGGTGAACCAGGCAATCATCCTGTGCTTGGGTCTTCTATCCAGGTAGTCCTTGTCTGCCCAATCACAGAAAGGAACAACCGTATCAGTTCTGCTCCAGTTGATGAACAGTGGCGAACGAACATACCAATAGACATCAGGCCCGGTAATCAGGCCTGTGAGGATGTCTGGATGATTTATTTCTACTCTCCTGATTGTGAAAGGATTAAAGGAGGTAAGGATAGTTCTATCTTCGAGCCTGCGATCGCGAACTAACCTGACAACTGCGTCTTCCAGACCATCTGAACCGATAGACTCCCCTTTTAGTTCGATATTGATCAAAACATCTGGCGGAAGAGTGTCGAGAACAGTAGCGAGCGTGGGAATGACAGCCAGGGCCAGAAAGTCTGATCTGTAATCGAAGGTCAGCGATTGCAGTTGCGTGAGAGTCAGGTCCTCGATCCTGCCGGTGCCATCGGTCAGATCCTCAACTTCATAGTCGTGGAAAACGATTATTTCGCCCGATTTGCATAACTGCACATCCATCTCCAGACCCATTGCCCCCTGCGACAATCCGTAGAAAAAGGCGGGAACAGTATTTTCCGGGTATGGTCCTAAACCTCCCTTGTGCGCGATCACAACAGGCGCCCTATCCCAGAAGGGATGGTCCTGTTGCGGTTCAAAGGTTGAGCCGCACGAAACCAGGAAAAAGAAAGAGAGAATGGGAAGAAGTCGCACAGAACCTTGTTTCTTTAACGACATCTTCCCGGATGCAAGCAACAGTATAAACCTGTCATATCGATTTCGGCCTGGTTAAAAGTGAACGTGTTCAGCGTGAGATTAATCTGAATCAGGATTATTCTTTGGCCAGTAATCTTTCTATATCTACACGCCATTCAGGTTTGCGTTTTTTCAAGAAGGCCGAGATCCCCTCCAGACATTCAGGATTCAACCGTCCTTCGGCATTCACCTTTGCCGTATATTCGAAGGCTTCCTCCAGTGATAATTCGGGAACTGTGGAAATAACCTCTTTCGACAACCTGATACTTATACTGCTGTTTAGTGCGATTTCGGCTGCAACTTCCCTCGCACGGTCGAGGTGCTGCCCCTCCCCGACCACCTCGTTTATCAGACCTATCCTGAGAGCTTCTTCTGCAGGCACTGAACGTGCCGTCAGGAGCAGCTCCCTGGCATACTTCTCTCCCACGCTGCGCAGCAGGAAGATCGTAACAATGGCTGCCACAAAGCCGATCGAGGCCTCGCTGTAGCGGAATTTTGCAGTCTCGTCGGCAATCACCAGATCACATCCGGTTGCTATCCCGCACCCACCCGCCACGCAGTGGCCGTGAACCGCCGCAATCGTAGCCTTCGGGTAGGTATATATGCTTCTGAAGAGACCGACCAGTTCACGACTCGCCGCCATATTCTCTTCCATCGTGGCATTCTGGATGCGCTTCAACTCACCAAGATCGGCACCTGCACAGAACGATTTCCCCTCTCCCCTGATTATCACAACCTTCAGGTTGTCCTCCGATTTGATCTGTTCGAAGGCCTCGTGAATCTCTGCGATCATCCGTGAGGAGATGGCATTGTGCACATCCGGCAGGTTGAAGATCAACTCCGCCCATGGAGGGTTTCGATCGAGGCGGATACTTTCCCATGAACCTGACATATTGCCGAGTATAGCCCTCTCTGATCAGCGCCGGAAGCACCAACCCATACGATTCATCGATGCCGTTCGATCCTGCTTACCGTCGATATATCACTTCGGCTCTCACAACCCTGTCGCCCCGGTAAGTACGGTCCACGATATCCATTCCCTCGATCACATACCCGAAAGCGGTATATCTGCCATCCAGGTGCGGCTGCATGCTGTGGGTGATGAAGTACTGTGATCCTTCTGTGTCCTTGCCGGCACTGGCCATCCCAATCACTCCAGCAATGTATGGGACCCTCGTGAATTCGCTGCGGATAGCGAATCCCGGCCCGCCAAACCCGTCTCCCCTTTCGAAGTCACCTCCCTGGATCACGAAATTCGGCACTACACGGTGGAAAGCAACACCGTCATAGAGCCCCTGGGTGGCGAACTGCGTAACAGTCTGAACGGTCAGGGGAGCTTCTTCCGTTATGAGGCGGACCAGTATGGTGCCCTTATCGGTCTCCAGACGCAGAAGGGGGTGCGGTCCGAGGGAGGATAGATAATCCCAGTCGATCTCCCTTTCGGGGCGATTCAATATATCTCTCTCCTCAACTTCTTCACCCGTAATTATCTGCAGCGCGCCTGCGGCCGCCCTGCTGATCACCAGGTTGGAACTTCCAGCTTCTTTCCTGAGCAGGGGTACGGCACGTTCAGCACCGGTTCGACCGAGTGACCGGAGTATTTCAACCATCGGTTCGATATCCTCCGGTATCTGCATCCACTGATATACATCTATCATCAGATCCACCGAACCGAGCAGTCTGAAGAGTGAGTCGGCCAGAACCGGAGCTGCAGCATACGATGCACCCAGATCTCCACTCTGCAGTGCCGCTGCAAACAGTTCGTAATACGCTCTGACATCCAGTTCGGGGGCTGCAGTCCTGCCACGCCTGCTCCCTCTTCGTGCGGTGCGCCAGCGGTTTGCCAGCGCCTCCACCGCCGATGAGACTACCATCCGATTGTCGGATTGAGCCGCATCAGCCAGCACTTCGAACGCTTCCGCTCCCGGGAGCCGACCGAGTGCGGCGAATCCCATGGACCTTGCTGCACTCCGATCTGATGGTTGAGATTCGATCCACGACATCAGGAATTGCCGGTCACCCCGAGCAGCAAAGAGGGGCAGCAGCTCGCCCGAAACCTCCCACCGGCCCCGATGGCCGGCAATCCAGTCACGGATCCTGTCGATATCCTCGTCCTGCAGTACTTCCGAGCCCGCCAGAGCCTGTGCAGAGGCAACTGCTACATGACCGGAAGGATCATCGAGTCGACCCAGAAGTGCTTCCAGTGTGTTCGATCCCTCCAACCTGCCGCCGAGTGTCCGTGCAGCGTTTGTACGAATTCTCCAGTCTGGAGAATTGTTCAGCCAGTAAATGAACCGGTCGGTGTCGGTCCGTTCATCCAGCCTGGCAAGACCCTGCAGGAGATACATCGCGGCCGGATCATCGGGTGAGAAACCGTCGAGGGCATCCCTCACCTCGGCGGCAACTGCAGACCACGGCCCGGTCTGGTTAATCCGCCCGAAATAGTAGGCGGCTTTCTGTCTCAAGGATGGATCTGTGGATTTCAGGAAACCGGCAAGCATCTCTACCGCTTCAGGATCGTGGATCCGCCTGATCCCGTAACGCCCGATTGCAAGCGCCAGATCGGGCAGCAATACAGAGGGATAATCGATTGATAGAAGTTCTTTTAACGAGAGGGGACCGCCGGTTTTGCCAAGTGCTTCGAGACATCTGCTTCTTACTATGGCATCACTTTCCGTCAGAACCAGATCGAGCAGCGGAGTTGCCGCCAGGGAGTCTGCGGCCTGCCCGATGGCAAATGCGGCGTCAGCCCTGACCCGGGAATCATCATCACCCAGCAGTTCGACAAGTGCCGGTACGGCATCCCTGTACTGCACAGATCCCAGTGCAAATGCGGCACGGGCCCTTATCAGCGGATCCTCATCATTCAGATAGCCGGTTAGGGCCCGGCCATCTCTATCAACCTGCAGGTCAACTATCTTCTGCAATGCCGGACTTTCGAGCAGCCGATCAGAGGGCCGGTCTCCGGGAGCCGGCGATTTCACACACCCGTTTACGACCACAACTGTGATCAGCAGGAATAATGTCCTTAGCATTGTCGATACCTCGTCGGTTACCTGGGGATTACTTCCCGCTTTCTCAGATCGAATTTTTCACCCGGCGAAAGCAGATAGTAGAATTCTTTACCCTCACCTTGCCTTCTGAAACTGTCATTTATGGCAACTTTCCCAGCCCCGATCACCTCGAACATGTCCCTCTGTACTACAACTGCAGTACTTTCATAGAGGCCGATCCCCAGCAGTTCGGGATACTTTTCCAGCACCTCCTTCAGGTCATTTTCACGCTGACGTGTATTTATGTGCTGGTCGACCGCCGAATTCCTGAGGAAGCTGAATCCTGTCTCGTGACCCTCTGCCATCATCATCCGGTTACCTTCAGGAGCCCCCCGCACCATGTATGATGCCTGTATCGACGCACCGGCCGAACTCCCTCCAATCACCCCACCACGGGCCAGTACGTTATGGAATTCTTTATAGGTGCGTGTTCCCAGGTAGGCATCGGTCAATCTCCACTGCCTGCCACCCGGGAACCACACTCCTCGTGCACGCAGCAGCGGTTCCACGAATTCCTCGCTGTCTGCTTCCCCGGGATCGTATGTGTGCAGAATCGTGAGGTCGGTGGCGCCCGCCCTTTCGAACATACCCTTGCTTCTGTCTTCTTGATCGTACGTGTCGTGTCCGCCGGCAGTGGGGACGATGACGATCGGGGCATCCGGCCCGCCGGCCAGCTCTATGAACTTCTCTATTATTTCATCGCCAATCCTGCCCCCACCCACTATCACCAGTGATCCATTCTCTGGACCGAAAAGAACACCATGCTCCAATGGAGATGTCTTTCCGATCAACAGTAGAGTAAGAGCGGCCCAGGCAATTGCTGTGAATGCTTTCAGACGCATGGCTATCGTGATTACTCCCTGAACGCATGGATGAGATCTGACACCGAAAGAGTATAACATCCTGAATCATAAATCTGTCGGAATTCGGATACCGCTGCATCAGGACCGGCGGCGTGATGTCTATCGTGATAACGAGCAGTGCAGCCGGTCGGTATGCATCGGCGCATGAATTCCAGCGTAATTACGGGATGGTGCACAAAGATGCCCTTGAAATGTACCTGCAATTGATTATAGAAATGTTCCGGGACTCAACCTGAAAGGGGCTCTATGAAGTGGAAGATCAGACTGGGTGGAGGCCAATTCCTCTCCCGCTCGCTTGGATTCATTGAAAGGGTGGGAAATGCTCTTCCCCACCCGGCAACGCTCTTCGGAATTATGGCTCTCGGAGCCCTCTTCATGTCGGGGGTTGGTTCATGGCTTAATATCACAGCTGTCCACCCGGCTACCGGTGAAATAATCCGCCCTGAAAACCTGTTGTCGATTCCCGGTCTCCATCGCGTGCTGACCGAGATGGTGACCAATTTCACCGGATTTGCTCCGCTGGGAACGGTCCTGGTTGCGATGCTCGGAATAGGCATCGCCGAAGGGAGCGGTCTGATCGGGACGAGCCTGAGGCTGCTCGTTCTGACCTCACCGAAGCGCCTGCTCACATTCGTCATCGTGCTGGCAGGGGTTCTTTCGAACGCGGCCAGCGAGATCGGCTACGTACTGCTGGTTCCGCTGGCCGCAATCATCTTTCTGGCCGCCGGACGCCACCCGATTGCAGGTCTGGCAGCCGCATTCGCCGGAGTATCAGGTGGATACAGCGCCAACCTGGTTCTGGGAACGGTTGACCCTCTCCTTGCGGGATTGTCACAGGAGGCGGCGCAGATCCTGATCCCGACCTACCAGGTCAACGCCGCCTGCAACTTCTACTTCATGTTCGCCTCCACCTTCTTTATTGCCCTTGCCGGCACCTGGGTCACCGAAAAGATAGTGGTACCCCGTCTTGGAAAATATGAGGGAGACGAGAAACCTGAGGAGATAAGGAAGCTCACACCAGAAGAGAAGAGGGGTTTGAGGTTCACGCTGGCTTCACTGCTGGTTGTGACACTATTCCTGTTATGGGGAACGCTGCCTGCCAGCGGATTCCTGAGAAATCCGGAAACCGGCAACCTGCTCCATTCCCCCTTCCTGGAGGGAATAGTAGCTCTGATTTTCATCATATTCGGTGTCGGAGGTATCGCGTACGGCATCGGTGCGGGAACCTATAAGAGCGACAAGGATGTAATGAACGGGATGGCTAAGGCGATTGAAACGCTGGCACTCTACCTTGTGCTTGTTTTCTTCGCTTCCCAGTTCGTCGCCTACTTCAGATGGTCCAACCTGGGACTGATATTCGCCGTCAAGGGAGCCGAACTGCTCCAGCCCCTGCAGAACCAGGGGTTCCTGCTGATGGTGGCCTTCGTTCTACTATCGGGCTTTGTGAACCTCTTCATGGGAAGCGCGTCGGCGAAATGGGCGCTTATGGCTCCAATATTCATTCCCATGTTCATGCTGCTCGGTTTCACTCCCGAATTCACGCAGGCCGCCTACAGGATAGGTGACAGCTCTACCAATATCATCGCTCCGATGATGTCCTATTTCGCCCTGATCGTGGCTTTCGTCGAACGATACGACCGGAAGGCGGGCATAGGAACCGTAATTGCCACGATGCTTCCATACACGGTGGCATTTCTGATTGTCTGGATCATCATCCTGGCGATCTTCATGGGTCTGAATATCCCGGTCGGACCTGGAGCAGGCCTCCATCTGCCGGCAGGTGTAGTGGGGTAGTTAAAGATCTACTCCGGGGGCTGGTCGATGCTCCCTTTCAGTGTTAGAACGGTTATGCCTGACAGGACGAGCACAACTCCGGTCCACTGCACCGGTGAAGGCAGTTCTGCAAAGAGCATCAAACCCCATATGACGGTCAGTATCGGCTGCATAACCAGGAGAATCGAGGTCTCCAGCACCGGAAGCCTGGGCAGAACGGTGGTGATGAGCAGCCATCCTGTCACCTGTGAGCAGAGAGCCAGAATTATAAGCCAGATATGGGATGGGAAGGATATGTAGAGAGAGAATCCCGGATCGAACAATCCCATCAGCAGGCAGCCTGCAGCAGCTCCGATTGTAGCGTCCAGGAGCGGGCCTGCTCCAGGCGCCCTTTTACGGTTTGATCTCCTGAAGAGAATGAGGAAAATGGCATAGAGCATTCCGGCGCCGGCCCCAAGAGCGGCTCCGGCGATCGGATCCGTACCGTATGCATTCGGGCGTCCCAGACCAGAAGTCAGAACCACACCGCACAGAACTACGGGAATGACGGCAACAGCCAGACGGGATGGTCTCTCCCTTAGATAAAGCCAGCTTATCAGCCCGACAAAAACAACCTGGATGTTGGCCAGTACGGTCGCCAGACCGGCACCGACCAATCCGATCGACCAGTGCCACATACTCAGATCGACAGCCAGGATCAATCCGCTGCCGACGGCCAGCCAGCGCATTGCCGGCTTCCGGATATCCTTTTTTCGGATTGCAAATGCGAACAGAAGAAGAGGAGGGATGGCGTACGCCATCCTGAAGAAAGCGGAGGTGGAGGGAGAGACATCCGCCAGCCGAACCAGGATGGCAGAAAAGGAGATAAAGAATACGCCAGCGAGGGCCAGCAGGTGATTCATCCAGTAATCTCGGCCGCTGGAAGCTCCTCCACCGGGTTTGTGAGCACCCCAACCTGCGGGATCTCAACCTCCACGACATCTCCCGCAGATAGAGGGCCAACACCCGAGGGAGTGCCGGTTGCCACCAGATCTCCCGGCTCAAGGGTCATGATATGTGATATATAGGCAAGAAGCTCCTCAATGCCGAAGTGCATGTCACGGGCGAAACCGTGCTGCTTCTCTTCACCGTTTACCCGGCAGATAATCTCCAGTTCGCGGTAATCTCCAATTTCGGCAAGGCGAACAGTCCGGGGTCCGACCGGGCAGAAGGTGTCGAAACCCTTCGCCCTGGTCCACTGGGTATCCAGCTTCTGCAGGTCCCTGGCAGTCACATCATTCACGCACGTCACCCCGGCGATACCTTCGAGCGCCTGATCCCTGGTAATACGGGAAAGCTGCCTGCCTATCACGAAGCCTATCTCTGCTTCGTGCTCCACCCTCTCCGAGTCGGGGGGCAGCAGGATGATCTCTCCGCCGCCGATCACAGCAGAGGGTGGTTTTAGGAAAAGGAGCGGACGTTCAGGTACGACATTTCCCAGCTCCGATGCATGATCGGCGTAGTTGCGGCCTACACAGACAATTTTACCAGGGTTCGTCACGATAGTGTGCTGATCCTTCTCCTTCTTCCTTTTCCGCTTCTTCGTATTTCTCATAGTTCATTACATAGCGGTCGAGCCACGCAACCCAGCGCGCCCACAGGTCGAGGGTTGTCTCCAGCGTTGCAGGCCCGTGATCTTCATAGGGGTACATGTAGAGAGAAGCTGTCTTGCCCAGAACGTTGAGCGCATGGAACATCTTCGGTGCATGGAAGGGAGCCGTACCGGTGTTCTGGTCATCCTGGCCGTGGTACATCAGGAGTGCACCATTCAGCTCATTTGCCCAGAGCAGGGGAGACATCCTGAGGTAGACCTCCCTGCCCTCCCACAGCTCGCGGCGCTCCGACTGGAATCCTGCAGGAGTGAGCAGCCTGTTGTAGTTGCCGTCCCCTGCGATCCCAGCCCTGAAGAAGGGTGTATGGATCAGCGCGTTGGCTGTACCGAAGGCTCCATAGCTGTGACCACCGATCGCCAGTTTGTCCGTATTTATAATCTCCATCTTGTCGAGCGCGTCGATGACGGCGTAAAGGTTGTTGCGCAGATCGCCCGTATAATTGTCGTTCATGGCGCCAGACTCTCCCATGATGGGACAGTCCGGTTCGATCACCGCGTAGCCGAGCACCGTCAGGATCTGCATCGAACGGGTGCTGACCCTCGGGAAGGAATTGATATTCGTTGTTCGGGATCTTTCGTCCAGCTGTTTCTGGCTGGTGTACTCACGCGGGTAGAACCAGAACATGGCCGCCAATCTGGTTCCATCCTGGTAGCCCGGCGGCAGCGTGATGTTCACCCAGAATTCTATGCCATCGGCACGTGTAACGCGGACCCGCTTCCTTATGCAATTGGTGATCTCCGGCGAATGATCGACGTTGTTCGTGAGCTTTCGCAGATCCCCACTCTGCACGTTGACCAGCCAGGAATCGGGCACCATCGCAGGAGACTGGCGGGAGATGATCAGAGTGTTCAGATCGTCGTCCATCACCTGCTGTACATTCTCGTAGACATCCTCTGCGCTCTGCCAGATCCGCTCCTTCTCACCAGTCCTGATCTCCACCCTGTCAATGAAGGGCCGGGGTGCCTCCTCCTGCCAGTTCTCCGAATACTGGGTACCTGAGAGATAGACATAGTTGCCGTCGCTTGAGATGCGCACCACCGAGGGTCCCATCGGACCCCTCCTGGTCATCAGTCGTCCGGGATTCTCGTAGAAATCTTTCCCGTCATATTCATAGATCGTGTACCTGGTCCCGGGATCGTCCAGGTAGACTGCATAGAGGTGTCCTGTTCCACCCCCTCCCCTGCCCCGTCCGCGTCCTGGAGCCGCACCACCTGCCTGTCCGCCGCTGTCGACGGGCTCCACGATAAAGAGAACCCGGCAGTCCTCCGAATACTGGACGCTGCTCATCCTGGTATCAGACTCAAAGATGACAGTTGTGCTGGTGCTGTCGAAAGGTGCAAGCCACTGCATTACCCTGTCCCTGCGCGGCTCTTCTTCCTCTTCTTCCCCTTCTTCCTCCTGCTCTTCACCTCCCTTCTTTCCGGCACGGGGCTCCTGCTGCAGGAAACTCATGCCGACACCATCGGGCCTCCACGACAGGTTCCTCCTGTCATTGCTGCCGCTCTGTCCGCCTCCCGGGCCTCCACCACCCCCGGCACCACTTATACCCGTGCGCAATTCCCTCTCAGAAAGCTCCGCCAGAACGTTGCCATCTGCATCCCAGATCTCCTCGACGCTTCCAAAATTGCTGACCGGTACTATGTAGGAAAATGGTTTCCGACGCGTGGTGACTCTCATGTACTGACCGTCGGGAGCCATGTCGAGACCCGTCAGCATGCCTGCCTCCCCTATAGTCTGAACCCTGCGGTTGTTGACGTCGATAAGGGCCAGCTGACCTGTTGTGTAGTACTCCAGCAGATCCTTTTCATGCTCGTTCTCCAGGAGACTTGCATAAACCCGCAGGCTGTTCTCACCCTCTTCGGTAAGCCTCACCATGGGTGAAGCAGGTACGGCAGGTGCTTCGGGAGGATCATCACGGTCTTCAGGCACAAGAACTGTGAGGATCCTGCTTCCATCTGCGGTCCATTCGAAAGAACCGACACCGGTGGTCATCACCGGATTGCGGCGTGGTGTGAGCTGCCGCGAGCGGCCCGATGCCACATTGTATGTATAGATATGTGTCGCATCCTCGAAGTGCGCGAAAAAGGCTATCATCGACCCGTCTGGTGACCATGATGGACTGCTCGTTCTCGCTCCGCGCGGAGGATCGACCTTTACCCTTCTTCCCGTTTCCCACTCTATAAGCTCGAATCCGACCTGTGCCCGTGTAGTATTGCTGCGGTTGCGGTTGGACGCAGGATCGATCTGAACACCGCCCAGCCTGTAAAAGGGCTTTGTGAAGGCGCTCATCGGCGGTAGTCCATCGCTCAAAGTGCGAAGGAAGTACCTGCCATCGGCGCTCATGTTGCTCAGCGATACGTTCTGATGACGGGGGGCCAGTACGATTCCAGCAATCTCCTCAGGTGGCCGGAGAAATGTCTCGGCCACCAGGATCTCGTCCACTGTTTCCTGTGCAGATACCGGCAGACTGGAAAGGGCCAGCAGCAGAACCGCAGGGATGAACCTTCGGATGTTATGGATTGGGAGCAGGACGTTCATTAAGAGCTCTCCTTGCTGTGTTTTCCCGGGTCTCTCCGCAGAGAGAGGAGCAGAAGGCAGGGGCCAGTTTATATCAAGCCCTGTCTCCTATACCAGTCTATTGATATCTCTATCCCTTTATTCAGATCAATTTCGGTGGAAAAGCCCAGATCCCTCTCTGCTTTCGATCCATCATAGAGCCAGTATGTGTCCCTCAGATCTCTCAATTGCTGTCTTGTCAGAAGCGGATCGCTCCTGGTCACCACCGCAGCTGCTTCCATCAGGGAAGCGATGGTGAAGAGTACGGGATAAGGCAGAGGCAGCAGAAAACCGGAGATTCCAAGGTGCTCTGCGATCGCGTCGGGTATTTCCCGCCACGAATAGAGAGCGGGATCGGTCAGGTAATAAACTGAACCGGCTGCTCTATCGCTGGTGGCAGCAAGTTCTATCCCGCGGACCAGATCGCTTACGTAGCAGACACTGGTCTGCCTGTCACCATTCCCCAGCAGCGGTTTGATCCGGCTCTTTACCAGTTTGATTGCCGAGAGAAGATCCTCCTGGCGGGGACCGAGGATGTTGGGAGGACGGATGATCACCCAGGGGATCTCTGTCAGGACTTCCTGAACCGCCCCTTCGCCCATCAACTTGGTCCTGCCGTAATCGGATGCCGGCCGGCATTCATCCTCCTCGGTCTGTACGGCAGGTGTCCCGGCAGGCCCGGCGGCCGAAATGCTGGAAACATGGACAAATCTCATCAGTTCCGGAGATACTTCAGCACAGGCCTCGACCAGGTTTTTCGTGCCGAGGTAATTGGCCTCGTGGTACCCCTGCCAGTCGGGCGACCTGATCCTGCCTGCCAGATGGAAAATGTAGTCGCAGCCTTTTACTGCTGGAGAGAGGGAATCCCGCTGTCGGCAGTCACCATAGCGAAATTCCACATCCAGATCCTCAATCCATCTGAGATTGCTGGTTTCTCGTACCAGGCAGGCGACCTGATAGCCCCTATCGAGCAGCAGTTCGACCAGGTGGCTTCCTATAAAGCCGTTTCCCCCCGTTACCAGGGCCCTCATCAAACCCACCCCTGCTTTCTGTACCATTCCACCGTTTCCCTGGCACCTTCACTTAGTTCGTATCCGGTTTCATAGCCCAGATCCCTTGCGACCGCTGAAGTGTCGTACATCCAGTACCGGTGGCGCATATCTGACATCCGCCTGAGGTCGAGCAGCGGTATGGTGCGAGTGATCTTTCCGAACAGTTGAAGAATCATACCGGCTCCGAAAAGAAGGGGTATCGATACCGGGATGCTCAGCATCCGTCCACCAAATGCCTTTGAAACTGCTTCGGCAACATCCCGGTAGGAATAAATCCTGTTTTCACCAACACAGTAAGTCTTGCAGATCGCCTCATCCCTGCGGGCAGCCAGCAGCATACATGTGGCCACATCCTTGACATACACGACATTGGTCCCGGCGTTCTTGAGGACCGGCCGGATCCTCCTGGAGATAACCTGGAAGAGTGAAAATATCCCGTGGCGGTTTCTGGGACCGTATACAAGACCGAGACGAAGAATAGTATATGGCAGTTCTTCACAAAATTGAGCAAGGTATTTTTCGGCTTTCAGTTTGCTTCTGCCGTACTCCGTTACCGGTTCGCAGGGTGAGGTCTCATCCTTGATCTCCCCGCTGCCGCTGGGACCTGAGGCTGCAAAGCTCGAAACATACACGAATCGTTTCAATTCCACCTCTTTCTCGAGGCAGATATCAACGACGTTTCTAGTCCCCTGATAATTGACACTGTCGTAGATTTCTGCGTCAGGTGCATTCATCACTGCCGCGAGATGGAAGATGTAATCAAGGTCGGAGGTGATTGCGCGTTCGAGGGACTGCCTGTCAGTGCAATCGCCAACGATGAGATTGGTACCTTTGCCTTTAAGCCAGGTCAGGTCATCATCTTCCAATACAAAGGAGGTGACTTCCATCCCTTTTTCAAGCAGCAGATCGACAACATGACTTCCAATGAATCCGGCCGCGCCGGTGACAAGAGCCTTCAATTGCTGACATCCATTCTGACCTTGAACACTGATAAGAACTAGGAGCCTGTCGGAGTAATCGGCGAACGCGAGGTTTGCTCTGGCGCCGGCCCGACCAGGCGGCTGAGCCGGAGGCCCGGAAACGTAGCCACTGTGCTACGTTGAGGACATCCGGCGAAAGCCAACGCCGTCGGCCGGTTGCCGGTGCAGACCGCAGCCGGTGGCTTACTCCGACATGCTCCTAGAGCAAGGATAACAGGATTACAGATGAAAATCAATAAAATTGCGGGGCCTATATGAAATAATTCTATGTTATAGCAACAAATATTCTGCTATAGCACTAAAAAGAAATTAACAATGTCACCTGATTTGTAATAATAATTGCTATAGCAAGGATAATTATAGCCAAGCGAAATCCCTCGATGATATGGTTGCCAAGCCCAAAATCCAATATCGAATAATAAATGACCTCGGATTGCAGATCCGCAGTTATTTTGGCGCATTTGTTACTGAGACCTATGTACTCCACATCGATAGTTCAATTTGATTATCGCAGGACTTTCCAGCGGGCACCCTTTTCTCATAGTGGGTTACTTCCGATATTGATTAGCCTAATAATAGCCTATTCGGCTGGTTGAGTAGCCAATTCCCCTGACAGATATTACTGATACCAGGGTTCTGTGTTGATGATACTTTTAAGGTATTGCAGATCCGCAGTTACAACGGGTGGAGTAACTCCAACTTGAGGATAAACTTTGCCGGGGATTTGAATCATGAGATTCATCATCGATGGTCATAACCTGATAGGATCGGGTGTATTTAAAGACATCCGACTGGATGATGAGAACGACGAAGCGAAATTAGTTCTGCGTCTTCAGGTTATGAAAACCAGAAGTATAACTGAGATGACAGTCGTCTTTGATCGTGGAGTCCTCGAAGGGAAATCAAAAGAACTCAGCAGGCATGGGATCGATGTTGTTTTCGCAAGAAATCCAAGGGAAGCAGATGACATTATTATCTGTCGGATGCAAGCGTCAGGGAAGGATCTGATCGTAGTGTCCAATGATGCTGAACTGAGACGTGAAGCCAGGGAATCCAATGTAAAGATATGGACATCTGATCAGTTTCTGAAACATCTGAGTGGTTCTGAGAGACAGACAACGGAGTCAATTACTGATCCAGGTGACGATCCCGATATATATGTTCCTCAAGCAGAATTGGAAGAATGGTTAACATTGTTTCAAAATGAAGAGGAAGATCGCAACGAATCTGATATATCTGAACAGTAATGGCAGCGATTGGTACCTTGCACCTGAGCCGTCATTGCTGCTGCAGGTCTGATCCCACCTGCAGAACTCGCAGGTTACCGGAATACATCCGTATTCCTGCGTTCTTCCCGGCATGTGCCACCGCGTTCGGAAACTGTTTCAGACGCGATGTCGGCTTTCTTTGGTTTACTCGAGCACGAAACAGAGCCAGCTGTCTGCGCGGTACTCGGACACTGGCTTTCAGGATACATCCATCCTTATGCCGACGGGAATGGACGTATGGCACGCTTCCTGATGAACGCAATGCTGGCTTCGGGAGGTTATCCATGGACAGTTATCAGAGTTGAGGATCGTACCGAATACCTGTCCTGTCTGGAGACCGCCAGCGTGGAGAATGATATACAGCCCTTTGCATCGTTTATTGCAGAACGGTTACGCTGGTCCGTTGATTGTCTGTAAGCAGACGTTCTCGAGAAGGTGTAATGAAGCTTCTAAGTCAAAGGCGGCAAGTTTGACCGAGATCGCATCGGGGGACCGTCGTTTCTCGCAGCTCCAGGTTGCATCGAGTGCCTTCTTTGCGCTATAGCCTTTATGGGGTTGATGAATAACTGTCGTGTAGAACCGAAAATGCAGGGATGGAGAATGAAATGAATACAGCTCAGATCGAGAACGTGATGTCGTGCCGCCGCCGCCGGGATGTGCGACTCGTGACCATATGTGCCGCGGCTGTGATGTTCGTCATGGTTCACGGGGCAGAGGCTCAGGATGTGGATGACCTTCGGCAGACAGCCTGGGGTTCGGTGGAGAATCACAGTGAGGAACTGATCGGTCTGAGTGATGCCCTGTGGGGTTATGCCGAGCTGGCATTGCAGGAAACCCGATCGGCGGTGGAACTGGCAGATTACCTGGAGCGACAGGGATTCACGGTTGAACGCGGTGTGGCCGATATGCCCACTGCTTTCGTCGCCTCGTACGGATCGGGCAGTCCGGTTGTCGGGATCCTGGCTGAATACGATGCTCTCCCCGGGCTCAGCAACCGCGTGACAACCAGCAGGGTCCCGTTGAACGAAGGGGAACCGGGTCAGGGATGCGGGCACAACCTTTTCGGAGCGGCCAGTGTGGGGGCGGCGGTGGCGGTAAAGGAAACCCTGCAGAGATATCGACTGGACGGTACGATAGTTCTATTCGGATGCCCGGCTGAAGAGACGGTGGTCGGGAAGGTTTACATGGCCAAAGCGGGCATATTCGACCGGCTCGACGTCTGTCTCGACTGGCATCCCGGCGGCACGACTGGTGTGGGATTCTCCAGAACCCGCGCTCTGAACAACTTCACCGTCGAATTCTTTGGAA
>VAOY01032941.1_pt1 | contig 47012 bp, 42 predicted proteins | sample 3393881 | NCBI WGS metagenome assembly VAOY01 (sample SAMN08290430, study PRJNA428436) | hydrothermal vent metagenome | isolation source: Deep-sea hydrothermal vent chimney | place: Indian Ocean: Southwest Indian Ridge
AATCCGTTAAAACGAAAGTCTTCGAATTATCGAAGTTGGATTTTGGATCTGAGAAAAAAGAAGCAGCCTAGCCGTTAAGCTAGACTGTAGAAGCCCAGTGATCAGAGCGAAGCGATGTCGCTGGGTAGTTCACTGAGGGAGCTTTATCCGACGGTTGTGTATGAGAAATGGGCTCGTATAAACTCACCCATTTTATTCATATGATTAGTTTTCTAAACCTCTTAACACTTCATTAATAGCGGTATCTAATTTTTCCTGAATTTGCTTAGGAATTCTGCCAAATTCGTATGAGAAATTTCTACCTTTAACCTTTTTACGCGCAAATTGGTCTTTATTTTCAAATTTTATAAGTGTAGTCACTACAGCTTTATCTACTGAAGGTTTAAAAGATCTTGATTCATTTGCTATTAGTTTACTTAGTCTATCCTTTAAATCCTCTTTGATTAAACCTTTAGCTATCTTCAGTTCATTAACTTTGCTTTTGAGATCTTCAGTAAAGTCACTCAACTGATCACCAAGTAGAGCTTGTGTAGACAAAAGGATTTTATAGTCACCGTGATTAAGCAGTGAAATATCCGGGAACACAGAGATTAAATCATTATCGATTGTTGCCGCTTGTAATGCCTTACTTACTTTTGATTGGCTCAGACCATGACGTTCAGCTAAATCAGCCTGAGTTAGCTTTTCGCCATATTCTTTGAAGTACGTTTCTCTGTCTCTTTCTAGACGTAATCCTATTTCACGAAGGCTGTGTTCTTTAACTGATTGCAGTGATGTAGCTAGTGCCTTTGCGTCACTTAAGCTGATTTCATCATCAGTAACAAGCATTGTGAAAGTATTTATCGTACCGCCTTTATCTAATACATAGGCTCGGCGGCGAGAACCATCTAGGACATCAATTTTATTATCAGCTAGTCGCCTACCAATTGCAGGGTAGAACTGTTGATCATCTAATGTTGATAAGTCTTGAAGTGATTCTTCTGTTAGCAGTGACTGCTCTCGTCCGTTGATTTCAAAAGTGACGACCGTATTTGATTTAAGCTGCTCATATGACAATGTAACTGGTGTAAATGTAGCTTTTTGGCCTGATTTTAATGTCCAAATTTTACTTTGCCCGACGCTAACTACTCCAAGGTGTTGAGATAACACATCCTCAAGCGGTGTTTTGCTCTTTTCAGCCTCAAGCTTCAAGCGTTTCGCTAAGCTTTCTATTTGGTTTTTGTTACTATCTGCAATAGCTTCTTGAGAGCCAGGAGCATTGCCTAACGGAGAAACTGAACCTCTTTTCTTAGCCATTTTATTGCTCCTTCTCTTGTTCACGCCATACTTTTTGAATATCACGGTGCAATTGACTTGTAACTTCATACCCATTTTGTTGTGCGTTCTGGAAAGTCATCTTGGTTTTAGGGTATTCACTTTTAGACATATCAAATACGGTTGATAGTAATGATGAAGCTTGTCTCACAGCTTCACTATTGTTGAACTCTGTTGAGTAAAGGTAAGTTGAAAAACTATCATAAAGGTTGTTTTGCAAATCAGTTGTTGTTGAGCTTTCTTTATGATTAGTGAGTAATATTTTCATAAAGTCATAACCAGGGTGTTTCGCGTTTTTTAGCAATGTCCATACTTGCGGGATATAACTAAAATACGAACATGTAGCATCAATATCATTTTCAGTAACAGACAATGGGAAAATAACACTGGTGCCAGCGTAATATGCGTTGTATGTCGCGTAGCCTAGTGATGGAGGCGTGTCGATTATTATGATATCAAACTCATCTTTAACTTGCTCTATGATGTCGTGCAGTATTGAGTAAGGTGAACTTAGTTGTTGATTGAATACCGCTTCGTGGAACCAGCCTTCTATTGCTCGGTCTGATTGTGAAGCAGGTAAAATGCGTAAGTTGGGGATTGTAGTTGGTAAAAATGCTTCGCTTATAGCTTCTTTTAAGGTCTCGTTGTCGTCTAACTCATAGTTCCCCATGATTAAGTCACCAACAGATAAACATCCTTCCTCTGCTGACTCAGGGGCATAGTACATTGATAGAGTTCCTTGACCGTCCATATCAATCAACCCAACTCGATAGTTTTGGTGAAACTCTGTTGCTAAGCCAGACGCAGCAGTTGCTGCAGTTACTGTTTTGCCAACACCGCCTTTTTGATTCTGAACAACAATAACCTGTAGTTCTTGGCTTTCACCGCGAACAAATGGTAATTGTTTTTTAAGTTCTTCTGGAAGTGAATCTCTTACTTTGTAGACTTCCTCAATATCTAATAACCACTGACTTTCTTCATGCCTTCTTGGGTTAATCTTAAGAGCTTTGCAGTACTTGTCCAAGGTTCTTGCATCAATATCTAGGTATGCCACTGCTTCAGCCTTAGTAAAGACTCTCAGCTCTTTTCGGTGGTTATTTAGAAGACGTCTATTACGGCGCTGAATATATAACTCTGAACCGTCTTTTAGCTCGTCAAACGCTATATCGGTGGCTTCTACTTTAGAGATAGTCATGTGAACCTTAATGAATGTGTTTTTTTATAGTGTATGCTTTAATTTTTGCATGGTAAAGCAAAAATTAAAGCGTGATTTGTTTTTTGATGCTCTGTTTCGTTTGGCTTTAATAAGTTTTTCCTATACACATGACTTTTTCACGTTATTGAGTGCGATTTAGTTTGTAGAATAGGGGAGTATCAGTTATTAATAGTTTCCGTATGCAGGCGTATAACATTTGTAGGCTTTATAATTGGCTCTTAGATGATGAAAAAGCAATTTTTGAAGAAAGGAGTGCTAATTAACTAACTCATATTAAGTTTGTGCTTTGGTTGGCGTCGGGTACTTCTTGTTTTCTCTGCTTTGAATTGAAATCAAGTTACCACTCTAAGTGTTTTGTTCTAATTCAAATTGGAGCTTTCATGGAATTGTGTATATTATTTACGTGTTAACCGATTACGTTATTTTAACCTTATATGTGTAAGTTACATTTCTTTGAAGATTTCTATAGTTAGTTGTAAGGGTTGTTTTTGGATAATTACGATAAAATTCTAGTTAGCTCCAATTTAATCCGGCGCCATGCATCAATGAAGGTTGATTACAGTGCCCCGGTGCAAGTGTTTATGTGGCAAGTTTTGCAGGATTCACTTGAAACTTTGGATGTCAGTCGTATTTCTGTTTGGTTGCTGAATTCGGACCCAGAAAAAAACATTTTAGAGTGTGTTGCAAATACTGATTGGGGAGTTAATGATATCCCTAAAGACCTGCCATATTTAACTAAGAGTGATTACCCGCGCTATTTTGAAGCAATCGAATTCGGTGCTCCAATTATAGCTGATAATGCGCATACTGATCATAGAACAATCGACTTCACTTATACTTATTTAAAAACAGAAAATATCAAGTCGATGCTTGATACAATTATCTTTAGTGAAGGTAGTCCTATCGGGGTTGTTTGTTTTGAACAAAAAGCCAATTTCAGAGAGTGGAATAGGGATGAAGTTTATTTTGCTGAGTTGATCGCTGATTGTTGTACTTATCGGTTTATGGCCCAAAAACAAGCTCAGCTAGAAGATAAGCTTGTTAACTTAGTATTTTATGATGACTTAACTGGTGTTTATAATCGTCGGTATTTTTTTGATGCCATTGAAAGAACTATAAGTCTCCATGTACGAAAAAACTTGCCTTTGGCTATTGGTTTTATTGATTTCGATAATTTTAAATCAATAAATGACACATACGGTCACCAAGCAGGTGATGAGGTATTAAAGGGGTTTTCAAAGATAGCTCAGACTTTTCTTAGGCGTGAAGATTTAATTTTTCGCTTTGGAGGTGAAGAGTTCGTTATTGTGTTTCAGGGGGTCAATGTCATAGAGGCTAAGAATGCTCTAGTAAGGCTGCAAAGTGGAGTTAAAACTATGTTGATTAACCATGGTAATAAAGCGTTGAATTTTACATTTAGTGCCGGTGTGGTTGAGGTACATAAGAAATTGTCCATTAAAGATGTGATAAAGCAAGCTGATAAACTGCTATATAAAGCGAAAAAAGAAGGGAAAAACCGTGTTGAGTACTAGGTAAAATACGTTACCTACTCATTAAAATCACGTTCCAAACTAATGTTCAAATGGGTAGTGTAGCAAGTTATTTAAGATTTAAACGGTAACAAAAAACTTTCCAGAACTTGTGAAGATAATGGCTTCGAATAGCTATAACCTTGAAGCATGTCTACATTTTTAGACTTGCAGTATTCAACATGTTGCGTTGTTTCTACTCCCTCAGCAATAACTAAAAGATCTAGTTTATGCGCAACACCCACAATAGCTTCAAATATGGCACTATCATTATTTCTGTATGGTGCATAGTCTACAAATGACTTATCGATCTTTAACGTGTTAACTGGGAGTTTATTTAAGTAACTTAAAGATGAATAGCCAGTCCCAAAATCATCAATAGCAATGTCTACGCCTTGTACTTGGAGTAATGATAAGTTTTTTAGAAGTTCATCATCAGCTTCAATTAAGGCATGCTCTGTTAGCTCTAGTCCAATATCTGAGGGGGTAAGCTCATACATTTCAAGCGTTTCAGAAAGCTGTGAAAAGAATTCCTTTTGGAGCAATTGCTTACCTGAAATATTAATCAACATGCGAACATCTTTTATACCACTAGAACGCCATTTTTTTAGTTCTTTGAAGGCCATATGAAGTATTAAGTTACCAATTGGGATCATGAGCCCGACTTTTTCAGCAATCGGGATAAATGTGTCAGGAGTAGTATTATTTTTATTAGCATTAGAATTCCAACGCAATAGGGCCTCACAAGCAACTATTTTTTCAGATTGAGCGCAGTAGATGGGTTGATATACAAGGTGAAACTCTTCATGGATTAATGACTCTCTGAGGCGCTGTGATATCTCAATCTGAAAATGCGAGCTGTCGCTCATCGCTCTGTTATAAACCCTAAACTGATTACGGCCATTTTCCTTGGCGTCGTACATTGCTGTTTCAGCGCACTGCAATAAAGTTCTTACTGAATTTCCATCATTTGGAAAATGACAGATCCCGACACTAATCGAAGTAAAAATCAGTTGGTCATGCAGTTTTAAAGGTGAATTAAATGAATCAATCAAAAGCTGAGTTAATCTTTCATGATTTGATGAAGGTTCCGAACTCAAAATAACTATGAATTTATCAGCGCTAAAGCGAGCTATGTAGTCAGTTTTTTCTAAAGGGGTAGAGAGGCGCTCAGAAACTTTAAGGAGTAACTCATCACCCGCTTCATAGCCGAAAACATCATTCACATCTTTGAATCGATCTATATCAATAAATAGTAGAGAAAAGTCCTTTATACTGCGTTTTATAAGCTCATTAATAACTAACTCGATGGAATGACGATTCAAACAGTTAGTTATTGGATCATAAGACACCATTTTTTCCAAAGCTTTACGAACAGATACTTGCTCAGAAATATCAATATCTAAACAAAACATTTCAAATTCATCTCCTCTAGTTTTTAATAAAACATGAGATGAAAAAACAGGCACCGGCTGACCCTTTATATCTTGTAAAGTTAATTCGGATGATGGAATGGGAATGTTGTGTTCAAGCCAATTTTTATGTGCTGCAATGACATCCTTTTTCATTGAAGGAGGGATGATCAAATCTTCTAGTTTTTTTCCTAAAGCTTCTGTTTGAGTGTACCCATATAGAAAGGTACTTGCTTTATTCCAATAAATTACTTCACGATGTCGATTGTAGCCTTGAACAGCTATTTTTGAGAGTGATTCAATGAGCTCTAAGAAGCGAACGTCAGGCAAGTTTGTTGTAGGACTGAAGGTTGAGTTAATTTCAAAGTTGTTTTTTTTCATTACTGCTCTTAATGCACCTTACCGTCATACTAAAATAAGCCTAGAAAAGAGTTCTTTTTCAGTCAAGTTTCCATTTGGTAGTGAGTTTATTTAGATTTAGCTTAGGGAAAAATAAACCTTGTTCTTATAGTATTGCTAGGCGCCTTTAAGGGCAGGTAGCATAACTGTTGTATATTGCTATAGAGTTTAAGTGGAAGGTTGGTTGTAAGAGCTTGTTTACTGTAAGCGGCTAATCTTTTTTGCAAGAGTACATGATGTTATCGGCTTTGTTTAATAGCTGAGCTAAGTCACAGTTTATATTTGGCACTACTTCTACAGCACCCACAGAAAAACAAATTTCTTTGCAACCATAGTTCTTAAAATCATTATCTTGTTTTTCTTTAATTCGTTCAATGAACTCTTTTTGTGCAACTTTATCTTCATTGTTTAAGAGAATTACAAATTCATCACCACCCCAGCGACAAAGCAAATCTGTTTTTCTGATGCATGATCTTAGGACATTGGCAAAACGTTTAAGGACTTCGTCACCAGCTTTATGGCCTAGTGTATCGTTTATTTTCTTAAAGTTATTTAGATCTATAAAAAGTAATTGGGCTGCTCTGTTAAGACGGTTACCTAATTTTTGAAATTGAATAAAGGCTTCTTCAAAGCCTCGTCTATTATGTATTTCAGTTAAGGGATCTAATCGACTTTCTATTTTTAGTTCACTCTCTTTATAAAGGTGTGCCAAATCACTGCTGATCACATCTCTTAATACTTCAAGCATCTCAAGAAAAGGTTGCTTGTAATTAGTCGGCGATGTATCCATAACACATAAAGTACCGAAGCACTTACCATCAGGCCAATGGATAGGATAACCCAAGTACGATACGTAATTATCTTCTGTTACTTCTGGGTTATTATCCCATTCATTAGTTTTTGAGGCATCCTTGACGTAGAGCGGCGAGTTACTTCTAACTACTTTATGGCAATAAACATTAGTTTCAATACTTGCAGAGCCGCCTGGGGAATAATGGGTCGTAGGCAATTCTGAAGCAACTAGAACTTCAATGCCTTTGTTGGAAGCTTGATTTATAAATGCCACTGGCGAGTTGAACAACGCTGCAATTGAATTAACGAGCCTTTGCCAACGTTCCCACTCAATATCTTTAAGTGCCAAATCGTGAAGTGATGTGTAAGGATATCCAGCCATTCGAACTCCAGAGCTACTAATCACAATGAAGTATAGTACATAAGTTCTAAAAATATGGTAACGCCATGTGTAATTAATAGGTGCACTTGTTGCTCTTCATGACTTATTGATTACGATATTATACCTATGTAATTTCTGACCTTACGTTAGCTCAATAAGAAAGGTTCACTCTTTTCATCACAAAATTTGTGCTATATTATGTCAAGAGGCTGTACCTTAATTAGGGCTGGCGTTCCAATTTAAACTACCAAAATACTTTAATTTGGACTTTAGTAATAACTACAGTTTAGCAAGTACTGCATAATGGGTCTGAACATGGAAGAAGAAACTGTACCTCGTAAATTCAAGATCGGCATGTCTATTTTCAATACTGCTATTATTCTAGCCGGCCTTGGTTGTCTCTTGTACTCGGGAGCTATAATAATTGAAAATTACTTTTAATTTACTTTGCTTTCGCAGTAGGGATATCTGAAAGTTTAGTCGTGTAATTTAGCGGTGCTAAATCGTCTTTAGGTCTCCAAGATTGAGAGAGTCCTTCACTTGCAAGTTTCAATGTACTTCGTCCAAATTTTTTATTTATCTCATCAATGACTAACGTTTTTGAGCTAATATTCAGTGGTAAAGTCTCCGATAAAAGCTCAAGTTGTTGCATATCATCTTGTAATGAAAGTTCATCAAAAATAACACCAGCTTTTTTGTATTTGAACCCCTTCTTAAAAATAGCTTTTAATGCAAAGCTTGCATAAGACACCAGTGTAGATGTATCCGCTGTGGGGTAGGGTAGTTTTATTGATTGTGACTTATGATACTGCGGCTCTGCCTGTCTAAATGAATCTGTGTGGATGAATACTGTTAATGCTGATGTATAAGATTTAAATCGACGAAGCTTAAACGCTGCTTTTGTTGCATGTGCTGTAACAGCTTCAGAAAGCTCCGTAAGCTCAATCACCGGTTTTCCCATACTCTGAGATACGCAAATTCTATCGCGAGAGTCGTTAATATCTTTCAATTCTACCGCAGGTTTTCCTCGTAACTCTTCCACAGTACGGGCAAGAACAACTGTGAACGTCTTTTTGATCCAACTAATGTCGGCATTTTTAAGGTCATATCCCGTATAGATACCAAATTTATTTAGCTTTTTAGTTGTTTTGCTTCCAACCCCCCAAATATCCTCTACATGAGTATGTTTGAGAGCCCAATCAATTTTGTATTGTGAATCTAATACAACCACACCATTGGTGTGTTCTTTCCACTCTTTCTTTTTGGCGCAGTGACTTCCAAGTTTCGCTAGTGTCATTGTCTGAGATATACCCAAGCCACAACTAATACCTAAGTTCCTCTTAAGTGTCCTCTGTATGGTGTGTGCGTAGTCTTTTATATCTTTTGTAAAGTTTATATCGATGCGCCCAAAGCATTCATCAACAGAGTATCGTATTGTATCGAATAGGAAGTACTCTAACTCGGTATGAAAACGGTTACTCAAATCACCAAACAGCGTGAAATTACTCCCCCACAAGTGACCACCATGCGCAGCCACCAGCTGCTTAACTTTAAATGCAGGCTCTCCCATTTTGATACCTAAATCTTTGATAGCTTGATTTCGAGCTACTACGTTACCCTGGTTCGAACTGAGCACTCCAAGAGGGGTTTTATCAAAGTCGTATTGAGGGTTAAAGAGTTGGCAAAACGAAACGTAAGCAGCATTGATGTCGCAAAGAACCCACATAATTAGAATACCTTGATTAAACCAGTGACAACGCCCCAGACTACATGGGTATCCCAGTCATTGTTTTCATCGATATCAATTTCAATTGGCTCGAAGTTGTGGTTTTTACTAATAAAAACGGCTTTGTTGTTTTTTAATTGTAGTTCTTTCACAACAAATTCGTTGTCTAATGTAGCTAATACGATTCGTCCAGTTTTAATTGTTACTGACCTATCTACAACTATTATCGAGCCGTCAGTAATGTCAGGGGACATGCTGTTGCCTGACACCCTGAATAGGAATGTACTACTAGGGCGCTTAATTAGGAGCTCATCTAAACTGATTGAGTCGGATAGGTGATCTTCGCATGGATTGGGGAAACCTGCAGCAACTGAAAAGTCTGCAATAGGTAATTCTGTGGTTGAAGGGGTAAGTTTGCTAAGCATAATCACAAATACTGTATAAATAAACAGTAATTTTAGATGTGAATATTCCACATTACAACCAAGAAGTTTCTTTTGGCTCGCGGTCTATGTGATTTCATCAATTATTAGTTAAATTTAAACCTTTTTCCCAGAATCGGGCGCGATTTAACGCATATGATAGCTTTGGCAAAAATATATGAGCTGGAGTAACTATGGATTTATGTTCAATTTCTTCGGAAGACGGTGATAAAGCTGTTTTCTTCAATGGGGTTTTGATTGCATACTATAATGCAGCAACTGATGAGCCAAACGTGTTATCTTTTGTTGAAAGTGTTGCTGATAATTTGAGTAGCGCTTCTGGTGCCAATATTAAAAAGGCGAAAATAGACAAAGCTCCTGACTTTGTTCATTGGGAGCAGAGCAAACAAGTAGAGAATATACTTTGGCCCAATGAAACAGCTAAACCTCCTATTTCTGATTTTTTCTCTCCAATTGAGCTGAATTCTCAACCATAAACATTCATAACAGTTTATCGCTTGACCGCTAAATTTTGCCTTCGCAGGTGCGGTCAAGCGCTCCTCTTAAAAAATCATGTAGTAAATTTTTATTACTGTATTTGAGAGAGATTTCACGTCTACACGCTAACGACTAGGAAGCAAGATCAGACTAATCATATTTTGCACTTTTAACGATCCGCCTGTAGTTGAACCCAACTATAAAAGTGCTTTTACTCCAGTGTTAATTCCGAAACCGCCTAACGTTAAAAATATAAACAAACAACTTCCCAAAAGTAGGGGTCTTATTCCAGCTTGACGAATTGCCCCAATGTGAGTTCGTAGTCCCAATGCCACCATGGCGATAGTGAGTAATATATTATCAAACCACACAATATTGTTTGTTGTACTCTGAGATAGGTTAATTAGTGAATTACATCCACTTACTAAAATGAAGTAAACCGCAAACCAAGGAATTGATAGGCCTGAAGACTTTTCTAAGTTGTAATTTCTCTTTGTATCCTTTCGTTTTTGCCAATATGATAAACCAAACAAAAATGGGGCAAGCATCATTACCCTTAACATTTTTTCAATTACTGCCGTGTCGGCTGCATTTGCACTAATAGCGGTACCCGCAGCAACTACCTGAGCTACTTCATGAATGGTTGAACCAACAAAAATACCGTATTCGTATTCACTCAACCCTATATATTCAAACATTAAGGGGTAAGTAAACATACTTAGGGTTCCAAATACAACGACTGTTGCAACCGCAATAGATACTTTATGTGCTTGTGCTTTAATAACTGGTTCTGTTGCCATTATTGCTGCAGCACCACAAATAGAGCTCCCTGCACCAATAAGAATAGTTGTTTGCTCATCAAGTTTAAATAAACGTTTACCTAACTGAATCGCTAGGATAAATGTACCTAGTAATATGGCTAAATCAATAACTAGCCCTAACCAACCAATTTCTGTTATTTGTGAGAATGTAATTCTAAAGCCAAATAAAATGATGCCAGCTTTAAGTAAGAAGCTTTTTGCGTAGTCTACTCCAATATCAGTATGAGTTGCGATACGGGAAAACAAACTGTTTCCTACTATGATGCCGAGGATAATTCCAATAGTGAGTGAACTAACTTGTGCATTTTGCAAAACGGAAAGTTTACTTAGGGCTATTGATATACTTGCTAATGTAATTACCAACATTAGGCCCAACCACCATCGACTATCTGTGAGTTTTTTTGTTTGGGATTTAAATAGACACCGCGTATAGAACAACATAAACGTCCTTCAATAAGTTGCTTTATTTACTTGACTGCATTTTAGAAAGACCCAAAATATAACTCCAATACATTAATTTTATGATTTAATAACTTTAGGTTATCTTATGAACTTGCACGCATTGAGAGTCTTTTATACTGTAGCGAAACTGCAAAGTTTCTCGGGTGCGGCAGAAACTCTTTTCATTAGTCAGCCAGCGGTATCTAAAGCGTTAAAAGAGCTAGAGCATCAATTAAGTCTTAAACTTATCGAACGTGCCACCAAAGGGAGAAAACTCGCATTAACTGAGGGCGGAGTTGCTTTATATGAACATGCTCGTAATATTTTTGCTATTGAAAAGACGGCAATAGACGATATAAAGTCACGTACCGGACTAAAGCGTGGCACAATTGTCATTGGTACTAGCACTACAATTGCAAGTTATTGGTTACCACCTTACTTAGCCAAGTTCTGTAGTGCTTACCCAAATATAAAAGTTGAAGTGAAGGTCGAAAATACGGAAAAAATTGAACATGCTTTGCTTGAGTGCTCTATTGACTTGGCTCTTGTTGAAGGGACACCAACAGAAAAAAAGATAGTACCTACACACTGGCAAGATGATTTGATGAGTGTCGTTATCCCACCTCATTTTAAGCCTAGCCCTAATTTAAATGAATGGCTTAGCCAACAGTTTTGGTTACTCCGTGAGCCAGGTTCTGGAACACGTGAAATGTCAATTAAAATGTTAGAAAAGCAAGGTATAAAAGTTACCAATAGTATGCAACTAGGGAGTAATGAAGCTATAGCTCGCTCAGTCGCACAAGGAATGGGAATAGCCATACTGCCAAATGTGGTCACAGAAGATTTAGTGCAACTAAAAAAGTTAAAGCGCTTGGGTCAAGTTAAAGGTGAAATGCTATCTAGGCCTCTATATCAGTTACATTGCCTAGGTAGATCTTCTTCACATTCTGCCGAGGCATTAAAAAGAATTTTATTTTCAATAAGTTAGATTTAAATGCACCCGCAATTTTAGTTTCTTCACTATTTTTAGCTCACTCAAACCATTTTCGTAAGTTAGGTATCTTTCAAAAGAATGGTTGAATAGTTAGTCTATCCTCAAGTTCTTCCCAAAGGAATCTAAAGCACGGAGCTGACGCATTAATTTTCTATGAGAAATTCAATCGTCAAATTTTAAAAAGCTTATTGATTAATGTATGAAATTTCAGGGCAAAGATCAGCCCAGAACGAGAATGGTCGCTGTGTATGGGGGTTATAATTGGAATTATCTTCACTCATTGCTGAGTTATACATTGCGAGCCAGTCTAGGGCTTTCTTAGCATTTTTACATTTATACTTACTTACGTAAGCCTTAATTTCAAAAAAGTTAAAGTGGCGTTCAACAGTCATTATAATACCCTGTCGATTTAAACCTCAAAATATCAATTAACGACTCATAATCGTTAGGCCCCCACATAACAGTTCAACTCTGGGAGGGGCCACCATTTTTACAAGCTTCCGAAGTAAAGATCTACTAACAGAAATTACTCTGTGCTACTTCCAAATTAACATAAAGCATGTAATATGTTGAGTATATATAATGTCTTTAAATATTATTTTTATTAAAGGAAGTCGAAATGGATGGATTCACAGTATCGCTACTTGCATCTGCAACATATAGCTTAATCTCAAAAGGTGCTGAACTCACAACCTCTTCATTAAAGAATGCCCTTCAGAAATGGTTACTTTCAGATTCTGATTTAGAAAAAATTGTTAATTTGACTAATGAAGCACAAGTAGATGAAGACTGGTCTGAAAGAAAAATCGAAAAATACTTTAATAACTTACCAGAGGTTTTAGATATAGTCTCAAAAACAAAGGCCAATCAAAACGTAACTATAAATCAAACCCATTCTGGAATAGGTAATAACGAAGCAAATATTAAGTTTTAAGGTCAACGCTATATGCAAGAGCGGAACGTCTATGTATCTCAAAAGCATAATGGAAAGGGCAATAACGAGCTTACTTTCAAAGACAATAAATTTAATAATTTTGAATTACAGCAGGTAACTCAGCATGTTATAGAACTTGCTCCAGATAACATTCGGAAACCTCTATCTAATGCTATTAGTTTTATAGCTCAGGGTAAGCAAAATGACGCTGACCTCATTATCAACACTTTAGAGGCCACAAATTCATTAAATCATGAAGCCAGTGTAGCTATATTAGCTTTAAAAGTATTATCAAGTGAAATTCCTGAGCCAGAGTTCGTTAAAACACTTGTTGAGAATAAAAGTTATTGCCAAAACCCCTTTGTATTAGACCTTCTGATAACGGCTCAGCTAAAGAATGACGTTGCTAACGGGAATTTAGACACTGCACTAGAGCGATATGAAGACTCTTCTTCAAATGGAAATTTAACAAATAACTTTTTCCTAAGATGGTTAGCAAACTCTGAGAGTATTCAGCGTTTCTATGACATTTATAGTCTAGATCTGACAGATGACACATTAATAGCCATTGCATATGGGTATCTTAGAGTTGGCGCATTAAATGATGCTGCTGCCGTTATAGATAAACTAAATGCAGCTCATGAGCTCCCTCATGTAAAAAAGCTAGTTTATCATTGCAGCGCTGCAAGACTAAATAGAATGTTGAATGAACGACACTACTGGATTATCGACCTTAACGAGAAAAAGGTTCTTGATAAAGTCATTGAAGAGTCAAAGCATTATATAAATAATCAAGAAATTGATAGTGACATTATAAACGTAGTTAGTTCCTGCTTATACCATACTGATTGTGAGGACAGAGAATTAGTTGAGCTATGCTTTGCTAACGACAATATTCTAAACCAGTTCCCTAAAGACGTCAGAGAACAGCTACAGTTTATGAAATCTGGTGACCCTAATGTATTTAGTGATAAAGGGGTGGTTGAGTTTTGGGAGGTTAGGACTAATTCTGATGTTAAGGCTTCAATTACAAAGAAAATAAAAGAAGAATTAAAGCTCAATAGTCTTCAATATCACAACATACTTGACTTATTTAGCAAAGAGCAACTTAGAAAATTGTTAGATGTAGGCCTCGATGTAGATAGCGATGATGAGTTTACTAAACGTGTCTGTAAGTTAAGGCTCACACTTATCTCTAATGACAATTTAATTGAGCCAAGTCGCGCTATTACCCTAGTAAACTCTGTGATTCAAGATTTAGAAGTGACGGGAAAAACAATTTTACCACCTACTCTATTAAGCATAGCGGGTGGGTTACAAAAGCTTAAGTTATTTGAACAAGCAATAAAGCTTATTGAGCTTTGCTTACCAAAGGAAGCTTGGCTTTCACCACTCTATGATTTTTATTTAGAGCTCCTTTTCCAAACAAAGCAATACGGTAAACTAACTAAAACCCTTGGCTCCATAGCTGAAGCTGATTGGAATTTTAACTGCTGGGCACTCCGGGTGAATTTACACCAGATCAATGGTGACCTAGATGCAGAGATTAATACCCTTGATAATCTAGTTAAAAGGTATAAGAACAACATATCTCTATGGAATACACTCACATCTGCATATGAAAGAGCAGGCGCAAAGACAAAAATTATCGAATTACCCCATCTTATACCAACAGCTCTTTTCGATAAGCCTTCAAGTGACGGTTGGCGAATTTTATTTTCGCTCATGAAAAATGGTTTATTCAAGTTTATTGAGCCAATAGTGCTTAAATGGTTTATAGAGGACCCTGAAATTATTTCTGAGGCGATTACTAATTTTGCCCTTCAGGGGACATTCAGTGGTGTTGAATATGATTTCTCACTTACAGTTGGTAATATTCGCTCGTGTTATGTTTTAAGAGATGTTAAAGGTGAAGAGAAATTAAAACTAATAATTGATGGGTATGATGGCAAGCATAGAAATCTACTAGATTCGCAATCTCCTCACGCTCAATCTCTTCTTCAATGTAGTGTGGATGATACGGTTCGATTCGGTGTAGAAGAATTTACAATTACAGAAATAGCTCCCCCATTTTTAGGTGCAGCATGGAGAATTGCCCCTAAAATAAGAGCTCAGCAAAATGATGGTTCTGATGTATTTCAACTACTAGAGTTGTCTTCGGACGAGAGTAAAAATATAGCGGACTCTGTGGCTCAATTAATCTCTAAACTCAAACCGAAAAAAGAGCCGAACGAAATCCAAAAACATCCTCAATTACCTATTCAAATAAAAGGATACTGGCTATCAAAAACAGATGCTTTTGAAAGTGCTGTTCAAACTTTTATTGATAAAGATTGCATAAAAAATCAAATCCCAGTAACAGATTCTACCTCACAAACCCTAATTCTAGACTTATACAGTGTGGCTTTTATTTCACTATTAGGTCTCTATGAAACACACTCATTCACAGACCGAAACTACTTCATTACCCCAATTACCAAGTCTCTTTTGGAGAGTTGGTTAGGACACTCAAAAAAGGAGCACTTACGAGCAAGCGTGGGACCAGCTGGCAAACTTATACTTAGTAATGAGAAGCATATTTTAAATCAGAGATTAGTAAAAGGTGTAGAATGTATATTAGAAAATACTTCTCTCATCCAGACCCAGCTAGAAGACATACCTATCGGTCTTGTGAATTTAGAAGATTTTATGGATAGCTCAACGTTTTCCAGTTTATGTGCATGCTCTCAGCTAGGCTATGACTACTTATCTTTTGATAACAATTTTGTAATGTTATTCAAAGACTCTGACTTAACTTTCGCTAACGCTTATGAATTGTACTTAACATCTTTAGATCAGCTTTCATTGTATGAGCAACAATCTAATTTGTACTTGTTAAATATGGCGAATGTTAATGTCCCTGTGAGATACAAGACTTTGACTAGTTTAGCCAGTACAAATAGATCGGATGCTTTATCATTAATAGCTCAAATAATTAAGGGGTGGAAGCCAAATGCGCGAGATGGTGAAAGCTTTATTAATCTTTTATCTCTACTTGTTTTAGCTGGTATTCGTCACAAACTTTTCTCTGAAAACATTATTGCAGATAGTGCCGGAACTAAATTGATTTTCACAACTCTGAGCTGTGCTCGACTAGATAAAGTTGAAAAAGGTTTTACAGAAGATTTGGTAATAGCTCTACTTCTGAAAGTGCTTGAAATTTCGCCTCAAGAGAACAGGTTTTGGCAGTTTATAAAGGCTCACTTTGATGACTTTGCAATATGTAACTTTTTTGATCTTGAATATATAAATCAAGAGGTCATAAAACTCTTAGCAAAACCGATTAACTCCTAGTCGTAGCTACTCGAAGAGGTAGGGACGACTTACAGAGTCGCCTATCTCAAGGCCACTGCTCATGATGCCTTGAGACCTATTATCCAACCGCAAAATCACAAGGCTAGAAGAGGGAAGGGCATCCATTAGAAAAATAGCTACTTGCAATTTAAGATCAATATGCTAATTTAAATATGAACTAGTTCACTTTGAGCAAACAAGAAAACTGGCGTTTCCCAACTGCCCTCGACACGTCAAGAGGAGCTACAACCGTAGCTGTCAGGCTCAACAGAGCCAAATTAATAATTACCAAAACCACTATAGTCTGCGTCTTGAATCAACAGACTCAGCGCCGCTTTGCTTGTTTGCTTTAGATCAGCCAGCCGATGTGTCTTATGACAACTTCGTTAGTTACGTACTAACTAAGTAGCTTTAAAACTTACCTTTATTGGCTTACGACCCCTGATCTTCGGTTTTGGTTTTCTATCTTCCACTTTAATTTTAAGGAATTGATATGAGCCAGTTGGGATATTCACTAAACCAGTTAAACATTAATAACAAAGAGCGGAATCATGCTACTCGCCAAAATAGAAAGAGCATTTTTAATCTTGTTGCAAAACAGCTTCATGGTTTTGGCTTTAAGTTAAAAGATGAAAAAGGGTTAAAACCTAAACACGTAAATGCTTTAGTAAAGCATTGGCAAGATCAAAAACTTGCAAACAAGACTATCAAAAATCGAATGTCGGCCATTAGATGGTGGGCAGATAAAGTAGGTAAACGTAATGCAGCCGGTCGTACTAATGATGAATACGGTATTGATAAGGTACGCAATAGTCCTTTGTGGAAATCCAAGGAGCTTGATATGCAGAAGCACGCACAGATTAATTGTCCATACGTAAAGTTTTCACTGCGCCTACAACAAGAATTCGGGCTACGCTGAGAAGAGGCGATAAAGTTCAATGTCAGCTATGCAGATCAAGGTAATTATATCCGCTTGAAAGGCTCATGGACTAAAGGTGGTAAACCCCGCACCTTACCTATTCTAAAAGAGTCACAGCGCTCTCTGCTTGATGAAATTCGCTCTTTTACAAGCCCATCATTAATTCGCGCGACAAACCGCTATGTAGATCAAATGCGCCGCTATGAGCGCGAAACTAATAAGGTAGGCCTTAGCAAAAATCATGGCTTACGTCATCACTATGCCCGTCAACGTTATCTAGAACTAACTGGTTAGCAATGCCCCGCTAATGGTGGGCCGCGACGTATGCATTTAATAGGCAAAGAGCGGGAGCTAGATTACAAGGCATGAATGATAATTAGTAAAGAGTTAGGGCACGAAAGATTTAGTATTACTTACACATATTTGGGTAGTTGAGCTCAATATACAGCCAACATTAAGACATATTATTGTGTTGTGAGCCTATGAGATAGGCGCTAATTACTCTTTGACTAAACAGATAGAAATGCCATAAAGTAAGTAGCCATAAGGACCCTTAAATAATGGAGTAATGAAATGGCGGAGACCATAAACACAGCAGAAGCAGCCGTTCAGATATCTAAGGAAATATTTTCTGTTTTTAAATGGAAAAAAGGAGAACTACACGACCAAAACTTAGATTGTGTAATACCGGAACACGAAAAGCCTACCCACCCTTGTGATTGTGTTTTTTATTATATTGACCCTTACCTTGGGAAGGTCATTTACTTAAACACTGATTTAAAGAGCTATGGTGCTGGTAGTATAAAAAAAACAGCTGTTGGTAACGCATTAAAAAGCCTATCTCTCGCTACTCACTGTGCAAACGTTTCTGATCAATGGAAAAACTTATATCTATTGCCAGATATTGAGTTTGACTACAATATTCGTGGGTTCTTGTTTGTATACAATCACGATAAAGAATATTCCAATAACTTTCACGAACAGTTATCCGCAATAAACCCTGCTAACTTAAAAATTGCGAAAAATCAGCAGTTGCATGTTTTTGGCCCTAGGCAGATTGAAGATTGCTTCGCTATTTCCAGCGATCTGAAAATCCAAAAAGGTGATCAAGATATCGAAAAGTATTCTTTTTGGTACCCCGATATGATCATTCATAAAGTTAGGCATGGAGATCCATGGGACCAACCAGCAACAATAGAACTGCTATCAAGCCCCCTGATAATCGTCAAATACTTAACCAGGGCAAAAGAGGAGGGTTATATTATTTATTACCGTAGAGATGGGAATTCAGTGGAAGAGTTCGTTTATTTGATTGATTTACTATCACACTATCAAATACTTTCTGAAGAACTTCCTATTAACCTGCGCTTTATCTCCAAACACGCAGATAATAGCATCCAAACCAATTTCAAAAATGCGAAGTACCAATATATGCAAAATTGGTCGATGGATGAAGCACGGGAAAGACAGCTTAACCAAATATCTCCAGAGCTAGTTACTCGACATACTGCACACTATAATATTGGAGAGTTAGGATGGAGGGAATCATGATCAATAAAAAACAGTACGGACCGACCTTATATTACTTCCATGATAAAGCTATTTATGACGGACTTTCTCAGCATAGTATATCGAAACCTGACCTACACCGCTTCTTATTAAAAAAAGGTGTTCTAGCTTCACAGGAAAGTGATACTGGTTTATTGGCTTATTATTTATCCTCGTTTACTTTTGATTATTTTGATCGAAACCACTTATCGGAATTGTTAACTACCACTCCTAAAAGAGAAAACGTTAGTTCTAGTACCATTAAGACTGAAGAAAACCCAGCCCTATCAGATGAGGCAATCCGACAAGCATTGACTGTTTTAAAGGAAGAGTTAGCTACAGATCCTGACTGTGCCGCAAATGTGGTTTGTTCAAAAGATAGTTTTGTTCTGGATATTACATACAAAGACCACGATCTCAGAAAACCTGAGGCTCGACAAATAGAAACCAAAAAAGCTCAAGTTGAGATAATAAAGGATGAAAGTGGCTATACAATAAGAAGCCCTGCAAATGATTTTGGTTCAAAAATAGTGGAACAGCTAAAAGACTCCTTGAGCAAAGAAGTTGAAGAGCAGCTGGTAGTTAAAGAACTTAGTTTAACCTCAATCACGGATAGTCTTTACGTATCAAAGTTCTTTGAAATCTTGATGAATAATGTAGAAGGTTACAATCTGAAGGATGTAACTAACGTTAAGCTTTTTCATCCTGAAAATGATGAGGAAAGTGAAGAAATAGCAGCTAGTCATATAAGGAAAGCTATGCTTAATGGTGAACAGGTTCTTATTTCACCTGAGCTTAAAAGCTTATTTGATAGAGGTTTCCACATTTCCAGTGTGCAATGGGTATCGGATGAAAAACTATATGCTGGTGACAGAGTTGCTTTCGAAGCATCACTTAAGAAACCTGAAACTAAGGAAGGGTTCTCTTTTCAAATTCGGGGGATCTATAGGTATAGTGAAAGGACTCATGACATAACACAGAAATTAACCACACCTAGTAACATTGAAAAAAAAGCAATCCATAAAAAGTTAGAGCAGGCTTCAGAGAGCGCATTAAGTGAAGTTAATGCGATGCTAGAGGACTAATTCATGGAAAGGTTCTATTGGTATAAAGCTGAATTGAGAAGTAATTTCGAGAGCTTTGCACGTGCGATTAAAAAATGTACATTTGATGATGGTATTGGTCAAGGTTTTACCGTGTCTTCAATTACCGAAAACACTTTAACGGGAAAATACATTCTCTCTAAATATGTAACCCAAGAATACATCAACCCATTTGGTGAGAATGAAATAGAAGAGCGACGAGTTTTCGAAATGATAGATTTCGAGCTAATAAACGGACCTACCATTCTAATAGAAACAAAAAACCCGGGAAGGTGTATGAAGCCATTTTTTAATGATCTCCATAAATGCTCAAACTATGATTTATCAGTAGATACCCCTTCTTTCAATCTACCTAACGTAATAGCTGAATTAAATAGCAAGGGCCTGAAGTTCATCGATGTAAAAGAAATAGAATTAACTAATTTAGTGTTGGGAGCCAAAGCTACTGGTTCCTTAATTGTAAAAGGTAGCTTATCTCTTGAAGATTATGAGAAGACTTTACCTCTAGCTGATATCAGACATCGTTTAAAAAAATTTAAAGCTATAGTCGATTATAAAGGTATTAGAGATACTCTTGAAGTTCACACTTCATCCAAAATCATCACGTCAGGTAAGCTAGCACAGTTAATAATCCCCCATATTCGCGACACCCTCTATGATTAAGGGTGTCACTATCTCTTACCACCACGACGCATCCAAAGAAACGATTATGGATGAACTAGACTTAAGTTATGAAGACAACAGCATTAAATAGTTCAATTTAGGCCTCAGCTGGGCTGAACTACAAACGTTAAAGCTAAAAAAATACAAAGAGGGGCAAGGCTATAAGTAAGCCCCAAAATTAGGCATGCCTAATTCTATCTGGCAACACATCAATCAAAGGAGAGTACAATATGCTACCGCTAATCGTAAGCAATATCATGATCTTATCGCTTGTTTTATTTTTCTGGTTGCTGTTTCGACGAACGAAAGTGCGTAATTATTAAAAAAGCGGTCTAAACCATTCCCCGATTTGGCATGCAAAATTGAGCTCTCTCCCAGCACTTAAATTGTTCAAAAAAAAGCTCCGGAAAAGTCAGGGGGTTTTTCTGAGACAACGGTAAATACATTCCCATAATAGTAAGGCATTCCATATATTAGTAAACGGAATGCTTTATGCCAAAAATTAAACCTCAATTTTATACAGCAGATGAAGTTGCAGAAGCTTTATGCTGCTCTAAGCAAACCTTATACAATAAGCTAAGTGAGAACAGGCAAGAAAAAGCGCGTCACTCACTGCCTCCTTATATCAAGCAAGGTGGTAAAACACTCTTTCCTATATCAGAGTTCCACCACTGGATTGAAACGCAGCCTTTAATTCGCAGCGGGGAGGTTCATTACTAATGGCCATTTCTCATAACAACATAGAGATAATTACAAAGTGCCCTATAGAAGAGCGCACCATTGGTTTATACCCAGCCTTTTTGATAGACCTATGTATTTTGCCTCTTAAAAAGCTTGAAAAGTGCAATGTCAAAGGCTTTGGAAAGTACAAAACTGTAATGTTGAGTAGCCCTCAAATCTTGCCTCATGGCCATTATGCAAGGTTGATTATTGCTCATCTTACAACACAGATCAGCCGAAGGCCTGAACTATCTTCATACGTCATAGCTATCGGTATGCGACCTGTTTCAGCAAATAACAGGTCAAAACTGTATATCAGGTGGCACATACGCTAATTTTTTACTCTCTCTCGAAAGAGTGTTTGATACGACATTTACAGCTGTTTCAACTAATAATTCAGAAGATAAAACTCGAAGAAGAGTGTTTTTCGCTGAAGCAGATAATGTGATCACCAATGAGTATGACGTTGGTCAATTCAACGCTAAATACAAGTAAGTTCTCTACACTCCCTCGAGCAGCTTTAAGGCTTTAATTACCGATGATAAAAGTATTATTCCCATTGATTTAAGATTCCTTCAACTTGCTCGAGCTAAGGACATTGTTCTCGCCCATGATCTCTACCTATTTCTCATACGTCGAGGTTACGGTCGCAAAAGAGTTGGTTTTGTTCCTTGAGTGACTCTCCACAAAGACATCTTTCCTTACTTTAAACGATTAGCTTTTAGTAGGTTTAAACGGCGATTTTTGCTTGCTTTAGACTTCATTCTTGACTGCCATCCTCATTCAGGCATTTGTGTACATAAAGAGGACAAAGGTTTAGTTATTCCACCTAAAAACTATCTACTTCGTGGCAGAGGAGGCTAGTGTTTAGTTGCTTACAAATTATGTATAAGTAGTTGCTAGTAATGTCACTGGCGGGCAAAAGTTTGTCACTGAAGGACTGTACCACCAATGCAGCCCTTTATTATCAAGGCCTCTAGCTCCCTGCTTAATACCTTAAATTCTCAATATCCAAAAATCTTATTATTAAGGACACCTAACTGTGAATAACAAAACTTATAAGTACGAAAAGTACATGAAGAACCTGCCTTACATCAAAGGCCTTCAGCTATACAAGGCTGTGGGGATGACTCTTTATCTTATCATTGATAAAAATAGAACTTTAAAATTTGCACTCTCTTCTGCAAGCACAAAACATAATTTTAAGCCAAAGAAGCGAATTGAAGAGCTTGTTCGGATCGCTCTGCCTGATGACTTCTTCGAAAAAAGGCAAAGAGCTAATGCACCAAAAGTAAAACGAGAAGAGGCTGGGGTGAGGCTTCAAATGCTCCGTGATATGGAGGTTCAAGCTGATTTACACATTAGCTCGATGCGTGAAAAAAACGAGTAAACTTCCAATGCTCAGAAACGAAAAAAGCGCCGCAATGGGCGCTTTTTCGCATACACACAACCTACTCTGTTAATTTCGGCCACATATATGTACTATGCACATAGGTTATGGAATACAGTGAACCTATGTACGTTCACTAGAGACGATAATAGATAAGAATGATTAGAAACGCAACACAAATTGACAATAGCGTCAAAAAAATATGTGACAAAGAAATTGAGCGCTACATCTCGGCCCCTCGATTGAGAAGCTATGAAAAAATAATAAAAAACAAAACCCAAAAGAACCTTATCGCCGCATATGCTTGGAATAAACACGTTTCCTCAGCTATTTACCCAATTATACAATGCCTTGAAATATCATTAAGAAATGCTTTGCATGAAGCCGCTTCTGTTCATTTTAACACCAAAGATTGGTACGAGCCAGTATTGAAGCATGGTGGAGACAACAAGTTTATAGCTGAACAAAAAAAGTTCACTAAAAAATACTACAGAAAATCAGCTGGTTACAAAAAAGAGAAAGGGAAGCAAGCATGGGTTTCAAATCATGAAAACATGCTTAAACGGGCCCAGAAACAGCTAACTAACAATGGAAAAAGCCCTAGCCCAGATGCTATCGTAAGCGAGACAATGTTTGGGTTCTGGGTTAGCTTTTTTGAGGATGCTTATAGTGACAAAGATCCAAAGAAAAGTCTTTGGCCTCATATCACAAGCGATGTTTTTAAGAATAACAAACGGTTGGATAGAAAAAGTGTTCAAGCAATGTTATTAAACCTCAAAGAGCTAAGAAATAGGCTCTCCCATCATGAGCCAATCTGGAAGAACTCTGCTGTCAAAAATGATGAAGATGCCATAAAACTCCTACATGAACGTATTGAAGATGCAATGACTATCATTAGAGGAATCTCAGAAGATCGCTATAGACAGTTCGTAGCTTCAGGGCAGCTTTCCTATTTTAAAGGAATCTGCTCAAAGAAGACGTTGCTCAGATACTTAAAAGGCAATAGTGAAGTCACGATTGATAAACGCAAGCTAAAAAGACTAACAGTAAAATCTTTAAAGCAGCCTCAAGTAGAGCCTATCGTTCTATCTGTTAAAGGAGTTCCAAAAATTGTTATTGATTTATGGCCTGGATGTGGACTGACACCATAGTGAACCAGTGGTATGGTGCAGCTAAGTAAACCATTTTACTATTACACCATACTCCGCTTAATACCTACCCCATCAAGCTAGCCAGCAGCTCTAATCTTTGTTCTTTTGACAGCCCGGAAATCACAGACCTTAGATTTCCAACCTGAACATCAGCATAGTCGTCTAAAAAACCAGCATATTTGGCTATTGTTTCTGTTACCTTTTCTGCGGGCTCTTTAAGCTCTTCAGCGGTTAAAATTAAATAGCCAGCAGTTACATCGCTTTTATCTGTAATATGGTTTAGAAGGCGTTTCAGGAGGTATCCTGATACTCCGCGACTCTCAGCCATTGATGTAAATGTACGGCGCAAATCATGCGAAGTGATTTTTACTCCTGCAATTTGGCATACATGTTTCAACGTCTTTTTAGGATCAGTAAGATAGCCCTTTTTACTGTTTGTCCCAAATACATAGTCAGATACTTTGTATTCTTTTCGTCGATTAAGTATCTCAGCTAATCGATCTGTAATAGGAAACTCAACGTCCAAGCCATTTTTTGTATCTTCTAAAATGAATATTCTATCTTCAAGGTGTACTTGTGACCAAGGAAGTTGCAGTAACTCTGATCTTCTTAGGCCTGAAAAGGTTAAAAATTCTAGGTAATCACAAAAAGCAACGCGGCTATTTTGACGATACTTGGCAGCTTCATTTCTAACTTCATATAGTGCGTCTATGAATGGTTTTAGTTGTGAACGACGCAGTCTTGTTGTTTTACGCTTTACATTATTCCAGCTTCGTTTTTCAGAAAGTGCATCTACAGGATTTTCTGGAAATAATGAACGACCTTCTGAAGATTTGTATTCAGCTTTAGCAAAGTTAAATAAAGCACGCATTAGGCGCATGGTATAATTTGCCTGAGCAGGGCTTCTTGAGGTGATTTCTCTTTGGCGTTTTAAAATCATTGTTTGATTAATATCGGCTAGACGTTTGTTATGCCAATCAGATAGGTAGCAATCTATTTTTTGTTGATACCCTCTTTCAGTTATAGGCTTAAGATCTCTAGATTCGATGTATGAATCAAAGGCTTCTTTCAAGGTAACTGAAGCCGCTCTAAATTGGCGCTTAAGGTCGTTCGGGTTTATACCCTCAGCAATATCTGCCATTACTTTACGAGCCATTCGCCTTGTATCATCAAGTGTAATTGGTGGAAAGTACCCAAGGGTGACATTAATAGGGGTGTCTCTTCCTGGTATCTTTTTATAAACTCTAAATGACTTCTTACCTGCTACGCTCACATCTAAAATGAGTCCTGACAATAGATTGTCATAATAGCGAGTGCGTTTACCGTTTGATTCTACCTTTTCAAGCGACAATTCTGTGAAGCGAAATTTTGTGTCTGACATATGGTGCTACCTCTGTGCTACGTTGAACGTAAAATTTAACGTTCTGAAATACATAATGATTTATGCATCAGAGGTAGGGGGGTATTCAATAACCCTATGATATAGCTATGAAAATTAGTAAATAGTTATATCAAAAAGTAACTCGTAGTAAGTCCTTTTTTTGCATCTCATTGTCGTTAGTTTTCTTAAAAACCTTTTCATAAGATTTCATACGGTGAGAGTCCAGGTCTTTGTCGACTTCTTTTAGTTCGAACAAACCGATTTCTGGGTGGCCTCAACGGACAGATCATGGGCTGGGATTTTTTCATTAAAATTAGCAAGCTCGTTTTTGCCATAACTTCTGCATCACTGCTGCTCATACCGTTAGCTATAAAAACCTTAATAATTGACTGTCACCGCAGATACTACAGCTTGTTTACTTTAATGTTCTATTTATTAAATATCTTAAATTTCACCTTTAATGGCTTTCAATTCTGTTAAAAGATAAAAGAGGGTGCAAAGTCAGTTTGAAATTAAGCCAAACTTACACAGTATGTTTTATCAATTTAAACTTATGCTCAGATAAGGTGACATAGATTGTAATCAAAAATCTGCAAATTTTTTTTCAGTAATGCAGTACGTTATAAATTTTTTGTCACAAGACTTGAGCTGTTCTTTTTCTTTGTTCCACTTCTCTCTAAATGTCGATAAACATCGGCTTCCAACCCACTGTTCAACAGTAATAATTGAACGATTAATTGGAGACTCCATTAGTGCGTCCAGTGGGTGTACGGGAATGTTACTTAGATTTTGTTCTGCTTTTTTTCTAATTAAGACTTGATTTATTGCCATTGTTTTCTCCAATCTGTCTAGTAATCCTTACTAGACAATTTAAGGTTTCTTTTTGTTTTTTAGCAAGATTAACGTTTGGTAATTTGTGTTAAAGCAGTGATTTGCTCTCTATCTAACCGACACTCTTACGCTTAACTTTGACTACTTTGCTGGTTGATAAATAGGCCTTTATTGAAAGAGCCATACAATCAGCATCATAATTTTTATAATGCTGATTGTTAATTAAGCAATAGATAATAAAGACTTAAATCTAGCTACAAACATAATAGAGAAGCCTTTTTTATTGGTTAAGGGCTCGTGTTGTCCTTCTGTTTGCTTATATAAGCGAGTGGTAATATAGCTAATGCAACCATAACAACTCCTGCAATAGGCGTGTCTGACAGTTTGCCTATAGCAACAAGGCTTCCTCCAGAATATTCACCCAAGGCAATACCAAAATTAAATGCAGCAATATTGAGTGCAGAAGTAAAGTTCACAGCTTTTGGTGTATGTGTCGAAGCTATTTTTAACATTCCGGTTTGTAGTGAAGGAGAAAGTGAAAAAGCTAACAGTCCCCATACAAACAATGCGGGGGCCATAGACCACTTTTGTTGCATTGCAAAGAGCAATACTATAAACATCAATGCAAGAGCACTAAAATTTCCTTGCAGTGTTTTATGCCAGCCAAAGCGAACAGATGCATTTCCTCCAGCAAGATTTCCAATAAAGGTAGCTCCACCGAAAACCAAAAGTAGTATGCTCGCTGTTTGCTCAGTAAAGCCAGTTACTTCTATCATTATTGGGGTTATATAAGTAAACGCTGTAAAGGAAGCACCAAACCCTAAAATAGTTACCAGCATCATGGCTAAAACACGTGAATTTGTTAGTGCACTTAATTGTGTTTTAAGTGATGATTTTGGTAATGAGGCTTGTGTAGGTAAAAGCTGGTTTGTGGCAATTAAAGAAATAACACCTAAGACAAATACGGCTAGAAATGGCCATTGCCATCCAGCCATGTTACCAATAAAGCTACCTAGTGGCACACCTATAACCATAGCAATAGTAAGCCCTGCAAACATTAATGCTATTGCTTTTGACTCCTCTCCTTTAGGAGCTAAACCAGAAGCTACAGTCGCGCCAATTGCAAAGAAACTGCCATGCGCTACTGCAGTAATGATGCGCCCCGCTAATAATACTTCGAAGCTATTCGCCATTGCTGATATGAGGTTACCCAAAGTAAAAAAACTAATTAGAGCAACAAGAACATGTTTTTTGTTAAAGCGACTGAGCATCAAAGTGACAATAGGCGTACCTATTGCTAAAGATAAGGCATATAATCCAACCAGCGAGCCGGCTTTTTCTATAGGTATAGCGAAGTCACTAGCGATGCTGTTAAGTACCCCAACTACAATAAATTCGGCTACTCCAATAGCAAAAGCTGTTAGTGAAAGAAGGTAAATTGCAGGGTGTAATTTAGGGCTTTTAGCCATAAAGAGCCTCCTGAGCAATTTCCTCATCTGCTTCAAGAGTTGCCCCTGCTACACCTAAGCCACCAATGACCTCTCCTTGACGGTTACGGATAACTAAACCGCCGCCAAAGCTGATCATTCCACCATTCGTATTCTCTAGCGTGTAGAGCTCACACCCCGCACGAGCAATTTGACCAAGAACTTTTGCATCAGTATGAAAAAGAGCAGCTGTGCGTGCTTTCTTTTTTGCTACGTCAATAGTTCCTAGCGCAGTACCATCCATACGTGAAAAAATCACTTCTAACCCAGCTATATCAACAACAGATATGCTAATATTAAAGCCTTCACGGTGAGCAATGTTTTGAGCTTTATCTACAATTGCTTGAGCGTCTGAAAGTATCATACTTATATCCTCTTTAAAGTGTAATCCATCGCCAAAAGCGTCATATCAGAGAGGATAATGTCACTATTAGTGGGATAAAATGGGGAGGGGAATAAACTCTTTGAAATTCGATAATGTCGAACAGGTGTCTTTTTTATAAGTTAACGCGCTGAAGCTTATGAGCGAGCATTCGTAGTTGAGATTCAGGTATTCGAGCAGCAGGGCCGGCAACACCTAACACCGCGTTTATTTTACCTTCGTGATATAAGGGGATTGCTAGACAGTTTAGTCCCACTTCAGCATTTTCTAGGTCGACTGCGTAACCCAACTCGCGAACTACGTTCAACTCTTCTATTAACGCGCTAGGTATAACTTTAGATACTCTTAGTTGTCTGACAAGATCTTCATTAAAAGCAAGAAAGACTTTACCTATAGCGCTAGTTTCAAGCTTTTCACGTCGTCCTCGAGGGTTTGCAATTCGCAGGCTGTTACCACTTTGAATAGCTTCTGCGTATACATAATCCTGGTTTCCTCCTAAAACTGCTAAATAGCTAGTTTCACCAGACTGGTCTGCTGCATAAGCTAAAATAGACTGGAACCTAACACGAATTTGTTGATGTTGAAAATTGATAGGTTCTGAGAGGGTTGTAAGTCGCGCGCCGAGAGTATAGTGAGTTTCACTACGCTCAGCATAGCCTAAGTTTACTAAAGTATTCAAAAGGCCATGAGCGGTGGTTTTATTTAGTTCACAGTATTCCACAAGTTGGTTTAATCTAGCACTGCCACCGAGTTGAGCGATTGCTTCTAACAGTGAGAATGCTCGCTCTACAGATTGAATTCGCTTTAATGGATTTGTCATTTATTGCAAGTTATTTGTATACAATCGTTACACCTTACTTAAAAGCCTTTACTAATGAAAGAATCTTGATTTTGTTAGTGCTTAACATCCATCACTGTTTAATTACGAACTAAGTTCAAACCTTCATGTTAGAGTGACTAAGGATGATACAGTGCTCTTGTTTATTAAGGACACTTTGGTAGCTGGCACTTTAAACAAAACTATTAAACTCACTCATTAGTGAATCATAATTATTTTTAGAATTAATATTATATATCAGCAGAGTAAGCTATCGCGTTGTTTTTTAATTGCTCTCTCGGTTAATTAATACCTGATGTAAATTCAAGGAATTTGATATTAAGAATAGGACAGAGATCAAAAAAAACGCCTACAAAATGAGGCGGTTTTTAGTTGGGATCTAATTTTAGTAATTCTTGGCGCTTTTAACTGTTTTATTGAATTCACTAAGGAGTGAGTCATAATCTATTTCAGTTTTAATATTGTACTTTTCACTAAGGTTATTTAGCTCGCTCATAGTAAGCGTAGCAGATGATGAGAAATTAGGCTTTGCAACTACATAGCTTTCATCAATTAGCATCACCCCTTTGAGCTGGTGGAGTTTAATATAGCGCTCGATATATGATGCCAGCTCTGCAGGTGTAGCCCCCTCTGATGTAATGCGCTTTGAAATTTCTTCTGGATTAAACGTTTGAACTTTCGCATAACCTGCAATTAAATCAGTTACTTCAATCATTGATTTTTCGCTTACTGCTTTTGTGTAAGATACACCAGCAAAAAATGCTAAGGCTGACATTACTAGGCTTATAAGAATCATTTTTATATAGTCATTCATTGTTTAATCACCTAATTTTAGTTTAGTGCCAGATAGCACAGCGAATGTAATTGAACGTCCCGGTGATATCTCAATTACAGGGTGAATCTGTTCTGCTAAAGCGATGTAGTATTCAGCTAGTCTATCCATAGCATCAGCTGAGCCTTGGAACACACCAGCGGAAGCAACGGAGCCTAAGTCTACTGACTCCCATACCGCTCTATCACCACCAGACGTATTGATTGATGTAGTTCGTTGAGGTGCAACAGCTTCAGAAATGCCACTCATAAATCCAGCTGCCATAGAGCCTGCTAAGAGGTTACCATTTTTGCTTACAAGTCTGCCGGCTATACCAAGTTTGCCATCAAAGTCAGAAACTGCATTCGCTTGAATCGCGCTTTCAACACTCTTACCGTCATTACGTACACATGTAATTGATTGTGCGCGTATATGCGCTCTTTCGCTTGATAAATCCCCGATTGCTTGGCCAATAACGTGACACTCGCGAATATCTAAAGTGAAGTGGTTAGGCAAGATAGCTTCTTTTTTAACTCGGATAACAACCGGCATAGGAGAAGATTTGGCTGCAAGCTGTGTTGGAGCATCCAAACCAGTAAGTAAAACACCAGAGAAGAATGAGCCTGCAGGCAAATAAACAACGCCTTCGTCAGAATCAATTAGTCCACCTTCATTTGGATCGCTTTTCTTTTGGACCTCTTTTTCAGGTTTTAGACTTTGCTGTGTGATCAACAAATCTTTTTGCTGTTTTTCTTCAACAACACCCGAACTCTTAATGCTTCGAACGCTGCGTTGGGTGATAGTTCTAATAACACGGCCTTCGATTTGTGGTTTTGCGGTAACAAGCTGAGTAGGGGTTCTGTCAAAGACCCTCTCATCGTACTGTTGTGGTGCATCAGCTATAGCTTGTTGCCCTTGCTCTGCACCAGAGTATGAAGTGTTGTAATTTGAGCGTGAGCCACCATTTGATTGTCTAATATGTTGGGAATTTGCATATGCTCTATCGCGCACTTCCAGTTGGCGCTCGTAATCTTTCAATTTTAACGTCAGGTCATCGATGCTTTGCTGCTGTTGCTGAACCATCTCAAGTACACGCTCTTTTTCTGTATATACCTCACGCTCTTTTCTGCGAATTGAGTCTACAGACTTGTCATAGATTTCGTCGAATTCGTTTTTATCGATGTTAGCAATGCTTTCTGAATCAAATAGCCCGCGTACTTTACCCTTTCCATCAAGGCGGTCTTCAGCTTGTCTTGCTGCAATTCTGTCCTGCAGACTGGTTTTATTATCACTCGAAGACATCGACTTATAACCAAAGAACGCAATAGGAATAATCACCAGTATTGCTGCAAACTTTCTAACTTTGGGATTTTCCCATTGTTTTTTAATGCTCATTTCCACCAGCCTTAGTTGATTACACGAGGACGTTTAGAGTTAGTGTTAACAATGCTTTGGCGCAATTTGTCTCGCAGGATATAAACTTCTGTTGCTTCGCCAGGTTGAAGTAGTGATTTGTTGTAAATGGCAACGGCCATAACATCACGTGACTCGCACATTTGTTCACGAATTGTATAGGGGCGAGTAGTTGTATTTTGGACTCTGACTACATCAACAACTTCTCTTGGACCGACAATTCGCTGTAGTACTTGCTGACTAATGGTTAAGCCGCAAGGTTGGTGCATCGCTTTTGATACATCATGAGAAAGTGAAAAACCTTGTGGTATTTCACCTTTGCCAACAGGTTTTAGAATTTGCTTAATACGCGCTACTCGATCTGTTTCAACATTTGCGACGTGGCCTTCAGTTAAAGACGCTTCAGCTAATGCTTCTTGCTCTTTTATTTCCGCTCTGTGATTTGCGCCTTTGTATTGCATCGTTTTTGAAAGATTCACATCGACATTTACAACAACCGGCATCGCTTCCATTGGTACCAATGTAAGATTAATCATTGACTCTGGAACACCTTCTTCAAACAACATTAAAGCAACAGGCTTAAGTGAGTTTAAAGTGATGTATAAACGGCCATCTTCTAATTCAATGACTGATTCTTCGTCGTGGGTTCTAGCAGCAACCATCTTAAAATTAGTTATGATTGGATTCGTCAAGCCGACAGCTACAGGTACAGCGATATTAGCGCCCGGTTCAAGATTGCTAAGGTTTTGGGTTGGCTTGTATTTTGATTTAACGATATCTAGGAATGAGTAACCATTACCTGAACGAATTGACTGTGCAGTTTGTGGCTGCTGGTACTGGTCAAAATCAGCTTCATTCATCATTCCGTTTGGTTTTACGTTATCGGCAATTTGATTGATTTCATCTTGAGGGGAGACTGTTTTCATTACAGGCTCGCTTCGACTATCTAATTTAATACCGTTTTTTGCTGCTTCGAATATAGCTTGCTTTGTAACCGGAATAGGTTGTTCATTTACTACCTCTGTTGGTAGCTTGAATGTATCGCTTGGATTTTCAGTTGCATCATTAGCGAAGGTAAATGTACTAGACGCACAACCAATGGCTAAAAGTATTGATTTCATTTTCATCTAGTTGCTCTCCTGTTGTTCTTTCACTTTCAAATCTTTTGCAGCTTCTAGCACCCCTATCTCTAGTTCACTGTCATAGTAAGGTTGCGACTCTAAAGTTCCCGGTTCAGCATCTCCACGTGCTTCCATCGCTTGTTTTCGCTTTCTTGGGGTGCCCGGATATTGATCTAAGTGGGTGATTTTAGGTCTTCCATTTCTTGCGGTGATCTTAAATTCGTAGCTCCACTTCGTATCTGCTTTGGGTTCTCCACCAATGAAAGTGATTTTTTGGCCCCAAATGGTGATTAAATCAGTTTCAGGTTCATGAATTAGGTCGTCGGCAATAAAAACTTGTCGTATATCACGCATTTTTATCATTTCAGCTTGTTTATCTAGCATTGGCTCGATTTCAACTTGTAGTTGTGGAGATAACATTTTCATCATTACCTTTTTTACAAAATCGATGTTTTGCGAGTTAATGTTGCCTATTAGAGTAGAAACGCTGTAGGCCCATGCTTGTTGGTAATTCTGGTTAGCTTTATCGCCTTGAATTGTAAGCTCACCAAAGTAATTCTGTTCTGGGATAACAACGACTTCACTGTCTTTGAAAAACAGTGTTAAAGCGCTTAGAGCAACTGTAATGGATAAAAATAGGTTAGCTACTCGGCTTATGTTGTTAGATGCAACCATCGATTTGAAGCTTCGAACTGAAGCGGATTTATCATCAAGCATTTTCTTGCCTTAGCGGTGGTATGTACGTTTAACTGGATCTGCAATTGATTTGCTTTGATTGGTTAAGATGAACCCATAAGACCAAAGCTTGTGTTTAACATAGGCTTTAGGGAATCGGCCTTTAACCTTTTGAGAGATATAAATGTATGCCATGGCTAGGCATACAAGGATAAAGGTCTGTTTTGTCACCATGCCAATCGCTACCGCGGCCATCAACGGTATTACTTGTTCTTTAGTAAATACAAACAAGATTAATAACGGTTGGTTGATGTGGGTCTTGCAGCGGTAGCGATTGGGCGTTTCCATGGTTTAAAGCACTCCAACAGAAGCAGTTAGGAAGTACTCAACAGCATCTTGTGCATTTGCAAATAGCAGTGCGATAAGGAATGCACCCACACAAGTAGCATAGTTCTGCTTCATAATGCCTTGGAAAGCAGCAAAGCCAAATGTGAAAATTGAAATGATGATGCCAGGTGCGCCGGTTAACCAGCCAACTACTTCATTGTAAACTCCGTATAGGAAGTCACCAGAAGTTGGGGCCGCAGCCATTACGCCTTGTGAAATTAATAGAGCTAAAGAGATTGCTATCAGTGCGATGGTCGCTTTTTTAGCTGTAGACATTTTTTTAGTGATTGTTGGCGCTTCAACAATGCTTGATTGGTTGGTTAGTTCCATTTTTAAACCTCTTAAGAGTTAATGTTCAACGTTAAAGTCGAATTAATCTTAAACTCTTAAAAACAGCATAAAGCCGGATTTTTATTTAAATTTGAATAAAAATTGGGGAATTAGATATTTGGGTGATAATTAATTAAATAGCGCTCTGTGCATTCGCTTATGTGCACTTGCCAGTTAAAGCTATTCAGGCTCATTAACAAGACAGTTGCAGGTTATTTGAGGTATTAAATTATAAGAATTAAATTAGGGAAAAATTAATGGTAGGTGTAGAGGTTAATCGTGTATTTGCTGAAGTGACGCAGGATGAGTTGAATAAAGATGATGCTTATCTATTACCGGATGGCCGGTACGACGCTAAATCTTGGTAGAGCTAAATGATTGTCAATGCGAGGTTATCCTTGATGACAGCATTGGAAAGACACTGAGATATAGCTATTCAGTAAAAGCTAGTTGAAGAAAAAACACATACTGACATATAAGTTAATGTTATTATCTGCTGCAAAGTGCTTTGCTTACTACTTACCTAAATTAGTCGCTGCTTAACCACCTAAATTAGTGTCCGGTTTCGTTGAAGCACAACGGTGACCAAGGTGTTCGTCTAATTCAACATTGAGTGTTGCTTCGACCGTCACCTTGGTTAACATTTTACAAAAGTAAGTTAAATCTGCTTCCAACTTAATTGCTTTAGAAGCTTGCTTAGCAAAGGCTCCCAGCTTTTGCTTATTTATTATTGCCTATACTAAACCCTTTTTTTATGACTAATAATAGGCAGTGACACAGATTTAGTTACAGAGTCTGTATAAGGTCTAAAGTTCTTAGTCTTATTTTGTTAAAAAGTGACCCCTTACTCATATATATTTCCACCCACAGGTAGACCACTCGGAACTGAGTTAGGCTTCCCAGAATAAAATACATCTGTATTTAAGGTTTTCAAAAAAGCCTCTAAATCATTGAAATCATCATCGTCTATATTTACCTCAATATCCCCCCTATCTTCATAGGCAGCAATTGCGTCGAGTAAGCTTTCTCGAGAGCCATCATGCATGTAAGGTGCTGTATAAGAGATATTTCTTAAGCTTGGGGTTCGAACGACTGTGTTACCAATGATAGCTTGATTTGCATGAATTAAATTGTCAGAAAGCATAGATCCACTATGACACCTAGAGCAACCACCATCTATAAACTTATTTAAGCCAATAACTTCTTGTTGTGAGAGTGCTTCCAACTCCCCGAGGAGAAAGCTATCAAAGCGTGTATTTGGACTTATTATTTTTCGTTCAAAAGTGGCTATAGCTTTAGCAATATTTTTCCCATTTATAGGGCTTTCCTCCGGAAAAGAATTTTGAAATAACTCAACATATTGAGGTATAGCTTGAAGTCTGGTAATGATTTCAGTCATTATTTCTTGTTGGCTAAAACTGTAACCGAGCATTTCTACGGGATTTTTCAGAGGGCCTAAAGCTTGGTCTTCTAGAGTTTCAACTCTTAAGTCCCAAAAGTAACCGCCTGAGACAAACTCCTCCAGATTTACATTATTATTGATGCCCGTAAATGCCACATTCATTATTGAGGGTGTGTGAAGTGGTGTAATTTCGGTGCCGAATCTAGAAGGGCCAAGGCCGATACCATCAGAACCAATTGAAAGTGGTCGTCCGTCAGCCCAGCCAAACTCTGGGTGATGACATGAGGCGCATGAAACGTTTTGATCGCCAGATAATATTGGGTCCCAATAAAGCAATTCCCCTAATAGTTCTTTATTTTTATTGTAAGGATTATCTGCTGGATAAAGAGATCTTGTTGGTAAAGGTGAAAATATGCTGGAGTAGTCTCTGATTTGAACATCATCACTTAGCTCTTCGAAATCTTCGGAAGCTCCGGGGTTCCCACAACTAATCAATGTAGTAAAACATAGTGAAATTAAACTTAATTTGAACAGTTCTTTATTAATCACCTAAATACCCTTCTATATATAAAGCAAACGAATTTAGTGCCAACTGAAAGCAGGCAGTAGTTTGTTTATAAGTCTGCTATTTTTGGTGTCGAAGAAATGTCCTTGTTATTTTATCTGGCGCAACAAAAGGAGAAGGGGATGGATAAATTTACTTTTATAGAGGAGATAATTAAAAACAGATATTTCTTTTTATAAGATTAGCCTCAGAGCCAATCTTTTCATACTTAAAAAAACTATCAATACTTTGAGAACGAGTTAGGCTTTTTCAAACTAACTAAGAAAGGTATAAGCTCTGAGAATACATAAAAAATAACAAGATAAGTTTAAATTGTTGATTTTTATGAAGTAAGATAACAAAGGCAAGCTTCATGTAACTAAAGCGCTTTGCAAGGTAACATGTGTAATTTCTAGTAAATAACAATAATAGTCTTTTCGCTTAATTAAACAAATCTCCTCCATCTATTAAGGGTAAGTTTGTAGCAACTGCCACTACCTAAAACCAACACATTAAGACAATTTGTAGACATCCGATAAGTCATAGTCGCCATAAAGGTTTGATAGTGTCTGTAAATGAAACCAATTTTTTTATGTATCTAATGGAGGGGATTGTTGATGGTTTCACCTCCATGAGTAAAAAATATTCTGATTCAATTGTATTCGCAAACTTGAATTAAGTGCAGCGATAAAAGGGTCTTATTTTACGGCCCATATTCTTAGCATAGTTAATATAACTATTTAGAAGCCTATTCTTCGTTTCTAGACTAAGAGCATTACTTGTATTTAAGTTATCTCCATTCAATAGATAGGTTTGTGTTTACTGTAATTTTTAATTTATTAGAAAAAAATATTTTCTAACAAGGACTTAAAATGCAAGTAAATAAAGTAAAGGTCATTTCTACTTTTGTAGCTTTAAGCACTGCGATTGTTGTATTGGTCATCTTAGCAACTTCTCCAAAGCAGCCTTTATTATCCAATACCAATAGAGTTGTAGCTGTAAAAATATTAAAGGCTGAACCTCAAGAGTTCACACCACTGTACAAAGCATATGGGCGAATAGAAACTTCAAAAACTTTAAACTTGTATGCACAAGTAGAGGGTGAAATCATATCTATTAATGAAAATTTTGAAGTTGGTAATCAAGTTAATAAAAGTGAAGTTATTTATCGAATAGATGAACAGCGATATCAGAACCAAATGCAAGCTCGGTTAGGTGAATTAAAAGTTGCAGAAGCTAACTTACAACTTGAATTAGGACAGCAAAGTTTTTCGGAAAGTGAATATCAAAGGGTTAAACCTTCACAAGTTGGTCCCAAAAAAGAACTCCAAGAGTCATTAATGTTACGAAAGCCTCAACTAGAAATAGCAGAGGCAAATGTATTAATAGCGGCAAGTAATCTTGAAATTGCTAAAAAAAACTTACTGCAGAGTAAGTACCAATTACAAGAAGACTATATTGTTTTAGGAAAAAACGCTTATAAAGGTGAGTTTGTTCAAAAAGGAGACCTAATTGGTAGTCTTGCAAGTCTTTCAGGGCTTAGAGTTAACTTATCTTTACCTAGCGATATTGTTTCAGTTTTATCTGTCGGACAAAAGGTTGAAGTCTATCGAGAGAATAAAATTTCTGTTGGTGCCTACATTTCTCAAGTACCTCCAATATTGGCCCCATCAAGTCAATTGCAAAATGTTTATTTAGCAGTAGAAAATGAAAATAAGTCTCTAATTCTAAACGAATTTGTTACTGTAAGTTTAACCTTACCTTCTTACAAAAACGTACTTAAAGTTCCCATGTCTTCTATTGATGAGGACAAAATATGGTTAGTCGATAAGAGTATGCGACTGTTGTCAAAAAGGATCCAAGTCGTTTGGAAGAACGAAAATAGCATTGTTATCAAAAATGTCTTAGAGAAAGGGATGTATATTGTGGAAAATAAAATTTATGGTGCTAAAGATGGAATGACAGCAACCATAACTAATGGAGAGCTAAAATGATAGGTAAACAAGCTACTCCTTTTTCAGGCTGGATGATAGATAATCCCATCGCTTCGACTTTATTGTTGTTCACACTTGTAATATCTGGACTTCTATCTTACGACTATATTAATCAAGAGACAAATCCATCTTTTCAAGTCAATAAGGTTTTAATTCAAGCAGAATATTTAGGAGCTACACCTAAAGATATTGAGCAAAGTATTGTTCTTCCAATTGAATATAAGTTAATTGATAACTCAGATATTGAACGATTGATTGCAGAGTCTTCAGAGGGGTCAGCTTCAATAACACTTGAGCTAGTAGAGGGTATTGATGAAAATATAGCCCTAAATAAAATTAAAAATAGTATAGATAGTATAAATAGCTTTCCCGATGAAATGGAGAAAGTCAACATCACTCTTGCTGAGGAGTTCGATAGTATTGTTGAACTAGGTTTGCACGGAGATTTAACTGAATTACAGTTATATGAAGAGGCAACTCGATTAAAGCAAAAGCTCCTAAACAGTCTGGATTTAGCAAGAATAGATATTGTAGGTGCTAGAAGTCCCGAAATTGTTATTGAGGTAAGCAATGCTAATTTGCTGAAATATAATTTAAATCTTGAGAATATCTTAACCAGAGTAAAAGAATCCGTTAATGATATCTCGGTTGGTAGTGTCAGCACTGAAAGTGGAGAAATCTTAATTCGGACTTTAGGGAGGAAAGAGTTCACAGAACAGTTTTCAAAAATAGAGGTTATTAGTGACAAGAGTGGTCATCGCTTGCTGTTAGAGGACATTGCAACTGTAAGCAATGGTTTTCAAGGGGGAAAAAGGCCATTCCTGATTAACAATGAGCCAGGCTTGGAGCTTAAGCTATATCAGCAAAAAGCAAGTAAGCCTATTGAATTAAGTGAAGCGATTAAAGAGTTTATCGAAAATTATAAAGAAAGTGCTCCTGCTGGTTTAAATATAACGACTTTACAGGATCAATCAGATCCTTACGCCCAAAGAATCAGTTTACTAACAAGTAATGGTGTTATTGGTATCATACTTGTTATTTTTGTGCTCTCATTATTTTTAGATGTGAGGTTGGCCTTTTGGGTAAGTATGGGGATTCCAGTCTCTATATTAGGGGCTATGGGGGTTATGCCTTTTCTAGACATTCCTATAAATATGGTAACTTTGTTTGCATTTGTTGTAACTATAGGAATTTTAGTCGATGATGCTGTCGTAGTTGCAGAGAATATTTATTTGAAGCATCAGCAAGGTGTCTGCACTAAAAAAGCACTAAAAGACGGGGTAAAGGAAATGACACTACCTGTGGCTTTTTCCGTTATAACAAACATAATAGCTTTTATCCCCCTATTATTCGTCCCTGGCGAACTCGGTGTTATGTATAAGCCGATGACATTGCTAATCTTCGCAATATTCTTAGTTTCACTAATTGAAGCTTTATTTATCTTACCCCTTCATTTGAGAAACATTGGGAAACCTATAAAAATTAAATTTATTACGCGCATCCAAGAGCAATGTTTTAAATCTTTTAACAGATTTAAAAATAATACTTACGCTAGATGGCTAAACTACAGTTGTGATCACCCTACATTAGTAATTACCATTTTTTGTTCGTTAGCTATTATCGTTTTTTCTTGGGTCTATAGTGGACGCGTTGATGCTAGCTTTGTTCCTAAAATTGAATCAACCAGAATAGATGCTGAAGTTGAATTTCCTAATGGTATGGCACTTGACGTCAAAAAGGGCATTGTTTCCCATATTGAACTTTCTGGTATTACTGCTATGGAAAAGTTGAATGGTGCTAATGCTTATAAGTTTCGCATGCAAGATATTGGGAGCAGTAGTGGTTCGTCAACTTTCATGTTAGTACCTGATGAACAACGATTATTTACTGCCCAAGACTTTGTAAATACTTGGCGTAATGAAATAGGTGAAATCACGGGTATTAAATCTATCTTTTTTGATTATCAGGTAGGTCCTGGGGGCGGAAAGGAGTTAGTAATAGAATTAGGGCATGAAGATGAAAGTATTTTACAGTCTGCTAATAGTGAGTTAATGCTTGGTTTAGAAAAGATTGTAGGTATTACTGACATTGATAGTGCTCTAACTGATGGCAAGTTACAGTACAACTTGTCCCCAACATCATTAGGTAAAAGTCTTGGTTTTACAAGTGATAGCCTAGGTCAGCAAGTCCGTTTGTATTTTTTTGGAGGAGAAGCAAAGCGTCAAATAATAAATGGCGATGAGGTTAAAGTTCGAGTGATAATGCAAAAAGAAGAACATTACTATGCCAACCAACTTGAGAGATTAATTGTCCATTCACCAAGTGGTGAATTGGTTGAATTAGGTCAGGTTGCGGATATAGAAAGCAGCAATGCCGTCACGTCAATCAATCGTATAGATGGAATTCAATACGTTGAAGTGACTGCTAGTTTACTAAGAAAGCTCACTACCGCTCCTCTTGCGATAAGTGCTATAGAAGAAGTTATAAGTGAGTTAGAACTCAAGTATCCAGGTTTAAGCATAGAGTTAGGGGGAGAAGCTAGGATAGAGTCAAAAGCCAATACAGAGCTAATTAAAGGGGTAGCTCTCGCATTAGCATTGGTATTTGCTATGTTAGCAATTATTTTTAAGAACTATTTAGATGCGATACTAGTTTTGGTTGTTATACCGTTCTCTATAGCGGCAGCAATGTTAGGGCATATTGTTATGGGAGCACCATTCAGTGTTATGAGCTTATTTGGCATGATAGCTGTTTCAGGAATCGTAATTAATGGCTCTTTTGTGATGCTTCTTAAAGCTAAGGATCTACATATTGAAGGGGCTAATACAAAGGATGCCGTTATAGAAGCTGCTCTAAACAGGTTTAGACCTGTAGTCTTGACGGCAATCACTACTGCAGCAGGTTTAGTGCCAATGCTTTTTGAGACTTCTACACAGGCTTTGTATTTGATACCCATGGTTATCAGTTTAAGCTTCGGCACAGTGTTCTCTTTAGCCACTATATTATTATTTTGTCCGGCAATTTATATAAAATCACTGGAAGCTGATACCTAACCAAAAGAGAGAAACGATTAGAAAGAACTTGATAAGTTACAATAAAAAGGTGGTTGATAAGTATCATCCACCTAGCAATTAGTATCTCAATATAAATGTGAAATTTTATAAATTAATTTTTAATCATTGTGTTAGCTATTTTACTTATTAACTTATGTTTCCACATATAAGGCAGCAGAATCTTAACATTTTGCTAGAAAGAATAATTTAACGAAAAAACTAATACATCTGTTTGAAGAGATACTTCTACTCCAACTTTTTTATGATGAAAATTAATAGTTGGGGCTAAGACAGGAGTTACTCCGAGTAACTGAATTGAATTTTCTTCTTTAGTGTATCCAGTAACACCACCTGCGCGGAATCCAATATTACTGAAGCTATTTAATTCCCATTGTTTATGAAATGTTAGTGCAAAGGCTCTATTCTCAAAACTATTAATAAGAGTGAATAGTTCGACATTTTTATAGCGAATTCCAAAAATATTATTATCTTCATTCCTATCCCTCCGGCTTAAATGATATGTATTTCCACTGAATGTGATGGTGTAGTCATTGGGTAAACTTTCATTTAGCTCTGCTTTAGACAAAACTGGGTGAGTAGATAAAAAAAGAAAGATATATTTAAGTAGGTTTTTGTTCACTTTCTGATGATTCAATAATTTTATTTATCTTTATGATACTTATATTTATGTCATAAAAATGTCCGTGGCTTACCTTTAATTGGTTACCTCAATCAATCTTCAATCCTTATGGACATTTCATGGACGCCTCTCAAATTAAGATTTATATAATCTAAATTATGAGGTTTCGTATGCAGCTTTCATCAGACAAATTGCTAAGTAAAAAAGGTCTGCTACTTAGTGTAATCGTGCCTGTTTACAATGAAGAAGAAGTTCTTCCTATTTTTCACCATAGACTAACTCAAGTTCTGAGTTCTATATCTAATGAAAGGTTTGAAATCATCTATATCAATGACGGAAGTGTCGATGACAGTTGGAATATAATGTTATCTCTTTCATCACACTGCTCTGATGTTGAGTGTATTAATTTAAGCCGTAACTTTGGTAAGGAAGCCGCGGTGACAGCCGGAATTGATTACTGTAGCGGAGAAGTAGTGGCTTTACTTGATGCAGACCTACAAGATCCTCCAGAACTACTCCCAAAAATGATTGCTGCTTGGAAGCAAGGTTATGACATAGTAAACATGAAACGTACTGAGCGTAGGGGAGAAACTTGGTTCAAAGTATGGTCTTCAAATGTCTACTATAGGCTATTAGATAAGCTTGCCGATGTACCTATTCAGAAAAATGTAGGTGACTTTCGTTTAATTAGTCGGCGAGTAGTTGAAAAGATCAAGCTCTTGTCAGAAAAAAATAGGTATATGAAAGGTATCTTATCTTGGCCAGGCTATAAACAAGTCACTATTGAATTTTCTAGGCCGGAAAGAGAGGCGGGAACTACAAAGTGGCCCTTTACTAAACTCGTAGGTCTTGCTTTATCAGGCATTACGGCTTTTAGTGTAAAACCATTAAGGTTATCAACTTGGGCTGGAGTAGCTGTGTCTCTCTCAGCTTTTATTTATGGGTTATGGATATTCATCAAAACAATTTGGTTAGGTGAAATGGTAGCTGGGTATCCATCGTTAATGTTAGTCCAATTGTTTTTGGGTGGCGTTCAGCTTATTGCGATAGGTGTTTGTGGAGAATATATCGGGAGAATATTTACAGAAGTAAAAAATCGTCCCTGTTATTTAGTTATGGATGTAGAGAGCAGGCAACAAACAGTAATAGGACTGAAAAAAAGTGGTTAATCAACTTTATTTATACCTTAAGAATTCATCAACTACAGTAAAGTTAATGATTTCAATTTTTGTATCACTTTTTCTTTTAAGGTTGCTGTCTTTAGGTATGTATCCTTTATTTGATACTACAGAGGCGCGGTACGGTGAAATTGCGAGGCTTATGTTCGAAACTCAGAATTGGGTAACTCCACAATTTGACTACGATGTGCCTTTTTGGGGGAAGCCTCCATTTCATACATGGATAACAGCTGCGAGTTTCAATCTATTTGGAGTCAGTGAGTTTTTTGCAAGGCTACCTCACCTCATTGTTGGTATGTTAACTGTTGTCACAGTGTATCGCTTTACTTTGAAGGTTGCGGATGTAGAAAAGGCTATTCTGTCTGTATTCGTGTTAACTTCAACTTTAGGCTTCATTTTTGCTATCGGAATGGTAATGACTGATAGCTCCCTTTTACTTGCTTATACGTTAGCAATGACAAGCTTTTGGTTAAACTATAAGGGTCAAGGTTCAAAGTTTAATGGACATCTATTTTTTGCAGCTCTAGCACTTGGTATGTTAGTGAAGGGCCCTGTTGCTGTTGTCATTGTCCTGATAGCTTTGGTTATTTGGAGTGTCTCGCAAAAACAATTCATTAATGCGATAAAATCATTACCATGGAAGAGTGGCTTTGCTTTATTTTGGTTATTAGTCTTACCATGGTATGTGTGGGCTGAATTAAGAACGCCTGGATTTCTTGAATACTTTGTTGTAGGTGAACACATACAGCGCTTTTTAGTCTCTGGTTGGGAAGGAGATTTATATGGAAGTGCTCATGATAAGCCACGTGGTACGATTTGGCTTTACTGGGTATTGTGTGCGTTCCCGTGGTCTTACTTTATAATTCGACTGTTAGCTCAGAAGCTCATTAGAAGAGCAAGTCTTAGCAAAAAATTTAAAGGCCAATTTGCACTAAGCAACAGTAACGCAAATATTCAATCTTATCTACTAGCTTGGACTTTCGCGCCTTTAGTGCTATTTACATTCGCTGGTAATATTCTTCCAATCTATGTGATGCCAGGTTTTGCAGCAATGGCTGTTTTAGTGGCTCTGACTCAGAACACATCAAAAAAACACGTTATTGTTGGCAGTTCAACTCTAATAATTACATTTTGTTTAATAATTTTCTTTTCAACAGGAAAAGTTACTCCTCCGACAGAAAAAAGATTACTGGAAGAAACAGCAGATTCCATAAATCTTGATAAGCTATATTATTGGTATAAGCGACCATTCAGTGCACAGTTTTATTCTAACGGTAAAGCTAAGCTGATGAATAGTAATGAATTGCTTGAGGCAATGCTCAATGAAAAAACATCATTTCATTTAGTAATAAATGTTAAAAGATTTGATAGTGTTGTAGAGCTATTAGATAGGCACTGTGTAGTTACTAAGGTTATGAGAAATAGTTCACTATACTCATGTTATATCGATAACTAAATGGGGTGACATATTGCAAATATTATTAGTTGAGGATTCAAAAAATATAGCTGAAGTTATATTTGATTATTTTGAAGGGTCTGAGATTGAATTTGATTATGCTGGCACAGGGGTAATGGGCCTCAAACTTGCGCAGTCAAATCATTATGATTGTCTTGTCCTAGATCTAATGTTACCGGGGCTTAATGGATTAGAGCTTTGCAAAAGTCTACGCGATTCGGGTGTAAATACACCTGTCATAATGTTAACAGCTAGAGATACCGATGAAGATATGCTCATAGGTTTTAGTAGTGGTGCTGATGATTATATTGTTAAACCTTTTAATATTGAATTACTTGAAGCAAGAATACGAAGTCTCACTCGCAGATACTCTGGAACAGGATTCAAAACAGAATTGATCCATGGTGATTTGAAATTAAATATTTCAACTCACCAAGTTTGGCGTTGTGAAAAAGAGATAAGAGTATCTCCAACAAGCTTTAAGATTCTTAAACTGTTAGTTGAGCGAAGTCCGAGTGTAGTGACACGTCAAGAGATTGAATCACACTTATGGAATAATGACTTACCTGATCAAGATGTATTGAGAAAACACATTTACCAACTGCGGAAGAAAGTAAATATTCCTCATTGTGAAGAGCTTATTGAGACTGTACCTAAAATAGGTTATAGGATTGGTTTATGAAATTAGATAATTCTACTTCTGGTATTTTAATCCGAACTTATTTTTTCGGTGCAATTTTGCTTGTTGTTTTCTATGCATTCATTTTTTTCTTCGGTACGTCAGAAACTGAAGATACAAACAGTATGAAACGATTAGCTATTGTAGGGGAATACTATATTGATAAGTATAAAGATCAGTCTGCTAAATCTATAGTTGTAGATCCGCTTTTAACCGTATATACAAATTATTCAGCTTTGCCTAAGTTACTACAAATGGAGCTTGATCGTAAATGGGTCGGGAGCACTACATTTCACTTTGGAGATAAGGAGGTAGAGTACAATGTTTTAGCAAAGGCCTTTACTGAAGGGGGTAAGCAAAAGGTTATTTATGCAGTCGAAGACATTGAGGCTATTGAGCTAAATGATAAAGAAGTAATTATACTTATGAGTACAGTTTTAGGCGGTGGTATTTTGATGCTAATTCTAGCCTCTGCATATATTGTTAACAGCGCAAAAAGGATTAGTAGGCCGATTACAGAACTGTCAGAGCAGCTTAACAAAGATGAAGAATTTGGCTCAATTAATGTTAAAGGTAATTTATCTGATGAGATGCAAAAAATGGAGTCTGCGATAAATATTTATCGAGCAAAAATTGCTGCCGCATTTGAACGTGAGAAGTCTTTTACCCGCTATGTGAGTCATGAGTTAAGAACCCCCATGACTGTCGTTAAGGGAAGTATTAGTGTTTTAAGTAAACTCCCAGATAAAAAGGTGCAAAAACAGGTTGCATTACTACGTGATTCTATCGATGAGATGGAGTCACTCACAAAAACTTTTTTATTTTTAGCAAGGCAGCACACGAAATCTGATAGCGTAATTATCGATAAGGAGTTAATAGAGGAGACAGTGAGGAAGTTTCAACCATTAATTGATGCAAATAATACTAAAGTGAATATCGAACTATTACACTCATTTGAGTTAAATGCCTGCCATCAACTTTTATCAGCTGCTATTGGTAATTTACTTCAGAATGCCCTTAATTGTAATCAAGGGAGTATAATAAGTATCTTTGCATCCAAGGAAGAAATCAAAATAATTGATCAAGGAGCAGGGCTAAGCACTGAATACAAACGCAGTGACGGGTTTGGTCTAGGGTTGAAAATCGTCTCTGATATATGTGATAAATACAATTGGCAATTTTCTCTATCGGATAATATAAACCAAGGTTGTACTGCGACTATTAAATTTTAATATAGTGATTAATTTCTAAGGACAGTTTCTGGACATATCAGGTGCTATTCTGCCTTTAAAATTTTAATTGAAAAGGTTGCAGAGTGAAGTTCTTACGATTCTGTATGGTTGGGCTACTAGTTTTTGTCTTGGATTTTATATTTTTCAATTCAGTATTACTAATCATAGAAAACAATTATTTAGCCAGATGGGTAAGCTTTTGCTTTGCAATTTGTTGTAGCTGGCTAGGAAATACTTATTTTACCTTTCAAGCAGGCAGTAGGAAGATAGCTAGCCTAACTGCTTTTTCTAAACTATCAACATTCCCTCCTTTTTTTGTTATGAGTCACTCCACAGGAATCTTTAACCTCTTAGTGTATTCAGCGGCTGTATACTCCGGATTAAGCTTTCACATTAGTTTTGTTATGGGGGTTTTTACCTCATTAGTATTAAACTTCATTTTTGCAAAAAGAATTCTTGATGATGATCCTTTGCAAGCTAAGTGCATTAAAGAAACTAATTAAGTTTATTTGTATTATCGACATATTGATTTGAAAGTTGAGCTAATTAAGACAGGCCACAAGCGGACATTTAATAGACTATTAAAAGTTTATCATTAAGGACTTATCTAAAACGGTTAGCATCTTATTAATCGTTTTTATTTATAAAAATCTATAACTTGGAGTCTGGATGTTTCGTAGTATATATGATGCCTGTATAGAGTGGGCTGAGCACAAACACGCAAAACTTATTTTAATGTTTGTATCTTTTACTGAGTCGATTTTTTTTCCTATCCCCCCAGATGTAATACTTGCTCCAATGATGCTAGCAAACCCCAAAAGTGCTTGGAGGTTAGCTCTTTTGGCAACTGTCGCATCAGTAGTTGGGGGCGCATTTGGTTACATGCTTGGGGCATATTTATTTGAGCCTCTTGTATTACCGTTTATCGAGTCAATGTCTTATGAAGAAAAGTTTGCAAGCATCACTGCTTACTTTGAAGAGTATGGTATTTTACTTGTATTTTTGGCTGCCTTTACTCCAATTCCTTATAAGTTAGTGGCTTTAGCCGCTGGAATGTTATTCATGCCTATTTTCCCTTTTTTACTAGTATCTGCGTTAGGCAGAGGAGGGCGATTCTTTATAATTGCTACTATTATAAATTTTGGAGGGGAGCGAATGGAAAGAAAAATTAGAGAGTATGTTGAAGTATTTGGTTTAGTTTTTGTTTTTATGGCAGTATTTTTCATACTGTACAAAGCTAATATTTAGGAGTGCTACATCAAAAAGTTTGTCAGCGTTGATGGTAGTTATGCTTTTTAATTTATCTAAACTCACCGAGAAAACCCCGTGATCAGAACAAAGTGATGTCGCGGGGGGGGAATCGGTGTCATCCCTGCTCTTGGATATATTTTCGTATAGTCTCTGCGCTTGCATTCCCTACAGAACACACAAAGTACCCATCAGACCAAAATGTTTTCTCTTTCCAAAATTG
>VAOY01000671.1_pt1 | contig 46988 bp, 40 predicted proteins | sample 3393881 | NCBI WGS metagenome assembly VAOY01 (sample SAMN08290430, study PRJNA428436) | hydrothermal vent metagenome | isolation source: Deep-sea hydrothermal vent chimney | place: Indian Ocean: Southwest Indian Ridge
AAAAAACCAAAAACACGCGCAAAAATTGTTATTTAGGCCCGAGCCGTGTAGTATATCGCGCCCTGAAGTAAACCTCTATCAAAAGTAAGAGCAAAACAGATATGACGCAAAAAGTAGTTGTGATTTATTCCGGCGGTATGGACTCATTTACCGTATTAAATAAAGCCCTGCAACAAGGCCATGAGGTATATGCCCTGTCGTTCGACTACGGCCAGCGTCATGTTAAAGAGCTTAAAGTAGCTGCTCAAGTGTGTGAAAATTTAGGTGTTTCTCATAAGATTGTTGATATTTCAGCTATTAACCAGTTAATTGGTGGCTCATCTTTAACTGATGATATCGAAGTACCAGAAGGTCACTACGAAGAAGAAAGCATGAAGAGCACAATTGTGCCTAACCGTAATATGATCTTACTTTCACTTGCAGTGGGTTATGCGGTGTCTTTAAAAGCAAGCAAAGTCTATTACGGCGCACATTCAGGTGATCATGCAATTTATCCAGACTGTCGCCCAGAGTTCGTACAAAAAATGGATGATGTTTGCCGTATTGCCAACTATGACGCTGTGGAAATTTTCAGCCCGTATTTAAATAATACCAAAATCGATATTTTGACAGACGGTTTAAAAATGGGTCTTGATTATAGCCAAACATGGACATGTTATAACGGCCGTGACAAAGCTTGTGGCAAATGTGGTGCTTGCCAAGAGCGTTTAGAGGCTTTTGCATTAAATAACGTTACCGACCCTATCGAATACGAGTAATCTTATTTTGGATGAGACAGATTAAGTTTAAAAGGCGAGTTTAACTCGCCTTTTTTGATTGTGTTTGTTGAATCAAATTTAACAGCTCTGCAGTGGCAGTTGCATCAGCTAATGCTCTATGGTGGTTAGTTAAATTCAGTTCAAAATGAGCCGCTAAGTTACCGAGCGAATAAGACTTAAGCTTTGGAAATGCTCTTCGTGATTCAACCACAGTACATAGCTTGGGCATTTTAAAGCCTTGCCCAAGTGCAGCGTATTCTTTACGAATAAAGCCATAGTCAAAATTCACGTTGTGAGCAACAAATACACTGCCTTTTAATAGTGAGCGTAGTGTATCGGCTATCTCTTCAAAGCGTGGGGCATCACGGACCATGGCAGCATTGATACCGGTAAGTTTAGTAATAAACGGTGGAATGCTTCGCTCAGGGTTAATTAAGCTTGCCCATTGATTTATCACCTCGCCAGCTTGCACTTGCACAATGGCTATTTCCGTAATTTTGTTATTACCTTGAACGCCACCTGTGGTTTCTATATCAACCACGCTGTAAATGCGATTAGGGTCATTAAACCAATTTACCGCAACGATATTCACAGTAAAGCCATGTTGTTTTAACACCTCAATACTGACAAGTTGGTTACGTCTTAGTTTGTCGCCAGGGGCTTTCACTTCTTCGAATGTGAGCTTGTCCTCTTTGAGCACCATTAAATCTGGGTAACCATCTTTTAACTGCTTAAAGGTTTTTGTCATTTGCAAAATATGTGACTTTAAATTTTGTAAATCACTGTATTTTATAAGTAACTTTAATGGTTCTAAAACATCACTGTGCCATTGAAATAAACCTGTCGGTGTATCGTAAAACTGCCCTGCCGCTTTACACACATGCTTAAACCAAGCATCACTTGATGTTAAAAATGCTAACTTTTTTTCTATTTGTTTTTGCTGTGAGTCGTAAAAGTTATCAGCAAGAAGTACTTTGGGATAAATATCAAATTCGTTGCATGGTGGGTGCGGCGTATCAATAAAAAGCTCTTGCCAAAATGTCAGTGTAAATAAGCTCAACCAAAGGTTATTTTCGCTAAAAAAGACAGTGCATTCCTGTTGCTGATAATGCTCACACACCCCTTGCTCTACGTCACCACGATAAATGTCATCAATGTTTAATTGATGCTCTGTATCAACGAGCATTTGCGTTAAACGCGAGCGTTGTTGTTTATTGTATTTGCGTTGTAAGAAATCCTCTGCAAAATACAAAATGCCATCATCAAGTGGATCGTGAATTATTTGCTCAAGCTTTTGCTCAACCCACTCTTTATCCCCCTCTTTATAGCGCTGGCGAATTGCTAGCTCTTGCGCTTCACTACTGCCTTCACAGTGTTCGAGTAACTCACATGCAAACGCTAAATCATGCTCCTTCAACTGCTTATATAAGCGAATAAGTAATTTGTTTTTGATACTCTGGGCTAATTCATCTTCACAGCTAATGGCTAAAAGTGCTTGGGCTAAATTTTGATACTGCGCTGCTGACTCGCTTTGCTTAAACTGCATGCGCAATTGATTTAATTGATACTGTGTTTGTGCTTCGGCCAAGGTTTGAAAACGCGACAGCGTTTTGCTGACATCACCACGTACTTTGGCTATCCCTAAATCACGCATCACAAAGCGATTTTGGTGGTTTATATCACCACCACTCAAGCGACCACTATATAAAAACTCAAAGTACTCGTAATACTGGCTTCGGCTATTCATCACAAATTGACTGAAAAGCGTTTCTAACAGATTACTCGTACGATCGATGTGATCTTTGCATAGTTGAATTAATGCCCCTTTGCTTGCTGACTTTTTAAAAACAACAGTAGATGACATTAGCTCATCATTCGCTAAAAGGCTCACCAACTCCGGCTTAGTTAAATGTTCAAGTACTAAGTCTAAATTTTCACTTGTGGGGTGTGCCACCAGCCCTTGCTGCTTAAGCTTAAAAATAGCACCATGAAGATTGGGGATCTCTTCATAATTAAGTGAGGATATTGCGACAAGTCTGGGCTTACGCGAGTAAATGCGCAATAAGGTACACAAGCTTTGCTCATCAAGTTGAATTAACCTTGATAGAAATAACTGCTGCTTAGCCGTTAACAGGCGTGTGCACTGAGTTTGGATAAACTCTGCAAGTTCAAAAAAGTGACTTAAATAGTATTTTGCTGGTAATTGTTTCTGCATAGCTAACACCACAACTGTATATAAACACAGTATCAGGTATTAGCTTGCTAATTTCAATGTTTGATTACTTAACTTTTAATATGCCTACAACCGCACAGATTGCACCACCTACCATACCTAACCACGCTTCAATCGGTGTATCACCACTTAGCGTACGACTTACTTGCGCGCTGGCAGAGTCATACACGTTATATCCCCACACAGCCAGTGCAACACCAATGACGATAAGTGCAATACCAATTATTTTACCCATAGTTTTTATTCCTTATTGTTGTTCATAATCAGTGTTGCACATAAACACGGAGGCTGCAAAATTTCACTTTAATATCAAACTAAAGGTAATTGTTTGCTCACTTTGCTCAACCAATAGTTCTGCATCAATAGCTTTCGTTAATGCATTTGCTATCGATAACCCCAGCCCAAAGTTATCATTTGACGTTCGCGCGGTGTCTTTTTGCCAAAGTGGGTCAAATAACTGGCTCATTTCCTCCTTACTTAAAGCGGTTAAGAGCGTATTCCTAACAGTTAAAATGATTGAGCTCCCTGCTCTTTTAGTTTTAATCAACACATATGTGCCTTCAGGGCTATATTGCTTAGCATTATTCACCAAGTTGGTAATAATAGACTCAAGCGCAAATATATTACTGACTATGGCCGGCAGGGTTTTATCGAGTTCAAATTCGAGTCTCGATGTATCACCGTTTTCCAACACTCGCCTAGTCACCTGATTTAAATCACACGCCTCATTTTTTGGCAAAACCTGATCACTGTATTTATGCAGTAGTAACAAGTTAGAAACAATGCTTTTTAGACGCTGGCTAATGTTTAGCACTTCCGGCTTAAAGTCTTCATTGAGTTGTTGTTCTTTGGGAAAACGAATGGCTACTTCTGCCATATTAATTAGCTCTGCAATGGGGGTTTTAAGTTCATGGGCGATATCTGACGTTAAACGTTTCTCACGAAAATAAAGCTGCCTGTTTTCTTGTATGAACGCATTTAGACTCTCAACGATCGGCTGCAACTCTTTTACAGGCTCTTTAATTACAATTTGAGCACTTTTATCGGCAATACTAAGTAGGCTTATATCTTTGTTGAGTTGATTTAATGGCGCAAGCGATGAATCAACTGACTTACGGACAAAAAGTCGAATAAATACAATGACGGTGACGGTCGTGACAACAAAAATAATATCAATGAGCCAAAGAATAAAGTCCACTTCTTCTGATGAGGCTGCGTACGCTAGGGTAAGAGGCATTTGAACAGCAGACTTATTACTTTCGTAGTTACCCGCTCTAACATGCGATTCAGCCTGAGGAAAAAAGCGAGTATAAATGATTCTACCGTCACGGCCATCGGGCAGTTTAGCAGCAACAATTTTCGATTCGCCAACGTCTAAACTCTGCAATGTAAGGGTCTTTACTTTAAATAAATTAAGGCTTTTAGAGCGCGTAAATACGCCTGCTTCTGTCCAGATTTGAAAATATTCAGGTTCAACCTTACCATCAAACTCTGGCATAAATTCACTTGAAAAGTTAAACGCCAGTCCTTGCTCATCTTCATGTACCAACGTCATTAACATCCCTGCTTTTGACTGCAAGCCGCGATTAAATTCGTTATCAATCCAGCTATCAACAGCAATATCGGTGGCTAATAAAATACTTAAAACAAGCCCAGTAATAGCAATTGATAAAGTGACAACCAGCTTACTTCGAATTGATTTCATCACTTACCTTGTACTATGTAGCCAAAGCCACGCTTAGTTTGAATGGGAAGTTCTCCACCAGCCGCTCTTACTTTTTTACGGGCAGATGATAAATGTGCTTCGATTGAATTCTTTGATACTAAATCGTATTGACCTGCAATGTAACTACTCAGTTTTTCTGCTGTGATGACTTTATTTTGATTACTAAACAAGCACTCAACTATTTTATACTCGTTAGGTGTTAAGTCGATTACTGTATCGCCCACTTGTAATAATTTAAGCTGCAAGTTAAGCGCCAAACTATTAATATAAATCACATCACTTTTTGCTTTCAAATTTCCACGACGCGTTAAGTTTAATAACCGTGCATGTAATTCATCAAACGAAAAAGGCTTTGTTAAGTAATCATCAGCGCCTGTGAGCAGCCCTCTAACTCTATCTTCTGGCTCTTGTTTAGCCGATAAAATAAGTACTCGCACATCAAGCTGCTTTGCTCTGATGGTTTGCAGTAAAGTAATGCCATCAATACTCGGTAGCATTAAATCAAGAACTATCAGTTCATACTCTCCTGACATAGCCATACTTAACCCTTCGGCTCCATCTCCTGTTTCATCAATGGTAAAACCTAAGTTTTCAAGACCTATTCGTAAACTGCGTCGCAAAGACGCCGAATCTTCAATGAGTAATAGCTTCATAGCTCTCTCTTATAAAACATTCTAAGCGCAGCTTACGCTGTAAAACTTAAGATTTGCTTAAGGTTTACTGAATTTTAGCTAACCCAGTAAACATTAAGTTTTTCATAAGTATTTCTTAAGCTTTGCTTCCTAGTATTGCGATACTTTTCGATTAAGTAAGTACAACTATGCAAGCAATCACATCCGTTCTAAAACCACTATTACGTTTTACGCTACTGATTATGTCAGTTTTTATATTGTCTAGAATGGGCTTGCTATTATGGCAACAACAAAGGTTAGCAAATGGCGATAGCCTTGCCGTTTTATTGGGCGGCTTAAGAGTCGACTTAAGCAGCGTAGGCTACTTGTCAGCCTTGGCTGTTTTAATGTTACTCGCTGATGTGCTTGTGCGCAGCAAAACCGCTTTATTTCGCCGTGCGTTTACTCTTTATAGCAGCATAGTCGTGACTTTAATCGTGGTTGTTGAGGCTTCGACCCCCGCGTTTATTACCCAGTACGATGTACGACCAAATCGTTTATTTGTCGAATATCTCGATTACCCTCAAGAAGTCTTTTCTATGCTATTACATGGCCACCTATTTGCCATGATAAGCACCTTAATTATTGCAACGCTTAGTTGTGTGTTTGCGTATCGTTATGTAAATGCAGCATTTAGCAAACAGCAAAATGCTAAAACGGTTAGCCAAGTGGTGATACTCGTTACTACTTTATTAGTTTGCTTAATTAGCGCAAGAGGCACTGTAAGCCATCGCCCTTTAAACCCTGCATTAGTGTACTTTTCAAGTGACTCACTGGTTAACTCTTTGGCTCTAAATTCAACTTACAGTGTTGCATTTGCAATTAAAAATATGGGCAATGAAAAAAATGCCAGTAGTTTGTACGGCACCATGCCACGTAATGAGATTTTACAAACGGTAAAGCAAGCAGCCTATAAAAATCAGTTTGTAACGCAGAGTATTCCTACTCTAGCCAACAACACACCTTTTAATACAGGCAAACACAAGAATTTAGTGATCATTTTAGAAGAAAGCTTAGGCGCACGCTTTGTTGGTGAACTAGGTGGTATTGGTGTAACTCCTGAGCTTGATAAGCTTTATCAGCAAGGCTGGGGGTTTGATAACTTATACGCAACGGGCACACGCTCTGTACGCGGCATCGAGGCCGTAACAACCGGATTTCCTCCTTCGCCTTCACGATCTGTAGTAAAGCTCTCTAAGTCACAGCACAACTTTTTCTCACTCGCTGATGTATTAAGCCGCACAGGCTATACCACCCAGTTTATTTACGGTGGTGAAAGTCATTTTGATAACATGAAAAGCTTTTTCTTAGGGAATGGCTTTAGCGATATTGTAGATATTAGTGACATGCAAAGCCCAGAGTTTATCTCATCTTGGGGCGCAAGCGACGAAGACTTGTTTAATCAAGCTGATAAAGAGCTAAGTGAGCTAAATAAATCAGGCAAACCATTTTTCAGCCTTGTGTTTACCTCAAGTAACCACGACCCATTCGATATTCCAGAGGGTAAAGTAACACTCCCTGAAGGCCACGCCCCAGAAAACGTCAAGCGCGATCTCGCAATCAAATATGCTGATTATGCTCTTGGTAAATTCATCGCGAAGGCAAAAACGCAAGATTACTGGCAAGACACCGTCTTTTTAGTGGTTGCCGATCATGATGTGCGCGTGTTTGGTTCAGAGCCTGTGCCGCTTAAATCTTTCCACATCCCTGCTGTGATCCTAAATAGTGATATGGATGCAAAGCGCGATACTCGCTTAGTCAGCCAAATTGATTTACCCGTTACTTTGTTGTCATTATTAGGTGTTGAGCAAGCAACCCCCATGCTTGGTTATGATTTAACTCAACACTACCCTGTTGAGCGCGCCATGATGCAGTACTACGACAACTTTGCTTACGTAGAAAATGGTGAAGCCGTAATACTCATGCCAAATCAAAAAGTGAGTTATTGGCGCTATGACCCTTCAAGTAAAACCCAAGTTGCCATTGATAAAGATGGCAGCAGCGTTGAACTTGCCAAAAAAGCCTTAGCGCACGTCTTATTTAGCAATTTAGCTTATACCGAACAGTTGTATCGCTTACCAAATAAATCGTAGCGATGAGGAATGATTATGAGCATGCAAATTAAACAACTCCTTACTAAAAAATGGCACGTTACCTATAGCCAATTTGTCTGGCTGGTGTCGTTATACTTGGTTATTGTATTTAATGGTCTGTTTTTATTTAATGTATTTGAAGCTGCAAGCAAACCTGAACATGTCGATTGGTTATTTATAGCAAGCGTACCGTTTTTCTTATTAGCACTGGCGGCAATGGTGTTAAGTTGGTTATCGTTAATCACCTTTGTAAAACCCGTGCTTTTAACAAGTATCGTGGTTTCATCGTTGTTGTTTTATGCAACCTTAAATTACGGTGTTATCTTTGATAAAAGCATGCTGCAAAATATCTTAGAAACAAATTCAGGTGAGGCGTTTTCATACCTTAATGTACAAGTTATCGCTTTTATTACTGCGCTAGGCGTACTGCCTGCTTACTTGTTTTCTCGCTTTGAAATTGTCGGAAACTTTCGTGTTCGTCTTAAAAGCTTTGCGCTTCTTAACGTTACAGCGTTTATTGCTGTAGCTGTTATTGCCGTTCCTTTTTATAAAGATTACGCCTCTGTAGGGCGTAATAATCGTCAATTAACCAGCTACATTACCCCCTTTGCATTTTATACTGCGGGCTATAAGTACCTGCGCGATAATTATTTTTATCCACCTTTACCATTTAAAGTCTTAGATAAAACACCGCACCTATTAGCTAAGCAACAAAGTTCACTGACGATTATGGTGGTAGGCGAAACAGCACGCGCAGCAAACTTTTCACTGCAAGGTTACGACAAGCCGACTAATCAATATACCCCTAAACTTGGCGTTAAATATTTCAGTGATGTTAGTTCATGTGGCACCGCAACGGCCATTTCTGTACCTTGTATGTTCTCGCGCTTAGATCGCAATCACTATGATTCGCGCATCGCGCAAAGCCAAGAAAATGCCCTAGATATCATTCAACGAAGTGGTGTAGAAGTAAAGTGGATTGATAACAATAGCAGCTGTAAAGGGGTTTGTGTGCGGGTAAACTCACAAACGGTAGAACCAACAAAGAGTAACCCACTTTGTGACGGACGCTATTGTTTTGATGAAGTACTGGTTGAAGAATTAGCCGCAAAGCTTGCTAAAAGTCATGCGAAGCACCAACTAGTGGTGCTACATATGATTGGTTCACATGGGCCAACCTACTATCGCCGCTATCCAGAAAAAGACAGTAAATTTTTGCCTGATTGCCCACGTAGCGATATCCAAAACTGTAGCAGTGAGCAACTCACCAACACCTATGATAATACCATTGCTTATACCGACCTAGTGTTGAGTAAACTTATTAATTTACTGCAAAACAGTCAGGCGGATGACAAAGCTCTGCTGTATGTTTCTGATCACGGTGAATCACTAGGTGAAAAAGGCTTGTACTTACATGGCTTCCCGTATGCATTAGCGCCTAAAGAGCAAACCCAAGTGCCTATGCTGTTTTGGAGTAATAAACTAGCCGATACCCGCTTTAATCAATGTATAGAACAGCAGCGTAACCAGGCTTTTTCGCACGATAACATTTTTGACACCTTACTTGGCTTAACCCATGTACAAAGCACTGAATATCACCCAGAGCAAGATATCTTTAATGCTTGCTCAACACAAAGCTAACGAAATAGAGATTTCATACTATGCAATTTGATAGCACTAACAAACCCATTGGCATTAAACGTATTCGCCTCGCATTTAAAAACTCCCAACGAGCATTCACGTGGTTAGCAAAGCATGAGTCTGCTTTTAAGCAAGAGCTAATACTGTTGGTCCTAGCCATCGCAGTGGTTTTTGTCTGGCAGATTAGCCTGTATGAGAAAATTATGCTGCTTGTATCTGTGCTATTTGTGATGTTTGCTGAAGTAGTCAATACGGCAATTGAAGCCGCCATAGACCGAATAGGCCTTGAAATTCATCCATTATCAGGCCTAGCTAAAGACTTAGGCTCCGCAGCCGTGCTGATTGCTCTAACGATTTGTGCGTTGGTATGGGGCGGCGTGTTTGTTAATAACCTAAGCTAACTTGCTTTTTTATCATCAGGGGTGTCATTACAAAGTGCACAGTGGCGCCCTTTTGATGAATGATATAAACGGGTTGCGATAAAAATGGCCGTAGCAATAAAAGACCAAAGTAGCGCAAAACCCAATGCACTTAAGGGCTCATGGCCTTTCAAGATTTCTACCATAAATAATAAAATAGCTACCAGCGTAAAAACTTTAGTGGCTCTGAGTATCCAAAATTTTGCACCCATAACTTACTCCTTTAGAAGAGACTCCTTTGAAAGGATAAGTATAGTTCAAAATAAGAAAAAAAACTTACAAACTTAAAGCAGACTCGGACAATATTTGTACGTTATTTTTAAATACTTCTAAAAGCCCAGGCGGTGACTGTTCAGTACCAAGCACAGTCACATGACAAACATAACGATAACCATTGTTAGTAAAGGTATAAAAATGATTGCCCCCACTGCCATCAAAACTTAATGTGCCCCCTGTGATCACAAGGCTTGGCTCATCTTGCATAGATTGATCAATTTCCCATGCAGCATAACGGTACTGATTATCCGCAAGCTCATCGATACGAATTAGATGTTTTTTTGTTTGCCACGTTAATATCGGCTTTGTGAATTCACGGAGGCTTTTATGTAAAGCTTGTTTTTGCTCGTCAATCAGTGCTTCGCGTCGTGCTTTTTCTGCCTCTGATTCATAAGGCACAGCCCAAATAGAGCCATCGAAGTCTAACCATAATTTGCCTGAATCGAACATAATACCGCGCCAACCCATCATTTCCCAATCATGGCGAATATTTGAGCTAGCTATTTGTTCAATAAATTCTTTATCAAAAATTTGCTCAAAGTTTTCTATAAACATTTGCTCATTTTCAATTGCTTGCAGCGGCGCTTTACGCTGCAGAGGATAATGCACTCGCTTGGCAATTAAGGCTTTATCACCTGCTTTAAACGCCGCAACCACAGGTTTGACAATATTTATGTGCTTTGTTGCGGCAAAAGCTGAAATCGAGAAAATACCGCTAAAAAATAATACCAGTAAATATTTAATTACTTTCACTTTAATACCTATTTAATAGACTTAGTGAAGCGTAACAAATATATGTGTAATGCGCATATCTTTAGCTGTTTAAATTTTTGAAAATATTGAGCTCTAAAGCTCGATATAAACACGCTATTTTCTATCAGAGATGGTTATGTACTTACTTCATAATTTGCGCTGAACCACACGTCATTAGTTTCATATAAATAACGCGACGTAAAGTCGCGACTACAGTTTATCAAACTGCTTTTATATCTATATTTAAGGTTAAATTTACTCACGGTTTTAAGGTAAAGCCTACGGACTAATGAGCACTTACCGAAGCTCGTGAATTAGATAAAAGCGAGCAGTGAATTAACACCACCCGCTTGCTTATCGAAGGTTTTTATTGGCTTTAACTCGCCATTGAATTGTCAAGGTAATCTTCTAGAAGATCAGCGTATTCCTGCTCAATAACTCCTAATTCGATAAAGCACTGATCTTTAATTTTTAGCCACTCGCTTGAATGTTGCCTGTGTCTGGCATAGTCAATCATGCTTTCTGCACATTTTAAAATAGCAAAGGCCATTCGCTGGTGGTCATTATCACTTAGCTGTAAAAAGTGGCTATTATGATGGTTTAAAATAACGTTACATAACGGCTTAGGTAAGTGCCACGATGTGGCAATAAAATAACCTATAACAGCATGGTCGCACTGATAACGAGCTTGCTCAAGATCGGTTATTACTTGCTCTTTTGCATGATTTGCGTGTTGTAATACGTCAATATAGTCATGGTATTTTAGGGCCATTGCTGCAATGCCAACATTGTGGAAAAGGCCTAACGAGTAGAGCTCATCAACTGGCATCAGCGACTTGTAACTATGTCCAAGCCATACACAAGCGTTTGCTACTTCAACAGACTCATCCCAGAATCGCTCTAAACTGATGCAGGCATCACCAACAAAGTTGTTCTTGAGTAATGCGAGTGTAACTAAACGATTTAGTTGCTCTAAACCCAAAAACATAGCCGCTTGTTTTATATCACTGATCGTTCTTTGTAAGCCAAAAAAAGGGCTGTTGATGGTTTTTAATAATAAAGCAGAGAGGCTAATATCTTTAGAAATCATGCTGGCAATTCTATCTAAGCAAGCATCGTCTAATTCCATTTCAGTTGCAATTTCATCGAGTAGTTCAGGCTTAGGTGGTATATGAAAGCCACGTTTTAACGATGTTAAACGCTGCTCATCTAACGTAATCATTTATCTAAAATCCCTCAAACAAGCAAATAGCTCGTTACTTAATTTGGCAACAGAATAAGCCAGTTTATTTAAAAGGGTGTTATTTAAGATCAATAAGATTAAAGAAGGAAATGAGTTGTCATAAAATGAAACAGCTCGTCGCTGTTTAAAGCTAGAATAGCGAAGAAGCTCTGATAACCATAAAACTAAAGGTGCACAAATGCACCTTTAGTTGCAACTCGATATAAGCCTATCCCAGCAATCAATTAAAAGTTATAGCTGAAGCTCAGTGATGCATTACGTGGCGCACCATAGCGGTAAAGGTCATAGTAGCCAGCTGTCATGTAGTTATAGTATTTCTTATCGAATAGATTATTAACATTTAACTGTAAATCCATTGATTCATTAATATTATAACGTGCCATCAAGTTTACAATTGTATAAGCATCTTGCTCTACATTACGTGTTGTGCCTTGCGCATATGACTTGCTTTGCCAGTTAAGACCACCACCGACTGTAAGCGCTGGTAATTGTTTTACAAATTGGTAGGTCGTAAATAACTTAAATTGCTTACGTGGTGAATCTGTATTTACTTTGTTGTTATCGGCATCCTCGGCTTTAAACTGTGAGTAGCCGGCTGAGATATTCCAACCATCCACAGGCTCCCCCATCACTTCAAACTCAAAGCCGCGACTTTGTGTTCCTTCAGCGCCATAATATGCTGACATTTGTTCAGCGGTTGGCACAAAGTTGGGGTCTTCTGCTGCTAAGTTGTCTTGTTGAATATCAAAAATAGCCAAAGATGTTTGCAAACGCTCATCAAAATAAGCACTCTTTAAGCCAATTTCACTTGCTTTACCATCAACAGGGTCTAAATACTCCCCGTTCGCATCTAAGCTATTTTGCGGACGAAAAATTTCTGTGTAGCTGGCATACATTCGATGCTGATCATTTAAATCAAAGAGTGCGCCAAAGTAAGGCACAAAAACCCCTGAATCACCGTAATCTTGTTGATCTCCGTAATAGTAACGCTCTCGCTCCCACGACGAAATACGCCCACCAGCAATCACTTTAAACGCATCAGTTAACGAAACTCGTGTAGCTGCGTAAAAGCCTTTTTGTACTGTGTCGTTATCATCTTGTAGCGTCACTTCTTCAGTCCAATTAGGTTCTGCAATATCATCCCCTTGGAAATCAAAAAAGTTATCAATAGGAACCGCATCCCATGCGCTACCACCAATGATTGGATCGGGATCGCGCGTACTTGTTTCACCTGTTTGCTTAGAGTAAAGCGCACCCACCACAAAGTCATGACTCTGTTCAAACAAAGTGTATTGACCTTTAAGCTGCACATCGACACTGTCTTGCTCTGTTGAGCCAAACGCAAAATAACGTTGCCCTGTTAAGCCCGCCCCTGTTTCTTTATCTAATGCACCATAGACATAAAATAAGCGGCTTTCTTTATCATATTTTGAGTGATTATAATTTGCTGTTAACTGCCAACCATTCGAAAATAAATGCTCAATGGTTGCAAAATAGTTTTTGTGCGTTGTTTCCCAACGAGTCCAGTCAAGGGCCGTAGTTTTAGAGTCATCCCACTCAGTTGCTGTGCCGTCTGTATAGTATGCAGGTAAAGCGCCCCACACAGGACCATGCGGATCACTGTTCTGGTAACTCGCCCCTACACGCAGGATAGTATCAGGTGTTAGGTCAGTCTCTAATACACCGTAGAAGATATTTTTATTCTCTTCGTATAAGTCGATATATGATTCACTATCAACCACTTTTGCGACCACTCGACCGCGCACTGTACCGCTATCATTTAAGCCATTCGCGATATCAAGGGTTAACTCTTTTTTATTCCAACTTCCTATTGAAGCATCAACGTAACCAGTTAAGTCAGTATTACGCGCGCGTTTGCGAACAAGATTAATTGATGCAGATGGGTCGCCCGCACCTGTTAGTAGACCCGTTGCGCCTCGTACAAACTCTACTCGTTCATAAATTGCAACATCCGCTGACGTTTCACCAGAATCCCCTGCCAAACTCCACGATAAAGGCACACCATCAATTTGATAGTTAGACACATTAAACCCGCGTGATTGCATGGTGTTACGAATGTTATCCATTTTTGAAGATGACAAACCAACCGTATTATCGACTGCGTCAATAATCGTGTCTAAATCTTGATCTCTGATACGCTCAGCAGTAAAGACCGTTACAGACTGTGGAGTCTCACGAATAGATAAACCAAGGCCTGTCGCTGTATCGATATTTTCGTTAACAATGTACTTACCATTTACAGTAATTTTTTCTATGAGGTCTGTTTCTTTTTTATCAGTTTGTTCTGCTGCAAAAGCACTGTTTGACAGAAGCGCTATGCTCACCGCTGTGGCTGTAGGAAGTAGAGAAAAATTCATAATAACCCTTGTTATTGAAATAGCGCAAAGATGTTATCACGAACAATTCCCATTTGCATTACATTTAATGTTAATATAGTACAATTCACACTAAATAATAACTACCGCCCCCTAATGCTAATTTTAAAAGCTGATTCTATTGATTCGAAAATTTAGTTTAGCGGTAAGAGAAATAACGACTTCAGTTTCTACTACTTGCAATAAACCCTATTCCAAGACCTAACCCTTAGCGCAAAGAAACAGACATTCTAAGATATGAAATACCTGATTTTTGAAATGGCTCGCTGGACTTCCCAGCTTTCACTAGATAGTTTCTAACTCAGAAAAATACGTTTCCTCAAATTTAGCCTTTGGCATCAACCCAAAGGAAGCGAAGCGCCAACATTCAAACGCCAGATAAAAGAAAACAAGCTCCCACTGGCTTTGCTTTCATTTATAGTTGGACGCTAATTATTTACCCGCGAATAAATGATTCTCAATTGCACTCTTTACTTTATAAAAAAAAGGTAAAAGTATCAGATTAATTAATAGAAAGATCCCAAAAGCATAGTCTGTACTAAAATCTGAACCATATTTATATGCAGCAGATAATGCCCCCGCAACATAACTACCAAAAAGATATAGACTGAAATTGGAGACATTTTTCTTCAGATAAATAAATGGTTTAAGTTTAAAATAAGAAGTAACACCTAATAAACACAATACGCATGCAACCAATAGGCTTCCTTTTAAAAATGCAGCCAATGGGAACTCAATAAGAATCATAAATAAATATAGTTGCTTATTACTTTCCTTCACTTACCTTTTCTCCACATAGTTATCAACGATAGGCACTGTTGTTGAATAAATACCAGTAAGATTACCAAAATTATTTATTACCTCGCTAAGTGGTCTATATACATAAGATGCACCATGAGACAACGACCCTTTATAGTCAATTTTTCCTTTAAATTTTGAAGGGCCCTATGATTGAACCTTCAATTACAAATTGCACAGAATGTTAAGCTTACATTCATCAACTTTAGAGAGCCTTTTCAACTATTTAAGTTTAAACACTCTCAGCAGATAGAAATAGTCGAGCCAAAACTAAAACACCACGTAACTAACACGATTAGAGTCAGCCTTTGCATTTAAACGCCGACACTAGTTTTATCGACAGATGCTCTTCGCTTACATAATAGGAAATGGCTAGGAAATAATAAGGCTGTAACTTACTGTATTGCATTCGATAGCTTTTATTACAGAAGCAACAAGTCAGTGACTTAATTTGCTAACTTCCGGTGTCAATATTCAGCTTATTTGGATTTCGTATATACCCCAATTTATAAAGCTTTATTGCTATTTGCTTGAGTTCTTTATTTTGTGGATTCGTTCGCTCCTTTAAAACGATAAGTTCTTGATACCGTTTGTGCATAAAGCGAGTGCTTTGATCTTTTTTTCTGCATTCAACACACCTAGTGCAATGTGCATCAATCCAAAAGCCTAGGTCTTCAAACCAATGTTTCTGCTCTTGTGCATAGAAAATAAATGGCCTGCCACATACTTCACACGTTTCTTCTATATCTACATAAATCTTGCGGGGATAAATAGCAAAATTCTGCTTAGAAGTATCTGCAAAAATTGCCGTTTCAGGAAAATATTGAAGGCTTGAGTAACGCCAGTGTGCACTGTCTATTGTGCATGCTGGCACTTCATCTTTGGAAACCAATGGAGCACTGCCATACCTTGGGTGAGTTACATAGTTCGGAATATTTTTTCTCGTCATATGCTTTGAAAAGTGCCGTTTAAAATTTTAATGGTATCGTGATTTTAATCACCCAAGAAACTTTTTCTTAATGATACTGCACCGCAGTAATTAACACAGGTTGACCTGAGCATTTTCATGCTCATAAAAAGCTGATTAAACTAGTAGTTCTATTCTTAGCTTACAGGTTTATGGAAGGTTTATAAGGAAGTGTTTAGCTTTTTGCTGGGAATAGGTTGATTTGTCTTTTGGGAAGAAAATAGGCTATGCCGACTTACACTTCAAACAACACCCAATGTTGTTTGAAGTATAAGTTGGCATAAGAAGATATGCTTTTACTGAGCTACAGCGTCGTAAGTGAAGTATAACTTGGCATAATATTGAAGCAAAAACTGGCATAAAGTGCCCAAAAAAGCTTTATGTAATGAGATTCCTTTAATTGAAGAGTAAATAAAAGATTACCCAGCGCCAAGAGTAGAAAAAGATAAAAATAGTTAGGGTAATAACAGTGCAATATACTGCCCATTTGGCTTAAACTCAGAAATCCCTAACCTAAGCTGTACTAGCTCATATCTGATCTTACAATTTCGATGAATAAGTTTGGACTTCATCTGACAGACAGCTATGAGCGAACAACGCTCATTCACTCGTAATTTTCGATTAATTGCGTAAGTATAACAAGCTCTTCTCCTTCAGGAGTGTTAGGTTCAGTAGCGTCCCAAGGTTCATCTACACGCTTGAGGGCATTTTCTAAGTCATGTTTTGAGTTGTTTGATTTTATCGATGTGATAGCAATATCATACTTATCTTCGGAAAGATCAGAATAAATTACTCAAAATCTTCGGGGTTAAGTTCTTCTACACGACATAAGTAGCCGTGAGCTTTAATTTGTTCATCATTTAAAGATTGATCTAAAAACTTTTCAAGCTTAATCGAGCGTTTATCTTTCATAAGTGTACATAGCAGAATGTCACCAATTTTTAATTTGTTTTCTTCATTAAGATCATCATCAGGTGGCAAAGGAATTGCCCCGTTTTTACCAACAGTAACAATCATAAATTAACCTATGTTTATAGCGTGTCGATTCAGCGTTTAGCTTTTATTATACTTCAATTTTTTGAACTTCTCCTTTTTGGCACGCTTGAGACTGTCAGGTTTGGTTAAGCTCTGAAAATTAAACCTGACAGATCAAGTTAAAACTTATACATCTAAGCTCTGTCTAAACTGCTTAGAGAAAGAGAACGTTCAGAATATATCGTGATTTATTTCGTACGGAATAACTAAATTGCATATAGCTTTTCCAAGAATTGAAGCTCATAACTACCCTTTAAATAATCCCTTCTAAACACTACCGGTAAACCCAAGTTAAAACCGGATTAACCCTCTTTACGCTTTAAAGTCTCTCTAACTTAATGTGCCCAGCTGTTTGCCCACCAATATTCCATTTCCTGTTAGTCCAATAGTTACCTTCAAAATGATATTCGTTGTCATTCCAAAGCAACTCGAGTCTTGCCGAACCATGAAAAAACTGTTCATCTGTTGGAAGTGGATCTTTAACACAAACCTTATAATTATAGTAAAGGTAAAGATTACCCTCTTCAGTTTTTAGCCAAGAAGAGAGCACCTCACTTTTCATATAGTTATTCTCACTTACTCCTGTCATTTGGAAAGTTAAAAAAGACATTTTGATATCGAAGTCGACACGAACATGCTTTTCTTGAACTTCATCATCGTCGGGTAATTTATATCTAGCTTTTAAAGCACCTCTCCACTTACCACTTAGGTTTGGACAAAAATGCTTTTGTATCAAAGATATTTTCCAAACATACTCCCAAAGTTTCAGGTTAAATAAAAAAATAAAAATTACTATAGGCACCACTACATACCTTACAGAAGTATATTGTAATCCTAACGTGGCGACTAAAAAACCAAGTGATATTAAGGATAAAATTATAATCTTTTGTACGGTACTACCATATTTACTAATAATAAGAGACCACATTATTCCCCCCTGACGTATAAGTATTTAGGTTGTATGAATTAGCTATAACATAGATTAGTGGAGTTTTTGTTAGGTTTTGTGAGCTTCTAAAGGCTAACAAATCCTTTATAGATGGTTTTATTGATGCTCCACCAGGGTGGGTATGCCACTCCCCAAGGTAATCTCCATAGCCATTGGTATCCCTGTGGAATTGTAATGCTTGTTCTAAATGACTTTTATCTCTTCTTTGGAATAAAGCACGCGCCCTAATATCCATAATAGAAGGGGTTGTGACTTTAATTATTTCGTACTCAACTAACCCTTCTTTGGTGTACCTGTGTCCAAGTAGCAAACCTCCAGCCTCATTTCTTTGCCTAGAATAATCCATAATTACAGATACTACCTTAGGATTAAAATGAACTTTAATCACCTCACTCATTTTTTTCGACCTTACAAGCAGGGCAATAAGGTGAACGTTGCACCGGCTTACTTTTATGTTCTGCAGCTTTTTTACCTAAAGTCCTAAAATATATGTAAGCACTTTTTTTTTCTGAATACTCGCACTCTAAAATGTTTGCTGCAATGAATGATGCAGCACCAATTGAACTATCAACGGGAAATTGCACATTGCTTTCACCACAATTTCTTGTAATCAATGCTTTATGTTCAGCTTTTTTGAACTCTTTATCTATGTGTTTATGTTCGTTATCAAATAAACACCTATAGCATCCGCCATCACCTTGTTTAAATAACCGAGCAGAGTGACCACCGGCACACAAATACGAATGGTAAAGTTTAAAAGCAAACTCTTTACTTCTATACTGGTGATTCAATGTCATTGCCGTTGAAAATTCACCTGTAGCATCTATTACAATATCGGTTCCTTGGGGAATTTGGTTCAAATTAGTAAATTTTTCCTTATGAGAAAATAATTTGTTATTAGGCGCTAATTTTTTTTGTGAATTGACTAAAGCTTGTGCCTTATTGATAAATAGTGATTCAGCCCCGAGTAAATGTCTTGAAATATTTTGAGGTAATAACAAATCATCATCATAGATGTGTAGTGACTTGGACGAACCTGCACCATGCTTCATCAAAATATGTGCTAAGTAGCTACCTAAAGTTCCAGCCCCAATAATACAAATTTGCTTATCTTCTAAGTTTTGGGAATAGTTTCTTTTGATTAGAGTGCTTTGGGAACCATCTGATAAATGAACATTAGTTACTTTTTTTAACTCCCCACCAAAGTTATTCGACATAATACGCAGTTGACCACGCAATAAGCGCTCAATGAAGTTTTTACTTCTATTTTGTAGCTGCTTAATCTGTACCTGAGCTAATTTAATAATATAAGCATATATATTGCCATTATAATAAAAACATAAAGCGAAACCTCCGAACTGTTTTATATCGTCTTTTTCTCTGTGGATTAAGTTTTTTAGCTTTTCTTTTAGAGTAGTTAAAGTCTCTTTATTTGTACCTCTAACTATATCAATAAAACCTGTAACTTGAGTAAGACCTGCTTGCCCCTCAGGTGACGCTTTAATCTCTTCTAGGTTGGTAATTATTGTTGGAATGGGTGAGTAGTTACCTTGGGTAATATGACTTATACAACCTTGACTAGACTTTGCGACATATACAAGTTTATTGCTTACATCTGAAGATTCGTATAATCGAACGGATAAAATAGACTCTGTTGGACTTTTTACAAAGTAGCTAAAGAAGTCTCTTGGAAAATATGCTGTTACCTCTCCTTTAAATGCTTCTAAGCGGTCTTCGGGACTACGTGCAACAATATCTTTTACCCTCTTTAAATATATTTCAATAACCTCTTCAATTGCATATGGCTCTAGTTTATGAGTTGTAGCATCGAATACACATAGCTTATGTAGACCATTTTCTGGCTTTTCAATATTAGGCCAAAACTTATCTAAAGGGGGTGGCCGGTTGACAAGATATATCGTAGGCGGTTCAAAAAATGGAACTTCATTAAAACCAAAAATGACATCAACGAATCCTTGCTGGACTTGAGGTATACTAACCCTCCCCTCGTAGCAGTAATCATGAATACCTATGTATGTCATTATATTGAGTGAGAACCCTTTTTGAATGAGGGTATTATGAGCTATTTCTAAATATTTTTTCATCCGAAAGTGTTATGCTCTTGTATAGGAGTTATAACTTCAGATTTTTTTGTTTTAAGGTCACTGTCTCGACTACAACGAATAATTCTTGTTTGATCATTTGGCATTCTAATTCCAAATAGATTAATTAGAATATCCAAAGTTTCACGTTCAGTAAGTGATGTAACAAGTGCTTGCTTAAAATACATAGCAAAACGATCAAACTTCAATCGTAACTCTTGCTTCTCAGTTTCTGTAGGTGAGTGAATTATCAAATGTGCTGACCCAGGATGTGGATGCTTCAACTCATTTGAAATCACAGAGGGTAATTTTTGGACCACATTATAAAGTTCTTCAGTCAAGTCTCCAAGCTTAAGAGAGCTCGACATGATTTTTTCAATCGCTACCATTAAGGATATTGAACTTGGTCCACCTGATGTATAGTTATGATCTCTAAGACCTTTGACTATCATTACTATATCTTGAAAGTTAGGGTGAAGTTTTTTTGTTCTACTTACCCATTCTTTTATATGCTCTGGGTTCGATTCTAACCATTCGCCATTTCGAAGTGCCAGATTGACAGTATGAATTTTTAACTCAGAGTCTTGAGCTGAATTTGATTCCATAAGTAAAGATTCGAACAACCTTAAACGATTGAAGTCTTCATCTGGAATAGCATAACAAGGAATATCGAGATGAATTCCTTCATTGGTCTGTAAGCGACTACAAGTTTTCTTTGGGATTTGCTTCCATCCATTAGCATTAGCCATTGTCTTTAGTACTCTATCAACAACCTCAAACATGGCTGCACTCATGGTTTTATCATCAAGCTGTACAACGCTCATTGGTATATACATACCATCATCTAAATCAATATCCTGAGAATTGTGCGCTGGTTCTACTATAGTACCGTAAACATAGCTCCCTTGCATTTTGAAACGAGGCTTCAATTTTATAAGCTGCTCCAATTTACTTAAAGGAACTCTTTCATAAAGATCTTTGTCTTGTTTTACTTGCTCTTTAGCATATGACCAGGCTTCCAATATCCCACTTCGAGCATCATCTCTAAGAGATACCAGCTTTGAGCGTATTTCGTCAGAAATTCTTAAGTTATCGAGATAATATTCCTTACCCGTTAAACCAGAAGAACTCAATAGTTTGTTAATTGAAAATTTAAGCATATTTACAACCTTAATAATCTATATGTAGTACCTCATGCAATACTGAAATACAACATACAGTGCCACATGCTTATTTTAATAATTGGGGTTGTATTTTAAAAATCAACCGTCAGTTCATATTTTATTCATAAAGGTGTTTTATGCTTAAAAACCCAACAACTCACCATAATAATCGACGTAATTAATTTTTTATAAATTACTTAGTTATAATAATATACATACCGACATAAAACACTTAAAAACCACAGCATACAGCTAAAACTTAAAGCTTAAAATAATATAGGTTTAGTAAGATCAACTTTCGCAAAAATAGTTAGTGCTGAATTTTAGAACCCTTGAGCAGCCCAAGTTTTGTACTAGACTAAAATGAATTATTACAACGGAAGATAATATGAGTATTAAGCCAGGTCCAAAACCTAAAGCAGAATCTACAGGTAAAACTGATAAACGAAGACGTGTTACCCCAGAGAATAAAAGTAAACATCCTAGCCTTAAAAAACACGATCACAAAAAGGGTGAATGAGATTAAGGTAATTGTTAGGTTTTAGAGCAAAAGACCCCAGCGTTTGCTGGGATCTCTCTATTTAGGCCCTGCCTTTTCGGCAGTTAAAAGTCACAAGTTGTGGTTGTTTACTTCCAGACCTAATTTCAGCTGCCTACTCGGCAGTTCACTTCTTTTAAAATGCGGTGAAGTGCTACATGTAATTTCCAGCTGCCTACTCGGCAGTTCACTATTAAAGATAGTTTAAATTTCTATAAATACCAAACTATTAAACGAATTTAAATTCTTTACCCTTATTTTTAATAAACCAGATAACCCATTGAAAATTAAAAAGTATTTTAAAACCATTAAAAAAGGGTATTCAAAGAGGGAACCGTACCTTGAAATGTTTGGTTAGTCGCAAAGCCATAATTGTTGAATTGATTTTTTATGGATTCAACTTTTTCAATTTTTTGTATATGAAGTATAAAATTTTCCCCGTTGCCTTTGCTTGTTAAGGGTATTGAATGAAAGTGGCCTATGTCCTTTGCCTCAAATTTATATTCAGGAGTGTAAACTTCGCCTCTCGCTTCAGCTCGCTTTTTAGCGCGTTTTAATCGCCTTTGCTTTTCACCAACAAATGCTTTAGCTATTGATTGGTTGCGAACAAACATTACATCACTTTGCTCTGTTGGTACTTCGAATATTTTGGATAAGCCAAATAACTTATCATGAGCCATCATCTCAAAATAGCTTTGCTGAGATAGGTTGGTTAATTGTTTTTTATATGTCGATACAAACGCTATTTGATTACCTATGGTTTGCTCGTTCCATTTAGGAAAACACACACCAATATTACTTACTTTGCGTGAACTCATAAATCCATGCAAAATGCCAATACAACGGCCAGCAAGAAGACTTACATCACAATTTTTGGGTAGATATGTAATGGTAAAGTAATAGCGCTTCAACCTTTGCTCCTTTGAAACAAGCCACCTTTGATCAAAACTGCCGCAATAAAGTGGATTGCATTTGATTCTTCACTTTGCTCTAAACCATGCTTTTCCATGTGCTTTATATGCAAAGCAATACGCGGGAGTAATGAATAAAAGTCCGAATGGGTCTTAGGTGTTCTGTGTGCAACTAATATTTGCTTATCTGCGCCATACTCGTGAGTGCGTAAAGGCTTGTAGCCCCCCTCATACCAATCATCAATGGTTTGGATAGCAGCGCCTACTTTTTGTGAGTTTAAACTTGCTGCTTTTTTATCACCTACATGAGTGTATGCGAGTTGTTTAGATGACATGCCTTGTTCAACAGTATCTACAAACTTTTGACTAGGATGAACCTCTTGGCTAAATGCATTTTTAATTTTTGCGGTTATATCTAAATAACAATAATTTTGAGGGTTACTAAGCCCTTCTTGAATAACTTCTGATAATGTTATTAGTGCTGTTTGATTATTATGCCAATTGCTTTGCCATTTTAGCTTTTGTGCACCTTCAACGATGATCGGGGCTGCATGTTCAGTAAGTACCTCAATATCAACATTCGGTGATTGACGATTTCGCCAAAGCCAGTTGCCCATCAATATATTTTTAGCATAGCGAGTCGCAACTTCATTAAGGCCATTGTGCTTTTTATAGGTTTCAAAAAAACGTTTTAACCAATAAATAACTTTAGGCTCATCACAAACATAAGGCTCAATACTATTAGCCTCAACTCTGAGTGAAAAACGACAAAATAGCTCTTTTACTGTTGGAGGCACGTAACACACATCAATTGTTTGAGGGTTTCCAAAAGCAAGATCTTGTGGCGCTAAATTTTTAGCTTCACCTTGCTTTTGATACGCATCGCCAAATCCTGATTTTTGCCCAACTAATTTATTTTGTTCTATTTGTAGCGGTTCAAAATCAGACTCTGGTGTTTTATAAAAAAACACTGCTTTGCTGGGTGAAAGCGAACGCGAGTAACTTAAGTGCCGAGGTAATTGCATTATTCATACTCAAACTTAGACTTTTTCATAAGCATAGACTCTTTTTGAACATCCATAACCCAAAATGCGTCATGAAAGAACTGCTTAGCCCCTGCATACTTAACTGACGTATTGCTAACACACTCTAACAACCCAATTACGGGCTCAGCGTAACAATGATATTCATGTAATGCTGTATCTCGCTTTACGGGTTCTTCAAGCGCAGCAAACCCAATTGCAGCGGGTCTTAGATTAAAGTTACCGTTAAGCGCATCTATCAATTGTTCCAAACTTTTAACTACTTTTTTTGAAGGGTACAACCAACTGCCATTTAACGCTTTTGATTTTATATTTTTAAACAGCTCACTCGGTTTAGTATGTACATGACACCAGTCTATATTTTGATACAACGAAGGTGGATGCATAGTCCCGCCTGCAAATGAAGATGGTAGTGCAGGCTTTATAAACTGACTATTTAACTTATCTAACAACTCAGTATTTGGTACGAAAAGCCTAAACACTAAATCGAGTGTTATATCGCATTTAGGTTTATCAATAATACCTGACCTTATTACATGACTACACCCTGCAACTTGTTTTAACTTCCTTGGTTCAGGTAATGGTTTACCCGTATGTAGTTGATAGTTTTCAATGTAAATGGCACTGCCAATACACTTAACTGATGGGTCTATAAAGTTTTTTAGCTTACGTTCAAAGTTATGAGCAAGCCCATTTAAAGCAGTAAGTGACGGCATACCTTGAATATAGGGATTAGCCATTGCTTCAGCATCAAACACTCGCATATCTTGGTAATGTACATACACTATCTGCTCATCATTTAATGTTTCTTCTTCAGCTGCACAATGAGTAAACACATACTTTAACTGCGATTTAAACAGCTCCATTAAATTAGGGTGATATGCAAAGCGTTTGAGCTTACTTAAATTAGCAAGGTTCTCATTTAGTACATTACTAAATTGGCTAATACTGTTTGTAATACTCTGATCTAAGTAGTGCTTTGCCCACTCAGGGTAAACTTGCTCTTGCGCCTTATTTTTAGCTTCAAGAATGTTATCAAGCCATAACTGCAAACTAACACGAACTTGTCTAATAGCCGCAACTCGCGCTAATCGCTTTTGCCTTAATGTATTAAACTGCTTAATACCTACCAGCACCAAAAGTGCCTCTTGAAATTGACGGCTTAATAGCGCACGAACTTTAAATGCTTTCTCAATATTATTATTGGCTACTTTAGAGCGGTTAACAGCTTTAGAATATGTTTTAGGAAAGTAACGCAACACTCTTATATTCCCGCCTACAGAGCTTGCCAAATCGCCCACATTGGCAGGTCTTGAGTGCTCAACTAAACCAGAGTTTAGTTTACGCTCTGCAGTGAGTTGCTGAATTTTAGTTAGCATTGCGTGGCTTACTACAGGCGTAACAGCGAAATAGCTTTGCTGGAATGGCATTTGTAATTGTAGTGAAAAAGAACTCACTTCTAACGGGAGCTCTGCTACTGGCAATTGCTGTTCTATTTTACCAGCTATGTCTAAAACTGCCTTTTTTGTGAAACCGTATGCTCTGATAAAATCAATCCAAACAGGCTCCTCAGTTATTAATAACTTTGCTAAACAAGTCACTTTACCTTGCCAAATAAATGAGGTTAGAAATAGCTTTGCATGATTAATCTCAGCACTGTTGTGCGACCAACCAAAACTCAAAGGTAATGATCGACTGCAAATACCTGCAATATCTTCACTTACAACCTTACTAATTAAACGCTGATGGCTTACTCGTATATCAGGGTATTTCAAATTATGAGTATGAAACCATTTAACCTCGTTAATACACTTACTAAGTAGCACTTCATCACGTAATACACTTTTAGCGGCTCTTACACTTGTTAAATCATCAATTTCACTTCGTTTATAAACTAGATTAATGAGTACAGTCAGCGCCTGTTCTTCAAATCCATCTAGCACAACATGAGGCGTGTATGGCGCAAACAACTTTCTAAGTGTTGTGGTTTTTTCTTTCAGTGATTCAATTGCAAATGCATCTTGTAAGTCCATAAGTTACCACGGCGCTATAAATTGTTTTTTTGTTTGAGGTTTTTCAGCTGCGAATGCTTGCTGTAGTTCAATAACTTGGCGTAAATAAAATACATGGCTATCAGCTCTGAGCTGTTCGTGCTTTTTTTGTGGATAAGCACAGTTTAAAAAGCCTTCTTGATGAAGCCTGTAAACTTGCTCTGTGGTGGTGTTTAACAATACTGCGGCATCAAAAGTGCATAGCAGTAAGTCAGCAATGTTTGGATGTTTAGCTTTAGGGTTACTATCAACTAATTCAACAAAGTAATTAATAATCTCATCAAGTACTTTGTTTTTACGGTTACTTGTTGCTGCAATTTGACAATCACGAAGTAAATCACCATATACAGAGTTAAACTTAGTTTTATTAAAAGGGTTAAGTTGTTTGAGCCGCGCATTGTTTGTAAGTATATCTAATTCAGCGGTAACCCCATCAGGCCAAGCACTAAAGTACTCCACAAAGGTACGGTTAAAGTCAGCGTCGCTCATATCAAGTTGTTTAACTTTCGCAAACCACGATATTAACCCGACTATTTTTTGGCTGTTATTACCTGCAAGAGCAATTGCAATTTTAAAGTCTGCATCGTTTAACTGTTCACTATTGGTTAGTTTACAACCGCAATTACATTCTAGAAACGCCTCAGAAGCTCTGTAATCAACTAAGTTATGGCATTCACCACAATGTGTAGTTAATTGTGTTTTATGTTTATGGCACGCTTTATAGGGTTTTAAATGCCAATAAAAAGGAATATATGAAGATTCAGAGAAGCATTCAATGCAAACAGGTATGTTATTAGTGCGAAGTACCTCAAGAGGAATTGTCAGCTCATTACGGCTTACTGCTGCTAGGTTGCCAAATTTAAAGTTACTGCGTCGCCATGCAAGTGCAAGAATATCACCAGCGTTTACATCTGCTAATTGAGCTACCAACTTAAGCGCTCTTATTCTAAAGCTGCTCGCTTGCCTAGCATGATAAACATCAACCTTGTTAAGCTCTAACGGCAATGCACCTTCGAGCTCATGATCTTGCTCTGCAAGCCATTGCCATAAGATATCAGCAAACTCAATATAGCCATCGTATGAGTTATCCCTTGCAAGCCTTAGTAAATAGCTTTCAAGCGCCTCATCTGGGTAAGGTTTTATTTGAACTAAAAATCGCATCGCCAACCTAAACTAAGAAAATCTTAGTTTAGGTTTAGATTAGCTTTTACTGTCAGTCAAACTTTACTTGAATAAATAGATGAAGTTTACTTAACAGGTTTAACTCCATAGCTCTCCAATATTGATATCATCACTGTCAGGCCGAGAGCCTTCGGCAACTTCGTTAAATTGAACAACCATAGGAATATCGAATGAAGTTCCAGTAATTACAGCACAACCTTTCGCTAAATTAGGAATCATCTGCCTTGAAAGATCATCTAAAGAACTAATTGTGTTTTCAAGCAACTTAAGATCTCTATCATTAACCAGCCTATGAATGAAGAAATTATGTAATTGAGACATTACTGTTGGCGAAATATCAGCAGGCCTTTGGCTAGATAATGTCAGAAAGAAGCCAAACTTGCGTCCTTCCTTAATAATTTCTTCGAACAACTCTAATCTATAATCTTTCCAGCTTTCACTTTCCCTAGTGGACTGCATGGACAAGACATTGTGAGCTTCGTCAATTATCATATGGAACGTTTTTTGCGTCGGATTTTGGTTAATTACCTGCTGCTTGTGAGAACTGTAGTAGAACTTAGCAAGCAATAACGGTAAAACTTTTTTTATTTCTTGATTGGTTTTTCTTAATGATAGTATTGTTAACAACTTAGGCTGCGGCTGCTCAGTAACCACGTTAAAAACTCGATCTAAGGAAGTTAAAGAAGCCTCCACCCTTTTCAATAAAGGCTGTATATGATCGAATTGAACATACCCACTCACAAGGTCTGAAAGCAGCTGAGTATTTATTCTAAGTTTTAACTCATCAAAGGGTGTCATTTGGTTAATGCTAACACTATCAATTTTATCTTTACAATGGATTACATAAGCTGGGTCTGATTCACCACCACTGAGAAATTTATGTGCAGCTTTACTAGGAAAATATAACTTGCCATCCTTCCCATGCCATCCCATTTGATTTGCCAATTGCTCTAAATTGACAGATTTTACGAGCTTTGCTATTTCATAGATTAAATCAACAAACTCTTTCTTATGCGCCGTGCTTATAAGGGCTTTTTTGAGTATTTTCTTTACGTAGCTTTCTAAGCTCATGCTGTTAGTTTGAAACCTAGCACGGCCAGATACTATTCGTTTTAAGAATGGCTTTTGAGTATTCTCAGTGGCCTTAAACAAAATACCAAATAACTCTTCATCCCAAAAAGCTTCACTGGTTAATGGGAACTTGTCACCATTGTCACTACGAGTATCAAGCTGGTACACTTGTTTATGTTCTCGGTTAACTATAAGCTGGTTATTGGTATATTCACCATTAAAATCAATTACTACAAAATGACTTTTACCTGTAATTTTGTCGAGCTTGTTACTAAAAAGGGTTGTGTAAAGATTTGTTAGTGTATTTGATTTTCCGCTTCCTGTGTTCCCAAAAACACCTAAATGTGTATTAAACAGTTTTTCCCATGGTAATGACACTGGAATCTCTTCCGTGAGCGTTTCACCTACGATAAAATTGTAATCAGATTTACCGAATATTTTTTTTACTTGATCGTCACTCATCAAATAAGCAATATCCCTTATCATAGGCAGATGTTTAATTCCTTCAAAGAATTTATCTGATTGAAAATATCCTATGGGAACTAGCTCTACTTTACGAATGTAGTAATTGCTTTCTTCACTTTTAAATCTCTCATCTAAGTATTCACCTTGAACTCGAGCCACCACATCTTTGAACCCTCGGCGAATCAGCACAAACTCTTGAATCGAGACACCATGGAATTTCACACCATCATAGAAAAGTGTTTCTTTATTAGATTCTTCATACAGCTCTATAACGATGTTAGTACCCTTTACCGAAATAACTTCACCAATAGCTATACTCATAATTTCCCGCCATTTGAAGGGAGCACTGGAGGTGGAATAGGTTCTACCGTATTTTGCTGTTTTGGTTTATGTTTATAATTATTTAAAGTGAACTTAGTATCATTAAAATTAGTGAAGTTAAGGATGCTTTCATCAGAGCAAATATAGCCAACATTTGGGTAATCTCTAAACTTATCTTGCATAAGGTTTAGCTCTGCGTTGTCGAAACACGATATGTACATCGTTAGAGAAGGATTAGAAAGTGAACGTAGTATTAGACTTAAAATATGTTCGTCAGCAAATGAAAAACCAAAAGTAATCAGAACAGAGTTAGGTCGTTCTAACTCGTAACTCAGGTGTCTCAAAATTTGATAGTATGCTTCTTCAAATACCGTCTCGTGAAACTTCCACTTTGTTGGGTTAACTATTGGGATACTTTCATATTTTTCCCAAAACTCTTTAAGTTTCAACTTAGATAAGTCTTCCGAGGATAAAAATCTATCTATATCGAGTATTGTTTTATTTTTATCATACAAAATATCTTTGAAGGCATTTATGATATCAAGTTCTTTTTGTTCAAAATGAATTATGTAGTTACTCTGACCATAATTAAGTTTGATTTCATTATCTTTTTGTGCTTTTTCCCAATGAACAGAACCATGTGCGTGAAGTAAGTTTATTTGTGGTAGAAGGGTATCATGGCGTTCAAAAACTCCTTTATTAACAACTCTATGGTTGAAGTTTCTCGTATGAAAAGTACGTGTCTGAAAACCAACGCTTCCATCATTAACTACAAATAAAGCATTGCGCTCTGATAGCAATTCTTCACTTGCTGTTTCCAAGCAATTATCATAATTCGTTGTGAATATATTAGCTCTTTTCTCGAATGGTTTTTGCCTATCTAACATAGAAACTAGAGTGGATAAAAAACGTTTATATTCATTAATCACATTTTCTTGATTAATTGGCCTTTTAGGATGTGGAGGGATACTTGAAAATACATTTGGTAGTCCGTCTCTAATACACTCTTGATAGTAGAGCATGAATAATAGTGTTATTGCTTGTTTTTCAGACTCATACTTTTTTGCAAGAGTTTCAAAGGTACATTTATTTCCTACTTCATCTATAACTTCTAGAGCTAACGTTGGAAGGAAACCATAAGACGCTCCAGCTCCTATTAAAAAGTTGAGGTTTTGCTCATATATATCCATTAGCTTGAACTCGCTTGCCATATTTAATTCCTTTACCTACTTCGACTAGGGGAGCTGATGTAAGTTTTATTCGAACTTCGTTTGTAACCAAATAAAACCAAATGTTCATTGAAAGGCTATTCTATTTTTTATTTTCAATAAGCTGACTGAGCAGTGCTTTTTGTCTGTCTTTGTCCAGCTTACCAAGTGCACAAATTAGTTCAGATAGAATATCTTCTTCACAATAAAAGTATGCTACTGGTACATCTAGCTCTTTAGCAATGCGTTTCATGGTTAAAAAATCAGGGGCGTGTTTGCCTTTTTCGTATTGGTTCATGCGAGCACTAGCCGTGTTTGGCTCCATTCCTAATGCCATACCTAGCTGTTGCTGAGTAAGGCCTGCTGCTTTTCTTGCAGACTTTAGGCGTGAAGGTGTTGGAGTTTCCATGTGAACCTTAGCTATAAAACATATCTTGCTAAGATTCTCTTAGTATCTAATCCATAAGTGTACTAAGGATATTTTAGTTTTATTGCTAGAACAAATAAAATCCTTTTCTACTTTTTAAATTTCTATGTACATTTAAGAAAAAGCAAATACAATGAAATAAAGTATTATGCAAAAACATTATTACACCCAATAGCCAGAAGGTAATATGGATTCAGATAGAAACGAGCAAATCGATCAAGACTATCTATCTAGTCTTGATGAAAAATATGCCCGAATTTTATTTCAAGATCCTTATTATAAAAGTATTATTGATACGAAGGAATTTAGGAGACTAAAAGGAATTTCATTCTTGGGTGCGATTGATAAAACACACAATTGCCCATTGAAGAAGAGTAATCGACTCGATCACTCATTAGACGTTGCTAAACTAGCTTTACACATATCTAAAGCGAGATGCTACTCTTACGAAGTAGAAAAATTACTTGTTTCTTCTGCTTTGGTTCATGATATCGGTCATGCGCCTTTATCCCACAGCATGGAGTCGTCTTTTTATAAAGAGTTCCAACTAAATCACCACATTGCCAGTGAAAACATTCTTGATGGTAAAAATGACAACCAACTGTCAAAAATATTAAAGAAAAACTTAGACATTAAACAACTAAAAGAAATAATAAATCAAAGTTCATCTGAAGATTTTTCTGATGTATTTAGCTCACCTATCAACGTTGACACTATTGATGGAATTCATCGAAGCCTCAGATACTTAGGCGTATCTTCTAATACATTTTTTAATGTGTATGATGTTGCCGAAGCTGCATTTTTAAAAGACCAATTATCAAGAACTAAGCAATTAGACAAATTCTGGAAGTGTAAACAGTATGTTTATGAGCATATTATCACTTCTGGCGTGGGTGCATTAGCAGATTATTTTAGTAAAGAAGTTTTTTATGACAACTTATCTAGAATTAATCCCTCATATTTCTATAAAAGGGAAGAATCTTTTTTCAATAATCAAAACCCTATATTTAAAGGATTAATTAGTAAGCTCAGTTCTGCAGTTGTAGTCCTAGAAAAGAGAGAAGCTGAACAATTTTCAGACAGTATTACAGAAAAAAATTTTACGATTTTCAAACGCAGTTACAAAATTAATAACGAAATAGATTTACCCAACTGTTCTAGTAATAGTATTAATGAACGGTACTATGTTGAAAAAAAGGAAGAATCTTTACGTATTCATTTTTATCTAGATAATAACGAATCAAAAACTAAGCAAATGAAACTATTTTAAGGACAAACATGGACAATAAGACAACATCAAGAAAAAAACTAGAAGCAGTGAGAAAATCATTAGACGATAACAGTGAACTTAAAAAGCATTCTGATAATATTGTAATTATAGTAACTGGTTCATATGGTAGAGATGAAGGTTCTGAGGAATCAGATATGGACTGGATTATTATTTGTAACGATTTAATAAGCAAAGACGATAGTCAAAGAATTTTAAGCACTGCTTCAGAGATTATTGCAAAGGAAATTCAAGTACCTGCGGGATCAACGAATACTTTTGAAAATATTATTAACGAAAAGAAATTACTAACAAATTTTGGTGGCGATAAAGAAACAAATCAGGATTTTACTAGAAGAATGTTATATGTTCTCGAGAGTAAATATCTCTTCAATGAGAATAAGTACAATGAGTTAAAACGTCAAATTTTAAATACGTATATAAAGGAAGATATTCCAGATCAAGGCGTTAATAGATTCATGCTTAATGACCTTATCAGATACTACCGGACTATGTGTACGGATTATGAATATAAAGTTACTGAGACATCTAAATCTTCTGAATGGGGGTTGAGAAAAATAAAATTAAGATTTTCTAGGAAGTTAATTTATTTTGCTGGAATTTTAACCATTGCACAAACTTCTAGCTTTTCAAGAAAAAAGAAGATTGAAGAAACATTAAAACTTTTAGAGCAGACTCCTGTAGAGAGAATAGAAAATATTTTAAGCAATGATAGTGCAGAAAAAATAATCAAAATTTATAACCAATTCTTAGGATCAATTTCTGATGCTACAGTCAGGGATAAACTTAAATCAGTTACTAGAGAAAATCGAAATGATGAGCCTGTTTATAGAGATCTAAAGAACTTGTCTCAGCAATTTCTTTGGGAGCTAGAAAAATCATTATCATCTACCTTCCCTCCAAGCCATCCAATACACGTGTCTTTGATCTTTTAGAAACTATGATGGAAATACTTTATGTAAGGCATGGAGAAACAAGCTACAGCAGAAAGAACTTATTTATGGGTAGAAAAAACTTGCCCATTTTGATGCAAAAAAAAGATGAGTTTTTAGCTGCAAAAAAAGCTGTTATAAGCTTTTCTCCAGAAATTGTGATCTGTAGCCCTCTCTTAAGGGCTAGACAGTCACTGGAAGTTTTGGATATTGACATTGAACCAGTGATCTCTGATTTACTTTTAGAAAGAGATTTCGGCAATTATGAAAGCAGGTGCAAAACACCTTATAATAGGCAATCCTTAGAACAAGACCCTAGCGTTGAAAGCCTTGAAAAAATCCATTTTCGAGTTAAAAAATTTATCGATTTGATAAAGAAAAAACCTAGCCCGACTTTAGTTGTAGGTCACTCTGGATTCTATAAAATACTTAAAACATATGCTTTAAATAAAGATAGCATAGAAGATGAAATTCTTCCTGCTGGTTTTTCAACGCTAGCTTTTTAGTTTTACTTCCTCAACAACTGACTAATCGGCATCTTGTCAGTAAACTTGGTTGCTATAAATGGGTCTTCATCCTGGGCGCTTTCAGGTTTATAAAGTGAGTAGCGCTCAACTTCGCTTGCTGTAATTTCTGCAACGGGCAAGGTAAATAGGTTTGCTACATTAGGAAATAGTACTTCAAATGCTTTGACTAAATGCTTGGTTGTTAGGGTTTTTGCGTTATCCATTAATGCATAAAGTACGGCATCATCTAAAAAGTATTTTAATGTTCTAAAGCAACCTTTTGAAAGTGAGAACAAAGCAAATACTGTTGCTTGTTCACTTAGGTTTGGCTTTTCGGTAAATGGCATACGGTTGGCTAGGCCAATTACTAACTGCACAAAATGCTTTGGGTTTTCTGATAATTTAAAATAAGGCAGTTGCCGCCTTACTAATAAACGCGATGACCACTGGGGCTCGTCTGCTATTTTTTCTGCCCACGGCATACCTACCAAGACAATTGATACACCCGCTTCATCGTTAATGTATTTTAATCGGTTGGCAATCTCGCGGCGCTTTTTACCTTGGTTGTGCTCAATCAGTTCTTGAAACTCATCAATAATTATAAGCTCTGTACCACACGTTTTTAGGCATTTTATTAATGATGTCGTTAACCGAGTACCATTTACTCGCAGTTTGCGCTCTGTACTACCTACTTGTCCTAAGTCTTTAAGAAGCTCGGCTAAAGTAGATTCTAGTGTAGGGTTACTAGGTATGCGGCTTACTAATACGGGGTGGTTCATTACACCATTAATAAATTGCGGTAAATGGCGTTCTTTATACTGTTTTATTAGTGCTGTTTTACCTGTGCCTGTATCGCCATTTAAAAGCATACAGGGCTTTTCCCCCGCTAACCCTTTACCAAGTCTTAATCTGTCAAAGTCGTTAAATACAGTGGTTATTATTGGGTATTCAATAAATACATCACGAAATTCATTCAGCCTTTCTTTTTGTTTATTGGTCAGCATAATTAAAATGCATCTAAGTCTGAAATAAAGTCATCCCAGCTATCAGTTGGTTGCTCTTTAGGTGTAACCTTTTTGGACTCCACTGGCTCACTCTGAGCTATTGATTTTTGTGATTCACTATTTACATTTTGATGCTTAGCTAACGCTTTACCCCCTTTTACTTTTGAGTGTTTTGGCGCATTTTTTAACTCTTCATACTCGTTTTGAATTTTATTATGAATAAACATACGCGCTTTTGCTAAGCCTACATTATCGATAGAGCCCGAAATAAAATCGCGATGAATACGTATATTTATTTTGTGCTGATTCAAACTTAAATTTTGGGTGTAACCGTTTGGATCTATGCATGGCACTTTTATGTAATGCTCTAGCTTATCGAGGTAAACATATATATAAGAAATATCATCGGGGTTTAATTTAATTAAAACTTCTTGAGATACTTTATGGCTAAACTGTTTTCTATAGTTGGCTAGTTCAGTACTGTCGTAGCTTAAGTTTTCTAGCCGTATTCCACCTTTACGAAGCACCCGATGGTTTGAAATACTGAGTACAACATCCAATTGTTGAAGATCAGCATTACTCAGCACTGTTGGCGGTAACGTATTAAAGCCTTGCTCCCATAGTTGGCTAGGTATGTACTTAAAGCGGCTGTCGGCATCTTGATGGTAAACGTCTACTACCCATTTATGGAATAGCTGCATAAAGGTTGTAAAGCGCATGATTGCATCTTTTTTGGGATTGTATTCATGCTTTTGTAAAATGTTAGAAAAGGTTTTACCAGGAACAGGGTCTAATAATTCAGTGTTAATTGTGCCGAACATACGTTCTACAAATGGTTTTAACCACGGCTTTGCAACAGGGTTATATTGAGTATTAATACCAATTTCTTCACAAGCAAGTTCAAGGCTGTTACTCCAAAATTCAGCGCCATTATCAACAACAAGTGTTTCAATTTTACCTGCACACTTCCACTCATTAATCGTATCGGGGTATAGTTTTGCTACTTCACTTTTAGGTTTCATCGCATTTAGCATTGCTCGCCTTACTGCATCGTAGCTGGGTTCGCTGAAGCTAAAGTAATAGCCAACAATACAATGGCTATACACATCTACTAACATGGTAAGTGTTGGCCGACCAAGCGGGATATGCAGCTCATCATCTAATAAAATAAGATCAAGCGGTGTATGGTCAATTTCAACTTTTTCGAGTACTCGGGTTGGCCGTGTATGCCCTTCTACTTTATTAAAAGCAATATCAGCAAGGCGCTTACCATAACGAGCAATCATTACTTCGTATTGCGGTAAGTTATCTATTCTGTTTTTAAACGCTTTGTATGTTAAAGGCTTTAAAACACTGCCCACAACACTGTCGTTTTCAATAATAACTAAGTCTGCGTAATACTTATAAGCAGAAGCCACTGATGGCTTTTCTTTTACTAAGTAACGCTCAAGTGCTTTTTCAAAAAACTTATCGGTGGCTGTATCGCGCTCCCTGTTACCCTTTTTTTGGTGGCTTGGTATTAGCGCCATGATATTTTTATCCGCATTGGTATAAGCGCTATACCATCGTGCTGCTGTTCTCCAACTGGGCTTTTTTTCTCCCTCAACTTCAGGCATTACTTTTAATAAAGGCTCAAGGTTTTTTTGTGTCCAACCGCCTTGAATGTTAGCCTCAAGCCATTGAATATATTTTAGCTTAGCAAATGTTATAGTTTTAATTTTTTCAGGAAGGGCTTGTAAATCTTTGGCGTAATTTTGAGGTAGTTTGGCTGTTACTTTTGGCAATGGCTGGTTAAATTCATCTTCAAACAAACTGTCATTAAACATTGTTAGACCAAATTGCTGTTTCTATTGATATTTCATTTGTAGTTAAGTCGGCAAATAACTGCCCTAGTGATAATAAGCGTAGCACTGTAGCAAGTAGCTCACCGGCAGTTACTTTTAAAAAGCTAACTAACTGGCACACTTTAATAGAACCGTATTGCTTAACAAGTTCTAGCACCGATGCTTGCAGCTCTGTTAAAGACTGAAAACCAGAGTAGCGATGTAAAAGCTTTAAGTTGTTGAGTGTTGGGTATACACGGATTTGCTTATCAGTAACCAGTATTAAATCACGTCCATCCTGCTTAGCTATGGCTTGCTTTTCAATAAAACGTGCACGAAAGTCTTCATCGGCAATTTTGCTTTGCGGTTTTACTTCAATAAATTTTTGCGTGCCGTCTGTGTGGGTAAGTAAAAAGTCAGGTGTGTAACGGCAAATACGGTTATCAAACTGATATTCGTAACCGAGTGGTTGTGCTTCAAATGCGGCTATTGATGGTGAAAATTCAAAATGGAAACAGGCATCAAACTCTAAAGAGGATTCAACTAAACAGGTAGATTTATTTTTTTGACTAGCAAATTTATGGAGGTTTTTTACACGGGAGTGTTTGAGTTTTCTTCTGTACATGTGAGTCAACCATCTAACCATTTGGTTAAATACTAGACTATGCCACCTTATACTTCCAATTTATGCCATCTTTTAGTACAAATATGTCAACTTATACTTCAAACAACACCCAAGAAGAATTTGGGTGGCAGTCTTACCAGCCACATCTCGGCACACACGTCACACGCTGTGGCTGCTCCCTTCCGGGCCTGACCAGGTTCACCTGCTAGTGTTGCGAGAGGACCAATAAGACTACCATTGAGGGCCTTGTTTGGCGCGGGAGGGATTATCTCTAGTTTTAGCCTGTTATTCAAGGGGTATTCGAAAAAGAAAGTGCGATTGCATACTTGCTGTACAATCGCACTGTATTTAATGGTTTAAAAGCTTACTTTTCTAGTTCAGCTTTTATGTTACGTAATGCCGCTTTCACTTTTTTCATATTTTCAGGGCCCATACGCAAAAGCTGCTTTTGCGCTTGTGGAAGGTTTTCCCACTCTGAATAAGCATATTGATAAGTCACTGAGTTGCGAACTAATGGCATGTCACCTTTTGGTTCTGGCGTATCAAGTAAAACGTCAATCGCTTCTTCAAGAGTTTGATTAAAGGCATCGCCTTCGTAGCCAATCTCAGCATATGCTTCGTTTATCAGTGGTTTATATTCATCATAAATGCGAATAGCCTGCGCAGCACTTAAACTAGTAAATAGTTTCACATAAGGGGTGTAGCGCTCATAACTGTTCGGATCAATCGTTAAAATATCACCTTCAATAACTTTAAATGACTCTTTTGGACGTTCAACAGGTGCATGGCTAGCTGCTACTTTGCCTTTTGCAATGTTATCTACATACACTACACCGCGACGAATAAGGTCATCGGTCACCATTAAACTCATAACCTGATCGCTCAGCACTTCGTCCATACGAGCAACAACCACCTCATCACTTTCGTTTAATGTAGGTAATGGTTCTACCTCTGGCACTGGCTCTTCTTCACGTGCTACAGGCTGCTCAACAACAACGGGCTCCGGTTCTGGTTCTGCAACAGGTTCGGGTTCTGGCTCTGGTTCGGGCTCTTGAAACTCCGCCATAGGTACTTCTTCAGTGACAATATCCTCTACGGTTTGCGTCGGCTTATCGTCTGGTTGGAGTAAAATATACGCTGCAACACAGGCAACAATAATTAAAATAACAACACCAAATATGAGGTTGTTATTAACTGGACGCTTTTGTACTTCGGTCTCTGACGAATGCTCTGACATACAGACTCCTTTAAAAAACAGACATAAAACTCGACAAAATAACGTGAGCAATTAGGTAAACTTTGCTTCTTCTAGCTTAAAGACTTACAGTTGATAAATAAAGTAAAGACGCACAACAATTTAAATGCAACTATGAGCAGTAAGTTAAAAAAAACACAGCACTCTAAAATCGCCTTATTATTAACAGGTGGTGGCGCGCGTGCCGCTTATCAAGTCGGCGTGTTGAAAGCAATAACACAAAGTATGCCTCGCACTGCCCCATTACCTTTTACTATTATTAATGGGACATCAGCGGGGGCAATTAATTCCGCCGCACTTGCATGTTATGCGTCGTGCGCCCATTTGGCGAGTAAAAAGCTGGAATGGGTCTGGAAAAACTTTTCCACCTCTCAAGTGTACAAAAGTGATTTTTTAAGCGTGTTTTTACATCTAACACGTAATATTTTAACGAGTTTCCAGTCTGAACACATTAATCATCCACCAGCAAGCTTGCTAAATAATAAACCGCTGAGAAAACTTCTTAACGAAATTTTAGACTTATCACGCATAGAACGTAACTTACATAAAAACTACCTTGATGCTGTGTCTATTACTGCGTCAAGTTACACAACCGGTGATTCTGTCGCTTTTTTTCAATCGCTTACGCAAAAACCATGGCAACGGGCGAAACGTGAAGGCCAAGCAACGCGTATTAATGTAGAACATTTAATGGCATCAAGTGCTATTCCTATGGTGTTTCCAAGTGTTAATGTACACAATCATTATTTTGGCGATGGGTCTATACATCAGTTGTCACCACTGAGCCCTTCTGTGCATTTAGGCGCTGAAAAAATCTTTATTATTGGTGTTGATGAACCCAAAGAAATGCATCCTCCAGGGTATCAACCCCATTACCCTGGGCTTTCAAATATTGCAGGTCACCTGCTTGATAGTGTTTTTACCGACACGCTGCAATCTGATTTAGAACGATTAGAACGCATAAACAGAACACTTGGTTTGTTACCTGCGCGTGACAAACATCAAGAACTTAAACAGATTGATACCTGTATCATTAATCCCTCACAAAATTTTAATATGATTGCAGCACAATTTTATGACGATATGCCAATCGCGATTAAAGTGCTACTGCGTATGATAGGTGTAAAAAAACGCTCACAATCGAGTTTAACCAGTTACTTACTGTTCGAAAAACGCTATACCCAAAAGCTGATTGAAATAGGTTACCAAGACGGGCTCAATAAACTGCCCGAAATTCGTAAATTCTTAGAGCTTGACTAATTACTCTGTTCCATCGAGTAAATAATGTTCTACACGCTCTACTCGACGCGGTTTACCTTGTAAAACAAGAATATCGCCAGCCATTAATACTGTTTGCGATGATGGGGCTTCTATTTCCCTGTCTTGTCGGCGCAGTGCTCTAACCGATACTCGGCGCTGTTCGAGCTTTAGCTCACTGATTTTTTGATTCACAGCAAACGCATATTCAGGCAGTGCAATAACATGTAAATATTCTAATCGATCAGAACTGGTTTCTTCGCTATCAAGCTTATCCCCAGTAAAAAAGCCATTTAAAAATTGATAGCGATTACGGCGCTCTTTACTCACTCTGCGAATAATTCGTGTCATGGGAACACCAGACATATAAAGCACATGCGAAACTAGCATTAAACTCGCTTCTAGGGTCTCTGGCACAACTTCTGTAACGCCTAACTCTTTGAGTGTTTCCAGCTCAGAATCATCTCGCATGCGGACTAAAATTTTAACTTTGGGCGCTATTTGTTTTATTGCATCAACAACGACTTGCGTTTGTTCAAAGTCTGCAAATGTAATAATAACAAGCCGTGCTCGCTCGACCCCTGCCGATTTTAAAATATCTTTTTGTTTTACATGACCAAAAATAATCGGTTCACCCGCAGCTTTTGCTTCTTGCAATAAAATAGGGTTACTTTCAATAGCCACGTACTCAATGGCCTCAGGCTTAAGAAAACGAGCAACAGTTTGCCCTACACGCGAAAAACCACAAATCACCACATGATTATGATAAAGAGGGCTACTTGTAGCAGGCTGTTGCCAGTACTGACCTGCATGGGAAAGTAAACCAAAGCGCTTTAAAAGTACGGGGGTTTTCTCTATCAAATAAGGAGTGAGTGCCATTGATAAGACGCCCACGGCAATAAGAAATGATGCTTGCTCTGTGCTGATCAGCAAATGCTGCGATGCCAGTGCGATTAATACAAAACCAAACTCCCCCATTTGCCAGAGCATAATACCAGCAGCCACGGCATCTTGTTTACGCTCACCAATCACTTGCGCTGAAATTGCTAATACGGCAATTTTAAAAAAGAACAGCCCAACTAATACGGCTAAGATCCAATACCAACTATTTAGCACATATAACACATCAAGCTGCATGCCGACCGTAACAAAAAATAGCCCCATTAAAATATCGCGAAACGGTCTAATATCAGCTTCTAATTGATGACGATACTGGCTCTCGCCTAGCATCATCCCTGCTAAAAATGCACCCAGTGCCATAGAAAGGCCAAATAAATACGTGAGGCCTGCTGCAAATAGTGCGACCAACAAGGTTGTTAAAACAAATAACTCATCGGTACGAACTAGCGCTATCTCACTGAATACCTTAGGTAAAATCCATTTCCCAATTGCCCACAATAAAGCGCATACAAATGCCCCTTTGGTTAATGCAAAAGCCAGTGCGCCGGCAATGGCATCTGAACCACTTTGCGCTAAAAGCGGGTAAACAATTAACAACGGCACAACTGCAATATCTTGAAATAATAATACACCCACAGCAAGCTGACCGCGCCGTTGATTAAGCTCACCAGACTCCTTTAACAGCTTAACCACAACGGCTGTAGAAGATAACGCCATAAGTGTTGCAATCGTAAAGCTGTTTAACAGGCTATGCTCAAGCAATAGCAAAATAATGATAAAGACAACGCTAGTGACTACAACTTGCAATGATCCCAGCCCAAATACAATATTGCGCATTGCCATCAAGCGTGGAATCGAAAACTCAAGCCCAAGGCTAAAGAGCAAAAACACAATACCGAGTTCTGCTACAAAATGCATTTCATGACTTTGTGCCATCCAGCCAATGCCGTGGCTTCCCGCCAACACACCGGTTGCCAAGTAGGCAAGAATAGGAGGTAAACCAATTCGTTTGAAGAACCAAACGAATACAACGGCAGCGACAAGCAAGCCAAACACTTGAATCAGTACATTTTGCAAGCAATAAACTCCTTTCAACTTGATGACCAGCTATACCTTTCTTTAAATATAGCAACCATTTGTTTTTCAGCCAGTTTAAAAAAGTGGCACAAATCTCGCTTACTCACAGTATCTAAACACTCCGGGGGGAGAATTATCGTGGAAAATGTCCATATTTTGACGCAGCGAGTGTCTGCACGTGGCGAATTCATGCCATTTTCGGCAGAGTATTACCGAAATAATGAACTAAGCAATGCGCATGGCCTTGTAGCGAAATTACAGACAACTCTATCAATTGAGGAAATTCTTACAATTTTTGCTGACCATGCTAAACAATTAATAAACTTGTCAGGTTTGCAATTTCAGTCTTCCCTTGGTGTTTGCCAAAGTGCAGAAAGCGATACCAGCCAGACGCCTTATTCATTTGATTTAGATATCGAAAATGAGCGCCTTGGTCAGCTAATATACTTTAGTAAGTTTCCTATGGGACAAGCTATAAAAAGCAAATTGCAACAACTGCACAGCGCACTTATTTACCCATTACGTAATGCGGTTATGTATAACCGTGTATTACGACTTGCAACTAAAGATGCCTTAACCGGTCTCAATAATCGCAGCCAATTTAATGACAGCTTGGCACAAAGGCTTGAGCGTTGTCGCAGGCAACACCGCCCATTTAGCTTGATGTTGCTGGATTTAGATAACTTCAAACAAGTTAACGATAATTTTGGTCACAAGATCGGCGATGATGTACTGCAAGAGTTTTCTAAAGTACTAAATAAAAGCGTACGCGGCACCGATTCAATCTTTCGTTTTGGTGGTGATGAATTTGCTTTGCTTATCGATGACCCAGAATTTACAACCAACAAAGTGATTGCCGATCGCATTATGCACTTAGTTGCTCAGTCTGATTTAATGGCGCAATACAAGGTTACATCTAGCATAGGTTTTACACTTGCTAACAACCAAGACTGCGAAAACGAAGTATTTGCCCGTGCTGACAAAGGTCTTTACAAGGCTAAAGCAGCAGGCAGAAATTGCGCCAGAGCCTACTAATCAAATAGAAAGCCTAACATCCCCCGTTAGGCTTTTTTAACCATCAGCTTATAGCCCAGTAATACCAACCAAAAGCCAGAGAAAAAACCACTCAATAAATAAAGTAATGCAGCCATCGTGGTAAGGGGCGATATCACTACTAACGCCAGTGGCGTAAGCACGCCTAAAATAAAGAACACACCGCCTTTACCTGACCAATAAGCCAATAGCAATAACGAGCACACGACTCCGCCAGCGTGCGCATAAAAGAGCGTATTTAAAGTCAACTGTGTGAAAACAACACTCGCAATTACTGCAACTAACACCGACAACATAAATCCAAGCGGTGCCTTCTTAACTAGTGATAAACCAGCATGTGGTTGTTCACTCATACATCTATCTCCCAAAAAATTCCATCATCAGCACTGTGCTGAGCACTAACAAAATAGCCAACCACCTGCACTAGCTCATCGTTATAGTAAATAAGCGGCACTTGCGCACGTAACCATGGAGCTACTTTGGTATCTTTAAACCAATGCTTTAAGGTATTTGAACCTGGCTTGTTAACTGGCTTAATTCGAGCCTGTGGATTATTGAACATAACCTTCACTTGCTCATTTTCTAAAGGCATACGAACACCTTTGCCTCTATGCGGCGCAAGCATTCTGCCATCAGACAACTGCACGGGCTGTAAGTCAACCATCATTGCATCAGGAGCAGCTTGCTCAACAACAAAATACCAATGCTGTTGATGACGGCGCACATCACCGCTTTGCAAACTAATTTTCAATTGCGCATCAGCCTGCGCTGTTAAGCCTTGTTCAATAATTTGCCGCAGCTGATTTTCAGAAGGCAATTGGTGAGTAAATTGATTAAGCCACGCACGCACAAGGTTGGCTTGGCGAACTTCACTAAACTTTGCAACGGACCCACAACTTAAGCCCCCGTGCTGATTTTGACACTGTGCAAGGTCACTTTGCGTATATTCATCGAGTAGCGATTGCTGTTTCTGTAACAACCGAATACTGCGTGCAGCGCTTTTTTCAAACCCCTGAAAACGCATCGTTAATAGTGGCATCACTTGATGACGTAAAAAGTTACGATCAAAACGCTCATCGCTATTTGAATCATCTGTGATATGAGTAATGGCAAATTCATCAGCAAACTGTTCAATTTGCTCACGAGTAATATTAATGAGAGGCCTAAAACATACGCGTCCTGACGCGAGTAATCGCTGCTGTTGCATCGATGCCAAGCCTTGCAAGCCTGAGCCACGCTTGAGTCGCAACAAGAAGGTTTCAAGCTGATCATTTAAATGCTGACCAAGCAGTAACACACTGCCCGCTGAGCAGTTTTTATCGAGTGCTTGGTATCTTGCCTCTCGGGCTTGTGCTTCAAGTGAGGTGCGTGCACGCTCAACAATTTCAACGCGCACCGTTTTAAATGCTACATCAAGTTTTTCACATAACGATTGACAAAACCTTTGCCACTCACCAGCATGTTGACTCAAACCATGATTGACATACACCGCTTCGATTTCAAGTTCAGGATACTGCATTCGCACAGTAGTCATTAAATGTAATAACACAACCGAATCAACACCACCGGATAAAGCCACACTAAAGCGCCTGTGCTGAGTATTCAGTAAAGGCTGTAATTGAGCTAAAAAATGGTGATATAAATCTGATGTTTGCATTAAAAACCAATCAATATACAAGCATAATAGTTACAGGCATTATAAAACAAAAAAAGCCGCAAAAGCGGCTTTTTCGTTTATAAGCTGTGTTTAGCAATAACCAAACGACATTAAACGTTTGTAACGCTGATCAAGCATTTCATCTAGTGAAAGGCCTTGTAAGTCAGCTAAGTCACGCTTAAGTTGGTTTTTAAGGTTACGTGCCATCGCATCGTAATTACGATGTGCGCCACCTAGTGGCTCATCAATGACGTTGTTAATTAAATCAAGCTCTTTAACGCGTGCAGCAGTTACACCCATCGCCTCTGCAGCTAATGGTGCTTTATCTGCGCTTTTCCAAAGGATTGATGCACAACCTTCTGGTGAAATTACAGAGTAAGTACTGTATTGCAGCATGTTTACACGGTCGCCCACACCAATTGCTAATGCGCCACCTGAACCACCTTCACCGATTACGGTACAGATGGTGGGCACTTTCAACGCCGCCATCACTTTAAGGTTACGTGCAATCGCTTCACTTTGACCACGCTCTTCAGCACCAACTCCTGGGTACGCACCTGGGGTGTCGATAAAGGTCATGATTGGCATTTTGAAACGTTCAGCCATTTCCATTAAGCGCAATGCTTTGCGGTAACCTTCTGGCTTTGGCATACCAAAGTTGCGTTTGATTTTTTCAGCCGTGTCACGCCCTTTTTGCTGGCCAATAACCATAACTGGTTGACCTTCAAAGCGTGCGACACCACCTAAAATAGCAGGGTCGTTAGCAAAAGTACGGTCGCCTGCTAGTTCGTCAAATTCCGTGAAAATGCGCTCGATGTAATCACGAGTATAAGGACGCAACGGATGACGGGCTAACTGAGAAACCTGCCAAGCGCCTAATTCAGAGAAGATTTTCTCTTTCATTTCAGCGCTTTTCTCTTTTAATCGACTGACTTCCTCTTCTAATCCAAGGTCTAATTCGCCAGCGCGGCTTACATTTTGTAATTCTTCAATTTTTGCTTCTAATTCTGCGATTGGAAGCTCAAAATCAAGATAATTGAGGCTCATGCTCTAAACTACCTAATTAATTAAATTCTAGTTCTACATCTTGCGCCGCCATCAGCGATAACTTATGAATTAAGTCATCACTAGGCGTAACACACCATTCGGTTCCTAAGGTAATCTCAGCCAACGCATCCGGACGTTGATAGAATACTTTTATAGGACAAGTACCAAACTTATAAGGTTCCAGTACTTTTTGTAAATTATCGAAGAAGTTCGCCTCGATTTGCACCATATTCAACGTCATTTTAATCGCTTTTATACGTTTTTCTCGCGCTTGAGCAATGGTGCATATGTCTCTAGCGGTCATTGTAATGCCACCAGAGAAGTTATCAAAGCTGACCTGTCCAGATATCACCAAGATATTATTGACTTGTAGCATATCTTGGTACATTTCAAACTGTTCTGGGAATAAGCGTACATCAATACGGGCACTCTTGTCATCTAAAGTTACAAGACCCCAACGATTTCCTTTTTTATTAATAAGGGTTCGCGCATTAATAACAAGACCAGCTGCTGTTGACTGCACATCGCGGTTTGTCGGTTGTAGGTCAACAAGGCGGCCTGATGTGTAGTGTCTTAGCTCTTTTCTATACTGATTTATAGGGTGACCAGTTAAATAAAGGCCCAACGTTTCTTTTTCGCCATCAAGCCATTCGTTATCCGTTAAATCAGTTGCTTTTATAAATGCTTGTTCAACTTCGTCAGGCTCTGTGGCTAATAACCCAAATAAATCGGCCTGACCTAATGATTCAGCCTTATGATGTTGATCGGCTGCTCGCATGGCATCTTTTAAGCTCGCTAATAAAGTCGCACGACCTGGCTGGGTTTTATCTGGCCCTAACTGGTCAAGCGCACCGGCATAAATTAGTTTTTCTACCACACGTTTATTTAAACGTTTTAAATCAACTCTCGCACAAAAATCAAATAAGTCTTTGAAAGCCCCACCTTCACTTCGTGCTTCTAAAATGGCTTCAACAGGCGCCTCACCGACTCCTTTAATAGCACCAATACCGTAAACAATCTCACCTTGACGGTTAACCGTAAACTTGTACTCACCCGCATTTACATCTGGCGGTAACAAGGTCAGTTTCATGTTTTCACATTCATCAACCAAGGTAACAATTTTATCGGTGTTATCCATATCCGCCGACATTACCGCAGCCATAAACTCTGCTGGGTAGTGGGTTTTCATCCACAGCGTTTGATACGACACCAATGCATAAGCCGCAGAGTGAGATTTGTTAAAACCATAACCTGCGAACTTCTCTACCAAGTCGAAGATTTTCATCGCAAGTTCGCCGTCAACTCCGTTATTAACAGCTCCTTCTTCGAAGGTTGAACGTTGCTTTGCCATCTCCTCTGGCTTTTTCTTACCCATCGCACGACGCAGCATGTCAGCGCCACCTAGCGTATAGCCAGCCAGTACCTGCGCAATCTGCATTACCTGCTCTTGATAAAGAATGATACCGTAGGTCGGTTCTAGAATCGGAATCAAACTATCGTGTTGCCACTGCACATCTGGATAAGATAACTCTTCACGACCATGCTTACGGTCGATAAAGTTATCTACCATGCCTGATTGCAATGGGCCTGGGCGAAACAGTGCTACCAGTGCGATCATATCTTCGAAACAGTCGGGCTTTAGACGACGAATAAGGTCTTTCATACCACGAGATTCTAACTGGAATACCGCGGTTGTTTCGGCGCGTAGCAATAACTCAATACTTGGCTTATCATCAAGTGGAATGGCGTTGATATCAACCGGCTCTTTACCCTCACGAGCTAAGCGCTCGTTAGTCATATCAATTGCCCACTGCAAGATAGTAAGTGTTCTTAGACCTAAGAAGTCAAACTTAACTAAACCCGCCGTCTCAACGTCGTTTTTATCAAATTGCGTTACCGGGAATTTACCCTCATCATCACAATAAAGGGCGGCAAAATCAGTAATCGTTGTTGGCGATATTACAACACCACCGGCGTGCTTACCGGCATTACGTGTACACCCTTCAAGGATGCGACACATATCAATAAGTTCTTTGACCTCTTCATCACCGTCGTAGGCTTCTTGTAACCGCGGCTCAACATCAAACGCTTTAGCCAAGGTCATGCCCGGATCGCCCGGTACTA
>VAOY01010484.1_pt1 | contig 46819 bp, 44 predicted proteins | sample 3393881 | NCBI WGS metagenome assembly VAOY01 (sample SAMN08290430, study PRJNA428436) | hydrothermal vent metagenome | isolation source: Deep-sea hydrothermal vent chimney | place: Indian Ocean: Southwest Indian Ridge
TCTCACCTTTATGAAGTCCAATTCCTATGGCTTTGACTACTTCTGCAATCGTACGCTGTTTAATCATAGGTTCGCTCACTTATAGTTACAGTTAGACGGCGGATTGTATCATAAATACACTCAACTGCCAAATTTGTTTACTTTTCAGGCAAAATACCATGAAAAAATCTTAGTCTGCTTGTTTTCTCAAAAACGCTGGAATGTCGAAATAATCGCCACCCTCTGACTTATCAGACTTTTTACTGCTTTCAGTATTACTTGATACTGAACTACTTGCTGTACTTTGCTTCACAGATTCTTGCTTATCAACACTTGCTGACACGCTTACATCGTCGCTGCTACCTTGGCTTGCAAAGCTTGGCACGTACATGCTGCTAGTAGATTGGCTTGTTGTGCTTTGCACATCTGAACCCGATGCTTTTTTAAAGCCATTATCAACAATACCAAACTGTGGACGACGCTCGCCACCTAAACCTGTTGCAACGACAGTAACGCGTAACTCATCACTCATTTCAGGGTCAATTACCGCACCGACAACCACCGTTGCGTTTTCTGACGCAAGCGCTTTAACGTGATTACCAACAATCTCAAACTCTTCAATCGCAATATCCATACCTGCTGTGATATTAACTAGAATGCCTTTAGCACCAGTTAAATCGACATCTTCAAGTAATGGGCTTGAAATAGCAGCTTCTGCTGCTTCTTGCGCACGATCAGGACCAGACGCTGACGCAGTTCCCATCATCGCAGTCCCCATCGCAGACATAACAGTACGTACGTCGGCAAAATCCACGTTGATTAGACCAGAGCGTGTGATTAATTCTGCAATACCTTGAACCGCACCAAATAACACGTCATTTGCTTTTGCGAAGGCATCTAATAATGTAGTGCCTTTGCCTAAAACTTTAAGCAATTTATTGTTCGGAATTGTAATAAGTGAATCAACAGTTTCTGACAATTCATTAATACCTTGTTCAGCCGCTGCGGCACGCTTTTTACCTTCAAAGTCAAACGGACGTGTTACTACTGCAACAGTTAAGATCCCTAACTCTTTAGCAATTTTAGCAACCACAGGAGCCGCACCGGTACCTGTACCACCGCCCATGCCCGCTGCGATAAATACCATGTCAGCACCTTCAAGGCTTGCACGGATTGTTTCAGCATCTTCTTCCGCTGAATTACGACCCACTTCAGGGTTGGCTCCAGCACCTAAACCAGAAGTGATTTGTGTACCTAGCTGTACCGTGACATCTGCTGATGAATTACGCAGTGCTTGTGCATCCGTATTCGCTGCAATGAAGCGTACACCTTCAATTTGTTGTTTTACCATGTGCTCGACAGCGTTACCGCCGCCACCGCCCACGCCAATTACTTTAATGACAGCTTCTTCGCTGTGCTGTTCCATTATATCAAACATCTTTACTCTCCGACTTGAGTCTTAAAACTCACCTTGGAACCACTTCGTAATACGGTTCCACCAATTATTATCACCTTCTGCTTTCGACTTTTGTGCATTCATCGATTGCATTGTACGGCCGTATTGTAACAAACCAACAGCGGTTGCGTACGAAGGATCATCAACATAATCTGTCAAACCAACTATCCCAATTGGTTTGCCAATTCTTACAGGCATTTGGAAAATGTCTTCTGCCACTTCCATTGCACCTGTCATTTTTGCCGTCCCGCCAGTAATGACAAGACCGGCAGCAATTTGGTCTTCTAAACCTGAGCGGCGTATTTCTTCCATTGCCAACTCAAATAATTCTCTAAATCGTGGCTCAACTACCTCAGATAAGGTATGGCGCGACATAATACGTGCAGGTCGACCACCCACACTCGGCACTTCAATGGTGTCTTCATTGCTTGCCATTTGGCTGCTTGCACACGCATATTGTACTTTGAGTGATTCAGCATGCGATATAGGTGTTCTAAATATTTTTGCAATATCGCCAGTCACCTGATTGCCCGCAACCGGAATAACTGCTGAGTGACGAAGTGCACCATTAATATAAATGGTGATATCCATCGTTCCGCCACCGATATCCATAACAGCCACGCCCAGCTCTTTTTCATCATCTGTCAGAACGGAATAACATGACGCTAATGCCGTAAATATCAGTTGATCAACTTCTAACCCACAACGCTCAACACATTTTTCTATGTTTTTAGCCATGTCATTTGAGCAAGTAATGATGTGCGCACGCGCTTCCATACGTACCCCACTCATGCCTAATGGGTTTTTAATCCCCTCTTGCATATCAATGCTGTATTCTTGCGGTAACGCATGCAGCATTTTGCGTTCAGCTGAAATAGGCACTGAGCGTGCAATGTGAATCACATTCTCAATATCTTCATCTGTGACTTCAGTGTTGTTAATCGCAACCACGCCGCTTTCGTTTTGACACTGAATATGTTTACCAGAAATACCTAAATAAACAGAGCTGATACGGCAATCTGCCATTAGTTCAGCTTCATCAATAGCGCGACGAATCGATTCAGAAACAAGGTTAAGGTCGTTAACGCCACCTTTGTCCATACCATGCGAAACTTGGCTGCCAACACCCACAATGCTGAGTTTATTATCTGCGGTGATTTCACCAACGGTGGCCACTACCTTTGAGGTGCCAACGTCTAATCCAATCACTAGGTTTCTTTCTGCTGACTTAGTCATGCCTTACTCTTATTTTCTAATTGTTCCTCTTGCAGTGGCTTCCAGCTCACTGCAAGACCGGTATCGTACCGTAAATCAACAACATCAATTTGTGCATCTACACGTTGTTCCATGCGCGGATACACATCTATAAAACGTTGTACACGCTTTGCTTTTTCTTTACGCCCCAAATTAAGGCGAATGCCATTATCAAGCCACAGCTGCCATGAAAAACGCTCTGAAAGCGCTAGGCTTGTTAGCTCTAAATTATTCACTTTTAGCATCGCTTTAAATTGACCAAATGCCGTCCATGCTTCTATCTCACTCCCCTCAGGGCCATAGAGCTTGGGTAATGTGCTTGGTAATTTATCACTGCTTGCTTGAAACACTTCACCAGACTGATTTAACAATAAATCATCATTCCAATGTGCAACCGCTTCATGCTCAACCACATACACTTGAATGGTGTCTGGCCACTGCTTTCTGACCGATGCAGTCACCACCCAAGGCAAACTTTGTACTAAGCGTTGCACATGTTTAACATCCAATTCAAAAAAACTCGATAAATCGGCTTTTTTTATTGCGCTAATAATTGCCTTTTCATCTGTATACTTAGGCTCACCTTGTACAGCTAAATGCTTTATTTGCGCATCTTTATTTTCGACCAACCAATCTGACACACCGGTAGTGATTTTAACCAAACTAAAAATCACGATGAGAAAAAAGCTCACGCCAAAGATCAACGACCAATTGAGCCGCTGCTTTAACTGTTGTGCTTTTTCTAAAAAGTGATGCATATTAAAGGGTTTGCTCCAAAATGCGAACAACTAATTGCTCAAAACTCGCTCCGTTGGCTTTTGCTGCCATTGGTACCAATGATTTTTCAGTCATGCCAGGAACTGTATTGACTTCGAGTAAGTAAAAATTACCTTGCTCATCGCGCATCGCATCGACACGTCCCCAACCGCTGGCCCCGACTAAATCAAATGCTTTTAATGCCATATCTTGCAACAGTTCAGTTTCTTGCACAGATATATCCGCAGGGCAATGGTACTGAGTTGTACTTGACTGATACTTAGCTTGATAGTCATAAAAACCATTTGGCGTGGTCATTTCAATGACCGGCTGAACATCGTGTCCAAGCACAGCAACGGTAAACTCACGCCCCGAGATCCACTGCTCAACAAGCACTTGACTATCAAACTTAAATGCAGCGTTGAGCGCAGTATCTAGTTGCTCTGCGTTACTCGCCTCAGCCATACCAATGCTTGAGCCTTCATGTGACGGCTTAACCATCACTTTGCCAAATTCATTAATAATTGCTTGGCTATCAAACTCATAGCGGCTATCAACAACAGCATAAGGAGCGGTACTTAAGCCCATTGCTTTAAACAAGTGTTTACAGCGTACTTTATCCATCGCCAGTGCTGAGCCTAAAACATCACTACCGGTATAAGGAATCCCCATAAATTCAAGAGCACCTTGAATAGTACCGTCTTCACCACCGCGACCATGTAGAGCAATGAACACACGTTCAATGTTTAGCTCTTTTAATTGCCACAAAGGCTGATCTTTTGGATCAAAAGCAATGGCATCAACGCCCACACTTTGCAAAGCATTTAATACAGCTTGGCCTGATTTTAGAGAAACTTCTCGTTCAGCAGATGTGCCGCCAAAAAGCACTGCTACTTTGCCAAATTTGTCGCTTAACTGGCTCATACATTTACCTGCTTCAGTTGTTCAATAGATAAGTTAGTAGCCGCGAGCGTCTTAACTAACTGACCAATGTTACCAGCACCTTGAGTTAATACTAAATCGTTATCTTGCAGAAGGTTAGCAAGAACGCCTGCAAGCTCAGAGCTATTGGCAACATGAATAGGCTCTTTGCCTCGTTGACGCAAACTACGACATAAACTCTTACTATCGGCTCCGACTATTGGCTCTTCACCTGCTGAATACACATCAAGTAATAAAAGTTGATCGACATCTGCCAATACTCTCACGAAATCTTCATACAAGTCACGTGTACGGCTATAGCGGTGAGGCTGATAAACCATCACTAAACGCTTATCAGGCCAACCTTCGCGCACTGCCGCAATGGTTGCTGCAACTTCTGATGGATGATGACCATAGTCGTCCACCAACATGACATTACCACGTTCATTATCAAAAGTGCCGTAATGCTGAAAACGACGACCCACTCCTTCAAACTGCGCAAGCGCCTCTAAAATCGCTTGGTTAGCAATATGCTGATCTTTGGCAACAGCAATAGCCGCTGTTGCATTTAAAGCGTTGTGCTTACCTGGCATATTTAAAGTTACAGGTAAGCTTTCACCTTGTTTATTCACAACATCGAACGAGCATGTGTTAGCTGTTTGACTGAAGTTAAGCATTCTATAATCTGCATCCGTTGACTCACCATAGGTGATCACTGGGCGGCCAAAACGTGGAATAAGCTCAGCAGCAACGTCTGAATCGATACACACAACGGCGAGACCGTAAAATGGCAGGTTGTGGATGAAATCGACATAGGTATCTTTCATCTTCTCTAAGCTGCCACCATAGGTATCCATGTGATCTTCTTCAACATTCGTGATCACCGATACCATAGGTTGTAAATGCAAAAATGATGCATCACTTTCATCGGCTTCTGCAATCAAGAAATCACTCTTACCGACTTTGGCATTACTACCTGCGCTATTTAAAAGACCACCAATTATAAAGGTTGGATCAAGACCTGCTTGCGCATAAATACTCGCGATTAAGCTGGTTGTAGTTGTTTTACCGTGTGTTCCTGCCACAGCAATACCGTGGCGAAAACGCATTAGTTCAGCAAGCATTTCTGCACGGCGAACAATAGGGATACGCGCTGCTCTAGCCGCTTTAATTTCGGGATTTTGCTCATTGATTGCACTTGATACCACCACAACGCTGGCATCTTTTACATTGTTTTCATCATGGCCAATAAACACTTCTGCGCCAACATGAATTAGGCGCTCAGTCATTGCACTGTGCGCAATATCAGAGCCGGTAATACGGTAACCTTCAAAAGCAAGTACTTCGGCAATACCACCCATCCCTGCACCACCAATTCCAACAAAGTGGATGGTGTCGATACGACGCATCGCAGGGCGCGTGTTGTTTTCTTTCATCATGCTTTCTTTCACTACGAATCTCTTCTATCTACTAGCTGCTCACAGCGGTTTGCAACCTTGGCTGTGGCATCTAAAATAGCAAGCTGTTTTGCTTTGCTTGCCATTATGGAAATTTTTTCTGGTGCAATTAAGTACGGTGTCAACAAATCCACCACCGCCTCTTTAGAAAACGCGTTTTGTTGCATCATCAGTGCAGCATCTGAGTTAACTAAATAAGCAGCATTAGCAGTTTGATGGTCATCCACTGCATGTGGGAACGGCACAAATAATGCCATTCGACCTGCTGCGGCAATCTCACTAACCGTTAATGCACCAGCACGGCAAATTACCAAATCGGCCCATTGATACGCACTATCCATATCATCAATAAACTCAGCCACTTTCGTATTTTCAGCAAGACCTAGTTGTTGATAGTCTGCCGTGACTTTTTGTTCATTATTTTTTCCGGTTTGGTGCCATATATTAAGCGTTGTTTGCGCTGAAAGTGCACTGAATACAGCAGGTAAAGTGCGATTAAGCACCTGCGCTCCCAACGATCCCCCCACAACTAATATATTAATGGGTGTGCTTGTTTGTTTGGCACTGACTTGAGCAACACTTGCCCTCACTGGATTACCGACTACCTCGCACTGTCCCTTAGCAAATGCTGAAGGAAAAGCCGCTAATACTTTACTGGCAAACTTAGCTAACCAACGATTACTCATACCTGCGACTGCATTTTGCTCATGAATCACTAACGGGATACCTAAGCTTTTCGCTGCAATCCCTGTTGGTCCTGTTACATAACCGCCCATTGCAAGTACCACATCAGGGCGTTGTGCTTTTAAAATTTTGCGCGCTTGAAAAATCGCATTCATCACCATAAATGGTGCTTTAATTAGCCGTTTAATACCATTGCCTCGCACCCCTTTGACATCGATAAAATCAATTTCAATATTGTGCTTAGGGACCACAGTTGCTTCCATTCGTTCAGGTGTACCAATCCAGCTAACCTGCCAGCCTTGCTGTTTGAGAAAGTCAGCCACTGCAATGCCTGGAAAAATATGTCCACCAGTACCACCGGCAACAACAAGTAATTTTTTACTCATCGCTTACCTCCTGAAGTCGCTTGCTTGGTCGCCATTTTAGTTTCAAAGTCAATACGTAAAAGTACACCTGTGGCTATCGTCATTACTAATAAGCTTGAACCACCATAAGAAATAAATGGCAGTGTTAAGCCTTTGGTTGGCAAAATACCGGCACTCGCGCCGACATTCACCATGGTTTGAAAAGCAAACCAAATACCTATCGCAAACGCAAAATAGCCTTCATACTCTTTTCCGCATTTAAGTGCCTTTTGACCAATTAATAATGCTCTGAATACCAAAACAGCCAACACACATAAAATACTCATAACCCCAAAAAAGCCGAGTTCTTCGCCAATTACAGCAAAAATAAAGTCATTATGTGCTTCTGGTAGGTACTGCAATTTTTGTACGCTGTTACCCAAACCTTGCCCAAACCAGCCCCCTTGGCTATATGCCATTAGCGACTGCACGAGTTGATATCCTTTACCAAACGGGTCTTCCCACGGCTCTAAAAAGCCTACAACACGTGCCATACGGTAAGGTTCAGCAATGATCAATCCGACAACGGCAGCAACGCCTGTTAAAATCAATACAAAAAACTGCCACAGCTTCGCACCGGCTAAAAATAATAGGCCCACCGTCGTAACAAATAGTACCACCACGGTACCCAAGTCAGGTTGTAATAAAATTAATAAAGCATATGCACCGAATACCACCATAGGCTTTGCGAAGCCTTTTAAGTTTTCTTGCACTTCTTCTCGCTTACGAACCAAGTAGCCAGCGATGTAACTAAAAAAGTATAACTTAGCCGCTTCTGCAACCTGAAAACCCACTGGCCCAATCGGGATCCAGCGTTTTGCACCATTCACTTCGCGACCTACAACAAGAACTAATAAAAGCAAAGCAAGGCCAAGTAATAACAAATAGGGATTACTTCGTTTCCACCAATCCATAGGTACATTGGTTGTGATCCAAAATAAGATAAACCCCATAACAAGGAACATCGCATGGCGAATAATAATATGGTAAGGGTCGTCAAATAACCTTTCAGCGGTAGGCATCGAAGCACTGGTTACCATGACAAAACCAACACCAATCAGCATTATCATGCAATACAATAAGGGGACATCATAAAGCTGTGCTGACTGTTTAGGTGTTAATGCGTCACGGATATCTGCAAATGCAATCATACTGCCTCCGCCAATACGCATTGCGTAAAGTCATCACCGCGTTGCATGTAGTTGTTATACATATCAATACTCGCACAAGCTGGCGCTAAAAGTACGATATCACCATCAACACTTAGTTTTTTCGCTAGCTGCACAGCTTCATGCATATTAGTGGTTAAGTGACCTTTATCACTCAGTGCCACGAGTGCTTTGGCGTCTTTACCAAAACATACTAAGGCTTTGACTTTGTTGGTTAGATACGGTTTTAGAGCATCTAAATCAGCCCCTTTCGCATCACCACCTGCAATAACAACTAACTGTTTTGCTTGGTCAGCTAGGCTTTCAATGGCTGCGATAGTTGCGCCGACATTGGTCGCCTTTGAATCATTAAAATACTTTACACCCTTAATTTCAGCAACAAACTGACAACGGTGCGCAAGTCCTGTAAATGCGCCGAATGCTTGCTCATAATGTGCTACTGTTATGTCAAAAGGGCTTAGCAATGCCATTACAGCTAAGGCATTTTGTTGATTATGCGAGCCCACTACTTTCAAACTGCTTGCAGGTAACACGGGTTTCCCATGAGCTGCAAAATAGTGCTCACCTTGATGTTCAATCAGTGCATAGTCTGCATGCGCGAGGGCAAAGCTTACTTGTGGTTGTTTTGCTGTGTGCGTTGCCACATCAATAGCATTGACGACAGCAAGCTCTGATCCGTTATAAATACTTTGTTTTGAATCTATATAAGCTTGGTAGCTTGAATAACGATCTAAATGATCTTCGCTCACATTAAGTACGCAAGCGCTTTTGGCTTTTAAGCTGTGCGTGGTATCAAGTTGAAAACTCGACAGCTCAAGTACATACACATCGTAGTCTTGCGACAGTAAATCAAGCACCGCAGTGCCAATGTTACCGCCAAGGCCTACTTTATAACCGGCAGCTTTAAGCACTTCAAACGCTAATGTAACAACGGTCGACTTACCATTTGAGCCCGTCACTGCCACAATGGGTTTATTTGTTAGGCGCGCGAACAACTCAACATCACCAATCACTTCAACACCAGCATCAATTGCGTTTGCGACAGCCGGAGTCGCTAAGCTTAAACCTGGACTGATGATAATAATATCATTGCTGCTCAGGTGGGCATTATTTAAATCACCAAAGTGAGTCGTTAACTCACGAGCATGCTCGCTTAACCAATCTGCACCCGGTGGCGCTGTGCGGCTATCAACAACAATTGGCTTTATATTCTGAGATAATAAAAAACGCACAATGCCCAGACCGGTTACACCGAGTCCGAGCACTGTAATTTTTTTATCTTTTATCTCGTTAATAACTGTCATTTACCTGATCTTCAATGTAGCAAGGCCAGCAAGAACTAGCACAATTGAAATAATCCAAAAGCGCACAATTACGCGCGGCTCAGGCCAACCTTTCAACTCATAGTGATGATGAATGGGTGCCATTCTAAAAATACGTTGGCCGCGTAATTTGTAAGAGCCTACCTGTAAAATCACTGATAAGGCTTCCATTACAAATACACCACCCATAATAATTAAAATAAGTTCTTGTCGAACGAGTACCGCAATAATGCCAAGTGCTCCGCCCAGCGCTAATGAGCCAACATCGCCCATAAAGACTTGCGCTGGGTAAGTGTTAAACCATAAAAAACCAAGGCCTGCACCAACAATCGCGGTACATACCACAACCAGCTCACTTGCCAGTGGTAAATGAGGAATATGTAAGTAGCTTGAGAAATTCACATTACCGGTGAGGTAAGCAATAATAGCAAGTGCCGAAGCCACTAAAATAGTAGGTACAATTGCTAAACCATCAAGGCCGTCTGTCAGGTTTACTGCATTCGATGTGCCGACGATTACAAAGTAAGTCATGACGATATAAAACAAGCCTAGCTGCGGCAATACATCTTTAAAAAACGGCACAACCAAAGACGTTTCACTTGCTTGCTGCGATGTAAAATACAACGCACTAGCCACGACTAAAGCAATGACTGACTGCCAAAAATACTTCCATTTAGCAATCAGTCCTTTTGGATCCTTACGAATAACCTTGCGGTAATCATCAATAAAGCCAACGATACCTAATGATCCCACAACAAATAAAGTTGCCCAAACATACTTATTAGATAAGTCAGCCCACAGCAATGTACTGGTAAAAATAGCACCTAGAATCAAAATGCCACCCATGGTTGGCGTGCCTTTTTTCGACAAGTGAGACTCAGGTCCATCATGACGAACGACTTGACCAATTTGCATCTTTTGCAAGCCACGGATTAATATTGGACCAAAATAAAGTGATATAAGTAATGCTGTTAAAATACCTAAAATCGCGCGCAGCGTTAGGTACGAAAAGACATTAAAACCACTGTAATATTGTGTTAAATACTCTGCCAGCCAAACTAACATGACGATACTCCATTGTTGCCATTTTGCTGGCTATTAACTAAATCTGCGACGACTAGTTCCATACGAGAACTACGTGACCCTTTTACAACTATCGTGGTTTTTTGCTGAGACTGAGCAAGCACACTCTGCAATTGTTGTAGTAATTGTTCGCGGCTTGAGAAGTGGCGGTTTGGCTTTTCAAATACATCACTGGCTGACTTGCTCAATACGCCTAAGCTGTATAGCTCATCAATCCCTTTTTGCTGTGCGTACTCGCCGACTTGTTGATGATAAAAACGTGCTTCTTCGCCAAGCTCGCCCATATCACCTAGTGCAAAAATGCGACGACCTGGCATATCACTTAATAAATCAATCGCCGCCTTTACAGACTGTACATTGGCATTATAAGTGTCATCAATCACAGTCAGCGTGTCAGAGACTTTGAGTACATTCACACGACCTTTAACTTCACCCATGGTTGCCAGTGCCGATGCAATGCTTTCTAGGCTTACGCCAAGCTCAGTCGTTAAGGCTGTAGCAATCAGTGCGTTGGCAATATTGTGCTTACCAGGTAGGGCAAGGGTGACAGGTACTTTTTTATCTTGATTACACAGCATAAAAGATGCGCGAGCCTGTTCATCAAGCACCACATCTTCTGCCCAATAATCTAATTGCTTGCTAGTAGAAAAGCGTTTTACGTTGCGATCATTTAGTTTGGCGAGCCAAAAATCAGCAAAATCGCTGTCACAGTTAACCACGGCTACACCATCTGGCTTTAAGCCATCATAGATTTCGCCCTTTGCTGTTGCTACACCTTGTAATGAGCCAAAACCTTCTAAGTGAGAAGCTGCTACATTACACACCACGGCAACATCGGGTTTAGTCATTGCAACGGTGTAAGCAATCTCACCAATGTGATTCGCACCCAATTCAATCACCGCATATTCATGCTGTGGTTCAAGGCGTAATAAAGTCAGTGGCACACCAATGTCATTATTAAAGTTGCCTTTCGTCGAAAGCACTTCGCCGTGCCCTGACAAAATTGCCGCACACATTTCTTTTACGGTTGTCTTACCAACACTGCCCGTAATCGCAATAGTTTTAGGTGCAACTTGCGCCATAACGGCTGAGCCAATTTCACCTAGCGCAATGCGTGTATCAGTGACCACAAACTGCACAATATCGACATTAACAGGATGTGCCACTATCACTGCAATCGCCCCTTTTTCTTTGGCTTGTGCTATAAATTTGTGGCCATCAAAGTTTGGTCCTTGAAGCGCTAAAAACACTTCACCCTCACAGAGGGTACGCGTATCTGTATTTATATTTTTAACTTGTTGATTACCACCTTGGTAATCGGTTGCTAGAACGTTTGCTAGCCAATCAAAATCCATAGGGATCATAACTGCGCCCCTTGCGATTTTTCTTTTAATTGTTGTTGTACATATTGACGATCACAGAAATCGATACGTTGCTCGCCAATAATTTGATAATCTTCGTGGCCTTTACCTGCAATAAGAATGACATCATCGGCACTGGCTTGTTCTATTGCGTAGCTGATTGCGCGAGCGCGATCTGCTTCACTGTGAGCTTGCTCTGGGTGTTCAAGCCCAGCAATAACATCAGCAATAATCTCGTTAGGATCTTCACTGCGTGGATTATCGCTGGTGACAATAATACGGTCTGCATTCCCTTCTGCAGCTTTTGCCATCATTGGGCGTTTGCCTTTATCGCGGTCACCGCCGCAACCAAATACACAACTCACGCCACCCGGAACATGTTTTTGCAATGCTTGTAATGCAAGTGCCAGTGCATCAGGAGTGTGAGCGTAATCTACAATACAGGTTGGTTGGCCTGGCGCACTAAATGCCTGCATACGCCCTGCAACAGGCTGCAAAGTACTACACGCATCGGCTAATAATTTAAGTGGATACCCTAAGCCAAGAAGCGTTGCGAGTGCAGCAGCCAAGTTATAAAGATTGAATTCACCAAATAAAGCGCATGTAATATATGCATCGCCCCAACTGGTTTCGAACTTAGCGGCAATACCTGTGTTGTCATAGGTTACTTCACTGAAATAGACAAAACGTGCGTTTTCAGGTGTTAAGTTTTTATGTCCATAACAAACAAGGTTATTAAAGTCGTATTTTTCTAACCACAACTCAACTTGCGCATCATCTTGATTCAGTACGACAAGTTCAGGATTATGGTCACGCATTAACATCAGTTTAGCGTCACCATATGCTTCCATTGAGCCATGATAGTCTAAATGATCCCGTGAAAGATTAGTAAATACTGCCGCCTTAAACTGGCAATGATCAACACGTTGTTGAACTAAGCCATGGGATGAAACTTCCATTGCCACAATGTCAGTATGCTGTTGTTCTAATTCAGATAGAATACGCTGTAAGTCAACACTTGAAGGGGTAGTATTCATCAGTGGCGTTAAGTTATCAGGATGACCATAACCTAGAGTGCCGATGACCGCAGCTGACTTATGACACTGCTGTGCTAAATGCGCAATCATAGCTGTGGTTGTTGACTTACCATTGGTGCCCGTGACACCCACTAATTCAAGTTGTTTAGAAGGTTGGCCATAAAAAGCAGCGGCCAAAGCAGGTAATTTCTTAGCTAAATCAGTAATTAAAAAAAGTGGTTCAAAATGGCTCTCAAACTGACATAAACGGTCTGCAATGATTGCCACTGCACCATTTTCAATAGCTTTATTAATAAATTGGCCACCATCAAGTTGGTGCCCTTTAATTGCGACAAATACATCGCCTGGCTTTACGTCTCGGCTATCAAGACGAAGCTGATTCACCAATAAGGTATTGGCTTCAACATCAATATGATTAAGAATCGGTTTTAAATCACGCATCGTTATCTTTGCCTTCTACGTACGCAACCGCATCTTTGTCCGGTGCGACGTTTAAAATTCTTAAGGCATTGGAGACAATCTCTGCAAACGCAGGGCCTGCCGTCGCACCGCCATAATACACATCTCCACCGGGTTCATTAATCATTACTACAACAGCTAAACGAGGGTTACTGGCCGGTGCGACACCTGCAAAGTAACCGACATATTCGTCACCATAGCCACCCAGAGCAGCTTTTTTAGAGGTTCCCGTTTTACCCGCAGCACGATAGCCATCAACTTTAACGCTTCTAGCCGTACCATCTTTTTCAAATACGCTCTCCATCATGTGAACTACGGCCTCAACGTCTTTTTGTTGAAAGACACGCTCACCCTCAGGAATTGAATCTTGCTTTAAAACTGTTAACGGACGCATTACACCACCCGAGCCAAGCATGGCGTAGAAACGGGCCATTTGTGCTGTGCTCACCGCGAGGTTATAGCCAAATGAAAGCGCTGCTATCTCGTGATCTGACCAACGTCGATTAGGGTAAAATAAGCCGCTACTTTCGCCGACCATGCCTGTTCCACTGTCGCTTCCGAAACCTACTTTTTGATAAAGACCAACAAAATAGTCTTTCGGTACGGTTTGGCTCACTTTTGTAACGCCCATATTACTTGAATACTTCAAGATTTCTCTTAAAGTCATTTCACCATGGTTTCGTGTATCTTGTACTAAGCTGCCACCTACGCGCATCCAGCCTGGGTAAGTATCAATGATGTCATCCGGTTGGATCGAGCCGTAGTCTAAACCAGCTAAAATGGCTAGCGGCTTAACAGTTGAGCCTGGCTCAAATAAATCTGTAATAGCACGGTTACGACGCTTATGAGGTGCTGCATCGTTAAGGTTATTAGGGTTAAACGAAGGGCTGTTAACCATCGCTAACACTTCGCCTGTTTTTACATCGACGACCATCGCTGATCCTGAGGTTGCTTTATACGTCAGCACTGCCGACTTAACAGCCTTATAGGCGATTGCCTGAATACGTTGATCAATACTAAGCTGTATATTTTCAGGTTCAACACGCTCACGCTCATCAAGTACTTCCACTTCACGACCTTGCGCATCTTTACGAATAGTACGTTGCCCTTCGACACCTGTAAGTTGTTTTTCGTAAAGTTTTTCAATGCCTTCAATACCGTGACCATCAATGTTAGTAAAACCAATAACATGCGCTGTCACTTCACCGGCAGGGTAATAGCGTTTTGATTCATCAAGTAAATGGATACCTGGTAAACGTAAATCACCAATATAATTTGCTACAGCGGGAGTCACTTGACGCTTTAAATAAACAAAGCGGCGTTTAGGGTTATCGCGCAGGCGTGCATTAATTTTCTTTGGCTCAATACGAAGCACATCAGCCAACTCTCGCCAACGTAAATCGTGGTTATAGTACGTGGCAATACGTTTATTGAGCTCATTGGTGTTTTCAGCAAGGGCATTTTGGTCTTCACCATTTTTACGGGCTTGGCGAAGTACTTTGCTTACTAAAGATTTATGAAGTGCTTTTGGATCTGCATAAACGCTAACAACAGGAACACTAACGGCAAGCTCTTTACCATTGCGGTCAAAAATCATGCCCCGTTGTACATGTTGTTTTTCAACCCGCACTGTGCGTTTATCACTTTCTGAACGGGCTTTATCAGGCTCAATCACTTGTAAATAGGCAGCACGAGCAACTAACGTCATAAAGACGAGTAGAACAACTGAACACACGAGCGTAAAACGCCATGTGATCAAGGTATTTGTTGGCTTTTTCCCTCTGCTTCTCATTGCAGTACTACCACCTGTTCATCTTGGCTAGTTGGCCTTTTCATTTCAAGCTGCATGGTCGCAACTTCTTCGATGCGCGCATGCTGTGAGTAAAACTCTTCTTCTACCAACAAGTAGCGCCACTCTAAATCGAGTTCATCACGCTCTTGCAATAATTTATCCTGCTCAATTAGCTGTTGACGCGCTAAGTGTGTCACTTGAACAACACCCAAGCTCGATGCAAGGATCACAACCAACAAGGCCAAGGTCAGCTTATTAGCTCCTAGGCCTTTAAAAATTTCTTTAAATAAGTTTGGTTGGCGATGCGTCGCTTTTGCTTTCATTACAATCTCTGCGCAACCCTTAGTACCGAACTACGCGAACGAGGATTCATTTCAATCTCCGTTTTGCTAGGCTTAATGGCTTTACCCACTGCCTTTAACGTCAGGTTTTTGTTTATTTGTGCATCCGTTAAAGGCAGACCTCTGGGTATCGCCTCTCCCTTACTCTGTTTTTTAATAAACTGCTTAACAATGCGATCTTCTAGCGAGTGGAACGAGATAACGACTAAACGCCCACCTGGTTTTAAAACGTCAACAGCGGCTTGCAGTGCAGTTTGAATTTCTTCAAGTTCACTGTTGATATAAATACGGATCGCTTGGAATGTGCGTGTTGCAGGGTGCTTATGTTTATCTTTTACGGGGACTGCTTCATCGACCAAATCAGCAAGCTGCTTGGTGCTAGTAATCGCAGTGTGCTCACGAGTCTCAATAATTTTATGAGCAATACGGCGACCAAATTTTTCTTCGCCATAGGTTTTGATCACATGAGTGATATCTTCAAGTTCAGCTTCCGCTAGCCATTGTGCCGCGCTGCGACCACTGGTTGGATCCATACGCATATCAAGCGGGCCATCTTTCATAAAACTAAAGCCGCGCTCAGCATCATCTAGCTGTGGTGAAGAAACACCGATATCTAACAAAATACCATCAACCTTGCCGATTAAATCGTTATCTTCAGCAACCGTTTTTAAGTTTGAAAAACGGGTATGGGCAATTGAAAATCGCGTATCGTCGGCAAATTTTTCGGCGGCTTTAATCGCTTGCGGATCTTGATCGATTGCTTGTAAGCGACCTTGATCACTTAAACGCGCAAGAATTTGACCTGAATGTCCGCCGCGACCAAATGTGCCATCCATGTAAATGCCTTCGGGTTTAATATCCAAAGCATCTATGGTTTCGTCCATTAGTACAGAGACATGTTCAAATTGCGCTGTCATTAGCTATTTTTTGCCTTTTTATTATTGTGGTTAGAGTGAAAAGTTATCGAACTCAGGATTTGCCTCAAAATCACCTAGGCGTTCAATTTCAGTATCTTGGCGCATTTGCTCATGCCAACGATCTTCATCCCAAATTTCAAACTTATTCATCAAGCCAACCAACATGATTTTTTTTCCAAGTTCTGCATGAGCCCGTAACGACGGCGCAAGCAAGATTCGGCCATTTTTATCTAGTTGATACTCTGTAGCATTACCGAGCAACATTCGTTGCATACGGCGTGCACGTGGATTCATGTTAGAGATCTTTAATAATCGCGATTCAATTTCTAACCATTCAGCTAATGGATACAACCACAAACAAGGTTCATTTAAAGCAACAGTGCAAATAACCGTGCCCTGATCTTCAGACAAAATCGCATCTCGGTACTTGGTTGGTACCGCAAAGCGTCCTTTATCATCCAAACTCAGAGAGCTCGCACCCCGAAACATAGCTTGCCTTAAAATTAGGTTGTTAATCGCTGACGATTATTTCTGATCCAATTTGATCCACTAAAAACCACTTTTTACCACAGTGCTCCAGTTTAGGGCTTGACAAGCCATTTTGTCAAGTAAGCTGATCATCATACTCGCCTTCTAAAGCCAGAAAAAATAAGGCCTCAAGCAAAGCTACTGAATTAAGTGGGAAAAAGTGGCAAACAAAGAAAAAATTTTTTTTACCTATTTTATTGAGTAAAAATGATGAATGAATGAGCAGTGAATAGTTACACTATTTCTACCGCACTGTAATTTTTACTCAGTTACCCTGCAAGAGTTACGAGAAAACAACGCTAAAACAAAAACCATTCAATTCGAGAAACCATAAACCATTAAAAATTAAGGATATTTATATTTGGTATGAAGGTTGCGACACATAAACTACCAACTAATGGCAATATTTAAGGAATGATTATGACTACCGCAACGACAAAATCGAACTCAACTGCAACAAGCAACAGCAATGTAGATCCGAAAGCGGCTCAAGTTGAAGCGCCATTCACAGACAAAGCAACTGAAGCAGCACATCACGCTGTGGATGCTTTATCGACTCGTGCAGCCAGTGCCGAGCACAGTGTTCGCCAAGGTGCGTCGAGCTCTGCTAAAACGCTTTCTGAAAAGCAAGCTGTAGCGCGTGCTAAATTTAATGAATATAGCGGCAAAACACGTCAGCTTGCCTCAGAAAACCCACTTGCAACAGCAGGTATTGCGTTTGCAGCGGGTATGCTAGTAACTGCACTTATTCGCCGTAAGTAATTGTTATGCAGTCTTCTCAACCTACAGATGAGAAAACGCAAGATGCCACTGATCAGAAATCAAACGCTGATCAGTGGCAAGATCATCTTGCCAAACTCTCAGACTACTCTAAGCAGCTATACGTCGACTACAGAAAACAAGTGGGTATATGTAAAGAATTAGCAGCCGCTGAGTGGCGTTTATCAACACGCTCGTTGGCACTCACTATTATTATGCTGGTTTGTTTTGCAGGTGGTTTAGTGCTGTTATGGGCTGGTTTACTTGCCACAATCGGCATTGGCATATTCACCCTAAGTCAATCGCTAATATTATCAGCGATCTCATTAATCGCTTTGCAATTACTTTGTTTAGCATGGCTTTGGAAAAATATAGGTTATGTCAGCAGCAAGATTGGGTTTGATAAATCAGTACGTAGTTTTAAACAGCTTCTTAATATTGATAAGGATGAATCATGATTATTGATTATTTTATTAATAAGCCTCAAAAAAATGTACGCTCACTTAGCGAACAAATGGATTTGGCTGATGAATTAAAGCGCCAACATCATCAAGCTTTTAATTATCGTTTAAAACGCTTTGCAGTAAGCAAAGCCGGTATCGCAAGCGCTTTTACCGCAGGGATGGGTTATCAAGCAATGAAAAGTGATGAACCTTTGAAAGGTCCGGTTAAGCAAGTAACTCAGTTTGCTTGGTTGCTAAGATTGCTATAATCATGATTTATATCATCTAAATCTATTTTGCTACTTCTCATTTTCACTTTATGCTATTAACTTAAAGCTATTATGGCTAATAGGATAGGTTACTGTGAAAAAACGGATTGTGTTAACAGGTGGACCAGGTGGTGGTAAAACAACGGCAATTGATTTATTACGACGTGAATTTTCAAATCAAATTGTAGTTGTTCCTGAATCTGCAACTATGCTGTTTAGTGGTGGGATAGAGCGTAATGATTCACCAAGTCTAATCAAAGCACAACAACAAGCAATTTATAATCTCCAGAAGCACCTTGAACATATCCAACGCACCAAACATCCAGATCGTTTAATGCTTTGCGATCGTGGCAGTTTAGATGGGCTCGCCTATTGGCCCGATAACCCTGATGAGTTTTTCGTATATCTGAACACCGATTTAAACACTGAGCTCGCGCAATATGACGCTGTTATATTTTTCGAAACCGCGGCTAAATCAGGTCAAAGCATCCACTCAAATAACCCTGTTAGAAATGAATCAGACAACCAAGCAATTATACTTGACGACAAACTTCAAGCCGTTTGGTCGCAACACCCAAATTTTAATTTAGTGAAAAGTTCAGAGTCATTTATTCAAAAGGTGATGTTTGGCATCGACACTATCCGCAAGGTCATGGATAGTTATAACTAACAGCTTAATCAGTCATTAAACTGTTAGTTATCAGAGTATATTAACCTCGATTATGTGGTCGATCGTAGTCTATATCAGGCCCTTTTGGCACAACTTGAGTTGGGTTAATCATGGTGTGGCTAAAATAGTAATGACGTTTTATATGATAAAAATCAACAGTCTTACTCACACCTTCAATTTGATATAACTCACGCAAATAGTTGCTGATCGCCGGATAGCTCTCGATAGTACGCAAATTACATTTAAAATGCCCCACATACACACTGTCGAAGCGAATTAAAGTGGTGAATAAACGCCAATCAGCTTCTGTCAGTGTCTCACCCACTAAATAACGATTAGCAGTTAAACGTTGCTCAATTTTATCTAAAGCGGCAAAAAGATCATCAAAAGCTTCTGTATAAGCTTCTTGCGTTGTTGCAAAGCCCGCACGATACACGCCATTATTAATGTTGTGATAAACAAACTCGTTAACTTCATCAATTTCAGAACGTAGCGACTGCGGATAAAAATCTCGCTCATTACCTGTAAGGGCATTAAACGCGCTATTAAACATTCTGATAATTTCAGCAGACTCATTACTGACAATACGCTGCGTTTTTTTATCCCAAAGCACAGGAACTGTAACACGGCCTGAATAATCAGCTTTATTACGCGTATAAATTTGATGCATAAAGTCGCTATTGAAAAGTGCATCACCGGTGCTGTGATTGTCTTTATCAAACGTCCAGCCGTGCTCTAGCATATCAGGGCTTACAACCGACACACTGATATAATCTTCCAGGCCTTTTAAATGGCGAAAAATCAAAGTGCGATGCGCCCAAGGACAGGCTAAAGAGACATAAAGGTGGTAGCGATCTTTTTCTGCTTTAAAGCCAGCATCACCACTTGGTCCTGCACTGCCATCTGCGGTGATCCAGTTACGTAACTGGGCTGCCTCTCGCTTAAATTCACCTTGGTTGTTGTCTGTATCGTACCATTTATCTTGCCATTGGCCGTTTACTAGTAATCCCACAATAACCTCCTATAGTGTGCCAAATTTACCTTGTTGATAGTCTTGTACTGCCTGATGTAATTCTGCTTGAGTCGTCATTACAAACGGGCCCATGTGAGCGATTGGTTGCTTAAGTGGCGAGCCTGCAAGTATCAAAACCCCCGCACCGATTTGCGAGTTAAATTCAATGTCACTACCAGGTTCTAAAATCAGTAAGCTTCCCGCTTTAACTGGACCGCCCTGTTCAGTATGAATTTCTCCGGTATGGATATACAGCATCACCTTAGTTTGTGTAAGCGGTGCATGGTAAAACTGTGTACCTGCCGATAAAGTTACATCAGCGAGCATGCCATCTGCGGCTAAGTCTTGTAGGCTAGAAACCTGCTCTTCACCAGCAAATTGCCAACTTCCTGCCAACGCTTTAAGCTCAACACCTTGCTCATTTTGAGTCGTTGGCGCTGGCGCTTCAGTGGTATCTTGATATCGTGGTGCTCTGAGTTTTTCTGCACTTGGCATATTGAGCCAAATTTGAAAACCATGCATGCCCTCTTTGGCATCCGCTAATGGCATTTCACTGTGAATGACACCAAAACCTGTACTCATCCACTGCACATCGCCAGCTCGAATGGCTTTTTTGTTACCCATTTGATCTTGGTGCTCAAAACCACCTTTAATAATATACGTAAAAGTTTCAATACCACGATGGGGATGCGCGGGAAACCCACCCATAAAATCACTGTGATCATCTGACTTAAGTTCATCGATCATTAAAAAAGGATCTAAATATTTACCGTCAAAGCCCGGAATACGGCTGATGTTTACACCATCACCATCTTGTGTGGCATGGCTATTTAACTGTTGAATCACTTTCATAACTTTACTCCCGTAAATTGTATGAAATGATTGTAGGCGCTAATTTAACTAACAACCATGCGTAAAAGTCGCGCCAATCATTCTATTTATGAGAATGCTCATTTTGCTGCTTAGTTAACCTATCAGCTACAGTTGCTCCGCGCTCGCCAACTTCTTTTACTGGCCCTACAGTACTATCAATCAGTGTTTGTTGCTCTGTACTGGCATTAATCGCCGCCCCAAAAATAATGATATAAGCACTGATATAAAGCCACATCAGCATGATCACTACACCACCTAACGAGCCATACGTCTCGTTGTAGCTTGCAAATTGTGAGACATAATATGAAAAGCCAATGGATGCGACGATCCACAGTAACGTGGCAAGTATTGAGCCTGGGGTGATCCAACGCCATTTTGCAGGAGTGCGATGAGGTGCGTACCGATATAAAAATGCTAAAGCGCAGTTAAAAATAATGGCTAATAGTGGCCAAGTAATAAGCTTAATCATTAAGTCAATAAGCTCTGTTAGACCAACTAAGTTTAGTACTATGGGTAAAATACCAATGATCAACAACGCCACCAGCGCAACAACAATCGCGCCCAGTGAAAATAGAAAACGTACCAGTAACGCCACAAAGAACTGTCGCTTGTTATATTGATGATAGGTAATGTTACAAGCTGTAATGAGAGCTTGGCAGCCTTTACTACTACTCCAAACAGTCAATAACAAAGTACCTATTGCACTCATACTTAATACTTTTTGCGACTGCTGTGTCACCTCACTGACTTGCATCAGAATAATATCGCGACTACTGGTTGGTAAGATGGCAATCACTTTATCAAGTTGATCATGAATGTCGGTTGGTGAAGCAAAATAAGCATAAACAGACACTATCGCAGCCAAAGCGGGAAAAATAGCCAATAGCGCATAAAATGCAACACCAGCCGCCACAAAAGATAAATTATCTTGTGATAAATTATGGTAAACCCGCTTGCTAATATCCCACCAACCTCGCATTGGAATTTCCACCGGCGAGTGAGCCTGAAAACCGCGATTGTCTTTAGTCATATGTGACCTAAAAAATTGCTTCGATAACTGCATAAAGGTGCAAACAACTTGCCAGTCGTAATGGCGCCTAATTTGCATTGAACTAAGCTTATAAGAGTAAAGCAATTATCCATGGAGCGGTGCAATGAGCTATTATTTAATTATTAAAAATCAATTAGCTAACTTGCTGATATCGAACACATCTGTAGTACCAAAGGCGGTCAACGATAGTTTATCTTGGCAAGATTTAAACTCACAAGTTACGCAGTTTTTACACACTGCATGGCAAATGTTACCTGCTCTGACACTCGGTATTACAGCGATTATTATCTGCTACTTATTAGCTCGCCCTTTATCGTATTTATTAATAAAACCACTTGGTTTTGTAAGTGAAAGCAAGCTATTACATGTGGTAACACGGCGTTTTTTTAGCATCATTATCATCTTATTTGGTGTGTACTTATTTTTGCGTCTTGCAGGGCTCACCAGTTTTGCCGTGGCGATTATGAGCGGAACTGGCTTAGTCGGACTTATTTTAGGTTTTGCTTTTCGAGATATTGCCGAAAACTTTATCTCAAGTATGCTGCTCAGTGTGCAGCGCCCGTTTCGTATTGATGATGTTATCGAAGTGGATGGTCACTTAGGGGTAGTTAAAAAGGTTACGGCTCGCGCTACTACTTTGGTTGATTTTGATGGTAATCACATTCAAATTCCCAATGCGACCGTGTATAAAAACGTGATTAAAAACCTCACTGCCAACCCCAAAATGCGAGGCCATTTTACTGTTGGTATTGGTTACGATAATGACATTCGCTATGCCCAACAATTAGCAATGAAGGTGGTTAATCAAAACCCTGCTGTTATTAATGATCCACCGAGTCAGGTCTTGATTGAATCGCTTGGCTCTGCCACTCTCAACTTAACAATATATTTTTGGGTAAATAGCAGCGAACATAGCACTGTTAAGGTCGCCTCACAATTAATGCGAGAGCTGGTCAATACTTACTTAGCCGAGCAAATAAGCATGCCTGATGATGCCCGCGAGCGAATTATTTTAAATAGCGATAACGATCAACCAAGCAATACCGAAAGTGCGCCTATAAAAACAACAAAATCACTCGACGACCACAGCCTTGATGACGTGAGCAGTGACGCCGATGATATTCGCGAACAGGCCGATCAATCTCGCGACCCTGAACAGGGGAGTAATATAATTTAAAGTACTTGAGAACTAAGTTTCATCATTGGGTTTATCTTGCATAGCGCGTTTAAACCCTTTGACTGACGTCCCTAAATCTCCACCTATTCGAGATAGTTTTTTGGTGCCAAATAGAAGCACCACAATTGCGGCAATAATGGCTAATTGCCAAACACTAATTCCTGCCATAACAACCTCTTTTTAAATTAAAAGCGCCCATGACAGGCGCTTGTACAACACTAACATTAGGAATAATAAAATTAGAAACTAGCTCGAACCCCCAAGGCAACTTGAGTACCGAAACGCTCAAGATAACTAACTTGGTCAGTACGCTTGGTGTAACCCCAATAACGCTCATTCGTTAAGTTCGTTGCTTCGGCAAACACAGTGAATTGATCACTGATGTTATAGCTCATGCTGGCATCTAACTGACCATAATCAGAGATCCAATATGGACCACCCCATGCATCAGGATCCGACAAGAATTTGCTGCGCCAGTTATACGCTAAACGCGCTTGGAAACCATATTGTTCATAGTAAACCACGGCGTTATATGAATTTTTCGACATGCCTCTAAATGGTAAGCCTGACTCTTTCAGCTCTGGCTCATCATAGCTACTGTCAACATAGGTGTAATTAAGCTGAAAACCTAAGCCATTGAAAGGTTCTGGTAATAAGTTTTCAAGCGATTGCTGATAAGCAAACTCAGCCCCTTTGATAGTTGCACCGTACTTACTCTTACCAGGGTAAGATGCAAAGTAACGTACACCTTCAATTTCAACAGGGCTTTCTACGTAATCGATAAATGATTTCAGGTCTTTTACGAACACCCCACCACTTAACGAGCTACTGTCTTCAAAGTACCACTCCAAGGTCATATCGGCTTGATTTGCTTCTTCTGGTGTTAACGATGAATCGCCCATAGAAAGTTGTGGTAAACCTTCGCGATACGTATCAAAGTTTGGCGCAAGCCATGGGCGTAAATAGCCTAACGATGGGCGGCTAATCACTTGTGCCGCAGAAAAACGGTAAATCAAATCATCGGTAATACTAAGCTTAAAGTTCATGCTTGGTAAAATGTTGCTGTAGTCTCCTTTAAATGATTGCTCAACGGTTTCGCGCCAACCATTTTCAAGTGGTTTACCATCCACTTGTAACTCAATTAACGAAAGGTCATACACTGACCCTTTAGAGCTTACTTCTGTTTGCGAACCACGAATACCGACGTTTAACATATACGGCATTTTTGCAAGGGTGCTTTCGAGCGTCACTTGCGCATACGCGGTAAGAACTTCTTCGGTTACCTCATAAGTGCCCGATGAATTAAGTGATGCAACAATGCTCTTATCGGTCGCTTCAGCATTAATTGAACGATAATAAGCAAGTAACTTATCGTAATCGAAACTTGGCCATGGCTCAGGCGTAATGCTACTTTCACCTTCTAAGAAGTTATCGAAGTTCGCCTCAACAAACACATCGCTTGGGATTTCAAAGAGGTTAAAGTCACCAACATTCACCACGGTGCTGTCATCAAATTCATAACCATCACGCTCTAAATATTGACCACCATTACTAAATTGGCTGGCATTTTTTGATGCATATTCAAGTTGACTCTTAGTTTGTTCAAGGTAAGTTAAACCAAAATCAACACGGGTAACTAAATCACTTTCCGGCACAAACGTACCGGTAAATTTAAAGTCATTAACCGTGTCTTCAACCCCTGTACCTGTGTTACGGCTATAGTGAGCTCCGTAAGATTGATCCGCAGTTAAGCCTGGCGATAAGGTCACATCTGGTAGCATATTACCTGTGGTGTAATCAATCCCAATTGAGTCAATAAAACCACGCGCAACAATAAAGCGGTTATCACCCCCGTTTTCATTTTTCGCTTTTGAATGTGCAACATCCACAGCCAAGGTTAGACCATCCATTGGATACCATTTGGCATTAAGGGCAAACTGATAAGTATCGGTTTTACGAGGGTTGGTTAAGTTAAGTAGCTCCACCATTGTGTTACCGGTTTGCGTCATTGATACTACACGGCCTGTGTCATCAAATTCTGCATCAGTAAACACTGGCGTGCCTGGCGTCCAGCTTTCATCATAGTTAACAAAACCAATTTGATAGCGATGACCGTCAGTATTGTAACGTGAATAAAGAGCATCAAAGTTAATATCTAGGGTATCTGTTGGACGCCATTGCATTGCTAACGTCGCACCGACGCGTTCACGCACATCCTGCGCGTTCGCAAAATACATGTAGCTCGGGATTTTTGAGGCAAATATTTCACTTTGCCCATCAATTTCTCCGTTACCGTTCATGTCGACTGGCACACCTGCGCTGTCTGCTCCCCAACCTTCTTCTTCGTCAAAAAAGCCGCTTGCTGAGTATGTGTCTGCACGTAAGGTTTTCTTAGAATACGCACCCGAGAAAAGCACACCAAAGGTATCATCATTAAAGTTGTCACCGATGATGAATGAAGCATGTGGATGTACATCGCCTGTTCGCGATTCATAAATCCCCTTTGCTGAAGCGCTCAAGGTAAAGCCATCTTGGTCTAGTGGTTTACGCGTTTCGATATCAACAACCGCACCAATGCCCCCTTCAATTAAGCGTGCTTCTGGCGACTTATACACCTGAAGCGCACCTACTAACTCTGAAGCAATTGTGTCAAAGTTAAAGTCGCGGCCTGAGTTTTCAGATGCCAGCTTACGACCATTCAACGTGGTAATGTTGTAGCCGCCACCTAAACCACGCACTAAAATATTTTGCCCTTCACCGCCATTACGGGTAATGGTGATGCCCGGAATACGCTGCAATGCTTCGGCTAAATTTTCATCTGGGAACTTACCGATGTCATCAGCGACAACGACGTCAACGACTGTCGTTGCTTCTTTCTTCCGAAAGTTTGATTCTTTAATACTGCTACGGATCCCTGTAACTTCAATAACCTCAACATCCTCTTCGGCCTTACTATCGTTTTCTTGTTGTTGAGCCGTCGCAGCAAAACTGACTGATGAGGCCAGAATCGAGCTTATCAACACGCTCAAATATGTTTTTCTAGTTGTTGTTGCCATGATGATTTCCTGTTTTTAATGTTCAGTTTTTTTCACCATTAAAATGGTAATGAGTAAGGCCTTATATTTAATCTATAACAAAATGAAACAATCTGGCAACAATAAATCACCTTGTGAAACTTTCGATAGTTACGAAATGAGTTTTACATATGAATAAAATGGCTTCAAATGCCTTTAAATATGGGAATTTAATTTCGAAAGTTACGATAATGATTTTTTTTAAAGATTTTCTTTCGGTGGGCTGGCACGATCTATTTTGGATAACAAAAAAGGCGGCAAAAGCCACCTTTCATCAATCCTATTTAACTAGAGAGTTAAACAGTAGTCACTTCGATACCTAAGCTCGTTAATGATTCAACGAACTCTGCTGGCATATTTTTATCGGTGACCAGCACATCGATTGATTTAAGCGGCAATACATTATACAAAGCACGCTTACCAAATTTACTTGAATCTGTGACTGCAATGACTTTATCTGCGCGGGTGCACATGGTGCGATTCAACATTGCCTCGGGCTCATAATGGGTGGTGATCCCCGCTTCTGAGTCGATACCATCAACCCCTAAAATAACCTTTTTAAAGTTATATTTGCTAAGTGCTTGCTCGACTTCATTTGAGTAGAAAGACATTGATTTTTTTCGTAATTGCCCACCCAGCATAAACACATTTGCATCTTCAATATCAGCCAGTACATGAGCAATATTAAGGCCGTTTGTCATCACTGTGAGGCCCTGCTTATTGGTTAATGCTTTGGCAACTTCTTCTGTGGTGGTGCCAGAATCAATAATCAATGAATCGCCATCATCAACCAAACTTGCCACAGCTTTCGCTAATAACACTTTCACAGCATAGTTTTCGTTATGCTTATCTTTTACCGAAAGCTCTTTAGCCAATTTATCGCAGGCAATTGCCCCACCACGTGAACGGACAACTAAGCCTCGTTTACCGAGCTCGTTAAGATCATGGCGAATGCTAACCTCCGAAATATCAAAGGTTTTAGCAAGTTCTTTAACATTTACTTTGCCATTTTCCTCGGTCATCAGGACGATTTTTTGTCTTCTTTCTATTGTGGTTAGCATAGCTGGCCTGTTGTTTTAATAGCTGCTTTCAAATTTGTAGTTCAATATTACACAATTTACAGTTTCAAAGCCAAATTTAGTTTCGAAATAAAGTAAAACTTTCAAATCTTACGAATTTTGTTTTATGATTATTTCACAACAATCTTCTTTGGTGACAAAAATGACAACACAAAGCTCACTGTTAAAGCAAACAGAACACACCAATCACACGCAATTACTGCCTATGATGATCATAGGTGGCTTGTTTTTCTTATTTGGCTTTATAACCTGGCTTAACGGCTCTCTGATCCCATTTTTACAAATGGTCTGCGATCTCAACCATATTGAAGCTTACATGGTGACACTGGTGTTTTATATCGCCTATACCGTGATGGCACTGCCAAGCGCTAAGGTTTTGCAAATATTCAGCTATAAGCATGGTATGTCGTTTGGTTTAGGTACCATGGCATTTGGTGCACTGTTGTTTATTCCTGCGGCACAAATTCAAGCGTATTGGTTATTTTTGGTTGCCTTATTTACGTTAGGTAGTGGCCTCACCTTATTACAAACCGCTGCGAATCCTTACATCGTGCTTATTGGCTCTAAAGACACGGCAGCCGTGCGCATTAGCATTATGGGTATTCTCAATAAGAGCGCCGGTGTAGTGGCTCCATTGCTCTTCTCAGCAATTGTGTTTAGCGACATTGCCAGCTTTAGCCCAGAAGCTCTGGCCCAATTGAACAGCATTCAAAAACAATTGCAGTTACAAGAACTGGCTAATCGTTTAATTACTCCTTACTTTATAATGGCAATCGCATTAGCGATATTAGCGGCATTAATTATGCTGGCCCCGCTACCTGATATTGAGCAACCAAAAACCAGCAATAACAGCGAGAGTAAATCAGTCCTGCAATTTCCACACTTAGTTTTAGGCGTAATAGCTCTATTCTTTTACATAGGTGCAGAAGTCATTGCTGGCGACACTATTGGCCTTTACGGCAAAGAACAAGGGGTATTGCAGTTCGCAGAACTCACCTCTTACACCATGGGCTTTATGGTGCTAGGTTATATTTTAGGTATCGTGTTAATTCCTCGCTTTTTTAGTCAGCAACAGGCGCTGATATTTTCTGCGTTAAGTGGTTGTGTGTTTTCACTTGGTATCATTTTGATTGAACCGCAACAAACAGCGATTGCAAACGTAGTGCTCTTTTGGCTTGCTGATAACAGTTTTCCAGATACCGTGTTATTTGTTGCATTACTTGGCTTATCGAATGCGCTGGTATGGCCGACCATTTGGCCTATGGCCCTTGCAAATCTTGGCGATAAAACTCAAACCGGCGCGGCATTACTGATTATGGGGATTTCTGGTGGCGCGCTATTGCCTTTGGTATACGGTGTATTTGCAGAATATACAGGCAATGCACAACAAGCTTACTATCTGTTGATCCCTTGCTATGCGTTTATTCTTTATTACGCACTGATTGGTCACAAACTAACAAGTTGGCGTAAATAACGACATGGACAGGCTTAGTTGTTTTACTATTTAACTAGCCTGCAATTTTTCTGATGTGAAATAGCCCAGTAGCAAAAATTTACGCACGGTAAAAATACACTTATAAATTAAGTACTCGTCACGCTTATCAGGGCTTGCTTCTGCAAAGAGATAGTAAATAAACCTGTGAGTTTGTCTGCTAATTGCGACGATGAAAGAGCACCTTCTGCAATCAGCTCAGCGCCTTTTAAGCATGCCGTACGCTCAGTAATACTAAGTGTATTTGCTAGCATTAAATCTGTGAAAGCGACTAAATTAAAGTACAGCTGCTCATTTGGCTCTAGCTCTAAAATAACCGCCTGCATTTGCGTGACCACATCCCGATGCGCCGCTGTTTTAAGCACCTCAAAATGATTGCCATCCACTTTATCAAATAGCTGAGTCGCAGCCACTGGCGTAATAGCCGCACCGAATAATGCTGCTAAATATTTAATGGCATTTCGCCTTTGTAGATCAGCCATTGAATACCCCATTTTGATAATGTCGTGCAGCATGATCGGCGGCTCTTGCAGTAAATGCCATATAGGTTAACGAAGGGTTCTGATAACCCGACGAGCACATAAACGAGCCGTCAGTGACATAGACGTTACGCACACTATGAATTTGGTTGTAACGATTAAGCACTGAGGTTGTAGCATCATGTCCCATGCGCGCAGTTCCCATTTCGTGGATAGCTTGCCCCGGCGCTGAGCCTTTATCGTACGCTTGCACATTTTGATAACCAGCTTTGCTGAGCATCTCGAAGGCCTGCGCTTTCATATCCTCGCGCATGCGCTGCTCGTTTTCAGCAAATTGGCAATCAAAATTAACTAAAGGTAATCCCCATTGATCTTTTAATACCGGATCTAAGCTCATTTTATTACGATGATAAGGCAGGCATTCACCAAAGCCTATTAATGCAACTTGCCAAGGCCCAGGTTTGGCAAGCTCTTCTCGAAAAGCCTTACCAAAGCTAAGTTCTTTAAAGCCCCGTCGCCAATCTTTGCGTGTTGCGTATCCTTGATAGCCATAGCCGCGAATAAAGCTATGCTGCTCGCTATCATTAAGATTTCGAAAACGCGGAATATGAAAGCCAACAGGTCTGTCGCCATCATTAAAGTCATCAGCAAAACCTTTTGGTTCACCCGTTGCGCCAACCCTAAAATGGTGATCCATGAGGTTATGCCCAAGCTCTCCACTATCGTTCCCTAAGCCATTGGGGAAGCGTGCAGAGGTTGAATTTAATAACAAGGCTGTTGTAGCCACCGTTGATGCGCAGCAAAAAATAATCTTCGCTTGCGCGATACGCTCTTTTTTAGATTCAGCATCAATTACTTTCACACCTGCGGCTTGCCCGCTTTCTGGATTGTAAATAATCTCTTTAGCAATGGAGTGAGTCTGAATAGTGAGTCGTCCAGTACGCATCGCTGCAGGTAAGGTCGAGGCTAAACTACTAAAATAACTACCGGTTGGACAACCTCGCATACAGCGGTTGCGCTTGCTGCATGGAGCACGACCTTGCTCAGGCTTGGCCTTAGTTAAATGCGCAACTCGCCCGATGGTGAGGTGCCGATTAGTGTAGTGAGTTAATAAACTTTGTTTAAGCTGCTGCTCTACAGCATTAAGCGCAAAAGGAGGTAAGTAAGGTCCATCTGGTAGCTGAGGTAAGTTCAGCGTTTCGCCAATAACCCCGATGTAGGCTTCGACTTTATCGTACCAAGGCGCAATATCTTGATAGCGCACAGGCCAATCAACACCGTGACCATCTTGTTTGTTGGCTGCAAAATCTATATCACTGAGGCGCAAGCATTGCCGCCCCCAAGTTAATGAGCGCCCACCAAGATGATACCCTCTGATCCAATCAAAACGCTGAGATTCTTGATAAGGGTGCTGCAAATCATTCACAAACCAGTGTTTTATTGATTGCTTAGTGGCATAGCCAGTGCGTGCTTGTTTAGCTTGATTCTGTTTTTCTAGTAGGCTGGGCCTGTCGCGAAATGGCAGTTGCCAATCATCTTTAAAGGCAGTGATATAGTCAGTACCGTGCACAACCTGCCTGCCACGTTCAAGTAACAGTACATTGAGCCCTTTTTCGGTCAGTTCTTTAGCAGCCCAGCCGCCAGTAATGCCACTACCAATAACAATGGCATCGAATACTTTTGCCTGCATTCTCACTTAACTTTTAAAAGATTTGCTTACCCGCGCAGATCGTTGCTTGAACAGAAAAGTCTTTATCGAGCAGGGCAAAATTAGCCTGCTTACCTACCGCAATACTGCCTATTTGCTCCGCTTTATTTAAAAACTCAGCGGGTACTAAACTGGCCATTTTAGTTGCTTCAACTAGGCTTGCGTCGGTTAGGTTATAAAAGCGTTCAACGCCAACTTCCATGGTTAATGTACTGCCCGCTAAAGAGCCGCTCTCAGTTCGTGCAACACCTTGCTCAACCACAATAGGAAGCTCACCTAAACGGTAGCGACCATCTTGTAAGCCTCCGGCGCTCACGCAGTCTGTGATCAGAGCAATTTTATCTGCCCCTTTTAAACGGTAAACCATGTTCATGATGCTCGGGTGCAAATGAATACCGTCAGGAATAAGCTCAACCATGGCATCCTTGTCCATCAATAGTGCCCCCGTACAACCAGGATCACGATGATGAATACCGCGCATACCATTAAAAATATGCACACCACCGCAAGCACCATGGGCAAGAGCTTGTGTTGTTTGCTCAAAATTAGCATCTGTATGACCCAGCATCACACGCACACCTTTATCGGTGATATAGCGGATCATGTCGGGGGATTTAAGTAGTTCTGGCGCCAACGCAAATGAGCTTAAGCAACCTTCACATGCGGCATAAATTTCATCAAATCGCTGTTTAGTAAGCTCTAAAAAAAATGACTCGTTGTGCGCGCCTTTATGCGCTTCTGCAAAAAATAAGCCTTCGTTATAAGCCCCTAGCAACTGCGCCCCAGTCAAGCCTTTTTGATAGGCACTCGCCATATTTTTATAAGCTTGAATTGAGACGTCCCAGTCTGCAGTCACCGTTGTGCCAACAAAACCCGTTACGCCGTGCTTTGCTAAAGAACGAGAAATAGTCTCTAGTGATTCTGGGGTACCGTCCATAATATCGCAGCCTTCGCGGCCATGAATATGTAAATCGATAAAGCCCGGAAATAAGCTATGCTCACCTAAATCTATTACCTCGATCTCGGGCGCTATTTGCATGGTAATTGCAGTAATTTTACCTTGCTCAACCAAGACCGCATGATCGAGTAAAACCGCATCAGCAGTCACCACTTTTGAGGCTTTTAAGTAATAGCGATTAAGATGCTTTGGAATTAGCATGAACACTTCCTATTATTGCAGCGCCTCTTACGCCGCTAGAATCACCAAATTTTGCGCGCTTCACGTCGGGCACGGCAAAACCTGAAAATAAATGAGTTTGAATTGCGTCAGGGAGCTTTTCTACAATTGCATCAATGAGCGACAAACCGCCCCCAAGTACGATAACTTCTGGGTGTAAACTTTTACTAATAGCAGCAAAGGTTTCGCCAAGAATATCTAAGTAACAAGCGAGCACCTTTAAGGCTTGCTCATCCGAGCGCTTGATATCGTTTGCCCATTCAATCGCAGATTTAGGAGATTGCGTAATATGTTGATACAAGGTTTGTACACCAGGCCCCGCAATATAACTTTCGACACAGCCATTTAAACCACAGCCACATTTTAAAACCGGCAGCTGGTATTTTTGCTGCAAATACGCAGACAGCGGTAAATGACCGTACTCCCCCGACATACCCAAGCCTTGGTTAAACAAGGTTCCATCAATGCACATACCACCCGCCGCACCAGTGCCAACAATAGCACCAAATACTCGGCTGTAACCTTCACCAGCTCCGCCATTAGCTTCTGATAAGGCGAAACATCGGGTGTCATTTAATATCGCAACAGGGCGTTTTAATAATGCTTGAAGATCGTTGGCAATCAATTTGCCTGTGGCACACGGCACATTAGCCGACAGCACTTTACCTTCATCATTAACGATACCTGGCATACCGATGCCCACCGCACCTTGGCAACCTGTCAGCTCATCGGCTTTAATTACCTGCTGATAAATTGCGTGCAAAAATTGCTGATAGTCATCCGTTGGTGTAGTAATACGCCAACTTTGCTGTTGCTCTAAATTATCATTAAAAATGGCGGTCTCTATTTTTGTACCACCAATATCGAGTCCGTAAACAGCCATACTTTACCCAACACTACTTAGCGAGAAGTTAATGGGTAAATAGTTACCCCTTTTACAACACGGTTAACTTCGCCCGTCGGACAAGGATTATCAGGTGTTAAACCGAGTGACATTGATTTATAAAATGCAAAAATCTGACAATAGACAATATAATACAAGCCTTGCCAAACATCATCTAGCTCGACCAGTTCAGTATTTAACGCCAGTTTTTTAACCGCTAAACATTGTTGGTCATTTAATAGTTCATTATGTAAATCAGCATCATACAAACTACTATAAAAATCACTTGAGGCCATTAACAACACTGCGGTTTTATCATTAATGATGGTTTTAGGACCATGACGAAAGCCAAGCGGGGTTTCAAAGTAACTAATTAAATCCCCATTGGTCAGCTCTAAACACTTTAAAGCCGCTTCTTTAGCATAGCCAAGTAACGAGCCAGCCCCTAAAAACACCAAACGTTCAATGTCAGTTTGCGCGAATTGCTTAATGTCATCAAGTTGGGTTTCGAGCAGCAGATCTGTTTGCCTTGCAACTTCTGCGAGCTGATTAGCATCAGGGGTAAAAATACATAAGGTTGAAAGTAACATCGAAGTGAAGCTACTGGTCATTGCAAAGCTTTCATCTAAGGTTTCTTTTGGCATAAGTACACTAAAGCTGTTTCTTTTAGCTGCCGCCCTTTTCGCTAACTCACCATTTTCATTACAGGTAATAACCAAGTGAAAGCATTTTTCAACAACTTGCTCTGCAATATCAACCGCCGCGACACTTTCAGGGCTATTACCTGAACGCGCATAAGAAATAAGTAAGGTTGGTGTGCTCTTTTGTAAAAACCCATGTGGGTTAGACACAATGTCCGTGGTGCTAACTGCACGCACATTTAAATCAGTTTTAGCTGTTAAGTGTGGTGCTAATGCTTCACCCACATAGGCTGATGTGCCAGCCCCTGTTAATACGATTTGTAATTCTTTTAATGCCAAAATTTGCACTAAAAAGTCATTAATTTCAGCGCGATCATTATTAACCAGTTTTGCCGTATTACGCCATGAACTTGGCTGTTGTGAAATTTCTTTTGCTGTCCAATAAGCGCTTTGCTGCTTAAGCTCTGTTTCGTTTAATGATAGATACTGCGTCATAATTAATTCTCTCTCAACACCACTTATTGATTACAAGCACGCGAATAGGTATTCGTGACTTCCATTATTTTATTAAGTACTAACTCACGCGGTGATGAGTTAATTTTGCCATTGTTCAATGCCTTGTATTGCGCTGGCATAAATTGGCTAAGCAAAGTCTGTGGAATAGTTTGCCCTTCTAAGTTGGCAAATAAAGTTTCTACTGTTTGTTTTATTTCATCTTCAGGCCAGTAGTAACGAATACGGTCGCTATAACTATAAGCTCTAAACAGCTTAGCTTCAGCACCTTGTGTTGGGTAAAACTTATTCCAGTAATGTGGCTTTTCTAGCATGATGCGCTCACATACATCACGTAAATTTGAACGCTTAGCCGCTTCGACTAATTGATCTTCAATATAAGATAACGCAAACAACCCTTCGCGTAGTGCATAGGTTAGCTGTGGACCCACTTTTAATATGGCAAAGTGATCTTGCACCAACTCGTGATAGCAATGATCTGGCTGATAGTCGGTAGAGTGAGCTTCATAAACAAGATTATCGACAGTGGTGATAAACTCTTTCAGTTTTTGCGCTTCATTACGTTGGTAATCAAAAACTTGATGGTTATCAAACTCAACTCCCGGCTGCACAACAACAGCAATAACGCGTGACCACACATCGCTTATGTTTAAGTTAGCAAATGCAGCCTGATGTAATTCGATTGTTTGCTGCACTCCCTCAACATGCGATACCTCAATAATTTCATGCTCTTGTGTTGCGCCACCCGGAGGAGGGACCTCAGTGCCCACTACATACAGAATATCGTTATCTTTTGCTGATGACTCAGCGGCTTGGCACATCAACGCGGCACGCTTGGCAATTTCGGCATCAGCTAAACGCTCTCCATCGTCAGCGCATGGCATACTGGCATCTAAATGAATTTTCTTAAAACCCGCACTTACATAGGCTTTTACTAGTTCAACAGCTTTAACCATCGCAACGTCTGCAGGCTCATTTACCCAACACACAGGGCCTAAATGATCACCACCTAAAATAATGCGCTGGGTATCTAACCCTACTTTTTCCGCTATTGCATGAACAAACTCAACGAAGTCATGGGGCTTCATTCCTGTGTAACCACCAAACTGATTAACTTGATTCGCTGTAGCTTCAATTAAAATTTCGGTGTCATCATTTAGAGCTTGCAACATTGCTGCTTCGATAACGAGCGGGTGTGCACAACACACAGAATAAATGCCCTGCGCTTGCCCTACTCGATTGTTATTTATAATCGTTTTTAATGCATTCATGGTTTCCTCCAAGCAGCTTACGCCTATGGTTAGATACGTGATTTGAAATTACACTAGCACAGCGCGAAACACTCCGCAACAAAACGAAAGACAATGAAAGATGGAAGGTAAGTTAAAAACACACTAATAACGGTATTTTATAAGAATAAAAATGATAAACCCCAAAACTACGAAAGAATTTGAAAGCATTTAATTGTAATTGACTTTGAGTTGCGATATAACAGAAACAACTGAAACACACTATTAAAATAATCTCAGTGATTTAGGTATCGTTATGACAATAGATAGACGTAGTTTTTTAAAATCTGCCGCAGCCATTACCGCCGCGACAGTTGTGACTGGCTGTGCGAAAAGCCAACAAGGTGATAATCAAAGCACACCACTTGCCGCACAAGGTAAAAGCGTTATGGGCTTAGCTGTGCCAGCAATAGATGTGGTACGTGTTGGTTTTATTGGGGTTGGTCAACGTGGTAGCGGCCATGTAAAACACCTTTGCCATATTGAGGGTGTTGAAATTAAAGCTATTTGCGATACAGATCAGCTAATGCTTGATAAGTCTGTTAACTATGTTGTTGAAAAAGGCTTACCTAAACCAACTGCTTATACGGGTTCCGATAAAGCCTATTTAGACATGCTTGCTCGCGATGACATCGACATTGTGATCATTTCAACGCCTTGGAAATGGCACACACCAATGAGTGTCGAGACCATGGAAAGTGGCAAACATGCCTTTGTTGAAGTACCCGCAGCAACCACGATGGAAGAGTGTTGGCAACTAGTAAATACCGCAGAGCGCACGCAAAAGAACTGCATGATGATGGAAAACGTTAACTACGGTCGTGACGAGTTAATGGTATTAAACATGGTTCGTAAAGGCGTATTTGGTGAGTTACTACACGGTGAAGCCGCTTATATTCATGACCTGCGTTGGCAAATGAAAGAAATTGACCGCAGTACTGGCTCGTGGCGTACTTATTGGCATACAAAAGTAAACGGTAACTTATACCCAACCCATGGTTTGGGCCCTGTATCTCAGTATATGAATATCAACCGAGGGGATCGCTTTGATTTTGTTACCTCAGTCAGTTCACCAGCACTTGGCCGCGCAGCTTACGCAGAGCGTGAATTTCCTGCGGGCCACGAACGTCGCTCACTGAAATTTACTGCTGGCGACATGAACACCAGCATTATTAAAACAGTGAAAGGTCGTAGCATTATGGTGCAGCACGACACCACAAGCCCACGCCCGTACAGCCGCCATAACCTAATTCAAGGTACTAATGGAACATTTGCCGGTTTCCCCAATCGTATTGCCCTTGAAGATGTGCCACCAGCGATTGCAAAAATTTACCAACAGCAATATGAAGCTAAGCTCGCAGCGTGGGAAAAAGCGGGTTCACAAGGTCGTAAGCCACATATGCAAAACTTTCATAGCTGGGATCAAGATATGGAAAAATGGCGTGCTGAATTTGATCATCCACTGTGGAAACGCATGGGTGAAGAAGCGGTTCGTAACGGTGGCCACGGCGGTATGGACTTCATTATGCTTTGGCGCATGATCTACTGCTTACGCAATAATGAGCCACTCGATCAAGATGTATACGACGCCGCAGCATGGTCATCAATCTTCCCGCAAAGTATGGCATCGGTTGCAGATAGAAGTAACAGTAAAACAATTCCAGACTTTACTCGTGGCGCTTGGCAAACAGGCAAGCCTCTGGGGATTGTGTCTTAGTACAACCTTTCCTAAAATATAAAGCCCGCAGCGTATGCTGCGAGCTTTTCTGTGCTTTGTCGCTGCTAATTATTTACTGAGCATGTGCTGCAGCGCGGAAAATTGTATTAGTAAGCAGTACATTCATACCTTCAAGGTAAGCACGATAGGTTGGTGATTGTGTAAAGCCAATCACCATGCCTTTACCTTGCGGTTGATGAACTAATAATGGCTTATACGCAAGCTGTGCTTTATTTTGCTGCCACAGATAACCACTTGCCAAAACATCGTCTTTACCTGTAAACCACGCCAAGTTTTTACCTGAGTTCAGTTTTATTGGTGTGTAAATATCATTACCGTAAGCCACCGCAACAAGGTCTTTATCAACACCTGCAGTTAACCAATGCTCTTGGTCTACTTCAACATTAGCAAGTACACCGGCTACATAGTCTGGCGATGTATGTGGCTCAATGCTCGCTGCTTTTAAATCATCGCGAGAAGCAAATAACTGCCCTGCCACTTTACTGCTTTTATCATCGCTGCTGTCGGCTTTATCTTCTCGGTAAGCTTGCTCGCGCTTAACATCTAATAAGCCGTAATCAGCATAACTAGTAAAGCGGTTTGCATTACCAAGGGCAATCAACACGCCGCCTGCTTCAACCCAGCTTTTTAAATTAGCCGCGCCTGATTTACCGAGTACTTGCTCATAATCACCTTCCGGTAAAATAAGCACTTGGTAATCACTTAAATCAGCCCATGCAAGCATTGGCGTACGAATCGCCGTAACGGGGTAACCTAGCTGCCTTTCGATAACAAAACGGGTGTTACCGGCACTTAGCTCACTGGTGGGTGCATCCCATGCCATCGCCACTTTTGGCGCCACCATGGGCACTGTTTTGTTACTACCAAAGCTTGGACCTTCAATCACCCAGCTAGAATTGACACCATCAACAATTGCACCTGTTTGCTCCGCGATTTTGCTAATTTTAGCAACTAGTTCTTTGTCGTTTAAACGCTTTTCGATTACTAAACTACCCGCTGGGTACTTAGTTTTATCGCCTAATATAAATGCTTGGTCAGCACTTTTCAGTTTAATGCCAGCTTGCAATGCTGCTGTTAAAAAGCGTGCTGCAGCAGTATCGCCCCAGGCAACGATATAAGCCACAGAAGCTTCGGGGTTATTTACTTTGCCAAGTAGTGTGTCGTCGGCCTGAACCGCTTTGCTTTCTGCGCTAACGGTGCGATCACAACTATCGCTATCAACATTAAACATCATCGGCAGTGACCAACCTGTGACATCGTATATTTCATCGTCAAGGTTACGAGCACGACGTCTTTCTTGCTCTTTTACGAATTCCTCAGCCATATCAACTTGGTCTGTAAACGTGGTGCGCACAAATACACCCCGCGGCTGTGCGGTATCAATAAAATAGCTACCTGCTTTATACTTAACGCCACATGCTTTGAAGTCTTCAATTGCTTGTTTAACTTCAACACCATGTTCAGCCATTAACGTTGCTAGTCTGTGAGCGCCTTCACGGTTACTTTGTTTAGGTAAAATATAAACACGCTCTTTGCTATCTTTACCCGAATCAATCGCATCAACTTGATATTGATAAAAATCGCTCAGTAATTTTTCACGTTGATTGGCAGCCCCTTCGGCGGTTGAAATTGACGCTACAAACTGACGTTTTACGGTATTAAAATAAGTGAGTAGTTCACCTGTGTTTTTCTCAAACACATGACCACGTGCAGAGCCTACTTCGTATGTTGATGCAGACGCCCCATAAAATACTGGCCAGCTATCGCCGTAGCCTGGGTAAAAGGCATCAAAAATTTCACGGGTAAAATAATCAAAACCAAACTCATCAAAATACTTTGCATGATTTTGGCCAATCGCATCCATGTTGGCGATTTGTGTTTTTGTCATATGTGGGTTAAATGGCTGAGCAGCTGGTGCAAAGTAGTAAGATTGATCGCCGCCCATTTCATGAATATCAACCACCACTTGTGGTTTATATTTATTGATTGCAGCCACTCTCCCCTTTGTTTCAGGCTGAGTAAGTGCTAACCAATCACGGTTCATATCAAACAAATAATGGTTTGTTCGCCCTCTTGGCCACGGCTCATTATGCTCTGCACTTAGGCGATCGGCACTGTGCTCAAGACCGACGGTTGCATAGTAACGAGTAACAAATCGCTCACGACCATCTGGGTTTTGTAATGGGTCGATAAAGACCACTGTATTATCTAAAATTTTGCTGTTAACAGCATCATTAGGAGCTGCTAATAAATGATACGCTGTAAATAATGCGGCATCGGTTGAGCTAATTTCATTCCCATGTACCGCATACTGAAGCCACACTGATGTCGGTAAGTTTTTAATCAGCGACTTAGCTTCTTTTTCAGAAGTAATTCGCGGATCAGCCAAGGCTTGTGTGTTATTCGAAAGGGTTTCTAATGAACTAATATGCTCAGCGGTGCCAACCACCGCATAAACCAGCTCACGCCCTTCCCAGCTATTTGCGTACTTAAACACTTTAATACGATTAGGTGCCGCCTTTTCAAGGGCACTGAGGTAACGGCGCATATCGTTGTAATTAGTAATACGCTCACCTACATCATAACCAAGAACCTGCTTAAACGTAGGTATATCAGTATTGTAAACAGTACCAGGCCACATCACTTCGGTATTGTTAATACTTGCAGTGGCACTAAAGCTGACAGACATTGCCATCATGCACATTGAGACTGCTTTGATTGCTCCCTTTGCTAACATATGAATTCCACCCATTAAAAAAACGTAAATAAACTAGTTACCAACATATAAAACTATTGAAAATAAGGGAATTAAAAGCGTTAGAAAGGCCTAAATTAGGGTTAACTGGAAATAACACCCCTTGTCAGCGAGAGTCATAAGTGCAAGGGGCATTAGGTGTGATTTGATTTTATGCTTTGGTCTTCAAGAAATCATACAGCTCATCTTTCAGCGCCGCTCTTTGATGTTTCTTTTCATGCATTTCACTGTCATCGATCGGAGAACTATTGAGCTCAAGTTCTCTAATTTCTTTATCCATATCATCATATCGCTGCATGGTATTTTTAAAGTGCGCATCACTTTTAGCAAGGTTGTGGATTAATTCATTAAACTCTGGGAATTCATTCAATAACGAGTGTTTTTCGCCTAGCATGGGCAACTCCTTTGACTAGAATTAGATTTCAAATTCACTGTAACATTGTGCAAAATAGAGTCAACGTCGCAACCTTGTCCGAGATCAATAATGGTGGCGATTAGGGAATGATAGTACTTGGTTAAAAATTGCTTGTGATTTAGAAAGCTAAAAACCTCGACATATACCGAGGCTCTTGTGTTAATTAATGAGTCAGCAAGTGGCATTAAAAAAGCAAAAAGCCAGTAGCATTCACTACGGGCTTTAATCTAATTTGGAGAGTCAGCCAATAAGCCGCTGTTTTGTATGCGCGGAGTGGATTTTCTCCCCCCAAAAAAACAAAAAGCCCCGCATCGCTGAGGGGCTTTAATCTAATTTGGTGAGTCAGCCAGTAAGCCGCTGTTTTGTATGCGCGGAGTGGATTTTCTTCCCCAAAAAACAAAAGCCCCGCATCGCTGCGGGGCTTTAATCTAATTTGGTGAGTCAGCCAATAAGCCGGGTTCTGTCGTGGATAATCATTCGTCTAGGCCATAAATTGCTCTATGGCTCAAGCAACCTACCCGGTTCTCACGTGGGCCACGCGTTCATTATTTAAAATGATAGAACCCTATTTGGTCTTGCTCCGGGTGGAGTTTACCTTGCAACCAACTGTTACCAGTGGTCCGGTGCGCTCTTACCGCACCCTTTCACCCTTACCAACCGAAGTTGGCGGTCTCCTCTCTGCTGCACTTGTCGTGGGCTCGCGCCCCCCAGCCGTTAGCTGGCACCCTGCCCTGTGGAGCCCGGACTTTCCTCCCCCTGCGCATTTTCGTTGCAGGCAGCGATTATCTCGGCTGACTCGGCGCGCAGTATACCTGAGCACGCACGTCTATGCAGTAAAGAATTAGTCTTTTTCGTCAATAATTGCTTTATAAAGTGCGTTTTTCTTCAAACCAAAATACTCAGCTACAACACCACAAGCTTTTTTCAGTGGCATTTCGGCTTCGAGTAAACCAAGCATACGGCGCGCATCTTCTGGAATATCATCACTTTGCTTTGCCTTACCTGGGAGCATAAGCACAATTTCGCCGCGCTGCTTAGTTGGATCATCGGTTAAAAACTGCTTTAGCTCAGCAACGCTGCCATTAAAGAAGGTTTCGAAGGTTTTTGTTAGCTCTTTCGCAAACACCACAGGCTGCTCTGAGCCGAGCGCCTCTTCTAAATCATCAAGGCTTGCCATAATGCGGTGAGTGCTTTCATACATGATGCTGGTTATACCTGAGTTTACCGCTTCAATAAAAAAAGTTTGTCTGGCTTTACTTTTTGCTGGCGTAAAACCAATAAACTGAAAACGGTCAGTTGGTAAGCCTGAGCAGCATACCGCAGTGATCGCAGCACAGGCACCTGGCACAGGCGTTACATGTGCGCCTTGTTCACGACATAAATTAACAACCGCATAACCTGGGTCACTAATTAATGGTGTGCCGGCATCTGATACCAAGGCAATGTTCATTCCCTTCTCAAGCCAGTCAACTATTTGCTGCGCTTTTTGTTTTTCGTTGTGATCATGTAAAGCAAAGGTTTTTGCTTTGATATTAAAGTGACTTAACAACTTCCCCGTATGGCGAGTATCTTCAGCGGCTATTAAGTCAACCTCAGATAGGGTTTGAATGGCACGCTGGCTAATGTCATCAAAGTTACCAATAGGCGTGGCAACAATGTAAAGAGTGCCGATTTTATCTGAATTGTCCTCATTTAACATTGAGGTCTCCTGCGTCAGTCAGTAATATAAGCAAATCGCGTTAACGTATCGGGAAATCATTGTGCGACTTAAACTTGTTAGTCTATTAATTGTATTGTCAGGGTTATCGGCTTGTAGCACAACCGAAAAACCATCAAATAGTACAGAAAATCCATCGAGCCAATCGAGTAGTGCTCTGTCACAATTAACCGACGCACAATCTATGTATCAAACGGCACTTAATCGCCAAGGTGCTGATAAAATCCAACTACTTTATACAGCCCGAGATGCAGCTATTAGTGAAGAGCGTTGGTCTCTTTTAGAGAATATCTGTTTAGAGCTTGAAGCAACTCCCAGCGTAGACCAAATTCAAAACAAGCTTTACATTGCGTTAGCACAAGAGCAGCAAGGTAAAAGCGATCTTGCACTTGAGCAACTACGAGTACTTGAGCCTGAGCTGAATCTGCCTGAACATAAGGCTTGGCATCAGTATTTAACGGGTCGAGTTTACGCATCACAAGGTTTGCCAAAACAAGCCATGCCCTATTATTTTGCGGCTTCAACAATTAGTAATGATAACAACTTTAGCGTTGCAAATTTAAATCAGGATTTATGGCATAGCCTTACTCAGCTTTCATCGTATGCACTAGAGCGCTTTAACCGCGGTTCTGTTGTGCAACAAGGTTGGGTTAATTTAGCGCTTTATCATCAAGTATACTTAGGCGCGCCTGTCGAGCTGCACCAAGCAATGAATAATTGGATGAGACGCTACCCAGGGCACCCTGCTGCTGAGGTGCTACCAAAAAAAGTGACCGAACTAATTGAAGTCGAGCCACTAACGGTTAATCGCCTTGCTGTACTCATTCCACAGTCAGGTGCGAATGAACGTTTAGGCGATGCACTCAAAGCAGGTGTACTCGCTGCACTTGATAACAATCCGCTAGAAGAAACCTTATTTATAGACGAATCGCTGTCAGCGGCAGAAATTGCCCTAAAACTCACTGAATTTAAAGCCGATTTTGTTATTGGCCCTTTACTCAAAAGCAATATTGAAAAATTAAGCACGGCGCAAACACTTATTGATTACCCTGTTATGCACCTAAATACGTTTGATGGTGAACGAGTGTCTCAACAGCACTTTTTCTTTGCTTTAAACCCTGAACATGAAGTGCAACAAGCACTTGAGCGCTTTTTAACAGCGGGTTACCAAAAGCCAATGCTGCTGGCACCAAATAATAGTAATGGCCAACGCTTAGTTGAATACTTCAATACGCAATGGCAACGCTATAGTGAGGTTAAACCACAAGTTGGCTTTTACGCTAGTAAAGATGATATGCCTAAAACTATTACAGGTTTATTAGAAGTAGACCAAAGTAAAGAGCGCATCAAAGTAGTTAAGTCATTATTTAGGCAAGAGGTTGAGAGCGAAACGCGATCGCGTAGCGATGTGGATGTTATCTACATTCTTGGAGATGCAACCGAGACACGCCTAATAAAGCCTTACTTGGATGTTAATGTCAGTACTTTTGCTGAGCGTATTCCGCTTTACGCTAGTTCAAAAAGTCATAGTAAGCAAATAGATAGAACTGACAAAGGTGACCTTGATGGCCTTTATTTCACGGAACTCCCTTGGATGCTCGAAGGTCAAATAAAGCAACATAACTTGCGTCAGCAATATGAGAGCCTTTGGCCTGAAAATGCCGATATTAACCAGCGTTTATTTGCGATGACCTATGACGCAACCAGTATGCTGGGAAGCGTAAAACAATTGAGTATGGTTGCAGGCAAGCGCTTTAATGGCATCAGTGGCGAGTTGAGCATTGCCAGTAATGGCCATGTCACACGCTCTTTAGATTGGGCGCAATATAAGAATAAACAAATTATTGCTGTTGATTTAGCAACTGAGCAACCTATACCGTTATTCATGCAATCAGCTTCAGGAATTAGCTCTGCAGAATAGCCAATAAGATTCAAGGATGAGGTCATGTCGTGGTTCAAAGAGTTATGGCAAAATAGCCGCGAGAAAGGTTTATATTATGAAAAGCAAGCCGAAAGCTACCTGAAGCAGCACGGCTTAAAAACCATTGAGTGTAATTACTTATGCCAATATGGTGAGCTTGATCTAATTATGCGAGAAGGCAATACACTCGTATTTGTCGAAGTGAAGTTTAGAAAGAACAAACTTCGTGGTGGCGCGAATTATGCGCTTAGCCAACAAAAGCAGCAACGGCTTAGGCGAACTATCGCCCATTACCTTGCAGATAAAAAATTACCCAACCAGAGTATGCGCATTGATTACGTCGCCATAACAGGTGAACAAGATAGTGAAATAAACTGGTTTAGAAATGTATATTAACATCAAAGGCCAACAAGCCTTACTGGTAGGTTATGCAAGAAACTATTAAAAAGATTTTTACCGAAAATATTCAAGTCCAAATAGCCGCTGGTGAAGTTTTGCCAAGTGCTCTTGAGTCTGCAGCATTTACCATTGCACAAAGTCTTATAAATGGAAATAAGTTACTTTGCTGCGGTACCGCTAACTGTCATATGCTTGCACAACATATGGCAGGCTTACTTATTAACTTTTATGAAACTGAACGCCCTTGCCTACCCGCTGTTGCGCTTGCGCAAGAGCAAGTTAACCTTGGCCAAAGCAATCATAACGATGAACATGAAGCTTTTGCGAGACAAATTCGCGCTTTTGCTCAAGAAGGTGACTTACTACTCGCTATTGCAGTGAATGGCAATGAGAAGCAAATTATTTCTGCTGTAGAGGCTGCGCTAACTCGCGATATGAAAGTCATTGTATTAGTCGGTGACGATGGCGGAGAGTTAGTTGGTTTATTAGGCCCTAACGATGTAGAGATCCGTGTCCCTTCAAAACGCCCAAGTCGAATTGTTGAATCTCATCTCGTTAATTTACACTGCCTAGGTGAGCTTATTGATTTAACCTTATTCCCACAGGAAGAAAACAATGTTTAAACAGTCTCTTATTGTCATAAGTACCGTATTACTTCTACAGGGTTGCGCTGCAGCAGTCGTTGCTGGCACAGCAGGTGCTGTCACCTCAGCCAATGATCGCCGTACAATAGGCTCACAAATTGATGACAACAACATTGAAATTAAAAGCTCTATTGCTATAAGTGAAAATGAGCGCCTGCACAAATTTGCCAATGTAAATGTAATCAGTGTGAATGGCATTGTACTGATGATTGGGCAAGTTGCTAACCAAGAAATGAAAAACGAAGCACAACGTGCTATCGAAGGCGTGGATGGCATACGTAAAATTCATAACCAAATTCGTATAAGCTCAAATATTGGTATGAGTACACAAACTCATGACTCATGGCTAACATCAAAAGTAAAAACGCAATTACTCACCACAGAGAACATCAGTAGCAATAATATAAAAGTGGTCACAGAGAATGGCGAAGTCTTTTTAATGGGCTTAGTGAGCAATACAGAAGCTAATTTAGCCGTTGAAGTGGCACGTAATGTTTCAGGTGTTGAACGAGTAATTAAGGTATTCGAATACCTATAACTTTACCACTAATAATAAAAAACCCGCTTCAAAGACGGGTTTTTTGTAAGTCTGAAAGGTTATTTAATCACTCGTAAGTGAGACCCTTTTTTCTTCTCTGGTTTAGTCGGCGGCTCATCATCTGGCGTAATATCGTCAGGTGTTTCAACACTTTCTAATACCGGAGCAAACTCGTCTTCGTCCTCGATGAATTCTTCTGCAGTAAATACAGTCCCTTCACCATTCTCACGTGCGTAAATTGCGAGTACAGCGCCCATAGGTACGTATACTTGCATAGGCTGTCCACCAAAGCGTGCATTAAAGCTTAGCTGTTGGTTATCCATAGCAAAATTTGTAACTGCCGATGGGCTAATGTTTAAAACGATCTGGCCGTCTTGAACAAACTGTGTTGGTACTTGTACAGCAGGAAAATCAGCATTCACCACTAAGTGTGGTGTACATTGATTATCAACAATCCAATCAAAGAAAGCGCGTAGTAAATAAGGACGATTAGGCGTCATTATAAACGGATCTCACGCTCTGCTTCAGTTAGTGAAGCTTGGAATGATTCACGCTCAAATAAACGCAACATGTATTCTTTAAGCTCTTTCGCGCCTGCACCAGTAAGCTCAATACCAAGTTCTGGTAAACGCCAAAGTAGTGGTGCTAAGTAACAATCAACTAGGCTGAACTCTTCACTCATGAAGTAAGGAGCTTCAGAGAAGATAGGAGCAATTGCAAGTAATGCTTCTGTCAGCTCTTTACGCGCTTGAGCTGCTTCACTGCTACCGCTTGAAATTTTGTTAGCTAAGCTATACCAGTCAGTATCAATGCGATGCATCATTAGACGACTACGGCCACGCATAACCGGATAAACTGGCATTAGTGGAGGATGAGGAAAACGTTCATCAAGGTATTCCATGATGATGTTTGCCTGATATAAACCAAGCTCACGATCGATCAGTGTGGGTACTGTACCGTAAGGGTTAATTTCATGAAGTGCTTCTGGCAGGTTATCCTTTTCAGCCAGGTGAATGTCAACACTTACACCTTTTTCAGCAAGTACAATACGTACTTGATGGCTATACATACAGTTAGCACCAGAAAACAGGGTCATTACAGGGCGCTTATTGGCAGCTACGGCCATGCCTACCTCCATTATATTACAAAAACAGCAATAGGGGCTTAAGCCCCTATCACAAAA